>Ga0209193_1000304_pt1 | contig 35430 bp, 41 predicted proteins | sample COGITO_mtgs_1003_FD_185515 | JGI IMG/M metagenome (GOLD analysis project Ga0209193, IMG submission 185515) | Pelagic marine microbial communities from North Sea - COGITO_mtgs_100330 (SPAdes) (version 2) | ecosystem: Environmental > Aquatic > Marine > Epipelagic ...
GCTCAACAGCAGAATGCAGAGATCGGACGCTTGGGTGCGGCTCCCGCAGCAATGGGCTCCGTTGACACTCAAAACCTAGGAGAATCCTAATGGCTATTAAGCAAACAGACAGTCTCAGTGAAGCAGTATTGTTTCTATCTAAGTACGAGCAGTACCAGTACATCATTGATTTTATCAAGGAGTGCAGGGAAACTAAATTCCATCTTTTAGAAAAAAGTTTGGATGCCAGTGAGCGTGCTGATGCCAAGATAATTGGTGGAATGATAGAGGATGACTACTTGCTGAAAATTTTATCCCCAGAAAAAAATTAACTAACACAACCAAAACTAATGAAGAAAAAAATTATTTCCGCAGGAATTAAAGCAGCCACCAAAGCATACAAAAAAGCAGCAGCCAAAAATGTAGTGAAGCCCGTTCGCACCACAAAGGCTAAAGCAAAGGCCGCAAAGCCCGTTCGCACCACAAATGCTAAACCAAGGGTAGCTAAAGTAAAATTAACAAAGACCCAGCTAAAGCAAATGCAGGATCTTCATAAATCGGTAAAAGCGGGGGTAGCTAAACGCACCGCAAAAGCCAAAGCCAAAGCCAAAGCCACCAATGTACTAAAGCCAAAGGCAAATGCATTTAAGGGCGTTCAGTCCGCTGGTGCAGTAAAAAATGCTCCAGTCCGAGCAGCACGAGCCGCACGTGGCAATAAGATACTTGCGGGAACCGCAGGGGCTCTTGGGGCAGCAGTGGTATATAATAAGAATAAATCCTCTTCCAGAGCAGCCGCTAGTCCAGCGGCAGTTGCCCCGAAGAAAAAACCCACAAATGTAGTGATGCCCCGAAAGGCAGCACCCAAGAAAGCAGCACCCAAGAAGGCAGCACCCAAGAAGGCAGCACCCAAGGCAAAATCAAAACCCCGTGCAGCTAGCTTTACTCCAACCGCAAAAAGAACACCCCTAAGTGTTTCCAAGGGAAAGAAAAAAGTCGGATACGTAAAATCCAATCGTTCGGGGCGTGGAGGTTTACGCACCCGTGGTCGCTAATTTAGCAGAATAATACAATGAAGAAAAAAGCAATAAGTGCAATCGTAAAGGGTGTTCAAAAAGTAGCTAAGGCATCCGCTAAGAAGAAGGCAGCAGCCGCCGTGAAGAAAGTGTCCTCTGGTGCAAAAACAACAGCCAAGACCAAGAATGTTCGATCCAAAATTGGTTTAGATAGAAAAGCAGTTTTAAGGGAGGGATTTGATCCAGCAAAATCAGCGGCAGCCAAGGCAAAGGGCGTAAAGGTTACACCAATTAAGAAAGCCCTAACACCCGCTCAAAGAAAAGCCAATGATGCCGCAGCTAAGGCTGGTAAACGAGTATCGGCTAACCCCAAGGTAGCTAAGAAAGCAGCTAAAAAGGTAGCTAAGAAAGCAGCTAAAAAGGTAGCTAAGAAAGCACCAGTCAAAAAGGTGGCTAAAAAAGCACCAGTCAAAAAGGCAGCAGCTAAAAAAGCACCAACTAAAAGGGTAGCAGCCAAGAAAGTGCCCAAGAAGACAGCACCCAAGGGGCCAAAGCAGGGACCCAAGACAGCAGCGGAGTCCGTAAAGGGAAAGCCATTGCAGGGACCATCTAACTACAAGGGTAGCTTTTTTAAGAACAAAGAAAGTGCACTCAATAAGTCCAAATCTAAGTTCATGAACTCCAAGGGCAGGGGCAAAGCCAAGTCTAAATCTGGGGAATCCGCACGCCAAGCTGGATATAGAGCTGGTCGGGCAAGTGTAGGTGGAAAAGCAGCCAAGAAGGTCAAGAAGGGTGCGGGCAAAGTTCTGAAGTCCCGCATAACGCAGGGTGTCGGTGCTGGATATGCAGGTGCAAAAATGGGTAGTAGGGGTAATGGGGGATCAAGTAATCCTCAATCAAGCAAATACTTTACGGAAGCCGAACTACAAGCCGCAAAAGCTCGTGTAAGAGCAAATCGAAACCGTTAAAATAGCCCCGTGCTATAATACTTTCATCGCCGTACTGCGGGCGTAAAAATGCAGATTAGTGTTATGGATCAAACCGAAAATGTGGGTAACGATACAGCCCCTACAGAAGAAGTATCGACAGTCGAACAAGCCAAACCGCAAACGCTGGACGAAATTCGTCAAGCAAGAGTGGAAAAGCTATCACCAACGCAGGAACAGCCAGAGGAATCTGAGCCAGTTGCAGAGGAAGAAGCTACAGAGGATGCATCCGAAGTAGAAGAAGCCGAAGAAACTGAATCAGAGGAAACTACTGAAGAAGCGGAGGGAGGCGAAGGCGTTCTTTCACAGATTGATTGGGATGAGTTGGATGATGACTCTCGTTCACAGATCGCTATACAGGCCATGGAAGTTTTGCCACCCGAAAAATTGGGTGAGCTAGCTAAGAAAATGGGCAGTGGTAGTGGTAAGCGAATTGGAGAATTAACCTCTCAAATCAAGGAACTCAAAAGCGAGTTAGAAAGTAAAAGTGCTGCACTATCAAGCAGCTTGGATACTGTCATCGCTCCAACAAATGCATTAGCAACGGTCACTACAGAAGACGAGCTAGAAAGCATTGAGAAGGAGACGAAAAACAATATCCGTTTTTACCAGAACTGGTTAGCTGGAGACGATGATACATTTGAACACAAGGGCAGTGAATACACTCGCTCGGACATTGTTCAGTATATTAGTAGTCTACAGGATAGATACGATGATCTGCCAAAGCAGCGTAAGTATTTAAAACGACTAGAAAAAGCTAACAAAGACGCAGAGGAGTTAAACTCCAAAGCCAAAGATGAGTTTACTTGGTTAGAGGATGATGAATCAGAAACCAATTTAGAATACAGGAAGATGGTTTCCTCGGAGGACATGGCTATTGTTGCCAAGGTTGCCCCAGCGTTGGCTGCTAAACTGAAATATCAGTTGGCTCACGCTGCGACAAACATGGTAAAGCCCACTGTAAACCGCAAGAAGAAGATAATCATTCCTCGTAAACTACCAAAGAATGCACTGAGTGGCAATACAGCCAGTAACTCACGGCAGACAGTGGAGTCCAATCAAATGAAAAAGCTAAAGGAAGCGGCTGGAAAAGGAAATTTAATGGCAGCACGCCAGATCCGACAACTACAAATTAACTCTCGTTACAAATAAACAAAAACAACTCAAATAATTATCTAATATCATGACAGATTTTGATGCTTCATTCCGTTCTACACCACCAACTGGTTCTGGTGTAGGCAACCGCGAACAATTGTTGGACCTAACAACTGTTCTTTCTCCTCGCCAAGCTCCCGTTTACGGACTGCTCCCAAAACAAGCTGCTACCGCAGACCTCGTTGAGTGGACTGTAGATGACCTTCGGGATCCTGCTGCTGGCAACGCCGTTATTGAAGGTGCTGATGTTGGTACAACTGGGGGCGACGAGTTCGTTGGTCAGTTTGACAACCTCAGTCGCTTGAACAATCGTCTTCAGCACTTCCGTGATACATTCCGTGTTTCTAAGAAACAGGAAATCATGGATTCCGTTACTCCAGTTCGTATCCAAGAAGCCGAAGAAAAAGCTACTTCTCAAGTCCTACGTGACATTGAAGCATCTATTTGCTCGGACAACGGTGCTGTTACTGGTTCTGGAACTGCTGCTGGTAAACTTCGTGGCCTCGGTGTCTGGCTTGACCCAACTCTCGAAGCGGGTGCTGGAACACAATCCACTGATGATGTAACTGAAGTTCCAGATGCATTCAAGACACAAGCTGGTGCAGTTCTAGCCGACAATGCATTGGAGCTAACTGAAGCCCGTTTCAACGGAATGCTTACAAGCATCTTTGAAGAAACTGGTGAGCAGCAAGACATGATCCTTGTAGCTGGTACACAAGTACGTAACTCCATCATTGATGGCTTTACTCGTGTTCAAGCTGGCACAGGTAACGGTGGTGGTAACACTACTGTCTTCAATCAGGGTGATGGCACAGATGTCAGCTACAATGTTGAAATCTTCCAAGGCCCCTATGGTGTCGTGAAGATCATCTCTGCGAATCCCAAGTGCTTGCCAGATCAGAAGCGTGCTTACCTCCTCGATCCTTCGCTCCTTGGTTGGGCAGAAGGACTGAGCATGGGTTCCACAATGCTCGAAGATCAAGGTGGCGGTCCTCGTGGTTACATCGACGCAATGGGTACTCTTTGCGTTAAGGGCTGCAACGGCCTCGGTAAGATCACTGACTTCGCAGTCTAGTTCTATTGACAATTCTGGGGAAGGGAGGTAACATCCCTCTCTTCCCCATTTTTTTTATTATGTCAAACTTACCATCAGAAGAAGAACTATTTGCTGATCAATTTCGTATGCTCGAAAAGCAAGCGAAGGCCATCTTTAATCCAAAGATGCAGGAAAAGCGAATGCAGGGGGCTAGGAAATCAGCTTCTCAATTCAAGGGCAAAGAGCATCCGATCTTCGGTAAGCACATCGGTAGTGTTCCAATGAACGAATACTACGCATTGAACAAAAAGTACGGAGTGGGGTTCTCAAATGATGATGACTTCCTGAAGTATTTAAACAATAAGGTTCTCCTGCCAAATGGCATGGCGGCCAATAAATTTTAATGGCACTTACAAACGATACATACCTTAACCTAAAGGATCTGACATTCGCACTAATTGGTCGTGAATACGCAGAGGGAACGGCTTCCCTAAATCGTTTGAAGTCCCTATGGAACTACGCAGCTAAGAAAGCGTACAACCAAACAAATTACTGGGAACGCTTTTTAGTTTTCGGTGAAGCACGATTAATTGCAAACGGCAATCAAGTGCCACAGAGTGAAGTAAACAAGGATGACATTGGTACGTATCTACGTATCTACAAGGATGACCCAGATGTATCCCGCGGAACAGAGTACGACTTTATGGTCAACTCAAACGGAGCTACGATAACTGGTGCTGGTGGTATTCCTCAAAGTGGACTATACTTGGATCCCCTAGATAATGGTCTGTATCTACAGCCAAACAATTCCGAGGATCCAGTAGAAGTTTTTGTTTCCTACAAGAAGGCATACAACCCCAACTACGGGTTTTCTGGTCAAGACGAAGAGGTTCCAGCCGAGCTACTTCCGTATATGGCTCACCTAGCTGCCTACACTTGGCAACGCAGTGTTGATCAGAACTCAGACGAGGCTAACTTCAGCCTGTCGCTGGCACTTGTTAATTCAATTCTAGAGGACGAGCTAGCTAAGATATCAGATCAGAATATAGCTAACTCTTATCTAGTTAAGAAAATCCGAACAAATTACAACCAACTAATCATATAACATCATGTCAACACCCGCATACACAGAACAAAGCCTAGGCAAACGAGGCAGCGAAGTAATCACAGGAGCAGCTCCCGTAGGTAACTGGGCTATTATCGTAGCTGGACCCCAAGGAGCTACAGTTAGTGCAATTACTTGCTCAAACAAAGTCAACGCAGTTGCACTGCAAACTACACTGCCCGCTGGCTACACTAGCTACGGCAACTTCACGGCTATCACAGTCACTGCTGGATCCATCGAAGCATACAACGCTTAATCCAGTGCAAGCTACACTATCAATTGGTTTGGATACTAGCAACACTACGGTTGTTGTGTCCCAGAATGTAACCCCACCAGCACCCTAAGTAATGCCAACTAATACTCAAGTTTCCTCTGATATAGATACACTTCTTCGACTACCGTCAAAGGTAGCTGTTCAAGATTACTTGGGTGTTGATGACAATGCTACTGGAGTTGCCGCTAACGCAGCCGCAATCCTACTAAAGGCTCCCATCGATGATGCTACATTTACTGGGACAACTACAATTCCCTCTGCTGACATTACAACTGCGGATTTCAATTCTGCTGGTAATACTGGTGGAGAGCTCAGTTGGAACAATCAAGAAAAGACACTGGACCTTGTTACTGGAGCGAACACAACTATTCAGGTTGGTCAAGAGCTGGTACTGTATGCTGTAAACAAATCTGGTGCAACAATACCCAACGGAAGTGTTGTCTCAATAGGCGGTTCTCAAGGAAACAAGCCAACCATTGTTTTATCCCAAGCGGATACTGTAGTAAATGCACGTAAAACAATTGGTATTACAACTGAATCCATTTCTAACAATTCTAGTGGTTTTGTCACACTAAACGGAAAAGTTAGAGACTTAGTTCTGGACGACGGCACATACACTGAGGGCGAAGTAGTTTACTTGAGCAGCACTCTTGCTGGGGGTATTACAAACGTTCAGCCAGACATAAGTGTTGAGCTTGGTCACGTTTTAGCAGTTAGCAATGGGGGCAACACAAGCGGAGTGCTTGAGGTTCAGGTTAATAATGAATCAGCGGTGCATGAGCTTGAGCAGGAACTAAGTGAACAAATAACAGAAAATTATAATGAAATTGAGTTGAACAGGAACTCAATAACTTCTTTAAATGACAAAGTTGATGAATTATATCCAGTTTATCCATACACAACTTCAATTGCTGGTGGAATAGGTTCAATTAAAAACCTTCGGGACGCTGATTTGAACTCTGGTTATCGTTTAGATACTGCAATAACAAGTGTTACTTTAGGGTCTAATTGCAAATCACTAGGATCGCAGACTTTTCAAGGATGTGATTCTTTGGTGGAATTTTATTATCATAACTCAACCGCTGGAACAATCGGTGATATGTGTTTTGAAAATTGCATTAAATATGGTCAAGGCATTAACGCTGGTGGCAATGGTTTTACATTGGGCAGAAACATTACTGCAATTGGAAATTCATCTTACCGAGGTTGCACATCACTAAAGACAGTTCGTTTATCAGATTACGACCTTGCCGCAGTTGGTCGCTTTACTTTTGAAGGATGCACTGCATTAGAAGAGTTTACATTTCCACAGCAAACTGGTGGTTCTCAAAACATTTTTACAGTAGTTTCTGAATCTGTTTTAAGAAACTGCACAGCATTAACGCAAATTGAAATACCAAGTACCGTTACTGAAATCCAAGCTGCTGTATTCCGTGATTGCACAGCATTGTCCTCAATTAGATGCTATGCAACGGAAGCACCAACTTTAGTCGGAGTAAATCAATTTTTGAATGTTAATACTACAACCATTAACGTTCCAGTAAATTCAACAGGCTATGGCACTACATACGCTGGTTTAACGGTCAATTATATCTTATAATGAACGATCAAATTCTAGAGAATATTATTTTTAAATCACTCATTGGAATGAGTGGCTTTATAGCTACATTTGAATTGAACCATATAAACGAAATTCTAGGGGCATTGGTGGGATTAGCTACCTTAATATACATGACTGCATCCGCAGTAAAAGTAATCAGGGAACTCAGAGACAAATAACATATGACACCAGAATTATTAGCAATGCTAGGCGGGGGAGTAAGTGGCTTCGTCATGAAGATGATCGCGGCACAGGCTGATAATCAAGCACGTCTTTTTGAGCGTATGATCGCTCGTCAGACAGTAGCGGATAAATCAGCGGATAAGGCAGCAGCACGGGGTGGTGTATATATGCGTCGTGCAATTACGGCGGCAGTTATCTTTGCTATTGTAATAGCCCCATTTGTCTTCGCATTCACGGACATAGGTGTTAGTATTCAATCGGAATCCAAAGGCTTTCTAGGGCTATTCAAGCGTCTAGAATGGTCCACTGTACAGGGTTTTGTTATACTACCAGAGATCCGCCAAACAGCATTGGCAATTGTTGGATTTTATTTCGGTTCATCACAGGTTAAATAATGAGGAAGGTTCACAAGAGCACTAAAGGTGGTCTTACTGCCGCAGGTAGAGCCCACTTCAAGAGAAAGACTGGAGCTAATTTAAAAGCCCCAGTTACTGAGTCCAACCCAACTGGTAAAAAGAAAGCCAGAAAGAAATCATTCTGTGCTAGAATGTCTGGTGTAAAGGGGCCAATGAAGGATTCCAAGGGTAAGCCCACACGCAAGGCACTGGCACTACGCAGGTGGAAATGTCAATAAAAATTAAATAAATATGTCTACAACAACAATTACTGGAACAATTCACGGAGTCAATAATGCGGCTCTTGCTAACAAATGGATTAACTTTCGACTTGCTCAGCTTGGCACGGATGCAGTTGCATCAGTTACGGTGGCAGAAAGTGTGGACTCCGTTCAAACGGATGCTAATGGTAATTTCTCAATTGATGTATGGAACAATGGTGACAGTGGGACAACAAGCTTACTTGAGATTGCTGTAGAGGGTTCTGATACTCAATATGTTGTTATGCCCAAGGATGTAGCTAGCATTGAGCTATGGGATTTAATTGAAAATTATCAAGCAGAGGGCAACACTTCTCAAGTCCCCGTTGTATCCGACCTATTTCTTCGTAAGTCAACTAACTTAGGAGATGTACCCAACAAGCTTCTTGCTAGTCAAAATCTTAATCTTGAAATTGGAACCGATGTTCAAGCACACAGCTCAATTTTGGACGCAACTGACGCAATCTTTACAGTATCCAAGGATGCTGCAATATCAGAAAACACAACAAAGACCGCAACCAACGAAGGGAACATCGCAACTAATGCAGCGGCCATTGCTCTTAACACGGCAAAAGTTGGCATCACGACAACTCAAGCGAATGCCATTGTAGCTAACACTGCTAAGGTTAGCAATGCCACTCATACTGGTGACGTTACGGGGGATACTGCATTAACCATTGCTGACGATACGGTTACGGTAGCAAAAATATCTGCATCAGGAACTCCAAATGCAACAACCTTTCTTTCGGGTGCTGGTACTTGGTCGATACCAGCGGGTGGTGGTGGTAGTGGCAGTGGCGATATGTTAGCTGCGGTCTATGACCCTCAAGGGGTTCAGAGCAATGCATTTGATATGGCAAACATGGACGAATCCATTAGTGCTAAAATTTTAACACAATCAGAGCGAAACCTAATTTCTCAGATCCCAGCAAACACAGCCAAGACTGGCATCACTCAGGCTCAAGCGGATGCTATTGTATCTAATACAAACAAGATTCCAAATGCTTCAACAACTGGAACGCCCAGTACAACAACGTTTCTTAACGGAGCCAATCAGTGGGCAACGCCAGTAGGACTTGGTGGCGATATGCTTTCCTCGGTGTATGACCCAAACGCCCTTGCCGTCAATGCCTTTGACATGGACAACATGGTCGAGGGAACAGATACTAAAATTCTAACATCAGCAGAGCGAGCTGAAATCATAGCAAACACGAACAAAGTTGGCATTACGACCGAACAAAACAATGCTATTGTAGCTAACACTGCTAAGGTCACAAACGCTACTCATACTGGTGACGTTACGGGGGATACCATATTAACCATTGCCGACGATGCTGTAGACATTCCAATGCTTTCGGCAACTGGAACTCCAAGTGCAACAACATTCCTCCGTGGAGATAATCAGTGGGCAACGCCCGCTGGTGGCAGTGGTGGCGATGTAGCTACGGACACTATTTGGCAAGCGGCTGGTGATTTAGTTGTGGGTCAGGGCAATGATGCGGCTGGTCGATTACCTATTGGTGCAAATAATCAAGTGCTAAAAAGCAATGGAACTTCCGTGTTTTGGGGTGATGGAACCACGAGCAATGCGTTTATAGATTCCAGAGTAGTAATTGATTTAATGAATACCGAGCGATGGGGTATCAATAAGAGCTCTACAGCCAACGAGTATTTTGTGCCAACTTGGGATAAGCCATACTACGAAATGCGTACAAAAATACCAGCTCAGTATTCGGGTTCAGCTATCTACACAGCTATAAGGTCAAATTTTTCAACTAACCCCACAAGCACGCTCGCTAGTACGATTGACTGGGATCGTCCATTAGGAATATCAATGGAAATTCAGTATAATAATCCTTTTACTCTTAATGATGAAATTTTTGTTGGAATAGGTCTTGGTACTACTACCAATCCATACACTATAGGCCCCTCAGTCGCGGACCCAATTTTTAATGCTGGAATTGCTTTCTCAATAAAAAATCGAGCTCTGAGCATTATTACAGCGGATGCTGCACTTTCAATTGGCACATCTAATATTGGGCTGCCTTGGGGCAATGTAGCCAATCCATCCAGTAAAAACTTTGCTCTCGTTTCAGATGGAAATGGAGTTGTTAGTGTATATGTAGATGGAGCTCTTTTTGGATCAAGAAACGTTACTGTTCCATCTGGAACTAGTTCAAACGCTGAAACAACTTGCATGATCTCAGTAAATGGCTATGAGAACAATGAACCATCGGGCACTAGAACCGCAAAAGTATTTGTAACAAATATTAAGAAATTCGTAGGATAATTTATAATATGAGCTTAGGAAATACTAGCATACACCAGAGTAGTGAAATACCAGAAATCACAAAGCTACCAAATGGTCGCATTCGTGTAGTTCGTAGGTTTGTAAAGTTCACTAGGGAAGATGTAGATAATGTAAACTTGGGCTCCCTTATGGGGGACTTTGGTGACTTGGATACAACTGGTGAACAAGTAGAGAATCAGGGGTATGCTAATTGCCGACTCATCGAGGTAGAGGTCGAGACATCCACGAAGAGATCCGCTGGAACTGATAGCAGCAGTTCAGTCCTAGTGCAGACCTACGAGACGCTCACCAGTGAATTTGTTGAGACAACTGATCCCACTGTCTCCTATACGGAGAGCGGGCTAAAAAAAATAACCAATGTGTCCCGTGCTGTTTCTGGCACTGTTAGTTCCAATGTAATTGGTGTGACGCAATTAATTACTGGTGAATTTCTAGCTAGCTCCAACATAGAAGACAACACAGCATTTGCAGAACTCACTGAAATTTATCTGGAGGCAGGTATATTGTCAGAGACACTGGACAATGTGAGCTCACAGAAAGCTAAGGTCATTGAGACCATCGGTGAAGATCCAGCTACCCCAGCGGGCTATGTGTTGGCCAAAAAACAGGAAAGCGATTTTGAAGGATTTCAGACCAATCAATTTACATTTTTAAAAAGTAATGTAGAATTATCAAGAACTAATGATAAGGTTGGAAGTCAGCTATCTATTACAATTGAGCAGTTTGATGGAACTCCAGCAACTCCAGCTAACTACAAGTTAGCTAACGAACAGATTAGCGATGTGCAAGGAATACCCACTAAGCGGTTTACATTCCTAAAGCCAAATATCCTAAGTGAAGAAGAGGATAAGGTTGGTTCTCAAAAATCTATTACAATAGAAGCATTTGACCAAGTTCCAGTAACCCCCAATGGATACCAATTAGCTAACGAACGAGTATCCGATGTTGCGGGTATTCCTACGCGGCGATACACTTTTCTAAAGCCATCAGTTCTAAGCAATTCCAAGGACAATGTTGGTTCGCAGAAGGCCATTACAATAGAAGCATTTGGTGAAGTTCCAGTAACTCCATCTGGATACCAACTGGCCGACGAACGGGTGTCAGAGGTTGAAGGAATACCCACTAAGCGATTTACGTTTCTAAAACCATCAATACTGAGCAAATCTGAGGATAAGGTTGGTTCTCAAAAATCTATTATAATAGAAGCATTCGGAGAGACACCAGCAACACCATCGGGAGGATATGTATTGGCTAGTAATACTGTATCTAGCTTTGAGGGGATCAAAACAAATCGATTTATATTCCTAAAGCCAAGCGTCCTGTCTAGGGTAATCCAGAGAAATAATAACGGTAGATTAATCATCGAAGCCGTAGAAGCCTTCAATAAAGTGCCTACAGCACAAACTTCTGGTGCAGTTCAAATTGGAACTGACGAAAGTAATGTTGATGGCATTCCAACAAAGAGATATACTTTTGCCAAGGGAGAGGGACAAATATCAGTGGAGAAGGGTCCTGCCCCAGCTCAACTATCTAATTGCACCCAAGTCACTGTTACTTCAATTGGAACTGCGGTTACTCCAACTGGCGTACTTATCTCTGAATCCGAGACTCAAAGCGATGGATATATTACATACGTAAAAACCGCAATTCAGGGAACCATTGTTGGCACAAAGCAAACGTACAAGGATGTTGTGGATGTTGTGGATGCTGGAACGGTTAATTGCACTAGTGTTGCAAAGAGCGTTGGAGGTATAAGTGGAACAATAGCAGTTACAAAAGTTACGCCCCCAAGGAATAAAACCCTAGCGGCAACCGTTACGGTAGAAATAGTAACATCTCCTCCCAATACACTAACACGGGCTTACGACTTGGGTGAAATAAGTTGCTCAGTTACATCCATTTCAATGTCCGAAAACTATCGAGGCACTGATGTGTTTACGACAGCAAGTGGCAACACTAGATTCTCTGGTCAACGAAAGACAGCGGATATGTCGGCTCGCATTAGCACTTACCCCAATTGCTATTTAACAAATTCAAGTAGCTTTGGCTCGTTTTCCTACGTATCATCCTATGAGAATGGTTCAACTGCTCCAAATATTCTATTGACATTGCCCCAATACAGTAGAACCAATACATTTGCCGACGGAAATGGATCAACATCGGCCAACTACTCCACTACGGGTGTGGTTAGGAGAGAAAGTAGACCTATCCTCAATGCATTAAATGGAACTACTTACTATGAAGTGATAACTTGGAGTGTATAATATGGATAACGATAACTTTTACTCTAATCCTAGAAAACCCATGTTACCTTGGGCATCATTTGATACTGAAGAAATTTTGGCGGGTGGCGAAATGCAATTTGATGGTGATAGTCCATCCCAAAGTGAGCAAACTGGGGGTGGTGGTGGAGATATAGGCGGTGAAAATCAGTTCATGATGACAATTAATGGAACACAGGCCACTGATCTTGATCCAGAGGGGCAGCCAATTCCATCCGCAGTTTTTTCCTTTAGAGTGTTAGCGGGGACTGTAACATTCCAAGGAGATGAATTTGATGGTGAGCTAACACAACCCGTAGAAGCATACGGACCAGAGAATGTTGAGTTTCCAGCGGGTTCAGCCACTGAACTTTACTTTTGTTATTGCAAAGTAACATTTTCAAGAGACCCACAAAACCCTAATTCAAGAATTACTGAAATTGACGAAACTGAAATTATATTTGGTCGTGCTGCAGAAGTAACTGCAGCATTAGATATGTGGAGCGGGACCAAAGAGAATCCAATATATATATTTAAAATTGGATACCTTTCCGTTACGCAGGATGGACCCTCACGAAGATTCGTGTATGCCATGGTTTTACACGTTGGACCGTTTAATTACAACTCAGAGGTTCTACCAATTGAGCTCCAAGTAATAGTAGATGAGGACGGAACGAACGTGGTAAAAACATTAAAACTAAAAGGAAATCTTGAAGATGCCAGCTAACCCTGTGTTAAGAGCTGGTCCCTGTGCTGGTACTAGCATTGCAAATGCCTTTGTGGACTATCCAACTCCATTCAGTGACAGCATTGCTGCAGATCCAAGCCCCCCATTGGGATTGATATGGCCAGTGAATGCGGCAAAATATCACTGGGACGTAGAGGGAACTGATGACCCTAAACCCAGCAATAAATGGAGAGCTTCTAAGTGGGACTTCCGTACTAGCCTAGGTGAGACTGGTAAAAGAAAAATAGTCCCCATGACTAGCTCAACTCAATTTACATTCTCAAGGAGCTCACCGCCCTCATCTCCCGCTGGTGGAGCGTTTTTATCATTTAAATATCAAGCAGCAGTTGATTTTACATTTACAGTAGAATGGACGGCATCACTAACCAATAGCCCAAATCGAATTGACTTTGATATTAAGCTAGAGGATGAGAATGGGCAAGATCAAATTCTATTTGAAACACAAGTTGAAAAACCCACTGGGAGTGATAGTGGAACCTTTGTAGCTACCTTGCCAGCTACCGTAAATCCCCGTAAATTTTTAATAGCAATGTCCGCTGGGGGAACTGGAACGTTTACAGTTAAATTTCCAGACTTACCAGCATCCTAACACTTAAACTCCGTATGCTATAATAGCAAAATATTATGTCAACTTTCTCATATCAAGGCGATCCCACTCAATACGGCAATAACAACAGATCCCTACCTAGGGATCAGGAGAATCTACGTCAGGCTGCCGCTGCTAATCAAGGCAACGAAGAGGGGGCGGGGATACAAGGTGCTGCCGAACGGACTGGAAACTTAGTTGATATAGCTTCCTACGGGAACCTTCTAAATAAGGGTGTAGATATGTTTTCAAAGTACAATCCAAAAGCCCTACTCCAATCGGCGGGTGCTGTAAATAGTGCAGACGGGAATGTTATGAAGCTTGGTAGATCCCTTATTCGCGGAACCCTTGGTACGGGAAAGGGTCCCAGTGGTAAGATGCCCAAGGTGGCGGGCTTGGCTACAGTTGGAAATATAGGAAGTGAAGTCTTCAGGGCTTTCGATAAAGAGGAACGCTCTGGCTTCGAAGCACTGGGCGAAGGCATCGGCCAGTGGGGTGCGGACTGGTGGTACGGTGATACAAGTCAAAAAGCAATGACCCCCCAAGAGCTTGAGGCGATACGTGGTGGAAAAAATCCAAACAAACCAATCACCGAGACCGTAAACAATACTAGCACTGCACCGTTCAATCCGAGTACTGGCTACGGGGGTTCTAGTGAAGTGGTTACTGGCTATGAGTCAATGAAACCCAAATCACAGGAGGAGCTAGCTGCGGCAGCCAATGAGGACTACGCATCACAATTTGAAGGAGCCTACCAGAATAAGGATGGAAGCTATACTGGCCTAACAACAGCGGGCAAATCGCAGTCAATGACTCCAGAGCAATACGCCTCGTATGCTGAGCAGCAAAGGCTTGGCTTAAACAATCCATATGCATTACCCATGGGGGACTACACTTCAGTAGCTGGAACCCAAGGATTTGTCCAACAGCCATTGAACTATAGACCCCCTGTGCCGCCAGCACCGATAGCAACGCAAGCAACGCAAGCAACGCAAGCACCGCAAACTAGCCCTCAAATAGAAGCTCAGGGCAACTTTGCGGAAGCACGGGACAGTGGGACTATAACCCCAGATAAGATTCGTGCCGCCGAGGAGTATGCTGCATCCATGGGCAGAGAATTTGATCCAGAAATGGGATACACTAGCGAGTTTGATCCAAGTATCCTAGCTAAATACAATGCTGAAAGGAATGCTAGTCAGCAGGGAGGTCAGCAGGGAGGTCAGTATGGCGGTCAACAGAATATCCAACAAGCTCAGGGTCGTTCTAGCTACGCAACTGAATCCGCAGCCAGAGAGGCTCGTATGGACGCAAGACCAGATTTTGGTTCAGCACAGATGCGTAATTCGGATGGCAAGATGGTAACAGCAACAAAGGAAACTAGAGCACAGCGTGACGTAGAAAAGGGACTCAAACAAGAAGCTAGGGCGGCTGGATATACACCAGCACAGACTCGCACTTATGTTGCAGACCAGATGCGAGAGCGTTCTGAATCAACCAGTGATCGTGACTTTGAGCTAAAGCTAAGGGAACAGAACTTCAATCAAGGGGAGGCTAACTTAGCTAAAACCCTAAAGGGACTACAGGAGGGGACCGACGTTGAGGAGGAGGATTACTTTGGTATAATTTCAGGACTAGGGGATTTGGGTGTCGGTATTGACACCGAGACTGGGAACCTTACTTATATGAAAGATCGTGAGGGATGGTTTAGATTTGGCGAGGAGGAGGTGAATCTTACACCAGACTCGGAGCTATATGATAAGATAATGCAGATGGAGGGTGGTGCAGCATTCCTAGCACCCCCAAAGTACGTAGTAGAGCTGTTGAAGACAGCAAAGGAGGGGGATTCAATCCTATCGGAGGATGGAACAGGAAGAGTATACCAAGTAAAGAATGGCAAACTAGTTCAAATAAAGTAAAGATTATATATGGCTAATAAGGCGAGAATAATTTCTGAGGAAGAGCTTAATGAGTTGTATCCAAAAAACGAATCCAAGTCGAAAAACAGTGCTAGAATAATCTCTGAGCAAGAACTTGAGGATTATACCAGAACCAAGAGCCTATCGGAATTAAACGAAACTGCCACCATCGGAGATTACCTTCGTGCAGTGCCAGCTACGGGTGTTGACATTGCTGCGGGTGCAGCAGAGGGCGTTGCGTCAGCCATCGGTGAGTTCACTGGGGATTATGATCTAGCTAGGAGCATTTCTGAAACTCGCACGGATATAAATGATGCGATCATGGGTGATGCACCAGATTCCGTGAAGAGTGACTTTGCCTATAAGGTTGCGTCTGGATTGGGCAGTACAATCCCCTACTTGGGTGCTGCACTTTTAGCCAGAAAACCATCATTGCTAGCCAAGGTTGGTGCTAATGGTTTCTTCTTGGCATCCGCTGGTCAACAGGTTCGTGATGATTATTTGGGGACGCAGGGCGTTACATCGGAGACAGCCACAGATGAGCAGATGTCCGAGAGCAATAAGGTTGGTGCTATTGGTGCTATCCCCATTGCAATGGCAGAAAAGCTTGGTGCTGGAGTTATTCTAGGTGCATTCAAAGGCGGGGCTATCCCTGCGGGTCAGGTAATGCAACGCATTTCTCAGTATGCTATGGCGGGTGCTGGTGAAGCAGCTACGGAAGTTGCTCAGTCGGGTATCATTAATAGCATAGCTAGCTACGTTGGTAAGTATGATCCAGAGCGTCCCATCACGCAGGGAATGGCAGAGTCCGCATTGATTGGTTTCCTAGTTGGTGGTGGTGTAAATGCTGGTATTGATACAGTAGAGCGAGCTGTTACCCAAGCGGACAGACTGCAAGCGGGCGTTAAGGACGGAAGTATCAACGCAAAGGATGTTATAGATGAGGACATCGGTAGCAAGTTTGCGGCAATTGCAATGGAGAATGATGGTGTGCCAGAAGCCGATGGGTATCGGGAAGCACAAATCACCGATCCCAAGGGTATGTCTAACTTTATATCCAAGACACTCACACCCCTTAGCCAAAGGCTGGGTCGAGCTGGCAAAGAAGTTGTTCGTGAGTTTCGTAGGTACGAGATGAATACTGGACTAAAGCTAAAGGAGTTCAAGGATGCAACATCTCCCTTTAGTAAGAAAATGCTTGAGCTCAAGAAGAAGAGCCCAGAGGATTACAAAATACTTTCACAGGCACTAGCTAATGCCAATGAACTATCTGCACCCCTGCCCAGTAGTGTTCAAAAAGACCTAGAGCAGAAAGCACAGCTTCAGCCAGAGGTCACGCGATCCGCTAGTGAGCAATTGCTGGACACTACCAATGAAAATGCACAAACCATCAATGAGCAGATCGGGTTGGCACGCAAGGCACTTGAGTCCTCTGGTCTGAAGACTAGGATTCAAGTTGTTGAGTCTGGTAACTCTTATTACGATCCAAGCACCAATACAATAGCTATTAGTGCCACTGAAGCGGATACAACAACCGTTGCACACGAATATTTTCATGCCGTACTAGGGCAAGCCGTAAAGACCGATGTAGAATTGCAGAGCATGACTCGCAATATGTTTGATAGTGTCATTCGTGCTACTGTATCTGGATCATCTATCAACGAGCAGCTAAAGGGATTTGTTTCTCAGTATGATTCCAATGTGCAGAACGAAGAGTTTCTGGCACAGACAGTTGGCGAGCTAGCTAGCCAGTACGAGACGCTGGACGTAAACACAAGGACACGTATTAAGGTCTGGATAAACCAAGTGATGCAGAAGCTAGGTGTGTCCAGTGTATTTAAGGAGGCTGAAACGGATGCAGAAGTTATTGATCAGCTAAATGCATTTGCTAGGTTCTCTGGCAGTGCAGAGGGTCTTACTGGAGTTATGAGTTCATCTCAAGCGAGCCAGCTATCCAATGGGGAAATAACTGGGATGGGCTCGCCAGTTCGTGGCACTAGGTTCCAGCAAGCGGACTATAGTGAGATGCAGGACAACATTTTTCCAGACAAGCCATTACCATTGTCACTTATAACAAAGAAGAACAAGATAGATATAAGTGCCATCATGGATGACGTTATTAACAACAATAAGAGGGTAGCATTCTTTGCTGCGGATCAGTTGGGCGTTGGAAAAAATGGAGACTTTGATCTGGATGGGGGACCATCATTCGCCTTCACCAAGAAGGGCGTTTTTTGGATGAGCGGAAGCAAGGACAAGTTAGATAACTCTACGGCAATGAATAAGTATGCCGAGGAATCCGACTACATATTTGTTTTTTCTGGAAGTGCTACAATGCACACCTTCAATAAAAGCGTATTCAATGGATTTGCCAAGTCAATGAAATCCAAGTATAAAACTTACGATGCTTTTAGGGATGCATTCATTGAGGGTATTGGCAGTAATCCCAATAAGGAGGCGAAAGCTGTAATAGATAATTTAAATAGATACAAATCCTTTGATTCCTTCAGGGACGAAGGGGATGGATCCCCTCCACCCAGAAAAGGACTACTAAATTACATTGATAAGTTTTCACAAAAAACCAATGACACTCCCACTAGGCAGTTTCTTCGTGGATTAAACTTAGACTTAGATTCACTTAGGGATAATTTTTATAAAGAAAACGATTACGGATGGCTGGACTTAATGGTGGTCGGAAAACCCAAGGGTAAAACGAAAAAGGGCGACTTCCACAGCACATACGCAGATCAATTCATGGGGGAAACTCTTGGAGTTCCCGATAAGAAAGTTAATCTCAAGGATCTACTATCCGTCGATGAGTATAACAAGTTGATCTCAAAGTTTGTAGCGGACAGGAAAAGAAAAGCACTAAAGGATAAGTCAGAGGCTTTTACTGAGGATGCAATTGAGAAGCGGATGGCTAAATATAAGCAGGAGGTCTCTCAGCTTAAGAGAATTGCCAATGATCCACAGGCACAGGCAGATAGGATACAGCAGAAGGAACTGGACTTCATTGCAAAAATGGAGTACACCACTGAGCGGGAGGAGAGTGATCGTCAAGCAGCCGAAGAGCCCCAGTCATCCTTGGCTGACAAAATTAACTACAATGCGGGTGGAATGAAATCCTATGACGCAAGTCAATTAAGGAGCCTAAACCCCCAGCAGGTAGCCAGTGCCATATCTAGGAAGAAGCCAGTTAAGATTGCTAAAGCAAAGCCAGCTACACCAGAGCAAATTAAGTCTGGAGCTAAAGCAGCACGCAAGAGTCAGTTAGATAGGTCAACTGCATCAGTTAATTTTAGAAAGTGGATGGGCAAGGGTCAATTAATTCATGATGACGGTGAGCCCATGGTATTGTACCACGGCACGAAGGGAGAGTTCGATGAGTTTACTTCCAAGAAAAATTTAGACCAAGATTCGTCTACACCAAACTGGCTGTACTTTGCAACGAACCCACAGCTAGCTGAGCAGATGGCCGCTCATAAAACTGGCTACAGAGACGGTAAGGATGCGGACGATAGACTGCAAAAATACTACGAGGAATTTAGTCAGCAAGATAAGAAGGTGGATTACGGAGAGCTCGACAACAATCTATCCAGATTAACAAGGGAGGATGGCTACGTAAAAGAAAGGACTGGAGTCCTCCCCGAAACATTTGAAAGAAACTTTGCATTGAGCATAATGCCCGTGTATCTAAATGCTAAGAATGTTTGGGATCCAACAAACCCAGATCACGTAAGTAAGCTAATGGCTAAGCTTCGTAAGAACAAAGAGTGGGAAGGTGACTACGGCTATACCCAAGAGGAAATAGCTTCTGGTGAGTTTAGGTTCATCGAGAACGCGATAACCACAAAGGCACTTAGTGACCTTGGGTTTGATGGTGCAATGCTGATGGAGACCAAGGCAGATGGCCTAAGCACTATAGCAATTTGGGACAAAAATGGGGTAAAGTCAGCCACTGGGAACAATGGTGAGTATAGCTTAAAGGATAATAACATTCGCCGCCAGAAACCCAGAACAGCAAGTGACGAGGAGATGGCACGCGGGCTGTCCAATGATGGTATGAGAATCTTGCAGAAGTATGGCATGACCGAGGACTATAAGGGCGTTCGCAGTGTACTTGATCGAATCAAGGGTGAGTATGAGGATTTGGGTTTAGACAAGAACTTCATTGAGAATTATTTCCCAAGGTTAGTCCAAGATTTAAATGGACTCAAAGCTTCCTACGGTCAGAAGACTGGTATTGTTGACCAAGAGATTCGACGCTACGAGAAGACAACGGGGCAAACCCTATCGGACATTGAGCGTCAAATGATGTTTGAGAAGCTAGCTAGATCCAATATGTATCGCAGTGGCTTGAGTGCTCCAAGCAACATGAAGGAGCGGATTACGGACTTTATCGATGAGCCCCAAATGAAATACTACGCTGATCCAGAAGTAGCATTAGATAACTACATAGATAAGATGGTTAATGCCATCGAGACAAAGAGGCTCATTGGGGACTCTGCGTCTGGCAAGACACAGGGTGCTGATCCAGTGGCTGGTAGGTTGGGTGAGGTTATGGACAAGATGGCCAGTGAGGGAAGGCTGCGGGACGATCAGATTAACCTCATTCGGGGTGCTATAGATGCACGATTCGGGAGCCACGGTGCTCAGTATGGATTTATTAAGGGAGCCAAGAACATGGGCTACCTAGCTACGATGGGTAATGTGGGATCAACTCTCACTCAGTTGGGTGACTTTTACTTTACGATGGTTCAGAATGGCTTGATCCCCACGGTGGAAGCCGCACTGGGACGCAAGGATCTTACAGTTGAGGACTTGGGCATAGCCAAGAATATGGTTGAGATTGATAGCAAGCAGGGTGGTGGTATGTTCTCCAATAGCGTGAATAATGTCTTTAAATGGACGGGTTTAACGGCAATGGATCGCCTTGCTAAGAACACAAACATTAATGCCACGCACAAAGTTCTAACCAAGGGTGCTAAAGCTGGACAGAACACCAATAGCTACAAGAAAACCCTAGCTAGGCTCAAGAGGGTGCAGGGAAATGATGCATACAAGACAATAGCTGACCTAAAAAATGGTGTAAAGAGTGAGTACGTTATCGAGGCTATATACAATAATCTTGCTGATGTAGCACCCATATCTCTTACCGAGATGCCAGAAGCCTATGCGGGAAATCCAAACCTTCGCATTATGTATAGCCTAAAGTCCTATACCATTAAGCAGTTTAACTTTGTTCGTGAGCGAGTATGGACAAAGTTAATGCAGGGCATTGCCACCAAAAATCCAAAGATGATTGGAGAGGCATCCACTGATATGATGAAAATCTTAGCCTTTTCTACCCTAGCTAATGGTAGCTCAGATGTTCTTAAGTCGATTATATTCAACCGAGAGATCGATGAGGAGGACTTCATGTGGAATACACTCCTAAGAATCTTTGGCATTACCAAGTACACAACTGTTCAAGTTAGAAAAGAGGGTCTTGGTACGGCTGCACTGAAAACAATTGCACCACCCCAATTCGGGATGATGAGTGATGTATTCAAGGATGCACAGGAGATGGAGAGAATCCAAGATATGCGTAGCGTTAAGTACGTGCCATTCGTTGGTAAGCTATACTATTGGGCAGAGGGTCGCGGTGTTGAGATCGAGGAAAAGTTATCTCGACTCAGAGAAAAACCGTTGTATCAGGAGGTAACTTATCCCGATCCACCGAGACAGAAGTAGAGTCCGACGCATTCTTGCTAACTAATATATAGGGTATCTTGTATAGGTCATCTGGATGAATCTTGGATAGTAGGTCATCCCTGCCGTATTTCTTTCTTGAGTACATCTTATACATACAAGCTTTGGGGGAGCTAACATGAGCATCCTTATCTACCAAGCTATCTACTAGTTTGATCAAATCCTCCTTGCATACAATCTGAAACTCATCCCTTCGCTCAAAAGCAAAGTGGGTGGCTTTCCCGTATAGCCAGCCAGCCTTCCCCGATATGCCCTTGAACTCAATCCACAGGGTTTCTGGGTCTTTTATGGACTTAACATCTACGTCCATTGATACGTTACAACGGAAGTCTATGTGGTCAAACTGCCCATTGTGCACTCCAGTTAGCTCAATGTTTGAGCCAAAGAAACCATCTATGGATTTCTTGAAGTTACTTTCAGCGGTTGCCCCCTGCTCGCTGGCTCTGCCAGTTCTATCCATTTCGTTTCTATATGATTTCATTTGAAAAATGCCTCCCCACCTAGTATTAGCTAAGTGAGGAGGTTGTGTTTTCTCATCGGATTTAATAAAGGAGGGAGAGAACGAAAACCCACCTTGCCAAAGATTGCTCGCTTGGCTTACCGATAAACTATTTATTCCTAGAACGGTTTACTGCTTTTGATTGAATACGGAGATTTCCACGTGAGGTGTTGCGGGGGTTGCGGTCTTTGTGATCGATGTCCTTTCCTAGTAGTTTCATTTTTCCGACGGCTTTCACCATCTTCCGTCTGGACTTCTTTCGGGCATCGTTACGCTTTCGCTGTTCGGGCTTGCTCTGGTAGTTATCGTATTCTTTTCTATAGTTTCTAGGCATTGTTAAATTATAACATGGATTGTTTATATTCCATGGATTTTGTCAAGCTATTCCTTCTCTATGCTATCAACTAGAACACGCTCCTGTAGTCTAGCTATCTTCTTCTTGAGCCCCTCAATGTCCTTATTTAGTTCCTCGTTTTGCTTACTTAAAACATCGCAGGATCTAGTCATTGCATTGAGTCCACGAACTAGAACGGATTCTGTGTCTGGCTTAAATATTTGAACTGGTTTTTTATCGGTCATAGTGAGTTTGTTGGTTCCTTATTTAGTGCGGCTATTGCCTGTTTTAGTTGGTTGTTCTCCTCCTGTAGTCGAAGGTTCTCATTCTTAATGTAGGCGAAGTCCTCCTTTATTGCAAGAAGTATATCGCTTAGTTCTCTTATTGTTGTTACCATAGGTGTTTTGGTTGTGATTTATACGTGATTCACTCTATATCTTTTGTTCCTCTGTTGGTTTAATATAGAGGGATGAAAATACTATTACTCGTCCTATCTACCCTAATTCCATCAATTTCATTAGCCGATCCAGCAGTAAAAATTTTATGCGATCACGGGCTAACGCACTCCGTCGCAAAAGTTAAAACGCTTTACGCAAATGTTGGGGATCATATTTTTTATAAGGAGACAAAGGCATCCAACGGGATGCTGTTGCTCACTGATGGAGGAGTTGATAAGTTCAAAGAAGGTGAAGTAAGTAATCGTGTGGTAGTTGCGGTTGTAAAGAATTATTCATAGGAATGTCCATAGTGATCGCTACTGAAAGCGTCCGATGTGATTGATAAACTTGAAGCGTCCCTTTAGATCACGCTCGCCCTCTCGGTTCTTGGCTACGTTGTAGTCCATCTCTAGGTAGCTAACCCCATTTGGATCAATGGTTCTACAAGTGTCAATGTCACCACCCTTTGGCCACATCAGTAGAGCTATGTCCGCGTCATTCTCAATATCCCCAGAGTCCTTTAGGTCGTAGAGAACTAGCCCAGAATCCCGCATAGCACCAGTCCTGTTAATCTGAGCTAAGAGAATTACGGCTACGTCCAACTCCATTGCCATCTGCTTAACGCCGTGTGATGCCTGTGAGATGCCCTCATGCTTACTCATCTTTGGGTTGAATGGTATTAGTTGCAAGTAATCCACCACGATAATTTTTATGTCGTGCTTTCTTTTGAGTGACCTAGCCTTCGAGCGAAGATCGTCGATACCACGGACATGGTGAACAGTGTAAATTGGAGCCTCACCAATCTTATCAATAGCGTTGTCCACTAGGGTGGATTCGTGGGGAGTAATAGTCTTATCTACATATTTCTTTAGATTAACAGCGGAGCAGGTTTGAGTCATCCTCTTGGTTAATTGCTCTGCTGGCATCTCAAAACTAAAGATAGCTGATGGTATGTTACTCGATATAGAGTTCCTAAGAACAAAGTTCAAAGCCAACTGGGATTTTCCACATGAAGTTGGTGCGGCTATAACGCACACTTCTCCCTGTGCGATGCCGCCCTCATCGAGCTTGTCATCCAAGTGCGGTATACCAGTGGATATTTTCTTTGATACGTAAGTCCCGTCACTAATGCTATGTAGCCTCTTCTTTAGATCGCAAGCCGCAGTGGACAATGTGTTGTCGGATTCTTTACTTGAATCCATAATTTTACGAATTTCTGCCTCAGTCTTTGAAGCTACGTCAGTGGAGTCCACGTTTTCATTCAAGGATTCCAACTGCATTCTATAGTGCCTAGATAATTGCCTAGCCCTGCTCTTACCTAGAACAATTTTTGCAGCAGCACGCCCAGCCAGCGGAGTGCACGGGGAGTCCATTAGTGTCATAATACGAATAACACCACCCACATCATCCAGCATATTATTACTGCGAAGCTGGTTAGCTACGTTTACCTCATTTACTTCATCATTATTGTTAATAACTTTGCCAATGCTACTGAATATAGCCGAGTTCTTCCCACTGGAGAAGTCATCCTTGGTTATAATATCCGATAGCTCATCGTATAATGATCCATCTGATTCTGATATGCAGCTTGCTAATACGGATTCCTCTGCCTCGATTGCGTTTAGTTCGTTCATGGTATTTTATTGGGGTTTAGTTTTATAACTATTTGTTTTTATATTTATTCCTTATTTGTCTGATTGCTGAAATGGATACCTTTAAATGATCCGATAGTAGTGCCGCTGGAATATCAATGCTCTTTTCAATTATGTTACGAGTTTTTTCTGAGATTTTTGAGTATGGTCTGTAGTTGGATTGTATGTAATCCTCAACACAGATCTCCTGTATTAACCCAGTGCGTTTTGCACGTATGATATCCCTGCGTGCCATCTTCCAGAAGTTCTTGCGGATATCCTTATCACCGTCCTCCGAGAACTCTCTGTCGTATGCTTCCCTGTAGTTATCAATGTAATCCTTCATATTAAATGTCGTTAAGTTCCTCTGGTAATAGTCCCAAGTCAATCCTTCTTTTTGTTTCCTGCCAGCAAGCGATGTTCCAAAGAACAGCACCGAAGTGATCCTCGTCTGTCTTTTGATCACACAATGCCCATAGGTGTCGGTTTGCGGCATCACAGTATCGTGAGAGCGGAATGCCCTTCTGCCAGTTATCCCTGCCGTATTTAATAGCTCCGTCCTCAAAGCGTTTAGCTAGGGATTTAAGAGCACACGTTGGGATTAGGGATGGAAGTCCTTTGCCCATCATTGCGTCCCTAACTGCACCTGTATTAAAGTTTGTCATTTTACCACTTGATGGTAATGTAGATATATCTGATGAAATCATTATTCTTTATATTTAATTGTTGTTGTAAAAAGGGGCGGGGAATACCAAAACCCCGCCCCTTAGTTACTACGCCTCTACTACCCCTAGCAGATTATTCAAAGGGTGATTCGCTAGCTACAGCCTCCTTGGGCTCCTTTAGCTTAACTGAAAGCGAATAGAACGGAACACCCGCCTTGGATTCCTTCTTCCAAGCGTTGATGTAATATTCAGTGCCGCCCACATCGATTGTGCCACCCAAGTCTGGATGGGTTTCAGTTTTCTTGCGGTCGTTTTTAAACATAGCTCCGCGATTTGTGTTATCGTATTTTTCCATTTTTCTAGTTCCCTATATTAGGTTGTTGTTTGTAGCTGCCTTGCTGGTAGCTTGAGAGTCTTTTCCGTGCTTGTTTGTAGCATCCGCGTCTTTACAGTCGTCGATACAAAGCAGTCCATTGAGAGCATACTTTCGAGCATAGGATGAGGAGCTACCAGTAATTTGGCTTTCGTCCATACCTTTTTTTGTTTCTGCTTCACGAGCAAACCCCACGGAGTCAGCGATTCTTGTGCCGTCGCTCAATAACATTGCAATCGATTTTACATATACACGACCCTCAATGCTTACGACATCATCGCTAACAATTAACGCACAATTGTGCTTTTTAAGTAAAGGCTTTACAGCCTCTAAAATATCTTCGGCACTGCGGTATGCGTAGTTGCCAAAGTTATTGCGTTGTCCCTTGGGAGCTTTTAACTCCGTTTGGATTTCTGATAGTATGTTTTTATTTTCCATTAGTAATAAGTTTACGATATAAAGATGTTCTCTGTTTTGAGTTAGTGCAAGCTTTTATTTCACTTTTTTTCGCTTTTAGCATTTTTAATGCAAACACCTGATCCTCAAGAACTAAGCGATTAAACCTAGACGCTAATTGCTTTAATCCCACTGGATGAAGGTAATCTGTATCACCTTGATCCAAGTAATCCGCAATGTTTCTTAGCACTTCCGATAAGCTCAATTCGGAGCTTGTGCCGAAGCGTCTAAAGCTATTCTCAACACGACCCAAGAAGGTGTTGCCCTCCATTGATATAACTCCGCGAACCATACCACTCACATGATTGTGATCCACACAGGGATTAAAGCATCCAGTCTTCATCACTGGACACTCCTTTGGTAGATTCTCGTTTCGGTATTGGGCTAATTGGGAATGCTTTAGATACTTCATGTTTTTCTATATCGGTTATTGTTATGATTAGGTTACGCTTAGTCGCCATAGTAGTTTCTTTGCCTTTTCTGGCTTTGCCAAAAGCAAACTTGATGGCGTTCGCCTCCGAGTTAGCTATCTTCCAAGTCCCGTGAACAAAGTCCCTACCGAACTCCCTATACTTTATTAGATAAGCTTTCACTAGACATTCATGAAGTCCATCCAATATAATTCGGAGGTTAGCTTGAAGCGTTCAATGCCCTTCTGCATTTGCTTCCAAGTCCACTCCTTGTGATAATGCTTCTTGGATCTAATATCCACGCACACACTCATGATTGTAGGTAGATACTCTAAGTCCCACATCCTAGCTAGCATCCAACTCTCGATAGCTAGCTGAGTGCAGTCCTTCTTCTCGTAGAACTTACCACCACGACCCTTGCAGTCACGGCACTTGTAGTCAGCCATGAAATACTTACCATCAGTTAGCTTGCCAATGAAGTCCACTGAGCCAGCAACCTTAATCTCTTCGTCCCAAGTAATTAACTCACTGGCTACGGGTTCGATTCGTTCACCGTTAATGTATTTAATGAAGGGTTCAGCCCACTCATCCCATTCGGAGTTCATCTTGGGTTTCTTGTTAGCTATAATAGCATTCGTGTGATCCTCCAATCGACCATGAACGGTTGTCCCGAACTCAGAGGATGTTATCTCTTCACCGTCAATGGGAGAAATACGCATACCATACTTACGTGTTTCAATCTCTCGCTGACTAGCATCGGGAAATTCCCTAGCTAGCTTAATGTATTGCTCTGGAGACCAGATGCCATCCAAAAATGGATCCTTGATAATACCCATGACAGTTGTCACCGATGGATAAGCACCGATTTTCTTGGCTTGTGATGGTGTTGCGGCTTTCGTTAGAAAGGGTTCGTTGTCGCAGTTGTAGAAATGGCTCATAATTAGAAGGGTGCTATATTTATTGTATTATTATTGTATACTGGTATTGGTGTTGCAGTTTTGTTATGGGTTGTTGCAGTTTTGTTACTGGCTTTTACAGATTTGTAAACGGCTTTTGTCCATCTCTTATCCTGCTTCACTTCATTCAGTATGCTAGTAGAAAGGCTATACCAACGAGTTTTGTCGTAAGCCATTCGATTAAATGAGTCGCTAACCAATACGGATTGCTTCTCAAGGTTCTTAAGGGTTCTCCATATCTGCATATCGGAGAAGAATGGAAAGATTGAACGCCAACCCTCTCTGGAGTTGAACGTCCAATGTTTTCCCTTGTGATAGTTTCTTCCATCTTTTTCGTTCAGTAGAACGTAGTAGATAATTTTATGCAGAATTATTGCCTCCTTAAGTCCATACTTTGCAGCGTGGTCTTCCTCGAATGCAAGCATGGTAATTATCCCAATAACTCCTTCATGTCCATGATGAACTCAAGACCCTCAAGCACTGACCGCCTGTCCTCGTATGGGTAGGATGAGATAATCAATGACGTTGCATCGTTGTAGAACTCTACAACCGCATCGCCCTCTGATGGATGACCAATGATATCCCAAGAGATGTTTTCATTGATCATAAAGTCCAGAATGTCAGACTTGCTTCGCTCCTTGGGAGTTTCAATCTCTTCGGGTTCAAGTTTCTCCCGTAGCTCATCCCTAAGAATATACTTTTCGCCCTGCAATAGATGACCAAAGTATTGCTCTTTGATGCAGTTATTTTTTCCAATTGCAATTACAATTGTTTCTGGGTGGTGGAATACCCCGTGTGTTTTTTCGTGTATCATATTTTTATTGGTTGGTTGGTTATGGTGGAGGTGGGAGGAGTTGAACCCCCGTGTCCTAGATAATCTAGGATCGAAACCCTTTCACCCCCTTCAGTGCATGAGATTGCAGATATGTAATAGGGTGTCAAATGTTTTTTTATAAAATGTTAGGAGCGGAGTTTGTCCATAGTAGTGCATTGCCGTCCGAAGGAAATTTTTGGCACAAAAAAAGCCCGCACCCCGAAGGATGCGAGCTGAGTTTTTTCCATTTTGGAAACAGTTGAGATGATTACCACCGTGCTCCGTCTGAATACTGATCCGAATTGCAACCCTCGCACAATCCGCAATGGAATACGTCAGGGCTGTCGCAGAACTCACAAGTCTCAGGCTCCTTAAGCGTAGCTACGGTAGCTAGCTCGTGAATCTTCAGCATATCTATCGCCAAGTCTTCGATGAGCTCCCAGATGCCATGGGGCTCCCAGTCTTCAAATGGTTGCCACCTGTTGTCTCGGATGAAGTCCGTCACCTCTTGCTCGTCTAACTCGAAAAAGTCCAATGGTAGCTCTTCGGTTAGGTAGAATTTTGATGCTCTTATATATGCTTGTATTTTATTCATGGTATTGATTTGGTTATGTGTTAAGATCGAGACTCGAGGTAGTCTTCAATGGCATACTCAATTGTGTCCCAGCAGATGCCTACGTTGGCATCCATTCCGTCTTCAAGTATGACCATCACCTCGTCGGCTTGATCCTCCGTTAGTTTAATGCCCATTTGATCCTGTGCGCGGGCGATGACATCGTTAGTTTCCCAAGTTATGGTTATTGTTTTCATATGTGTATGTGTTTATGTGTTTATTGGTTGGTGTTGGTTAGTTGACGGGTATTTCGTGTATATAGCCGTCATTGTCCTCAACAGACAGGGTGATGCGAGATATGTGCATGAAGCCGTCCTCTTGCCAGCAGTCAATCCCTTCCATCCAGAGTTCGATGAAGGTTGTCTGGTCGAACAGGTCTGCGGCAGTTAGATCGAATTTGCATTCACTGAAGGTTTCCGTGTCGGGTGCGTCTTCATCAAAAAGAAGTCTAATGACATTCTTGTTATCATCGTTGAGCGGTTGAATTACACGGGTAGGATCAGTCACATATGATCGACCACTTGGTTTGTGCTCTAGGTGTAGTCCACCTAGGTTTAAGTCAGCCTTTGATACGTCCTTTAGGTTGAAGTTTATGTCAACGTGCAGGAGTTTGATTCCGTCTATATTTTTCATGGTATTTATTTGGTTGGTTGGTGTTGGTTAATGGTATTGTAGCTAGCTAGCTACTACCAACTATCACCATTGTCTGGTAGGTGGTCGAAGTGATTGTGAGCATCCCTGTAGCCTTCTTCAGCTTGAGGATAAGCTGCCTTTGCTTGTTCAACAGTGTCATACATATCCATGAATTGCTTCATGGTCTGACCCTCAAGCACTGACCCCTTCGGGTATTCCCCGAATTGATAAACGCTGAATTGACCGTATTGGTTTTTTTCGATTGTGGTTTCCATTTTATTAAAGGCGGTTTTACTGATCCGCAAACAGTTTGGTATTGTAGCTAGCTAGCTAGCTATCTATCTGTAGAAAATGTGGCGACCGATAACGACCGTCACTGTCATGTGCTTTGCCCAGTAGGGCTCGCAGTAATTTGCATGGTAGTGATCTGCTCCCAGCGTGTGGTTCGTCACCTCGGATGCAACGATCACCTTGGCTGATCTCCACCTCGGATGTCTCTGGGCTATAGCTATTCCTCTAGCCAAGTCCATAGTGTTCCAACATGAGAACTGCTTGTATTCCAAGCACACATCCCATGGCGTTAGGCTACGCTTGAGTGATCGATTGATGATCACCTCATGCACTGCTTCCATTGACCCGCTGGCATATTCGCCACCAGCCTCCAAGATGAGGGTAGCGGCGACGATGTCCGATGGCGTTTGACCTCTACCCGCCGCCACGAAGGCGACGAGCATGATCAAGATGTATGTTATGACTTCCATTATTCTGTAGTTCATAATGATTAGTCCTTGAGGATTTCACGGAGCAGACGCTGGGCTAGCTCATTGGCATCACTTGCGATCACACTGCGACCGAAGTGACCATCCATCCGCTTGCGACCCGCTTCGAGAGCATACTGACAGGGCTCGATGTAAGCCGCGATAGCATTGATACCCATGTTGCGATAGCTCTTGGTATCGATGTCGTTATCACGTAGATAGCTATCAGTGAATACAACAGTTGTGGTGGATGCCTTGATCTTGGCGATGTGCGTCTTCATGCACGCCATGATGCCCTCGCCATTGCCAGACGGAAAGCGATCATTGACCCACTTGTCGGTATCATCCTTGCGAACCACATAGCTCTTGCATTTGTGATTGAATGAGCACGACAGGATTAGGTTGAGATCGATCAACTGCCTTTTAGCTAGCTCACGAAATGCTAGCACGAACTCACGACCACCATGCAATGCCCATGCATCACGCATGGAACCACTCATGTCAACGATCATGGTCACGCTACGCTTGCCATTGCTACGCTTGCGATTGATGAATGCACGATCACTGCCGCACATCGCCGCATTAGCGTGCAAGCGTGTTCCATTGCACGCTAGGCGATTGCGAGTGACCCTAGCTGACTGAACGATGCTCTTCATGCATCGAGCGATGCGACCAACTTGCTGACCATTGATAGGCAACTCCTTAGAATACCATTGCTCTTTAGGTGTGTGCTGGGAATCAGCCTTCATCTTGTCCAGACCAGTTGGATTGATCATTGGCTGGTCGGACTGCTTCTCATCAGACTTACCATTGATCATTGAGTCCGAATACTTTGGATTGATCTCTTTACCGAATAGCTCCACCCACTCCTGCACGATGGGTATTAAGCATTGGCTAGTCAGTGCATCGCACGCTCTGCGATAGAATTTAAGGATGACCAAGCGTGTTAGGCGATCCTTACCCTTGACCGTGACCTTCTCAGTTCCCACCCACTTTGGAACATATGCACTGGCTTGCTTTTTGATGCCAGCTTCATTGGTTTTGATTGCCCATAGTAACGCCGATGCAGAGTTATATGCCGCATCCACATCTTGGTAGTTGACCCATCTGAATGCACCATCGCCATCCTTGCGTGTAGCACTGGCGTATTCGATGCGGATATCCTCGAATAGATTCCACAAGCGATACGGTAGGTTGCGTGCTTCAAGTTGATCAGCTACGTCACTGTCTCGGCAGGTTAGTCTACCGTGCTCTGTCTCATGTCGGATGACCAGCTCGACAAACTTCTTAAGCTTGGCATCGTTGGCTTTCGTCGATGAGTTGCAGATGGTGTTCAGCTTAGTTCCCACCTTGATGACGTGCTTGTCGCGTTGGAATGACCAGTTTGCTGTTGGCACGCTGTCATCGATGCTGATGGTGCAACGCTTACCAGTTGCGTTCACCATGCGAGTGAGAACTCCACCCTTCTGTCTGCCTACAACCTTACGCTTGCAGGTGCTTATTGCTTTTTTGATTATTGTTTTCATTTTTTTTATATATGCTTTGATTTGTTAGTTAATTGATTAGCTACGCTAGCATTGTAGCTAGCTCGGCGACACCATTGATGGAATCCAGTGTGACATCACCAGTATCTGAGTCCCATGCTTTGAGACCATCGAGACCATTGGCACACATCCACATCAGCACGCTCGCCCCAGTGTTGTCACTGCTATGAGTGCATGCTGTTTCAAGGTTGCGGATGTCCAAGGATGTCAGCAGTTGTCCGCTGGCTTTCATCTCCCGACTGCGTTCCATTGCCATTGCAAATCGACCACCCAGATCAGCCGCATCAGTGATACCAAACTTGGTAGCTACGCTGGTAGCTATGTTGGCGACCATGGCTGAATCGAATTGCACGTGCTTGAACAGGAATCGTGATCTGAATGCTTCTGGTGGAATCACTTCGCATAGGTTAGTTGCACAAATGATATGCAGATTGTCCATATCACAGGTCAGAGTTTCAAGCACACCTTTGTCATTGTGCTTGGTCGTTAGCTTATAGCGTTTGATGCCATCCGCATCTGGCTGTGGTGCTAGGAAATCCAGCATTTTCTCCATGACCTTGGGCGATAAGCGGAAGACTTCATCCAAAAAGAATAGCACGCTCTCACCTTTACTGGCTAATCGCACTGCGTTAGCTAGCTTGCCATCTGATACGATGAAACCATTGCCATCTTCTCTGGGTGTCGCACCACCAATGATCTCATGCCATTCGTCCATGTCATCAGAGCATCCATGTGTGATACAATGATCGTATGATTGCCCCAGCAGTGAGATGCTGTAGCTTTTACCATAGCTAGGTGGTGCTGAGATGCACACCTTGGTTGGATTCGCTGATCCACTATCGTAATATGGCTGGATCAATTCCAGTATGGGATTATTGCCAGATGCCACAGCCACAGCCAATGGTAGTCTGCTGGATGTCCCACCCTTCATTGCGTCCGCAATCTTGTCCAGTGTATCAGCCAAGGGCGACAGTGCATCCACTTGATTCTGCATTTTTTCTAGGCTTGGCGACACATCGTTAGCAATTGCGTCCTGCACTGCATCGCGGACTTTATCCATGTCTACGGATGCTGATCTACCTCCCAGTAAATCCTGCAATGCACGTAGCGTGTCCTCTGCCTCTGTCGATGCTGGTGCTGGTGCTGGTGCTGGTGCTGGTGTGCTATCACCCATGACAGCCACAGGATCACCACCCAAATCAGTGACCCACTGTTTGAGTTGTGCTTGGGACGCATCTGCTATCTGGCGACCAGTTATGCCCAGTGTGCTGGATGCGTTGTTGCTTGTTAGGTATTGGCGTAGTTTTGTATTGTTATTCATATCGTTATCTATTGGTATTTTTGTTAGTTGCTGATGGTCTCATCAGTGACAGAGATACTGCCAGACGCACTCAGTGCGTTTCGACCTGTTAATCATTTTTGTATGTTTCTCCATCGATAGACCAAGTGCATGAGACTGGGCATTTGAAGTGTTTTCTCATTGTCTTCTGCATGAGCAGTGCATCTTCCACTGAGTGGAACCAGATTGAGAATACATTACCGCTTTCACCTTGTCGTTGTGCTGAGTATAAGAATTTCATATCGTTATCTATTGGTATTTTTGTTAGTTGGCTAGATCATCAGACCAGTGGAGCCACTCACTGGTTACGCATCTCCGAAATGCGTTTCACTATTTGTCGATGGATTCCAACACCATCCTCCGTGCTTTGCTGGTCTTGGCTGGATGTGGTCATGGCATACTCTGCTAGACATCCGCTTCTCAACTCTGCACTTCTCAGTCGGCACTCGCATTTCTCAATGGTCAAAGTGGGAACTTCGCTTTCCCGATCACTCAATGAGCTTGGGTAGGAGTTGCGATTTCCTATGAATCAGAGTAGCGTGAGCCACCCTCGATTGCCACCGTAATGACAACCTAACTAAAGAACAGACTGCATTCAATCAGCTGTAGCTAGATATGGCGATCATTATTTTCACTTTTTTTCATGCCCATCCATACCGCACTGGCACTGGGCTGGAGCGAATGCGTAGTTAAAGTGACAGTTATATTGAGCCCAAAGTGACACCATAAAGACGGGTAGATAGCTAGGTAGATAGCTAGGTAGATAGACAGGTAGATAGTGGATGGTGTGCTGTGATACATTTCCACACTGCTACCAATATATCCCACTCATACAGTGACCAAGCACGCTTCTCTCAGTCTAATCACGTAGCATTTGTAGCTAGCTACGTAGCACCAAGATGTCCATAGTATTGGTATACAACGACTTACGAAATCTTGACGCTTAGGCATGGACGCAGTGGCACACTAGACGGGGGGAGGGGGTTCAACAAAGTTCGTTCGAATTTTATCTTATATATATAAGACACCCCACAAAAAATTCCAAAGCTCATACCGCATTCAACTTGACACCCAGAGTAACATTGGACTCCATAGGGAAGTGATAACTTCCCAGAGCCCCCTCTTTATTTGTATATTGTATGTATACTGGTATAGGTGTTGCAAATTTGCAATGGGTTATTGCAAAAATGCAATAGGGTCCAGAGGGTCCTGTTGCAAAAATGAAATAGGGTATGGATAATAACAAAGAAAAAGACGCACTGATGCAAAGCATCTCCAATGCTATCGTAGAGATACAGAGGGAGAAGGAAGTGCATAAGACCAAGAGTCTGTCTAGACATAATCCAGAGAAGGTAGCTAAGATACTGTATCTACACGCACTGGGTTGCTCGCAGACGAATATGATCCGCAAGCACGGTATCTCTAGGAGCACTATTGTGCAGGTGCTAGTTGATTACTCGGATCACACAAACTCCTTTAGGGAGCTAGGGGGACAGCTTTCCGCTAGGAGTTACGTCAACCTAGAGTCCCTAGAGGAGGATGTCATTGATGGCCTAAGAGTAAAGCTCGACAATGGGTACGAGCCAGAGTTCAAGGACCTAAAGGAAATCTCAATTGCTAAAGCAAACTCCCAGAGGCAAGCAATGACAGCCAGAGGCGAGGCATCCCATGTGCTGGATGTGAAGCAGGTGTATACAATAGATGACTTCAATGATACCCTAATTGCAGCTAGGGATAGAATTGAAAAGTTAAAGAAAGTGGAGGTAATTGAAGTGACCGAGGAGGCGGAAGTGTCCGATAAATAAATGGAACTAGTATTCACACCGCACCCTCTAGTAGAGACCCCTACGGACGAGGAGATACTTATCCTAGGGCAGAGTGACCCCAGTGTCCTTGAAGAGCTTCACAGAGCACGTGAGGGGCTTATACGGGCATCACAGGAGGATCCCCTTAGACACGGATTTGACTTAGATGGTTGGGCAAGGATTCGGGACGGTGTACGGGATTACAATGAAGTGCTAGCATTGGGTGGAAATCGCAGTGGTAAAACCACGGGGTGTGCCAAGCTAGTGATGGAGGCCGTGACACAGAACAATGACGGTCATGTTGTGTGCTTCTCACAGAATGCAGATACATCCATTAAGGTGCAGCAAGCGGCGATATGGGATATGATGCCCAAGGAGTTCAAAAAGAAGACCAAGAGCATTGAGGGCTACATTAACTTCTCTATGCAGAATGGCTTTACTGCATCCTCCTTCATCTTCCCAGATACTAGGACTCGCGTGGACTTCAAGACGTACACGCAGTTCAGCAACAACCAGACTATCCTAGAGGGCTTCCAGTTTGGATTCAAGGGCAATCCAGAGTTGAATATCGGCAGTTGGCTTGACGAATATCTGGGTGATGCGG
>Ga0209193_1000307_pt1 | contig 35076 bp, 41 predicted proteins | sample COGITO_mtgs_1003_FD_185515 | JGI IMG/M metagenome (GOLD analysis project Ga0209193, IMG submission 185515) | Pelagic marine microbial communities from North Sea - COGITO_mtgs_100330 (SPAdes) (version 2) | ecosystem: Environmental > Aquatic > Marine > Epipelagic ...
TCTTCACAATTGCTTGGAACGACTCTAAAAGCGACTAAGATGGCATCTTGTTCCGCATCTTCGGCAACATGGCCTCTATAATGATTTTGTATTTCAACATCACAAGGGTCTTCGGGTTCGGGATATTCACATGAGCCATCATCCTCATTAGCCGACTCATCGTAGTTAGTAGCCTCCGAATCGGTGCAACCTTGGATTGTCTGTTCCTCTATCAAAATAGTATGAGCAATCCACTTATCGTCTAAATCTTCACCGTTGAGGTTTAAAATAACCTTTGGCGTATAAGTTCCTACATTTACATCGTTCCAAGTGTGAAAAGTATAGTCTGCACCATCGGGGTCTGTGACTACTCCATCTTCCCATGTCGTGTGTTCGTATTTTACTTGATTATCTTCATACAACTGCCAAGTGATTTCAAATTGCTCTCTATCGCAATTTGTTGAACCTTCAACAAGGGCTACATCAGCACTAATCCTAACAGCGTCCTTTTCCACATCATCTTCTAAAATATACGCTTGCTCATTGATAAAATAAGCATCACAGGACTCAACGGATTCTATGTAATAATCATTACTTGTGGGTAAGAAGTATTCATCGCCATGTTCGCAAGAACCATCTTCACATTCAACAACATGGAACTCCACATGATAATGATAATCGCCCCCCTCCAAATCCATAAATGTATGTTCAATACTACTGTAATCTATGAAATCTATGTTGTTAATGAATACTTGTTCTGTTTCATCTCCACTTTCAAATAATGTGATGATAAAATGACCTCCAAAATGTCCAATACCGCAATTATTGTAATCTTGGAAGGTAAATCGGACTTCTAAATTATTATCATCAAGATAACCATATTCGTCGTAACCCCACATAGGGTCACAACCTACACTATTGTTTTCATTATCGCCGTCCCAAATAGATTCTGAACCCCAATCAGTTAAATCTAAAACACCAAGACCTTCTGCACCTATACCCATCAAAAGAGCGAATATAGGGATTAGAGTAGTAAGAAGAGTTTTGAGTTTTTCAGCCTGTTCTTGGGCTTTATCAAGGAAATCCTTTTTTTCTTCGGCATCTTCTCCTGCGCTTTTATTCAAAACACCATCATCTAAAAGGTCTGCAATAATATCCTTTTTTTCCCGACCTGTTAGTTCTACTAATTCGTCTGCACGACGAAGCGCATCCTCTACATCCTCGAACTCAATTTCATCGCCCGACATAATTATACCCACCTAAAAGAAACAGTAGGACTATAATAATCCTTTCTTATATCGGATTTTCGTAAGGCTGCACAAGTGCAGTATTAGGAATAATCTAATTAAAGTCTAAACCGCAAGTTTCACAAATCAATGTGCGAGGATTAACTTTGCACCTACGAACACATTTAGAGAGTGTTCTGTAAATTTTATTTAGCATATTCAATCATCCAATTCTTCAGCCGATTCAAGTTCACCCTTCTCAGCAAGTTCATCAATTGTTGTAACATCAAGAGACATCTTTTCTCGCTTTCGTGCTTCTTGTGCATCTCCAACTTCGTCACTCCAAGGGATTTCAAAGTCAGGTTCATTTTCTCGCATTTTATCCATTTCCTGAAGCAATTCTTCCATGTGAGCGTATTCATCAAAGAGTTCAGTTCTTACTCTCCTTTTAGCAGGTCTGTTCGCCCCATATCTTTCATTTACTCTTTGCCTTTGTGCATTTTGTTCTTCTTGTAGCGTAGCCCAATCACGGAAGAAATCAGCATCCAAGTCTAACGATTGTTTCAAAATCTTCTGTTTATACCATTCCACATTTGTTATTGTGACACGAATGCCTAACTGTTGAAGTTTCTTGGCTACAAGCGCATCTACACCATCGTAGAGCAGATACTCGAAATAAACTTGTGCGATATTTCCTGTGGTAACAAGTTGAGAGGTTAAACTTCCACCACCTACTGCTCCTTGTGTATTTTGATTATTCACAAGAATGAAATCAGCACCTTCAAGAGTGCTGGTAGTATTGTAACTGCTCACAACATAAGAAATTTCTGTTAATTGAGGGGCTTGTGTTTTCAACGAGTTTTTCCATAAATTAACTCCACGGCTCGCAGCAAGGATGAAAGCAGTATCAGGTCGAGTGATGCCGACACCTCGCTGATAGATACGATTAGGGTTGATGGCTCCACCTGTAATAATTTTTGCCTTTCTATCTTTCAAACCTACAATGCCCATAGTTGTGGTTTTATGATACACGGAGAATCCCGCACTCTCTAAAGATGATTTAAGAGTTGAACTTAGATTTTTCTGTTCAGGCCATGTAATGTCAGTTTGATTTCCAAGAACAGCAACAGTGTCGTCAGCAATAATAGGAGGGGTGAACGACCATAAAAACAGGCTTGTATCGGAAGTAGAAGCGTCAGGGTTATTATTCCCACCTACGAAAATAATATCTTCACCATCAATTGTAACTCGCTCGATAAAGTTAATATCTTGAGGGGCTTCAGATACGGCTAAACCGAGCCCCGTTTGATAGAAATCTTTTAAAATCCCACGCCCCCTATCTAATATGTTGATTCTCGGAGTGAAGCCCGCCCAAGGAACAGCCCAATTAGGTGTGTAGATGCTTAGAACTCCTGTTGGGAATTCAGTAATAGAGAATGAAGTGCAGCCACCTAATAGAAATATAGGTCTATCGTCGTTGTTGTTAATTTTTACACATCGTCTGTAAAAGGCAGGTGCAGGGGTGGCGAGTGCGTTACCCGACACATACTCCGCTGCACCCACAGCCAATACTGTGAAGGTTCCTTCTACTACGGATTCTACTACTAAACCACAAGAAGCAGAAGTTGGTGTGTCGTCAGCCATACCCCCTACGGCTAAAAGAGCATCACTTGTCGCATCCCAATAAACATCGTTCAAAGACATAGGTTGGTATGGGTTAGCAACACCTCCATCAGTAGTAACCCAACTTGAAGGTTCGTTAATTGTATTTTTTTCATCTGATAAAACTGTGAAATTACCTACATTATTGACGGCGGCGATAATAGGCATCGTGGCACTATTAGGCAAGGTAAGACCTGCTTGAGATTTCATATAAACTTGCCCTACAATAATGAAGCCGTTAGATGCAGAAGGGAAGTTAGTTGAACCTCCTACACTCGCTATGGCCGTTATCCCTGCCATTTCATTAAAATTAGAAGATGGTGTTATTGTTGTGGGGTCTTGGCAACTCGTATTGAAACCTATTTCCGTAGCAGTATCAGAATTAACCCAATCAGGTTGTTGAGATTCTAAAATAGTTCTTGTAGTGGTAATGTGGACTATGAAAGGAACAGGTAAGCCTGTTAAATCAACAGACCCCGACCCGTCTGAGATATAACTCCCACCTGCACAAAGAGTGGCAACATCAGGTGAACCACTAAGAATTTTAGTTTCCACAGCAAAAACACGAAAACTCCCACCGTAATCTTCGACAGTTCCGCTGGCATTATTCTGAAGTAGTTTTTCGACAGCAGTATAAATGTTATCGCTGGATTGCGAAGAAACGAATTTTGTAATCATTGTTGTTGTCATTTAATCACCTCGTCATTCAGGAGTAGTAAAACTCAACGGGTCGCCCGTGTAATCATCAGGAGTTCCGATGAAATTTCCCGCCATATAATACTGCACATCCCAAGAAGTTCCTTGCTGAAGATAAACTCTTGGGAATGAACTATACGAGCGTTGATTTTGAACTGAGATAGGGTATGGGGCTCCTGTGCCTGATAGCCCTTCACTTGTGCGCCCATCAGGTAAATTGTAAAAGTAAGTGTTTTCTACTTGAATTTGCATATAACCTCTCGGACACCATTGAGTGTCAGTAGATAAAAGACCAGGTGTAGAACCCATAGCCTCAACAGTAATGAATTGATTAACCTTAGTCGCAGCACTTGGTTCATTCGCAGTTCCGTAACCTGAACTAATGATGCTTTGATGCTTTTCAGGGAAACTTTCTAAGTCTTTTATAGTTTCCAAACCGTTGTCACCATAAGAGTATTCAATTGCTTGCCTACGAATCCCCATTATAGCACCTCACATTAAAAGTGTCAGAACGACACTAAAAACTTTCTCAATTATTGCCACCCTTTATTCGGCTGGCTAACCATGCTCCAAAAATACCAATACCTGCTATTCCTGCCACAGTTGTAGGTTTCATTTCGGTTGTCTGCTGCGGAGGTTTATCTTCCGTAGTGTGACGCTCCATAACATTTTCATCAACGAATTCAGAACCCCCTTGGATGAATCCATGATAAAAATAAGAATGATACTGCGAAGGAATTCTTGTGCGGGATAAGGCTCCCTCAAACCTATCAACGAATTCTATTCCTGATTCTTGTGCTGCAAGGAAGCCCATACGCTCACCCATAGAAAAAGCCCTTTCCTGTAATTCTTCATGTGAATCGTTTCGTAGTCGTGACCGTGGCAAGGGATTGATAGGTTCCCTTTTTTCTACTTCCTTTGGTCTACGAGGTCGCACATGATTCAAAACCATAACTTCGCCTTCGTCGTCCTCATCATCTTCTTCTTCAATTTCGTATGCAGGTTCCGAAATTTCTATCTTCGGAGACTCTACCATAGGCTCTACCGTAGACTCTACCATAGGCGTTATCACAGTGTCTACTACGGTTGGCTGTTCGACAACCTCAAGTTCTTTATCCTCGACTTCTACTCTTTGTGCCTCTTTCACCCTTTCAAAAATCGGCATAGGTTCAATATCAAACACCTCGCCTTGAGGGTCTTTCATTTCTTCCTTATTTTCAACGGCAGGTTTCGTATGGTCTTCAATAGAGACACCTTTAGGAATATCATCTTTTTTCAATAATTTAGTCCACTTTTTACCTTCAGGACACAGACCATACGCTTGATGGCGAATAGAATTTCTAACTGTCATTCTTTTAACAGCCTGTATTTCAACCGTTTCGTGGCGTGTTTTACACCCAAGGCAATAAACATTTTTTAGACTACTCATACAAATACTACTCCACGCTACCTAATAAGGGTTTCAGTAGCGGAGTTGGGAAAATGGATTCTGCCCGTGAGCCCTTGTTGTGAAAGAGGGGCTGCTTTGAGTCAAACTTGAGCCCATAGTCATGTGAAAAGCATCGAGCATACCGCCACCAACATCTAAAATTTGTTTGCGAGCAGATTCAGCAGCCTCTTCTTCCTTTTCTTCAATATCGTATTCCATTTTGGTTAGAACTTGCTCCATCATGTTCCTTTCTTGAGCAAAAGTTTCCACCATCATTTTCAAATCACCTTGCCGAGTAATTCGACCTATTCCGAAAAATCCTAATCCTACTGCCATATACCTTAGAATAGTCTTGGCACGATTATCAAGTAATGCTTCTTTAGTAAAAATTCCTGCGGCTCCTGCGGTAACACCTAAACAAATTGCACCTAATGTTAAATTATCATCTCTTAGACTACTTATCATAGGGAATGACATTTCTCTTTTAGGGACAGAAACCTCTTCTCCTGCATTACTTTCAGATTGAAAATCTTCAGCACTCCATAAGCCCATTTCTGCGCCCCTTTCCATGAATCTTTTACGCATTTTTTACACCTCGAATCAGTGAGCCCCAATTACGGAACCTGAGTAATTCGCACCGAAACCTGCTGTTGTGTATTTCAATGCTCCATCTGTGAAGGCTCCATTAAACATTTGAGTGTCTGTGGCAGGGTCATGCACCGCACCTAATGGTATTGGCAACGGAGTAATCTCAGATTGTGGGCTTCCAGCCACGGTTTGACCTACTGCTCGACCTCTATCAAACATAGGTGGGACACTACCATCACTCATTACCCTTGTTTGGCCGACAGTTCTACCGAATTGGCCTCCGTTAGCAATAGGTTGTGGGCGATAAACAATCTCCGAGGCTTGAGTTTCCTTTTTCAAAACGGAACCTGCCATTTTCATACCGAAGTCTTTAATTTGGTTGCGAAAAATGGCTGCTACAACGAATGCACTCACCAAATATACCGCATTTGATTTTAAGAAATCGCCTATGCTTGCCATGCTAACACCAACCCTATTATCCCGAAGGACTATAAGAAGGCTCGCCTTTACCAACTCGGTCAAGCCATCAAAGCAAGACCTACTAATGCCGAAGTTCCAAGAACTTTTGCTCCGACAAGTCTTTGATTTGTATGGAGTAAGCCCACAGTGTATAATCCAATGATGGCGGCATCAATGGCGAGAATAGTAACGATAGAGTTTGGAATTCCTAATGTTGAACCTTGCATTTCAACCCCTCACATTATGTTTATCCCTGTCATAATTGAAAATCCGATTGCTAAAATTATGCTGACTTTTTGTGCAAGACCTTTAATCTCACCTTCGATGTGAACAAGATGATTCGTTTCAATAGTTTCTACTCTATTGTCAAGGTGATTAACTTTGGAAACTAACCAATTTATTTTACCTTCTGCATCACGCTGAAGAACTTCATCTAAATCTTCCAATTTAAGCACATCCAACCTTATTTTGTCAAACGACTATATGACCGTTTCGGTTGATAAATAGAAAACCTTAAAAGTGATTTTCAAACTCTTGAGTTAAGTGGTCAAGATATTCTTCTACTTCTACGGCGTGGTCTGAATTGTAAAGCCAAAGACCATTACTTAGTTCTTTACCGACCCCTCGTATAATAGGCAAACGCATATCTGCTACTACTGCCTCTTTTTCATTTTCGCCGCTTAAAGGGTTGTAAGTATCAACCGTTACAGGTTCTTTTTTAAGTTCGGCAGCAAACTTATTACCTCTCCGAGTATCAGTGTAAGTGTGAAGCCTAATCTCTATCGGAGATTCAAGAGCAGAAATTAAGAAATCAGTTTTAAAGTGCATATCTAATTCTGCTGAAGTTTTAATGTTGGCTTTATTTTGTAATTTATCTTTCAATACGAGATAAAAATGGGCTTCCCTCACAAAGGAAGGGTGGGCTCGACGAGCCCTCGCCTTTACATGGTCTTCAAGTTCTTGCTTAACATTGGTGCAACCATCCCATACTGCTTGGGAAAAAATCTCAGGACTCGGTGGAACGCCTTCTGCACGAAAGAGGTGGTCAAAAGTTTGTCGCATTGAAGGTAAGCCTCGAATTCTTTCTGCTCGATATTTTCGAGGAAATTTCAAAGTCCATTTTTCTGCTTCTGCTTCAAATTTTTTTACTGTATCGCACACAATTAACATCGCCTACATAAACAAGTTTTCACTTTCAGACTCACTTTCACGATACAGATTTACCATGCTTCGTGTTTTGTGAACAATAGAAAATGCTTGTTCCATGTAATCATTATTCAGGACAGGTGACTTATTACTCTTTTGTTTCCGAACTGCCAAGGAAAATGCTACGGTTATGAGTTCTCTCAACCAAGCACCCGTGAATTCTTCTGTTTTCTTAGCCCATGTCTTCCAATTCAAATCCTTAACTTTGAAGGAGGTAGAGTATTTTCTTAGAATGAGTTCTCGCTCCTTTTTATTAGGTAACGGGAAATTTATTCGAGAATCAAATCTACCTGGCCTATCACGCAAAGCAATATCTAAGGCTTGAGGGTAATTAGTCGAAGCAATAGTGATAACACTTTCATTAGATTCTGCACTATTGAGTGAGGATAAAAGTTGCGAAACATAAACGCTACGGTCATGGTGGTCTTCAGCCCTCCCAAGAGTATCAATATCTTCAATAATTACTAATGTAGGGCTTAACTTTCTTGCTAATTTGTAAGTTTCGTTAATGGCTTCAGGGTAAGTCAATGTTTCAGCAGGTGCGTAAATTCGAGTATGGTTGTTGAAAACATTTAATAGAACTTCCATTGTAAGGGTTTTTCCTGTGCCTGGCAAACCTGAAAGCAGAACACCTCTTGAAGTAGAAAGTCCATGTTCAGCGTAAAGTTTAATGTTGTCAAGGAAAGTAACGATGTTTAAATCTATACTATCTCGAATATCTTCATTAAGAATAACATCGTCCCAATCAGCATAATCAGGTTCTATCCACTCCCATTGAGGGTTGAAACAAGCACCTTTAAGTGGGCCTTTTTCACAGAAAAAGTCTTCAATATCATCTACCAACCTTTTAACTTCTTCGTGTGGTTGCGAGGTGAATATCATTAAATCCGTATCAGCATCCTCCCAAGTATGGAAACTCAATACCCACAAACTATCATCTCTTTTCCTCTTACAGAAAAAATTAGCCCTTTTAGGGATTCTCACACGGTCTTCTGAATTAGCATTTTTCTTCAAGGCAAGACTATCATAAAGTGCAGGTATCACCTTTGATTCAGTTCCATAATTGCCTTCTCTTAACCAACATTCATCTACAATATCGAATTGGTCTTGAATAACTTCAAACGCACAGTATCGCCTAATAGGTGATTCATGTTCAATAAATGTAGTAACACTTTGCTTGTAGTCGGAACATTCAAGGTATTCTTCAACTAAATAATCTACACTCACCATAGTTTCCTTTTTGGTGTCACGCACAAGATTTAAAATTTTAACTATTTGACTTTCATGAATATCGCTACCCATGAGATTTAAAACAACTTCATCTTCAGTAGCAACCATACTCTTCACAACCATACTAATCACAACCCCCCTATAAACGATAACATTGGGGGATGATAACAAATACTAAAGGATAAATACCATCTGCCCCACATTTAGGTATGGCAGGTTTCGATGTAGTAATTCCTGTTTTTAAAACGGAGCCTGAACATTTGCGTGAAGCCATAGATTCAGTGCTGAATCAAACTTATCAAGATTTTGAAATTTACATTTCCGATGGAACACCTGAAGACCATGATTGGCATTCAAGTAAAACATTAGCAGACTACGACGATGAAAGGATTCATATTTTACAACAAGAAGGTAAAGGAATTTCCGATGCAAGAAATCAAGCATTCCGAGCAGGTTACAATTCCTATGTCGCACTTTTAGATTCCGATGATGGGTGGTATAATTTAAAACTTGAAGATTATCTACATGAATTCACAGAAAATACTGATTTGAAATTCTTATGGGGTGCGGCTGATGTTAATGTGGAAATCGTTTCACCTAAAGGTGAAAAATTCAGCACAACAGCATTAGGAGGTTATCACGAAGGTTGGGCTAAGACTTCGCCTACACATCGTTGGTTCCGTGTTTATTGGAACCCTTTAATGACTTCCACACACATATACTCAAGAAAGGCTTTGGAAATAGTCGGAGGTTGGGATTCTCCTTACAACGGGGAAGACACCGAATTAAATATCAAAATAATGAAATTGTGGCCTAATGATGTGAAACAATTAGAAGGTATTTACGGTTTTTATCGCTCTCACCCTAATCAAACCACTAAACATGGTGCAACCGAACAGAAAGATATAGGTGATGATGAAACAATACGCTTACCTTACAAGGATATGATAGATGCACTCCGCTTATTAGATGAAATCGAAGAAGACTCTTATTGGGAATGGTTTGATGCTGTTATGCAAAAAGAAAGAGGGCGAGCCACAGGTGAATCATTAGAGTGGTCGATACGAACTAATGAAAGATTTTTCAGGTGATAATATGGTTAAAAGAGCGTTAATAACAGGGGTCAATGGTATGGATGGTAGTCATTTAGCAGATTTTCTGCTTGAAAAAGGCTACATCGTGTATGGTTTAGAGCGTAGAACCTCGAAACCGAACAGAACCAACACCGCACACCTTGAAAATCACGACAATTTTCATTTCCTAACAGGCGATTTAAGCGACCAAACTTCCCTTTATCGTGCTTTAAAAGTCTCAAAACCTGATGAAGTCTATAACCTCGCAGCGCAATCATTCGTGGGTTCTTCATGGCAAATCCCTATGCAAACGAGTGATGTTAATGCTCTTGGAGTTTTAAGATTATTAGAAGCCGTAAGAGAATATCAAAAAGAGCAGGATGCCCCGCCTCTTCGATTCTATCAAGCATCTACTTCCGAGATGTTTGGTAAAATGGTAGAAAATCCTGCATCGGAATCAACCCCATTCTACCCACGCTCACCGTATGGTGTGGCTAAACTTTACGGTTATTGGATGGTTAAAAATTATCGTGAATCTTATGATATGTTTGCTTGTTCAGGAATTCTATTTAATCATGAATCTGAAAGAAGAGGTATTGAATTCGTAACTCGTAAAATAACTGATGGTGTGGTTCGCATTCATTTAGGGCTGCAAGACTGTATCGCACTTGGTAATCTTGAGTCGAAAAGAGATTGGGGCTACGCTCCTGATTATGTTGAAGGTATGTGGCTAATGTTACAACAAGATGAGCCTGATGATTATGTTCTCGCCACAGGCGAAACTTTTAGTATTCGTGAGTTCCTTGATTTAGCCTTCCGTGAAGTCGGCATTACGGATTGGGAACCGTATGTGGTTGAAGACCCACGATTTATGCGACCTGCCGAAGTAGATGTTTTACGAGGTGACGCTTCAAAGGCTAACACCGTTTTAGGGTGGGAGCCTAAAACCGATTTACAAGAAATGGTTAAGAGAATGGTCGCTTCCGATTTAGAAAGATTGCGTGTGTGATAATATGTCGGAATTCAAAAAGAAATTCATAGAAAAGTATGTAGAGTTGAATAACGGAAACGGTGGAGCCTATTTCATGTTTTGCTGCGACACTGATGAGTCGAGGTTGTCATTGAGTTGGTGTCGTAACTTGATACCTAAAGAAGAAGTGAACACCGTTGTAGAATTAGGAAGTAGAGATGGCTTAGATGCTATTTGGTTACACAAACATTTCAATGCAGAAGTGGTGTGTTGGGAGTGCCATCCTGAACTTGTTGATGTTGTAAAAGAACACATACAATTTTTCCCTGAAGTAGAATTAGTAGATAAGGCGGTGTGGTCGGAACGAACTACTTTGGAATTCAACATAGTAGTTAATGGGAATGTAGGAGCCTCAAGTGTTTTCAAAGCGAAAAACGAAAAAGGTAGAGCGCACCATGAACAGAAAACGGTTTCGGTAGAAACTGAAACTTTAGAATCATGGTGGCATACTAACCGTGAAGGTAAGACTATTGATTTGCTATGTTTAGATTTACAAGGTGCAGAAATTGAAGCCTTGAAAGGAGCCTCTTCTCTTTTATCTGATGTGAAATACATCATTACAGAAGGTTGTCGAAATCCTGAATACGAGGATGCACCTACTTTAGAGGATATTCGGAGTTTATTGGCAGAATACGGTTTCCAAGAAGTAGCCAATAACGAAGGAAGTTTTTACGCTGATGAACATCAAGCAGATTATTTGTTTTCAAAGGTGAGTTCATGAAGAAATGGATTCTTTTCGGAAAAGAAGTTCATGATGATTTGCACGATGAGATTTATGTTCAATTCGTAGCCAATGTGTTTTCGGCTCTTGTTACGGCAGCCATGATTGGGGCTTACCATTTAATTTTCCATGTGTGATTACTATGAAAGTAGCAGTTTTATCATTAGGTTGGCCTCCTTTGTGGGGTGGTGGAGAAGTTTATCCACATAGATTAGTGGAAGCCCTGTGTTCCGTAGGTGTTGATGCTTGCGGAATAACAGCCACACCTGAACTTGAAGGTATGGATAACGGCTCCGCACCTGTAATCAGAATCACTACTCCTGAAATCCTCGATTATGTGGAATCAAACCACTATATCGAAGAAGGAGATTACAATTACAAGATAATACCTATGATGTTTAGCCTTCCGAATAAGGATGAGTTAGCAGGGGCTTGGTTGCGTGAGATGGAGCAACAAGTAGATTGTGAAAGTTTCGATTTAGTCATTCACTTGAATCAAACCATGCCATTATTTGAAGACGCACCACATACTGAAAAAATAAAACGGATGTTCCCTAATCGTATTACTTTGTCTTACGATATTGACAAGGTGATTCTTTTAGATTTAGAAATGCAAGTGAGGGACACGCATAGAAACTACGACGAAGTGTTAAAGATGTTTAACGCTATGTTGGATGAACCTAATGAAGAAGGTTTAACGCTTGCAGAAGAATTAAAAGAACACAATAAATTTTTACACACTCATGCTGAACCTGAAGAAAAGGCTCGACTTCACATCACGGAGTTTAATAAACAAGTAGTGAACCATCTTTTACATGAAGGAAATGGATTTGTTTTCCACCCACCTTTGGATGATAGTTGGTGGTTATCAGAAAAGAAACAGCACAATGATGTTTTCACCGTAGGTGCTATCAACCCTATTGGCATTAAAGGTGGCGACATGATAGTAGATGCTGTCGTCCATAATCCTGAGTATCACTTTAGAGTGTTAGCAGGAGGGTGGGGCAACGGTAAAAGGGCATTCACCGATAGGTTGGCTCATAAATCTCATTTTTACGGAATAGACCTACCCACAAACTATGAATTGATTGATTATGTGGACGACATCAAAGGTTTCTACGATAGTCTTGATGTGTTTATGTTTCCTTCTCAAACCGAAGGCTACGGGCAAGTAGCCGCAGAAGCGATGTCCCGATTAGTCCCTGTGGTAACGAAAGATTACCCTTCTATTCGTGAAGCGTCACACAATCACGCTTACTATGTTGATGTAAAAGACTATGCTGTGTTTGGAAAGTGGTCAGAAGCACTTCAAGAAGTAGAAGAAGACTACGACTATTGGCTTGAAAGAACAGAAAACGGTGCGAAACTACTGAAGGAACGCCAAAACCAAGAAATTCTCGACCTTAAAATGTTCCTTGAGCAGATTGCTGCTGAAGTTTCGACAGCCTAACGGCTATCTGCTCTTAACAGTTACACCCTTTCAGGTGTTCACATCATACAGCAAGCACCGATACCACAGACACCGCAAACGGTGGCTGCAAGACCGACAAGTTGCTGTGCGCCCATTTCTCTACCCATGAACTCAAAAGAGAACTTAGGTAGAATACCCAAGACCTTTTGAGGTGGGGTTGCCATTAAGTGCAAACCTGCAACCGTGGAAACAGCAGCGCAAACTGCGAATCCACCACGGTTTTCAGTCCAAGAACATAGTGCGTTTAGCATCTAATCACCTGTGTAGAGTCAATTGCGACTTGCTTCAAGCACTTGGGGCAGGAGCAGGTGCGCTTTGAGCCGAAATCAGGCTTCTCTTATACCAATCGACATTCGCTGGTGAAACTGAAATTCCGAGTTCTAACAACTTGTTTGCGATGAGAGCATCAGGCCCGTCATACAAAGTGTATTTGCAGAACACTTGTGGTCTAACAGTTGTGTTCAAACCACGGCTGACATACAGAACATCCCAAACTTGGCCTGGCAACACATAGATGTCAGGGTAAAGGTTAAAGGAAGGCTGGAATGCAACGCTTCGTGGGTAAGGTGCTGCTGCGCCAGGGACACCATCGTTAGGGATGTTGTCAGGTTTCAAGAAATACTCAGTCGTGTTGATTCTGACTTGGGTGTAACCTTGAACCCCTGTTGTTGTGGTCTTGTAAGCACCTGGGTTGGAACCTGTGGAAGCAACTTGTTCGATAACCACGAATTGGGTTGCTGTTGTCTCGGCTGGTTTTGTAATCGAGTCACCGAATGCTGCACCACCTGTAAAGATACTGTTCTGCGAATCGGTTGCCGATGTTGCGCTCGTTGCTGTAAATTCATATACTTGACTTCTCATTGCCATACTTTTCATCTCCATTATTTTTTTGTTCTCCAAACTCGATGGCTGCTTAAGCCATGCCTCCGCCCATTTGTTGTTCAATCAGTGTTCTCTTATACCAATCAACATTTGCAGGATTCACGGTGATACCGAGTTCCAGGAGTTTGTTTGCGATGAGAGCGTCAGGCCCGTCATACAAAGTGTATTTGCAGAATACTGCAACACAGTCAGCAGTTGTGGAACGGGTTAGGTCGCCACCTTGCTGAGTGTAAAGAATGTCCCAAACCTGACCTGGTAGAACATAAACATCAGGGTAAAGGTCGAAAGACTTCAAAAGATTGTTGGTTCCGTCGCTGATACCTCTTGGGTATGGGCTTGCGGTTCCTGTAACACCTGCCATTGAAGTGACATCGGGGTTTTGGAAGTATTCTGTGGTGTTGATTCTTACTTGGACAGCACCGCCATTCAAGGAACCTGCATCAGGTGTGCAAGCAATATCTTCAATAACAACGAATTGTGTTGCTGTTGTTTCGGCTGGCTTAGTTGTGTTGTAACCTGTGCCACCTGTAAAGATACTGATTTGCGAGTTGTCTGTTAGTGCGACAACCGAATCGGTGCTTCTTCGTTGTAGTGTGCTTCCCAATCCCGCTGGTGCGAGGTTTGTCCATTCATATATTTGACTTCTCATTGCCATATTCTTCATCTCCATTTGTTTTTTTATGCGCCATAGTAGTGGCTCTAATGTAATTCAACTTTTTAGACTATATGAAGGCTCGCTTTTTCATCTTACCGAGTGCCAAGATACTTCAAGCCGCCGTATAGCGAATACGCCACATAAGGAACAATAATCATGGCTGCAATCAAAGTGAAGGATTGAGTTAAACTCAAAGAATCTTCAGAATCATCTGTCGAAGGCAACGAGCCCACCTATTGACCTACAACCGAGCCGTAACCGTCTGCGGAGTGCATATTGTTACCCATTGTGTCGGCTCCGAAGTTTTGAATAACTCCGTGACCGCTTGGCGAAGCACTACCTTGCATCAAAGATGGAAGAACCCAAGTATTGAATGCAGGGTCGGAAACACCTGTCGATGTAATAGTGGAAGCATTAGCCACCATTGGAGTTTGAGATACTGTTGGAACGGTTTCAGCCATCCAAACAGGTGGTGCGTGACCAATATCAGAACGGTGACTATCCAAAGGAGCGAATTGCCCTAAGTCACGATAATCTACACGGTCATATTCATGACGGTAAGTAGTTCTATCCATGTTGAGGTCGTTCACAGTAGGGTCTTCAGCCAAAGGTGTAAAAGATTCAGTGGCAGTTTGTTGCCCTACGATTCTACCATCGCCTGAAGGCTCATTAGCGATTTCTGCTCCGAATTCCAATTTAGGTAGTCCACCCTTTAACAAATCGCTAACTAATTGTGAGAAAGCCATTAAACCAAGAGTTGCAGTAAAGGCTTGAGCCCCACTTCTTGCTCCACCTGAGAATCCTGCTGCGCCTGTGGCAGCGTAACCTACAAGAGAAGATGCGAAAACACCAAGAGCAGTTAAACGAACTAATCGAGTTCTTTTACCGAATAATCCCATGTATGATGTAATAATTGCACCTGAAGATAAAACGGCTGCTACACCTAATAGAGTTGGAACGGTTGCCAAATCACGGGCTCCTGTTTCCACAGTTGAAGTTACATCTGATACCGTATTGCCAATCACCATGTCAATCAATCTTATTCTTATGACCGACTATAAGAAGGCTTGGTTTAATTCCACTTACCCTTCTTCTGCATAAATTCAAGAGGTGAAACCACAGTAATCTCGACAGGGCAACTATGAGGGCAACGATAAATACCTATTACCTTGCCTTTTTCTTCATACTCCTTTACGGTTTCTACACCCCACCCACAAGAAGGACAGCGCATAAAATCACTCCTGCATCCTAAAGTTTTGAAGATACTCGTAAATAGAAATACTCCATTTCTTCATATCTGCTCTCTCTTGTTCCAATTGTGCCAATCGCAAACGCAATCGCTTACGAACCGTGTAGGAGCAAAAAGCATCTAAAACAACTGCGAAAAGAATTCCGAAAACTAATATGTGTAAAGTGAAAACAGTAAAACTGCCATCAGAAAACAAGGCAACCATACTTATTCCTCCCCTTCATTAAGAGTTTCTTCGTCTGCGTTTGAACGAAGTTTGACAAGTAGTTTATTCGTTAAATCGAACTGCATATTAAATATGTTATTGAAGTGCCAATAAAGATAACCGTCTAATCCGATAACTACTAAAATAATCCAAAAGAACTCCCAATCCATGTTAATCAATCCTTAAGTATGGCAGAAAGCATTTAATTGTTCGCATTATCCCATTCAGCCACCGCAGCAGAATTGTCACTTTCTGTGCTGTGGCGTGGGTCAAACCCAAATTCAGTAATAAATTCTTCTAAAGTAAGAACTCTTGCAGAACTTGAACCATCCGTTGTCGGAGTTTTGGAAAAAATGCGAGATTCCATATCGTGAAAACAATCATGGAATTCGTTTAACTCTCGACGCATGAAAAAAATCCTTCCTGCTATACCAAATAACATAAATGATACGAAAACCTTCCAAATCAATTCGACATCCATCTGATTCAACCTCTTTCGTGGTGACATTTAACACATATCATAGGTGAGTAAGGGTCGTAGGGAGATTTATCATACTCATGCTCTCCTGTCATTAAACACAATTCCGCAGCCCGCTTTTGATATTTCCGAAGCATCCACCGATAATAAGTAACTGCCGAGAACATTTCTTCTATGGTTTCACTTATCGTCCCTTTAACATCCATCAATTCTTGCATATCCTCAATTTCCTCGCAAAGGGGAATATCAAGTTTCCATTCCGTAGTTTTTGGAGGTCGGCGTTTAGGATTAGGGAGGAACCATTTAGTCATACCCCTATCGAGGGGCTGATGGTATATCAATCATTCGCTAAAAGGAGTATCATAATCCTCTCGGATTATCGTATTCAAGAAGTTTATCGGTTCGAGAGTTCCGAGATTTGATGTGTTTTCGTGAATCGTTCAAGCCTTAGATATTCTTACACCGATATATTTCGTTCTCAAAATTACATTCGCCGCCTTCTCTCGCATTTCTACCATGTTACCTTCAAAATAGTTAAACTTATTCCAAGTTCCAAAATCATCTAACCCTTCAATTAAATACTTCATAATTATACCTCACAGTCTAAACACTTAAACTTGTGGTTCTTTTTGAGTATTCAGTTTTTCATCGTAAGCCGTGTAACAACTTTCCGAGCAAAATAAAGTTAAAAATGGTTTGTTATTGAATAATTTTAGACATTCAGGACATTTCATATAATCACCTTATGCGTTCCGCACTAACTATATGTGGGACACTTGATATATGAGTCTAAGTCAAATAATTCCGAATACTTTAAGGAAAACACAAACACCTGTCAAGGCTCCGAGAGCAGACCCTATGGTTCTTAGGAGTTCCATTTTGTGATTGTGTTGGTCGAGCCACACTTCTATACGGCCTCTATCACGGGTTCTAAAAATATGTTCAAGGTCTGCATCAGTTAAGTGTGCCGACCATTCATCTAACCATTCATGAATTTCTCTACTACGAGGCATACCATCATTCGGGACACTTACCGTATAAGTTAAAGGTCAGGTAGATGCTCTACGGAAGTCTGCCAATCGTATGATGTCCCATAGAAATCAGAATTAACTAAGCCTGAAGGGTCTACACCTGTGAAAAAGTCAGCAGAACTATTTACTTCTTGAATACTTTTACCGAGTGGGCTTCGAGTTTGTCTTACTTGTTCATAAGTATTTTCGTGGCTCACGATAGCATTACTGAAATAGTATTTGGTATCGGTTGCGAGAGATGAATCATCAATCCATGTCATGAACTTGTTGTTAGCGTGTCGGCCTGAAAAGGAAATCACAGGAACAGATTCCGAGCGTTCAAATAGCCCAAAGAAAACAGACTTAGTTACAGTCTTTGTTAATCGGTATGAATCGCCATCGTAATTTAAAGTATAAGCCCCGAAATTCCATTTTTGTAACGGCAAGGGTCGCACCTCATCGTAATGAAACTTAGGCTTAGGGTTCGGACTTTGAACTTGTTGAAGTAATACTTGTTGTTCAGGTGTAGGGTTTAGGTGTGGAGTGGAGTATATTTCAAACCGCTGCCCTAACCCGTGTTCGATTTGACGATTTGCTCGCTCAAGTTCACTTGGTTTCATGCTGGCGACAATAGCGTTGTCTAAATCCATAGTAAAGCCTCGCTTGTAATAATCAGAAGGACTATAAGAAGGCTCGCTCTTTTAGAAAAGACATTTGACCGAATGATTTATAGGTAGTGACCTCATCGGAGTTATCGGGGCGAACCGTATGGCAACAATTGTAAGTAGCAATTTCACCGTGAGATTTTTATTGATGGTTAATGAAGGAACCGAAACGGTTAAATACTGAGAGCCCCTAATTGAATACTGAAGGTGTGTAAAATGAGCGAACAAAAAGATGAAACAGACATATATGACGATAAGATGTGGGCGGAAGCAAGAAATATGCCACTCCCACTTACAGATGAAGAAAAATTCGATGAAGATGGTTATCCTACTAAAGCAAAGGAAGGGTATAGTTGTGATGAATGTGGAACTACCGACCAAAACGGTTTTGAATTAGATGAAGATAAAGGAGAAGTAGTTTGTTTAAGTTGTGGTTATCTTGTAGAAGAAAACTTAATTGACCTTTCGGCTCCTACTCGTCGTTTCAGTTCCGAAGACCCTTCGGTAGATAACGCTCATTACGGTGCGCCTATTTCCGACCTTTACGCAGATAGAGGTCTGCCTACTACTTTTAATCCAATGGAGGCTAAACCTGCTGACCGTAGAAAAAGTTTCGTATTGAAGCGTATCAATCAACAAACTGTTACCAATAAAGAGCGCAATCTCGCTGTGGCTCTCCGTGATATTGAACGGGTGGTAAGCCGAGGTAGTTTGCCTAAATCAGTCCATGAAGAAGCCGTCCGAGTTTATCGTGATGCCGTTGATAAACAACTTATTCGTGGGCGTTCTATTGAAGGTATGGTTGCAGCCTCACTTTATACGGCTTGCCGTATGGTGCAAGTTCCACGCTCTTTAGATGAAATTGCAGACTTAACTCGAACAGGGCGTAAAGAAATCGCTCGCAACTACAACACTCTAAAAAAGCATATCCTACGATTAAAGAGAATGCGCCCACCATCTCCTGAACAATATCTTGACCGATATATTGGAGCCCTTAGTTTGAGTATTAAAGTTCGCAATCGTGCTGCGGAATTGATGAAAGAATGTTTCCAAGGTGGTATGAATCAAGGTCGAAATCCTATTGGGATTGTAGCCGCTTGTATCTACATCGCTTGTGTAGAATGTAGTGAGCGAAGAACTCAAAGACAAATCGCCCGTGAATTGGAAATTACTGAAGTTACTATTCGCAATCGCTACAAAGAGGCGATGGCTATTCTTGAAAAGAAATAGGTGCAGTTTAACTTGTCACGGTTTTGAACAATCGAACTGCAAAGGTAATCCCTACAATACCCATTAACCCGACCATGACTATTCCAAGAGTGCTGAGAATGCTGGAACCTCCACCATCATCATCATTATCACCATCATTGATATTACTATCGCTATCGAAAAGTGAAGCAGGGTTCAAAAGAGCCGCCGCTAAGTCTAAATACGACATACCTGTGATTGCGTGAGCGATATTCATGAAATAGTAAATTCCGATGGCGGTAGGGGCAACCGCTAAACCTGCTTTTCCAACTCCGAGAACTCCTTTTAACCAAGTTTTAGTAGCGGCATCATCAGCAGTATCAACACCCGCCTTAGCCGCAGCATTAGTAATGATGATTTTCACATCATCAGTAGCACCCCGCCCTCCTGCACTTCCGAAAAAGTCGGCACTTCGGCCTGTGGCGACAGCAGCCTGTTGTAATCTTTCTTTAAGTGTAGTTCCGAGTGCGCCTTCACCTATTTCATTGTAGTAGGCTCTTAGAGCAACATCATCCATTGTCCCGATAAACTTTGTAAAAGCCCCTTTGTCAGCGTCGGACAGTTTAACAAGGAAACTGTCGAAAACATCGGGTGTGCCATTGGCCGCATCTCTTATCAGTGTTTGAAACGCTTTTGTTGATTGTTGGTTGAAATTACTACCTAAAATATCAGATTTAACAGTAGAATCAATGTTCGCAAATAAGGCTTTTGCGTTTGGACTGTCAGAATTGTCGATAGCGACCTTAAGACTGTTGAAAACTGTTTTTCTAAAAGTAAGAGTAGCAGCGTCACCACCGAAAGTATCAGAACCTTTTACAATAGAGGTGCTTATTCCTTCACCAAAAATTTTACGACTCATTAAATCCCCTCACTCTTCGGGGGCTTCCTCAGATTCTTCGGAAGGTTCCTCGGAATCAGGAGCCTCTTCAGTATTATCCATACGGTCAATCATCATTTTCGCACCGAAACCTGCTGCAAGGGCAAGACCCATACCTAAAACCATGTTCATCATACCTTTGCTCTCGGCTCCGAAATCTTCAGCACCCTTTATGACTAAATCCTCAGTATTTCCATCTTCTTGAAACCATTTTTGAGCCTTGTCGTAGTTATCATCAGCCATAAATTTCCCGATATTCCAATGATACATCATATTCATACGACCACTCATCTGAACCTCATAAAAGTCTTCCCACTCGTCTTGGCTGATAATTGTTTCAGCACCGAAATCTTCAGCAAGGTTTTGCCCGAAATCGTTTCCTCCGCCAACTACTCCGAATGGAACTACTTGCTCATTATACAACTCGGCTTCGTAAAAATCACTTTCTGCGAGATTCTGTCCGAAATCATTACCTCTTCCGACAACGCCGAAAGGAACAACTTGTTCAGCCTCCCAAGTTCCGCTTTCACGACCTTGTAATTCTTTAATGTAATCCGAGGCTTGAGAACGATTTGAAACCTTTGAAGGGTTTCCACCAAGTTTTCTAATCTTCCAAACTTGTCTGTCACTAATCTCATCATCGTAAGCAGCGAAATTTTCTGCTCTTGAACCGAATGGCGTGAAATCAGTATCAGGAGTGGCTTGACCTGTAACGGAGCCTGAACCAAGTGGCATCACATGAGCCTCGAAAGTTTCAACTCCTTGGAAAAAGGATTCTGCCGATTTGTCTTCGCAACCACAGGCTGCGAAAGTTTCAGCGCATTTAACACAATTTTCCGCAGAAACGCTAAAAGGGGTGAAATCAGTTTCAGGTGTTGCTTGTCCGATAATAGAACCTGTTCCTTCAGGCATAGCCATTCTGTCCATCAAATTTACATCAGTGGCTTCAATGTTTTCAGCACCGAATTCTTCGGCTCTTACATCGTCAGAACCACTTACCACGGTAGGGTTGATTCTTTCCACGGAGAACTCCGAAGCCATTTCTTCAGCATTAGCACCTAAAGGTGTGAATTGTGAGTCACCTGTAATGGCTCCTGTAATTCTACCTTCACCAACAGGGAAAAATTCCGAAGCAGCAGTATCTTCTTCACCACGAATACCACCAATCATAGAGTTAAGTTCCTTTTCAACTTCTTTTCGATTAACCTTGTTGTAGGTTTTCACATCATCAATCTTGAAAGAAATAGCATCTCCTTTTTCACCACCAAATTTTGATGTAGCCCAATCGTGCGCTCTTGTGTCAATAGAACGAGGGTCAGGGTGCATAGCATTGAAAATTGTGCCGTCAGGCATTTTCGTAGTAACGATGAATACCTTGATAGGAGAACCGTCAGGCCCATCAACAGAAGTGTTTTCAATCTTTAAAGTTTCAAAACCTGTATCATCTCTTGCACCTACTTCATAGTAAAGTGAACAAGGGTAGAATGTTTCCTTTTCTTCTTCATCCAAATCTGAAATTTCTTTCACAATAGCGTTATTGAAATTATCTGTTCGGTCATTATTCCAAGCCATATTGCTCGTAAGTAAAATTGCCTTCATATTATTCACCTAACCTACTTTACCCTTTCAACTATAAGAAGATTCACACTCTTCTAAGTGTTTGTCGAAAGCCTCCATACTTACTTTGAGTTTGAACAGTTTGGTCTGTGTAATCAAAAATCTTGTTAGATGATTGCCATTCACGGCGAGTCATTGTTTCGTTATCTTCACCGAACTGTGTGTCGGTAGGACGATATTGTGCATTTAAGGTAGGATTCTCATTCATGAATGTGTAAGGGTCATACATTTTTACGCTGTCACGGCCTACACTAAGATGTTGGGCTGCGGGCATTTCAACTGAACCTACCTTGTTAATCATATCGGAAACCACAGGATTATTAGTTCTTGGCCTAATTAAAGGAAAATGTGCAGAATCAGGATGATAACCTACTTGCTCCCAATTATCGCCCACCCAATTATCGGTGCTTTGTTCTATGAAACTGTTTTGACTACCTTCCATTTTATCACCAAGTTGCATTTGCGGGGTGGCTTCGGATGCGTATTGTGTCATAGAGGTGTGAGCGTGAGAACCTCCGTGTGCTTTGAATTCGGCTCCGTAATCCCTTTGAGGTTGTTCCGTAGGAATGCAAATACCTCTCTTAGAATCAAATCGCATATCACGGGGGCATTCTCCTGTTAAGGCTGTCCCTGTAACTCGAACTTCCTTTTCGCTGTGGAATGTTTCTGCCCCGTAAGCCTCTAAAGTAGTTGGTGAGCCCATAGCGTAAGAACCTGCAACTGTGAGAGTTGGTAGGCTCACAGGCTCATTTTCGTGCATCCTGTAAGGAAGGTTAATAGTTCTTGATGGGCTGGAACCGTAAGCAGCATCATACATTAAAGTGGTGAGCGCAGGGCGAGAATACATTTCCCCTTCAAAAGGAAAATGGTCTTGGCCGTCCCACACATTATCACGATAGAGTGAGCCTTGGACTCCTGAATCAAGTGAATATGGGATGATTACTTTGGCTTCAGTTCCTTCATACCTCATGCTCTCCGCATCAGACGGGTTAGGGGAATTTTCACTCGCCATGTTCTTCTTTTTATCGTTCAGCATTGAGATGGCTGCGTGACCTCCAACAACACCTACTGTGAAGAGAGCAACAAAATTTAAGGTATTAACCACATTGTTCGCCATAGCAATCATCTTAATTTAACTGAAGGACTATAAGAAGGCTCGCTTCAATTAAACACCAAAGGGTGAAAGTGAAAGTAATGAAGAGGTGGCAACTAATTTCTTAGCAGGAACTTTTATGGGTGCATTAGGGAAGGCTGATTTCAAGGCTGAAAGTTCTTCACGCATCATCCAATCAGGTTCCACAGGAGGTTTAAAAGTTTGACCGAAGTTTTCGGTTACTGTTCCTTCGGGAACCATATAAGATTCCGTGGCATAGGTTTCAGAACTGAAATTTTCAGCAGCAGAAAGCATACTTTGAGCAGTTTTGCCTCCTTTACCGAGGACAGACATTAAAGGATTAACTGCGCCATGTTGATGATATTTGCCTACTTCCTTTTGAGCGAAATCCTCATAAGTTTCAACACCCCCTAAAGTGATAACTCCATCAGGGCGGTCTTCTTTTTTCAAAGGCAATAAATTATCAAAATCAAATTTTCCCATTATCTCACTTCCTTTGTTAATCAACTTTGGAGCCACGAAAAAACCTAAGATACCGCTTAAACCGAATACTATGCTTGTAAAGGTTGTCGCTTTTAGCAATTCTACGAGACTTTCTTTTTCGTATCTCTTTTGCCAATCACTAACCGACTCATCAGGTTTTCTTTCTGCCTCCATTAAAGATTCAGCGGCTCCACTACTTGAGTTTTTGGGAGGTTCTTGTAATCCAATGACTCCGCAACCTAACCTTTTACCTGCATTTCCTGTCTTCAATGATTCAGCATCTCCACCTAAGCCTAAATCATCACGGTCTTCATGCACAATAATCATACGGCCAACAACACAAGTTTTTTTGTTGAAATCTAAACTTAAATTAGGTGCTATAAGTTTTCCGTAGGCTTTATTTTTTTCTGAAATAATGTTACCTAAATCACCTTCATGCCTTGTTTCAGAATGCAACCCTCCGTGTGTTTTATTAAACGGGTTGAAATGGTCACACGCCGAAGTGCATCCATCAGTTAAATCTCCATATTCGTGGATGTGAAATCCATGCTCACCATCTTTTAGACCTTGAATATCGTATTTTATCTCTAAGCCACGCTTGCGTTCTTGAAAATGAACTGTTCCTGATACGCCATTTGTATTCGGAGCAATTACAGCCACAGCATATTGATTACTCATGGCTTCACCGATATTACTGTTCGGTGCGACTATATGGGGGTTTGCTTCACAAGAAATGTGGTTTCTGATTGTTTTCCCGTTCCCAAGCCTTTTCAGTTTCTTCTTCTAAAAATTCCCACAAATACTCGTAATCAGCATCGCTGGACTCTTCGGCGCAATCACGACACATAATATCTGTATAAATTGCGTCACCTATCTCGAAGTGTTCTCTCATTTCACCCATCAATTCTTCATCTATTTTGTTGTTACAGTAATCGCAGTTACGCCCACCGTAAAGTCCTGTTTGTCTCCTACGGAGATATTCACCCTTGTTGTTTCGTATAAGATGTTGTGATTCACTTCGAGGCATTTCCAATTCACTTCGGATGCGAGCCCACTCTTCTAAGGTTGCAGGGTTCCACGCCATCCACCTTTTCCAATTGTGCTTACTAAAATCAGGGCCATTATCTTCAGGGAACGAAGGGAAAGACACACGATTATTTTCCATACCGTAAGCGTTGATACTTCCTATTGAATCACCTAAAAGAGTCCATCGACCTCCTATTTCAGGTTGCCACAATATCCCGTAAGTATCGAATTTAGGATATGCCAAATAATAGTTTATTGTATCGAAAACCTGAATATACCCTCCACCGTCAATCTTAATGACCCACACCTTGTAAGCAATTTCTCCGTTTTCCTTCGCCCACCCTTCATCGACTATCTTACCCTTTCGGCGGAATCGGTCATAAACAATGCGACCTACCCATCTCTTCCTCGCATCGGGGTCGGTTACAGGCTCATAAACATCTTCCATACGCCCTGTGGAATCATCAAACTCTCTACTTTTTATCGTAATATCTCCATATTCAATAAAGGGTGTTGTTTCAGCCGATTTTTCAGATTTCAATACAGCAAGGGCTTCTTCATAAGATTTAACTCGTCCTGTGGCGACCATTTCTTCAATTTCGGCCAACACTTCGCTGATTTCTTTTCCTTGAACATTTAATTGTTGAATAACTTGTTGAGCAAACCCTTTCGGTCTGTTCCCTGCTTTGGCCTTCTGTGCTTCCACATTATCTGTAATTTCATTGATTTCTTTCAAGCGAACTTGTAATTGGTCTTCACCCCCTCGACGAATACCCATCATGTCACCTTTGATAACTTCAACAAGAAGTGGAAAAGAATCGTCGTTCCGCATAGTGGAAACTTTCATGGGTTTTTTCATTTCCCAAAACTTACCCAAGTGATGGTCAGTAGTCCATGCAATCGCTTGTAATTCTCTTTTAGAAAACTCAAAAGGGCCATTAGAATTATTATAATTTTCTAAAACCAATTGAGCCCCTTGCTTATCGTGTCCGTAAAAAGTGTGATAACCTCCTTCTTCATTCCATTCAGCGGTTTGAGGTTTCGCTATATCGTGAAACAATAACGCCCAAGCCCCTAATTCTGTGCGGTCAGGTATTTTGGTAAATTCTTTGAAGACTTCTATGTAGTGATTGTAAAGTGAACCTTCAGGATGATACTCTAATCGGTGTTGATATTGTTCCATATTACGAAATTCAGGCATAAGTATAGGTAGAATGCCTGTTTCCATCAGCATTTCATAACCATGAGGTTGAATTAAAACCTTCCCTATTTCTGTGCGAAGTCTTCGACCTGATAAAGAATTTACTAAAGGTGCGTATTCCACAATAGTATCATAAGTGACAGCCTCGATAGGAAAATCAAAACGAGTTGAATATCGTAAGGCTCTAATCATACGAAGAGGGTCTTCTGTAAATCGTTCTTTAGGATTACCTACGGCTTTAATGATTCCTTTGTTTAAGTCTTCAAGCCCACCCATGTAATCTATTATTTTACCTTCTTTCGTCATACCCATTGAATTGATAGTTATATCTCTTCTTGCAGCATCCTCTTTGAAGGATTTAGCAGGAACAGCGATAGGTCGGGCTCTATTACCATTCTCGTAACCTAAATCTGCCCTGTAAGTAGTAATTTCAAAAACTTCTCCACTTGGACTTAACACTAACGAGGTCAAGGCTCTTTTTGCTTGCTCTCCTTGCGCTCCCCGAATATACTTGTAATTCGAGATAGCATCTACCACTTCAGCGACTTCATTAGGTGTAGCATCAGTAGAAAAATCGAAATCAGCAGGTGAATATCCTAAAAGTGTGTCTCGGACTACGCCTCCTACAAGTAAGATTTCATAACCTGCTGATTCAAATGATTCCATTAACTGATAAACTTCTGAATCCGACTGTGGCGTAAAAGTTTCTGCACTTTGGTAAAGCCCGTATCGGCGTTTCCACTTTTGATAGATTTCAGGCTCGTTTATCCGAAGATAAGTTTCCTGTTTTTTCGACTTGAATGGCATCTTAAGCCCCCTTAAAAGGGACTTCCTGATTTAGTGCGAGAGTCCTTAATCAACAAGAGTTCGTTAGGCTTATATTGAGCATTAGAAGCGTCTTGAGGTGGTTGTGTCATTCTTAGAGGGGTATTGTAAGCCGTAGCCGCTGTTACAGGTGTGCTAAGAGGGATGTTATCGTAAGTAGTTTCATTACTGTGTAAATCGAAAACTGAGCGAACTGCACCTGTGCGGTTCAAAGACGGATTGTTCGCCATTTGGCCTTGATTAACTACCATCTCAGGGCGGCTGCCATTAGAGTAATGTGTGGTTCCGCCACCGAAAACACTACCTTGAGTATTATTAGGGTCGTAATTATCAGGATTATATTCTATCGTAGGTATTTGGTCACGAAGAGTTTCCATGATTTGTTGATGTTGTTGGAAAACTCTATCGCCCATACCTTCATAATCCATTTCTGTTGTTCTTAGTTGCGCCATTTCCTTTTCCTCCATTATTACTGTTCAGTTTTACTATTTGACTTTCTCCCTTTTAGAAAAGCGAAACTGCCACCAATTATAGCACCTAATCCTATCATGTGGGCTAATCCTACGGTTCCAACCGCAGTTTCAACATTGTTAAGAGTGTCCCATGACCGTTTAGCGAGACTACGAGTTTCCGCACCAAAAGTTTCAGCACCATACTCATCTTCTTCCTCTTCCCAAGACCTCAACATTTCACGCCCATCACTCATTAGCATTGAATAATGTTCACTTCTTCCTGCGGCATCGTTTGTGATTTCAAAGACCACGCTTGAAAGGTCAATATCTGAAGGTCGCTGACCATCTTCCATCCTTTGTCTTAGTTTGCTTTCCATTTCATCATAGAGGTCTTCATATTCATCTTCAGCATTGAAGGTTTCAGCCCTTTTATCGGGCTTGAATCGAGAAAGGAATTCTCGTTCCGAGTCAGTATGGATTCTCCAATCGGCTTCTCCGCTGTCAAGCAAATCTCGGTAAAAATAAACATTTTGAATTGGATTACCCTTTCTATCCTTTTTACCGTTGTTATCTTCAATACTTACAATTCTAACCTTTCGGATGCGTCCTAACATTCCTTCATCATCAACTTGTGGAGATTCTGCACCATATCTTTGCTTAATTCTTTTTCTTTCCTTTTCCTCGTAAGCCTCTTTAGCCTGAAGATAAGGTTCGTGGTCATACGAAATATCACTTCTGCAAGATGAACACTCAACAGTATATCCCGTAGGAGATGCAGAATCTTTTACAATGCGATAATCAGTTGAACCGCATTCGTATTTTTCCATACCCTCTCCAAAATCAAATTCCTCTTCAACAGGGCAAATCCAAGAAGAGTAATCTATCTTTTCTGCACCGAAGTTTTCTGCCCTCTTTTTTATTTCAAGTCTGCCATTATGCCGATATTTCGCAGGGAACTCTTGAATATCTCTTTTCGCTTCCTCAAGTGTATCGGATATTGAAATATGTTGTTCATATCCATCAGGAAAAATTTGAACAACTTCATATACTTCAGCCATTATTTCTGCTTTGTAACAACCCATATCGTTTCCGTCTGCATTACAGGGTTGTAGTGCTAATTCATCTACGCTAAGGCCGAATAACTTGGCAGTTTCAGCATCTTCAGGGCTGCCTTTTTTCGGCATCCAACCCGTTCCTTTACAAACGGTGCAGTTTTTATTGAAACCCATTACTCGTCACCTCTTTGAACGAGAGAACCTTTTAATTCAGTAGGTAGTCCTCGGCCAAAGAGCCCCATGTAGATAAACGCAGCGGCTCCTAAAAGAGCCGAATGTGCGACAGCAGTTCGGGTATTTTGCTTAAAGGCTTTCATAGCAAGGAAACTTACACTTCCAAGAATAACAGAATGTTGAGCATCAGACATCATATCATCCATACTCATGGATTCAGCGTTCCAAGCGTAGTCACTGTTTTCAATATAAGATAATCTACCGCCAGCAGACCTTTCAGTGTCTTGATAAAAAGGTTCGACATGAGGATAAGAAGTATCGTAACTTACAGCCATTCTTTTTCACCTCAAGGTTGTTCGTCGGCATTGTCTACTTCTTGTTCGCCCGTGTTGCCGCCTCCTGTGTAATCAGGGCAAAGTTCTGCGTATTCTGTTCGAGCAGAATCCATAGTGGAATTTCCTAAAACCGTATAGTTTCCTAAAAGAGCCGCAGAACCAATTCCTGCGCTGGTTAGCAAAGTGTTGCTGATACCATTCATTTTACGAGTAGCGAAAAAGTAAAGCAAACTGCCAACTCCAAATAAACCACCCGTCATAAGGCTGGAATTTAAGCGTCTTTGTCGAGCGTAAGTATCAGGACTACTATCGCAAACAGGGTTAGAAACAGAAGCATCATCAGTGTCAGCATTATACTGTTTCATATCATTCCCTCCTTGGCAACCGCAACCCATTTGAACACCTCAGTAAATGAAGAAGTTCTTTTGGCGGGTTTGTTCATCATGGAATACTTGTGAAGGGCCAGCGAAGGGTTGGTAATTGTATTTAACTTGAGGTTCGTCTTCAACAGCACCTTGCATAGTCTTGGCTTCCATTCTTGGGTCGTCAGCAGGGTTTCCTGAGTTTCCACCCGTCCAAGATTCCATGAAACCTTGATTTGCTGCGGATTGCATTGATTCTGCTGCTTGTTCGTCTTCACCGTTTCCTTTTCGTAGCATACTTACAATTCGGTCAAAATTAAAACCAATAAGTGCAGCCACTCCAATCGCTAATCCATTCATCATCATTTTCTTACTACTCATAGGTCTGACACCTTGACTTAATGGAGCAGATAGACTATAAGAAGGCTCGCTTTCAAACTCAGCCCTGCCGTGGTCATAGGCGGTGGCTTCGCTGTAAGTTTCTCGACCTTGCACTCCTGCGGCAGAATCAATAATTTGGTCTAATGTGTAACCCTCTTTAGGGTGGTTTTCAGAAGCGTAATGTTGAAAAATACCTCGACGGGCTTGTTGGTATTCTTCAGGGGTAAGAAATACTAATTTTCCATTACTTAATTCTGCTATCTTTTTAGAGCCTAATGTGTAAATATCTACCACCCCGTAGTAATCTTTTCGAGGTTGGGCTTCAGGATAAGACGACACCGTATCACCCGTTGTTAGAATCGTTATCAGAATTGGATTTACGGGCAAAAAGATAGATTCCTAAACCTAAAATTCCAAGACCTGCAAAAGAATACTTTCGGAATTGCTGATACTCAGGGTCGTCTTGAACTATACGGCGACCACGACTTACCATTTTAGACCTTGTGTTAGGATTCTTCGGACTGAATCTTGTAGTGTAAGCGTTGAAATTTTCCGCACCATAATTAGCCTTATGCTCACAGTCGGAACAAATGATAATCCAATGTGGAGGCGTTTCCCCCATATTCATGTTCATGTTGTAATCAACCAAAGAATGTTTTGTTTCGCATATTTCGCAACGACCTCCCGATTCATCATAGGCTTCATCTTTTGAACGGCCTGTTTCAGCACCGTATTCGTCACCCAATTGATACTTCTCTCGGCGTTTTTGCTCGAAGTAGTTTCTTTCAAGATTACTCAGAAAAGCCCTTTTTTCAGGGCTAAGATTCTTAGCATTTTCAGGAGTCCAAGTATCAATGTCCTTTACACTCGGCCACTTCGCTTCAATGATAGCACGATGCTTTTCAGTCATAGGCGAGGTAAATACCAAATCAAACGCTTGTCCTATTTCAAAAACCATTCCTTCGATACACGCATCTTGAGGATTGATAACACCTTCTTCAAAGGCTTTACGGTCAAGTCCTACTACTACTCCGTAATTATCTTGTGGGTCAAACATAGATAAGTCGTCAGGATTTAAAGAAGAACGAACTACTACTAAAAGAGGGGTATCTACATCTGTAAAGAAATTTTTCCATTTTCTAATAACTTGCTTATACACTTCATGGTCGTCACCCTTGTTACCTGATGCAATTAAAATCGCCACATCAGCAGGTTGCGATAGAATTTCCGTAATTGAAGAAATTAAACCTACGGAATCGCCAAGCACGATTTCAGAATCAGAATCTATAAACATCGCTGCGGCTTCTTCTGCTAATTCAGGAGTCCAATCACGCTTATCTCTTGTAACGGTAAAACCTTCCTTACTTCGTAAATCAGTAGGTGCAGATAAATCCATATCTACTAATTCCACAGGAACTCCGTATTCATTGAATTTATCTTCTAAAAGGTGCATCAAAGTAGATTTACCTGAATGTGGTGGGCCACCAATAATGATTCGCAAAGGAGCAGCACCCCTAATAGAAACGGTCTGACCTCCCAATTCTTCTCCGAAATCCTTCTCTCGTCTTCTCGCAGTTCTCTTTCCGATAGAAATAGTTTTCTTAGCCATGTATAATCCCCTCACTCTAACAATTTATTCTTGGTAATCCAAATACCAGCCGCAACTAAAGCACCTAATCCCACTATTTTGACCTTACCCTTGCTACCGCTGTAAAACGAACCGATTTCCTCAAACGGTTCTTCGTAAGCGTCTATTCCTTTAGCCGCATTGAATTCTGCGTGTTGGTGTTCAGACTCGCTTTCTTCTTCATCACCCCATTCCTTTAGTGGAATGTTGCCGTGAGTGTGAACTTCATCTTCCAACCAATCCTCAAAGTTCATATCACGGCCTCCGTGAAGTTCTTCATTCATTTCGTCCTTCGACCACCTATCGAAACTTAATTGGGCTTCAAAGGTTTCCGCCCGAAGAATACCACTATTTCGAGTTAAATTTCTAATTTCACCATATTCCCCATTAACACTAAATCCTTCTAAATTAAGAGGGATTTTTTTGTAGGTTAGGTCATAGGACAAACCACAGTAGTCAAATATCTTATTTATTGACATATCTTTAGTCTTTTTGTCAAATATGGCTCGATTTTCGTCCGAATCAATGTAACCATCCCAATCGTATTCAGGATATTCATCTTGATGAATTTCCATTCTTTCGCAAGCGTGGTCATGCCAAATAGCATCCATCAAATCCTTTTCATCACGGTAAATGTAGGTATTAACATAACTGCTCGGATAGGCATGAGTAATGAGTTGGTGAACCATGATTTCATTTTCTGCACCAAAAGTTTCAGCATCGTAGTCTTCCCAAAATTGGCCGTCTTCGTATAAGTTGGTAGAACTAACTTCATTCATTTGGTCGTCATTAACGAAAACTTCCACACTATCAGGGTCGTCACTATCATCTAAAACTTCAATTGAACCAACGAAATCATTGTTTTGATTGTGAATTACTGCCATTGAAGGATTTACCGCTTCTATTTCAGCATACCACGAAGAACGAGTTGCCACATAATCTTGCATTTCTTTAAGTGAAACAGATTCTTTTCCTGAAGTGATGTTTTCAAAAATTGCCGCTTGCATATCGGAATCATCAGGATAAAGCAGTTCCACATAAGTTTGAACTAAAGTTTTCATTTCACCCTTGAAGTTGGTAACGGATTCTGCACCGTATCTTACTCCTTCTTCTACATTGTCGCCAAGCATCCATTTCAAACCTTCTTCAATAGCCTCGACTAATTCATCGCTCATATCTACGAAAATATCAGGCCCATTTCCACGACTATCATTATCTAAACGCCATCTGTTTCTTTTGTCAGCGGAAACACCATAGGATTCAACATCGCTAATCGAGATTTCAAAATCGTCATAATCCTCGTTAGTGTGATACACTTGTAAATCAATATCATCAGGTGACTCGTTATCGCCACCATACCAATCTCCGCCGACTGAATCATAGCCTTGAATCGGTTCTGCAAACTTCATGTAGAAACTACCATCATCATACTCAACCGTGTGACCTGATGCGGTAGTAGCACCAAAAGTTTCCGCTGTCATGTAATCAATTTCATCTTCAGGAGGTTGATTCACAGTGAGAGTTAAAATGCGAAGGTGTCCTAATACCGCTTCATCGTCACGGTAAGTAGAGTGTAGAACGCCGTATTTATCGGACTTTTTACCGCTGCTTTCGGTTTTCGTGATTTCACCTTTAAGTTTGCCTTGTTTCCAACCGTTACCTGTGGGTGCGAAACTCAAGGCTTCAAGATAACCGTCTGCGGCTTCTTGAGCATTCTTCATCGTGGAATACGCTGCAACTACGAAATGTCTTGGGTGACGACTTCTTTTAGCGTTTTTAGCAGCCATCAGTCTTTCATCAACAAGAATATAAACTTTCGACATAGTAACAACTCCAACCTAATTGGTCGGTAAGACTATAAGAAGGCTTACTTTAGTTAAAAGAAAATTCACTCAACAGAAGTGTCTTTCTTCATATCTTTAAAGGCCAACCCTGCTACAAAACCAACGGCCAACATAGCCGTAGTAACCCACATATTTCGACCCGACATCATTTCAGCACGATTTTGAGCAAAATCATTTCCTGAACCCACCATACCGAAATCAGTGGTTTGGCGTTCTGAGTAATAAACATCTTCTTCAGCATTAGCACCTAAAGGTGAAAATTGTGAATCGCCTGTGATAGACCCAATGATTCTGCCTTCTCCGACAGGATAAAACTCGGAACCTGTTAGTTCAGCCGCTTTTTGTTCTCTCATACTTTTAGCAACAGCGTTACCTACTTTGCGTTCCCATGAAGAAATTTTCCCGTCTTTGTTGCGGTCTGCTTTCACAGAATCGAAATCAGGGTCGTCTTCGGCTTCAAAATGGCGAACTGCATCGTTACGGAAAGCGTTACAAGACAGATTGGAATACTGTGTTAAACTCTCATGCCCGTGAATCGGGCAGAAAGGAATAGAGATTTTTCTTTTACCTCGAACATAAGCAATCATACGAGAGGCACAAGTAGGACAATGAAGTGCAGGTGTAGTTACTTTTAGGCGACCTGCGGAAGAGTCTTCTAACTTTTGAGGTTCATCTTCGTAACTAAACATTTCACCTGTGCGGTTATTAGTCAAAAGTAGATTTCCTGATTTAACAGAATAATTCAAATCACTACCGATATTATTTTTATCAATAAGTGCGGCCTGTTGGCCTGTGAATCCGATGTCTCCTTTGTAGATGTTTGGCATACAGCACCCTCCCATTATTCGTCGGATTTGCTACCCATACCTAAAAGATTAAGAACCATACCGCCTGTGATAAGGGCTCCGATAACTCCGAAAGTAGTGATAAATCCTGTTTTTAAATCGCCCATAGATTCACCATTGAAATTCTCAGCGTGAAGTCCAGCAGGGGTGAAGTTAGTAGAAGCGGTGGATTGACCAAGAATACGACCATCACCTTCAGGATAATTCATAGGAACTCCCATTTCAGCCATGTATCTGTCACCCTTATCCATACTACCCACACGGGCGTATTTTCTGCGGTTCATGTGATTTTCCATACCTGCGGATTCATCTCTTCGGTCTTTCATGGATTGCTTCATCTTGGATTCACGATGAGACATTCCCATTGACTCGTCCATTTTATCATTGTAGCCTTGAGCGAAGAAACTTTTCTTTTGGGTGTCGCCCTGTTGCCCGTAACCTGAACCTTTGTAACTCTTAGCAGTTCTTCGCTTGTCTGCTTTCAAACTGCGTCCTACATCAACATTCGAGATAAACTGTCCTTTAGTGTTGCGAGCAACATATCTGTTACCGTATCGGTTTCTTTTTCCATATCTTCTTTTAGCCATAAGTAACACCTATACCATTATCGGGCAGATAGACTATAAGAAGTCTTGGATTCATTCTTCGTCACGGAAATATGACCGTAAAGCCAAGAATGCACCTAAACCTAACACCACACCTGAATAGAATTGTATTTGGTTGTTGGATTCTACTTGAGAGGTTTCCGCTGACTTGCTAACTTTCAAATCACCTTTTAATCCGAAACGACTCTTATAATTGCTAAAAGACCCTGAGAGGGACGGCTTGTTCCATAGCACCCACCGTGATAAGGCTCCTGCCGTAGTCGGGTCTTTCCAATTTTCTTTCGTGCTGGTGGTAGTTCCGCCCCCGTGTCTCTCAAGATAGCGTTGCATTCTTTCCTTTTCACCGTGTTTCGTGTAGTCACTTGCCCCTCGCTGACCGAAGTGCGTAGTCTTGATTTTCTTACCGTCTTTATCCTCGAAAACCGCCATAAGTTTCTTTTCAGGGTTGCTACTGCGTTTAATTTCCACGCTGCGTGGACGAGATTCTGCGTTCCACTCCGCAGCGGATTCCTCCCACGAACTTTTAGCCAAAGGTAGGTGAGTCATACCGATTTTCCCTCCACCTTGAGGGACGAATTTATCAATAATATCACCTACTTTTAATTTAGATAACTTTAGGTTAGGCCAATGGGGGTTTGTAGGGTTGGGAGGTAATTTCGTAACTTCCAATTCCATAGCGTAACCATTTATTCTTTTTTGACCCCCTTTACCATCATCTTGGTATCGAGTTTCAGGATTAACCCATAACACTCTTACTTCAACAGGCGCATGAAGGGCTATTTCATCTCCCGCCCTGATTTCCGTAATTTTCTTGACAGGATAAATTTCTATTTCTTTATCCCATTGGTCTGAGTAAGCCGTATTCCAAAACAAACCAACACCGTTTCTTTTCATAGCCTTTATTGCTTTATTGGTGTCTAAAAGTTGGTAGTGCCTATCCGTAGTAATGTAAGTTCCGATTTTAGGGTTGTATAACTCGGAAGCAAAATGTTCAGCATCCCAATCTACATCATCCCATTCTTTCGGACGACGATTTTTTTCACTCGTAGAATCGTCACCGTCTTCCCAATCCACATCGTCACCCCAATCCT
>Ga0209193_1000308_pt1:5000-22500 | contig 34913 bp, 34 predicted proteins | sample COGITO_mtgs_1003_FD_185515 | JGI IMG/M metagenome (GOLD analysis project Ga0209193, IMG submission 185515) | Pelagic marine microbial communities from North Sea - COGITO_mtgs_100330 (SPAdes) (version 2) | ecosystem: Environmental > Aquatic > Marine > Epipelagic ...
TTAGTTGGGACAACTCACGGTAATTGTTTAGAAAATTTAATTAAAAACCCTTCTCTGTCAGATCTAATAGGTGGTATTCAGTATGTTACAATAAGTGACGAAGAAGCTAAAAGACGTGGAACTCAAAAAAGTGTTTTAGAACGAAAATCATACCCTGCTTTTCAACTTGCTATTGAAGTAAATAATACTTATTCTTGGACGATTCATGAAAATGTTGAAAACTCTGTTGATTTAATCTTGCGTGGGAATTTTAATATTTCGCAAATTCGTAGGTTAACCAAAAATCAAAAACTTAAGATTAATTACCAAACTCTCAAAAATGATTTTTTAATAAAAAATTCACAATTTATAAATAAAGAAATGATATCAATTCATAGACATTGGTTCATAAACAATCAACCAAAAAGTCGAGGTTTACTTCATTTAAAAAATACAACTTTAATTATTTATCCGTATTCTTTATCGAAAAATTTAATTCGAGAAATTTTAGTAAACTTTGGTAATAGAATAATTATTACAACTCAAATTAAACAAGCAAATCTTATTATAGGTTTGAAAAAACATTTGAGACAAAATTTTCGGCTAAAAAATCTAGCAAATAAACAGAATATACCAATTTATACTATAAATCAGAGAAGTATTTACCAAATTATGCGATTATTACAATTTTTTATTTCTTAATTATAAAAATCCGAACAATAATTCATAAAATTTTTGTTTCCATTCTTATTTTAAAAGTTAAAAAGTCGTGAGTAGTATATAAGAATTTCTCTTTATTTCTTTATGTCCAAATTTTAAATTAGTTTTTTGGTAAAGTGATATAAAAGTTAATAATTAAATATAAAAAAGAGTAGATATAGTTAAAATACTAACTTACTTTTTTAATCTTATGCTGCTATTTTACAATCCTGACATATGTAGATCAATTAAGTAAATTATATTAGTTACTATATCTAATTTATATTATACAACATTCTCCTTAAAATAACAATATTAATATTGTTATTTTAAGGAGAATGTTGTATAATATATAGTAAGGGGGGATAGCTCAGTTGGTAGAGCAGTGGATTGAAGATCCTCGTGTCCCCAGTTCGAATCTGGGTCTCCCCATTATATTAATTATTAGGCAAAGTATTAAAAAATTTCGTAGGATCATCCTGGAATAAAAGGTCAACTACCCCTAATGGACCATTTCGATGTTTTGCAATTATTAATTCTGCAGGGGTAATATTTTCATTTTTTTTTATTGTTGAATTATAATAATTTTCTCGGTATAGCATTAATACTAAATCAGCATCTTGTTCAATTGACCCGCTTTCACGTAAATCAGATAATACTGGTCTTTTATTGACACGACTCTCAACATTTCTACTTAATTGAGATAACGCAATAATTGGTATTTGAAATTCTTTGGCAATGTTTTTAAGTGTTCGTGTAATTTGTGAAATTTCTTGGACACGGTTTTCAGATTTTGATTTTGAACTTAAAAGTAATTGTAAATAATCAATAATAATTAATCCAATTTTATTTTGTTCAAACAAAATCTTTTTTATTTTAGATCGGATATTTAATGTTGTTAAATTCGGCTGGTCATCAATGAAAAATGGTAATTGAGAATATTCTTGGATACTTTTTTTTAATTGATACCAATCTTCTTTATACAAATTTCCAAGCTTTAACCGGGTTTGACTTATACTAGTTTCATTTGATAGTAAACGATAAATTAATTGTTCTTTTGACATTTCAAGGCTAAAAAATACAACTGGTAATTTATATTGCTTGAGTATATTTTCAGTTAAATTTAAAACAAAAGCTGTTTTTCCCATTGAGGGTCGCCCCGCAAGAATAATTAGGTCTGATTTTTGAAAACCTTGGGTTAGCGAATCTAAGTCATAGAATCCAGATGCTATTCCCGGTAGGTTGGGATTTAAGGCTTTTTGTTTTAATTCTAAAAAAACTGTTGAAAATAGTTCAGCCGTAGTGAATTGTTTTTCCTTTGTTAGTTCATTTGTTAATGCAAATGATTTTTTTTCGAAATCGTTTAAAATTTTTTCTAATGGAATACTTGTAATATATGCCGAATTAATTGCTTCATAACCTAAATTGATTAGTGTACGCCGTAAAAATTTATCTTGAATTAATTGAATGTATTCCTCTAAATAAACTAGGTTAGGTATTTGATTTAGAAGTTCTAACAAAACTTTCGTACCCCCAATTTTATTTAAACATCCAGTTTCTTTTAAAAAATCATTTACTGAAAATACATTTATTGGAACTTTTTTACGGTACATTTCTATAATAGCTTTATAAATTTCTTGATGGTTTATAAAATAGAAAGTTTCAACTTGAACCGTTTTCATTGTAATTTCAATTGCTTCATAATTAATTAATAAACAACTTAATACAATTTTTTCTGCTACAAAATTATGTGGTAAAGGAGTTTTTGGAAGTGAAAACTGTACCTTATTATCAAAATTTTTCATATTCATTAAAATTTAGTGGTTATAGTAACCTGAAAATAGAAGCCTTGTTTTTTAAACATGTATGTATTACAATAATAACAATATGCGTCCTTAGTTCAGTTGGTAGAACGCTAGTTTCCAAAATTAGATGTCGAGGGTTCAAGTCCTTCAGGACGCGTTTCTCTTAAAAATAAGAGGTGTATTTTTGAAAATAGAATTTTAGTAATTCAAAATTTCCGTAACTAATTAATTTTAGAAAGATTTAATAGTTTAAATCTTTCTAAAATTAAAGTTAAAATGATATATCTCTATTTTATCAAGAAATAAAAATAAAATTATATGGCAAAGAAAATAACTGCATTGATTAAGTTAGCATTACCTGCTGGGAAAGCTACACCAGCTCCTCCTGTAGGTCCAGCTTTAGGTCAACATGGTGTAAACATTGCAGCCTTTTGTAAAGAATATAATGCTCGAACAGCTGAAAAAGCTGGACTTATTATTCCAGTTGAAATTTCAGTTTATGAAGATCGAAGTTATACTTTTCTTCTTAAAACACCACCTGCATCTGTTTTATTAGCTAATGCAGCAAAAGTTAAAAAAGGTTCATCAACTCCAAATCGAGTAAATGTTGGATCAGTGACAAAAGCACAATTAGAAGAGATTGCTAATATTAAATTACCAGATTTAAATACTACTAAATTAAGTAGTGCAATGAGAATTGTTGAAGGTACTGCCCGAAATATGGGTATTACAGTTATAGATTAACGTTTAAGTTTATAAGTTTTTAAGAAAGAAATTATATGCGAAAATTATCCCGTCGTCAAAGCGAAAACTTTAAAAAAACTAAAAATGTCGTTCACTCAAGTTTAGAAGAAGCAATTAATTTACTTCAAGAAACTGCAACGGCTAAATTTATTGAATCTGTTGAATTACATGCTAACTTAAATATTGACCCAAAATATGCAGATCAACAATTACGTACAACGGTAACTTTACCACATGGTGTAGGTAAGTCTATGCGTATTGCTGTTTTAACAAGTGAAGCAAATTTCAATGAAGCTACAGAAGGTGGAGCTGATATTGTTGGCAGCCAAGAATTAATAGATGACATCAGTCAAGGTAATATTAATTTTGATTTATTAATTGCTACACCCGATATGATGCCAAAACTAGCAAAACTTGGGCGAGTTTTAGGTCCGAAAGGTTTAATGCCTTCTCCTAAGTCAGGAACTGTTAGTACAACTTTAACAGAAACGTTATCTGATTTCAAAAAAGGAAAATTTGAATATAAAGCAGATAAAAGTGGTGTTGTACATGTTAGTTTTGGGAAAGCAAATTTTTCAAAAGATCAATTAGTTGAAAATCTAACATCATTATATCAATCCATAGAACAAAATCGCCCATCAGGCGTTAAAGGTAAATATTTTAAAAGTTTATTTATTTGTTCAAGTATGGGCCCTTCTATTCAATTAGACTTAAATACATTTGATTAAGCTATTTAAGTCTTAAGTCTAATTGATTACTCAATTATAAAATATATATATATTAACTAAAAAATTTTTATGTCAGATAAAATTAATCAAATTGTTGAAGAGTTAAAAACATTAACTTTATTAGAAGCATCAGAATTAGTAACAGCAATTGAAGAGACTTTTGGTGTTGACGCATCAGCAAGTGTTGGTGGTGGTGTTGTTATGGCTGCAGCTGCAGGTCCAGCTGAAGAAGTAGAAGAAAAAACAGAATTTAATGTAATGTTAGATGAAGTTCCAGCTGATAAGAAAATTGCCGTATTAAAAGTTGTCCGAACTTTAACTGGTTTAGGTTTAAAGGAAGCAAAAGAACTTGTAGAATCTGCTCCTAAAATGGTCCAAGAAGCATTGGGTAAAGATGCTGCAGAAGATGCAAAAAAACAAATTGAAGAAGCTGGTGGAAAAGTATCATTAACATAAAACTTTTCCTTTTAAAAAAGATATATTTAAATTATATCTTTTTTAAACATTACATTCTTCTCAAACAATTTTTTATCTTATTTTTAAACAGATCTATTTTGATTTATTGTATCTGTTAATGAATTTAAAATTAATTTAATTGAACGGACTGCATCATCATTTCCTGGAATTGGGATGTCTACCAGGTCAGGGTCACAATTAGTATCTAGAATCGAAATAATTGGAATACCTAATTTGCGGCATTCTTGGATCGCTGTCATTTCACGTTTTTGATCGATGATAATTGCAACATCAGGTAATCTACTCATGTTTTTGATACCATTCAAATGTTTACGTAATTTTTCTAACTCTTTTAACCGTAAAGATGCTTCTTTCTTTGGTAATAAATTAAAAACTCCATCAACTTCCTGTTGTTCTAATGTTTTTAATCGTTCAGTTCTACTTTTTAAAGTAACCCAATTTGTTAACATACCACCTAACCATCTATGGTTTACGTAATATGAATTACAATGATTTGCTTGTTGAGCAATTACTGCACTTGCTTGTCGCTTTGTACCAACAAATAAAAATGTTTTATCCTCTGATGCTGCTTTTGCTACATATGAGTTTGCCCGTTTTAATAATTGAGCTGTTTGTACTAAATCTAAAATGTGGATATTATTTCGTTCCGTATAAATATAAGGAAACATTTTTGGGTTCCAACGGTAAGCTTTATGTCCAAAATGAACACCAGCTTCTAATAATTGGGCTAAGTTAACATCAGCCATAAAATTTGATAACTCCTTAATTAAATAATTAGTAATTTACTTTAGTATAGGATAACAATAACAGATTGAAAAGAAATAAGTCTAGATTTTTATTTTAATTTTTTCCGCAGTAATTTTTGTTTTAGTTTGTAATGTTGTATTAAAACAATTCGTATAACTTTGGTAACCTGTACCAGATGGAATTAAATGCCCTATAATGATATTTTCTTTTAATCCACGTAGCCAATCTACTCGACCTTCAATAGCGGCTTTTGTTAAAACACGTGTTGTTTCTTGGAAACTTGCTGCTGAAATAAAACTTGGATTATTTAACGCTGCTTTTGTAATTCCTAATAGTAATGGTACATAATAAGCTGGACGTTTATGGTGAGCCTCAATAATCTCATTAATATATTGAATGTGGTATAAATCAACAACTTCACGTGGTAATAATGGCGTATGACCTTCATGTGTAATTAAAACTTTTGTAGTCATTTGTTTAATAATAACTTCCAAGTGTTTATTTGCAATTGAAACACCTTGTGATTCATAAACAGATTGGACAGCGTTTAAAATCAATAGTTGAATTTTTTTAAACGTTCGATAACTCGCTTCATAATTATTTGTTAAACGGTAAGAAGTTGTAAACGTTTCCTCACTTGAGAAAAACTGTTTTTTTATTCCATAATAATTAAAATAGATTTTTAATAAATTATGTGGGTTAATTTTATCATTTTCCTTTATAGTTGTACCTAATTTTTGAAACTCAAAACCTGAGTCGATACTAGTTTTTTGAATTAATAAACTCTTTTTTTGGTTTGTTGCCAAATGCTTATTTGTCGGTTTCTTTTTTCGAGCTTCTAATAATTCTTCTATTCGTGGTAAACCTTGAACAATATCACCTGTAATTTCTTTTTCAAAATTTAATAAACCAATTACTTCGCCTTTTTCGATAAATTCACCATTTTTACAGTAAACACTATTCACTTCTTCTTCAAAATAATCTTCTGTTATTGAATGAATCCCAATTGATTTATTAAACGGGTATTTTAAAAATTTTAAACCTGTTAAATTAGTATTGAAAGAAGAGTTTCTTTTAATTTTGTTATCAATTAAATCTGAACTTTTTAATAATAATGGTAAACATTGTTTAATCTTTAATTCTGTATTATCAATTTTGAAGTTCTTTATATTATTTTGTGATACAGTTAACTGATTTTCTTTTTCTACTGAGAAATTTTTTAAAAATAACGGTATTGGTGAACTATAAAACTTCCCATTTTTCTTCATGAACATTTTCGAAAATTTGACTTTAAAACCATGAGATTTTTTATATGGGTCAAGTCTTTCTACTAATGATCGTTTTGTAATATCATAATAATTTAGAAAAATATTTTCTTTGTTATGAATTTTGTTATGGTCTAATGTTAAAAATTTATATTCTAAATCTGTTTTTTCTCGACCATTTTCAGTTTTACAATTTGGGAAGAAATAAGGACGCCCTTTTTGTACTGTTAAAAACTCACCATTATCGATTAAAATTTTTCCTGTTTGGTTTACTTTAATATTATCGATAATCAACTCATTAACTGTTCTATTTTTTCCTTTCTCTTTTGGAACAGTTATACAATCATTATTCGAGATTAAAAAAATTTGTTTTTTATTAGATCGTTTTGATTTAAATTTTACTATTTCTAAAGAATTTACTGTTACTGACTCAAGATAACCTAAGGTTGTGTATGAATCAATAAATTGATTTGGCCCAACATTTAGAGACGATTGTAAATCTGTATATTTTAAATGTGCTGGGATATATTGATTTAATATTAGTTTTTCTAAAATCTTAAGGTTTAACCGTTTTGTTTTGAAACAATTACTTAATTCAATTGTAATATTATTTTGTGAGTTTATATTTATACTTTGAGAAATTAAATTTATACTATTTGAGGTCTTAATTTTTTGATTTGTTTTATATAAACAATTAATCTTATTATCTACTTGGAAAATCGATTCCGATTTTACGTCAGTAGTAAAAACCGTTTTTAAATTTTTTCCTTTAGGAATTTCATAAATATTAAAAGGTCTAATTAATAATTGATTATTTGTTTTATTTGGAATATTTTCACATAGTGATGGTTGAGTTATTTGAATATTATTAAAAATAACTTCACCAGGATAATATACATTTTTATCTACTTGCTCAAATTGCTTACCTTGGTAAACAAACCCTCCTTTAATGGCAATTTCTTCAATTATATTATTTTTTTGTACAACACTTATGATTCCTGCAGTCTTTGAACTAATATTTGGAATGATCTCGAAATTTTTCGAGATGAAATTACCATTTTCAACTAATAAAATATTTTTATCACAATTTAATTTATACGTCTCTTCTGGTAACCAAATTAAAGAATTCTGAACAATTTTCTTTTTTAATTTTAATCTTAAAAAGATACTTTCCATTTCTTGGAAGTTTAAAAAATTTTTATAGAACATAAAACCATTTTTATCAATCTTAAGTTCTAAAGTTTTTAAATAAGTATCATAATGAATTTTACTAACCCTTTCATAATCTTCTTTAGTTATTTCATAAGGTATATTATATGAAATAAATTTATCTAGGGTTTCAGATTTTTGTTTAATTCGTTGGTCATAATACATAGTTCCACCTGTTAAGGTTTTAAATTTATTATTAAACGAACTTATAAATGGTTTATATTTTTTACAACGTTTCCAATTCTTAGAATTTGAATCTTCTAATGTAATTAAATATTTTGAATTAGGCGAACTAATTAGATAATTCTTATTATTTTTTGGGTTAAGAATTTTTTGGGCATAAGCATTTTCTAAAAAATATGTATCGTTTGTAATTTGAATTCTTTGTTCTAAGACACTTTTCTTTTTAGTAATTGCTTTAATATAACCAGAGTATTGGTTTATTAATTTTGTTCTAAAGATATAACTATTTTTATTAATTTTGTGATCTGTGTAAAAATTCAAAAATGAATTACTTGGGGCTTGATAAACTTGGCCAGATAAAATCCATAATAAGCGATTTTGTGTTATTAGGTTAGTTCTCGTTCTTAATCTAGGAATAAAAATTTCCCCAGCTGTATCGCTTAATATTGGTTTTCTTTCTGTTAACGTTTGTTTTTCTGTACTGATTAGCTCACCGATTATTGCTGATTTTTTAATATATTGATTACTTTTTACAAATAACATTGTATTTCGTAATAATTCCACTTGGGTAATTTTCTCATTTGGTTGTTCTGGAATTACTATTAAAGATCCTGAATTTTTAGTAACTAATACATCATCACCACGATTTGTACGTAAGATAATTGTTTTTAAAATTTTAGAAAATTTAACAACACCATTTGTTGGGCTAATGATCTGTTGTCTAGCTTCTGAAGTAAAAATCCCCCCTGTATGGAAAGTACGCATAGTCAGTTGAGTGCCGGGTTCTCCAATAGATTGTCCAGCAAGAATACCTACGGCTTCACCAAGATCAACCAAATTTTGGTTCGATAAATCCCACCCATAACACATTTGGCAAATAGAATGATATAAACTACATGTTAATGGTGAACGAATATGGAATTTTGAAATTTGCTTTTGTTTAAATAGTTCTAATAGTCTTAATGTTATTTGTGTATTTATATCAGCAATTAAATTCTTAGTTTTTAATTCATAAACTGGTTTTGATAATACTCTTCCAATAATTTGTTCTTGGTCTATTTTATTTTTAGTATCAATAAGAAAGGAAGAAGATGTTAAACAATTTTTTTCTCGAATAATAATATCTTGTGCAATATCAATTAGCCTACGCGTTAAATACCCTGAATTTGCTGTTTTTAAAGCTGTATCCACAATACCTTTCCGAGCACCATACCCTGACATTAAATAATCTGTAATTGTTAATCCTTCCCGAAAATTCTTTTTAATAGGGACACGCATGATTTCCCCGCTAGGATCAGCCATAAGCCCCCTCATACCAACAAGTTGACGAACTTGAGATAAATTACCCCTGGCACCTGAAAAGGCCATGATATATACTGAATTTAGTGGGTCATAGGTTTTAAAATAAGATACCACATTATCTTTTAACGACTCACTTGCAATGCTCCATGTATCAATAATTTTTTGAAAACGTTCTACATCTGTAATTTTTCCTTTTAAACAAATTTTTTCTGCATTTAAAATATCTTTATTTGCTTTTTCTAACATCTCATTTTTTGTTGCAGGAACTTTTAGATCTTCAATACTAATAGATATACCTGCTTGTGTTGCGTATTTAAACCCAAGATACTTTAATTCATCGGCTAACAAAGAAGCTTGCATAGAATCATATTTTGAAAAACTCCACGCTAATAGTTCTTTTAATTGTTTTTTATTGATAAGTGTATTTTGATAACTATAATCTTTCATAATCTTTTTGATTCATTATTTTTTAACAATTAAATTTTATAATTCAATATTTAAAGTTGTTTGAATTGTATAATTTAAAAGAACACGTCCAGTTGTCGTTTGTAAATATTGAACAATTGTTCTATCATTTTTATCTTTACGGATTTGGAGATTTTCATAATATTCAATATAACTTTCATCTTTTAATTTTATTTTTTTTATAAAATTTGAGGGTTTAGAGATTTTATGTTTATAACGAACCCAAATTGATGTATGAATTTCAATTTGATCTTGGTTGTACGCTAATATAACGTCATTTAAATCAGCAAAATAATGGTTGGAACCTAATAATCCTTTAATATTATTTACAGTTAAATAATAACAACCTAATACCATATCTTGACTTGGCATAATAATTGGTTCACCATTTGCAGGTGATAAAAAATTATAAGGAGCCAGCATTAACATGTAACATTCGGCTTGGGCTTCTACTGATAGCGGAACATGGACAGCCATTTGATCCCCATCGAAATCTGCATTAAAAGCTGAGCAGACTAACGGATGTAGTTTAATTGCCCTACCTTGAACAATAATTGGTTCAAAAGCTTGTATTCCCAATCTATGTAGTGTAGGTGCTCGGTTTAAAAAAATAGGGTGGTTTGCTAATACCTTTTCAAGAACGGGATCAATAATCGGTTCATTTTGTTGAAGTAAATTTTTAGCAACTTTCATATTACTTGCTAACCCTTGATTAATTAACTCACGAATTATAAAAGGTTGAAATAATTCAATAGCCATTTCGTAAGGTAAACCACATTGATTTAATTTTAAGCTCGGCCCTACTACAATCACTGATCTACCAGAATAGTCTACTCGTTTCCCAAGTAAATTTTGACGAAAACGCCCGTGTTTTCCTTTTATAATATCTGATAAAGATTTTAATGGACGATTACTTGAACTTAATGCAATTTTCCCCCTTTTTCCGTTATCAATTAAAGTATCGACAGCTTCTTGTAACATCCGTTTTTCATTCCGAATAATTAATTGAGGTGCATCAATTTCTAATAATCTTAAAAGACGGTTATTACGTGTAATGATTCTTCTATATAATTCATTTAAATCAGATGTTGCAAAACGCCCACCTTCCAGTTGGATCATAGGTCTTAATGCAGGTGGAATAACTGGTAATATTGTTATAATCATCCATGCTGGATTTGCACCTGTAGTTAGTAAATTCTCTAAAATACGAATGCGTTTAATTGACTGATCACGTAATTTATAAATTCGTTGGTATTCCCATTTTTTTGACCAATGCGAAAAATTATAAAATGGTTGTTCTTGATGAAGCACTTTACTACAAAGCATAATAAAATTTCGTGTTTTAATTATTTCTTGATCAAGATTTAATTTTTCTAATTCACGTTTTATTAAAACTGCACCAATTAAATAATTTGGTGTTGATCTTAATAAATATTTTGGTGTATTCCTACGTCTATTGCGTGATTTTGAGTATGGTTTTAAAGGATAACCTGTAAAACCTAATTCCCTACAACGTCTATATTGTTGTAAATCCCAATGTAATCCATAAAATGCAATTTCATCTTCGGCAATAAAATAAGCAAGAGATGCTAATTTTATTCGCTTTATTCGTTCATCATAAAAATTTACAATATTAGATTTTTTTGCTTTAGATTTATCTTTAAGAAACTCTTTACAATTTAAGAGTGCTTTTGGGCTTGTTAAATAATTTCGACACTCAAGACTTGATGATGGATATTCAGGTATATCTTTATGGTCTTTTTCTTTTGTATCTTTTGAGTCTGCAAATTCTGTCCACCCAGTATCTAAGCGTTTCTCACATTGTTCTACTTCAAGTAATAAAGCAATATAATTAGGTCGACTATTTGTATACCAAACATGAGTAACAGGATAAATTAAATTTATATGTCCCATTCTATGACGCCGAACTCGGGATTCTGTTAACTCTACACCACAACGTTCACATATTAAACCTTCATATCTAACTCGTTTATATTTTCCGCAGGCACACTCTAGACTTTTACTGGGGCCAAAAATCCTTTCACAAAATAACCCATCCATTTCAGGTTTAAATGTTCTATAATTAATTGTTTCAGATTTTTGAACTTCCCCAACAAATTGTCCATTCGGTAATTTTCTATGAGACCATTGTAGTATTCTCATAGGAGAAGCTAATTTTATTTTTATATAATCAAATTCTTTTTCAGACCTTATCATAATGAGTTTTTAAAATGAAATATTATTTATATTTGATGTATGAGAAAATGTTTTTAATAAAGGGTTATATTTTTCAATTAAATTTAATTCAATTTCATATGATTGATCTGAACTAAATTCATCAATTCTATATGTACTTAGATCTAACCCAATTGATCTTAATTCTTGTACTAAGACTTTAAATGATTCGGGCACCCCAGAAGTTGGTATTGGTTGACCTTTAATTATAGAATTTAAAGTTTCATTTCGCCCTTGCATATCATCAGATTTAATTGTCAATAATTCTTTTAGTGTGAAAGATGCCCCAAAACCTTCAAGTGCCCATACTTCCATTTCACCAAATCTTTGACCTCCGTGTTGGGCTTTTCCTCCCAACGGCTGTTGAGTTACTAATGAATAAGGACCTGTTGCTCTTGAATGCATTTTATCATCAACTAAATGAATTAGTTTTAACATATAGGCATTACCAACTGTAATTGGGTTATCAAACTCTTTGCCTGTTCTTCCATCAAGTAGTACCATTTTCCCTGGAGAATAGGGATTAAATAACCATGCTTCATTATTTTCCACTGAAGCTTGTCTCAATTTTTTGTTAATTAAAATACGAGAAACCTCTGACCCATACATTTCGTCAAATGGTAAGATTTTAAAGCGACGATTTAATTTATGCCCAGCTAACCCTAATAAACATTCATATAACTGACCAACATTCATTCTTGATGGAACGCCTAAAGGGTTCAAAATAATATCAATTGGAGTTCCATCTGGAAGAAAAGGCATATCTTGTCTAGGTAAAATACGAGAGATTATCCCTTTATTACCATGACGTCCTGCAATTTTATCACCTACTTGAATTTTTCTTATTTGTGCAATAAAAATTTGAATTTTCTCAAATTTATAAGCTAATTTTGTTCGACGATTAAAAGTTAAAGTTTCAATTACTCTCCCATATTCACCTTCAGGCATTCTAAAAGATGTATCACGGACTCCTTTAGCTTTTGCTCCAAAAATAGCTCGAAGTAATTTAGATTCTGGTAATTGTTCAGAATCATCTTTAGGAATAATTTTCCCTACCAATATATCACCTGGTTTTACAAATGTTCCAACTGTAACTATTCCATCTTCATTTAAATTTTGAACATCAGAGATACTTAAATTAGGAATATTATTTGTTGTTTGTTCGGACATTTCTGCTGTTCGATCAATTTCAATTTCATATCTTTCAATATGAATAGATGTAAATATATCTTCATAGACTAAACGCTCATTTATTAAAATCGCATCTTCAAAATTATATCCTTGCCATGGCATATATGCCACTAAAACATTCTGACCTAAAGAAAGTTCACTATTTATAATTCCTGGGCCATCAGTTAACATTTGGCCAGATTTAATTTTTTCACCTTCCCAAACAATTGGTCTATGATTAATACAAGTTTCTTGGTTTGATCGTTGATATTTTTGTAAATCATATTTATAGTGTCGCCCTGAATCTTCAAGGATAACAATTTTATTTGCTGTCACAGATTCCACAATTCCTGCACGTTGAGCATTTATTACCATACCTGAATCTAAAGCAATTTGATTCTCTAAGCCTGTACCAACAATAGGTTTTTGTGGTAGTAGTAATGGAACGGATTGTCGTTGCATATTTGACCCCATTAATGCCCGGTTGGCATCATCATGTTCAAAGAAAGGAATTAATGAAGCTGCTACAGAAACAACTTGAATTGGAGAAACAGCAATAAAGTCTACCTCAGATGGTGTAACCGTTAAAAAATCTTGCTTGTAGCGTATAGGAATCAAATTTTTTGTTAAATAATTTTCTTCATTTGTTGAAATATCAGCTGGAGCAATTTTATAAAAATCTTCAATATCGGCTGTCAAATAAATAGGATTTCCAGTTTTAATTACTTTTCCATTGATAACTCTCCAGAAAGGTGTTTCCAAAAATCCAGATTCGTTAACTCTTGCACATGTTGTTAAGGATGCAATTAAACCAACATTCTGTCCTTCCGGAGTTTCAATTGGGCAAATTCGTCCGTAATGGCTCGGATGGATATCACGTACCGCGAAACTAATACGATCTCGATCAAAGCCTCCAGGTCCTAGTCCACTAATTCTTCGTCTATGTGTTAATGAAGATAATGGATTTGTCTGATCCATATATTGAGATAATTGGCTTGCCCCAAAAAACTCTCGAATAGTTGCTCCAACTATATTAAAACTTGATAGTTGACTCGAGTATGTCTTATTTGTTTGGCTACGTAATTTACGCAATAATCTTTGAAAACCAATACGGAATAAATTTTGTAATAATTCTCCAACTGATCGAACTCGACGATTTTTCAAATGATCAATATCATCACTAACTTGTTTAGAAGTAGATAATGTTATTAATTTATCAATTATTGCAAATATATCTTCATAAGTAATTGTTGTTATACGTTTTGAAAGGTTGATGTCTAATCGATTATTTAATTTTGAACGACCAATTTTTCCTAAACGATAATAAGAAGGGTCGAAAATCCGAGAAAATTCAGAAATATTTTTATAATAATTTTTGTCTAAATTAAAACGTAATAATTTATTTTCTTGGGATAATGAAGATGTTAATATGGGTTTATTAAAATAGAAAAATTCAGAATTTTGTAAGTTTTGACAAATTTCTAGATCTGTTACACCCATTTCTTTTAATAAATGTATAATTGGTTTTTGTGTAACTTTATCAAGTTGAATAATAATTTCATCTTCTTGGTTCTTTATAGGATATTTTGATACATTAATTTTTGTATTTTTTTGAAAACCAAATCTTACCCATGATCCATACTCAGGAATTAATGTCGCTGTGTATAGCTCTTTTTCCCCATATTTTCTTTTATAAATATCTTTTATTAAATGATCATTTTTATATTGAATAATTTTAGATTTTGTCTTTAGGTATTTTGTTTTATTTTTAAATATTTTTGCTTGGGATTGTTTTCTTTTCTTATCTTTTTCGTTTTTTGTAAAGTTATATTTAAATTTAATAAGTTCTTTAAAACTATTAGTAAAATAAAGATTTGATTGTACGCTATTATTTTGAATAACTGAGTTAATTTTTGGTGTAATATTTAATTTTAAGAAATTAAAATTATTAAGATAAGTAAAATTCCCTAAATCTCTAAGTAAAAAACTAAGTATTTCAGTATGTCGGTTTAAACTAAGTAAATACTCTGATTTCTGGAATAATTCATTATATAATAGTTTAATTTGGTTAAATTCTTTAAGTGATGTCTTATTAGTTTTTCTTTTTAAAATTTTATGTGTAACAATTGTTTGGGTTAATAAATTGAAACATTTAATAATTAAAGAAGTTCTATCCCTATTTTTCGGGTGGTTGGTATGTAATAAAAATTTTAACCATTTTAAATAAATATTAATTCGTTTTAATTTTGTATCTAAATTATTCGTTTGCAATAAACTTTTATATACTTTAAAACATTCGATAAATGACAAACTAAAATCTATTTCATAATCTTTTATTTGCTTAAATGAATAAAGATTAATTGCTTCTCCTTGCCAGTTCCAATCTTCTTCTTTCTTAATGAACCTTATTTTCCTTTTTTTATCGCTAATTAATTTCTTTTTGACTTTTGATTTTAAGAAATATAACCTACTTTCGGTAGGTAAAATTTCACTTGGAGGTGTAAAATTTTTTAATTTGCCTATTTCACTAGAAATTACTCTTTTAACTTTCTTATTTTTTTTCTGATGTTTATTCTTTTCAAAATATACACCTGGACTTCGAATAATTTGACTAACAATAACACGTTCACACCCATTAATTACAAAAGTAGCAGAACTCGTCATTAATGGTAAATTAATTATGGGAAATTTGCTATGGTATTTTATAATATTTGTTTTTTTATTTCTAACCTCTAAAGGAATGACAAGTTGCGCTGAATAATTAGCCGTATATTTTTTAGCCCGTACTATATTATAAACAGGTTTTACTAAACTATATTCTTGTCCAAATAATATATATTCAGTATTTTGACTAAAATCATAAATTCTTGAAAAACTGGTTAGTTCTTCATTTAAGCCTTGAGCAATAAACCAACAAAAACTTACTCGTTGCATTTCTATAAAATCAGGTAGAGCAGTTGTATAATTCATCATATATTAGTTTAATCGTTTTATTAGTAATGTAGTTTAGACATAATAACCAATATTGTCTGTTATTGATAATAATTATGAAAAATAAATTTGTAGTATAGCTTTATATTTTTCAAAATAAAGGTAAGATCATTGTTTATAGCATTAATGTTTTAACTTGTTAGGTCTTTCAATTTTTTATAATAAATTTCATTTTCATTAGTAAAACAAAAATTTATTTTCGGAAATAAATAAAATTTAAGTATAGACTTTGTAATGGTGGTACTTAGTTTTTCTTACTAGCTATAGTTAATACTTTTTAACTAAGTTTCTTATAATTTAAGTAAGAGTTAATTTAATGTGGAAAGGTTAATTTTATTAACTTGATTAACTTATAAAAAATACAATTCCACACAACCTAGTGTAAATAAAGAATTCTAAATAGATTGTGCAAAATTATATTTTTTAATTTTTTAAAATTATGCAGCTTTTAATAAGGCTGATAGTTTTGCTTTTTTTCGTGCTGCTGTGTTTTTATGATAAACATTTTTTTTATAACCTTTATCGATTAAACTATAAATTGAACTTAGCACAATTTGTAATTTATCTTTATCCGCTGTATTTTGTGAACCTTTATAACTCTCTAAATCTTTTAAAAATTTTTTAGTTAGTGTTCTTACTGAACTTTTATAAAAACGATTTTGAAGATTATTTCGTTTAGCTATTAATATGCGTTTTTTTGCTGATTTGTTATTTGCCATAACTTTAATTTAAGTAAATATTTATATATTATATTTTTATTTAGTAAAATATAGTATATTTAGTAAAAAATTGGAAGTTTTTAGAATTAATATTTTTAAAATAGAATATTAAACTCTTGATAATATACTAATATTCAGGCAATATGATAAAGTAAAAATAGTATTAAAATTTATTATTATAGGAATTTTTATGGCAAAAAATAAAGGTACTAGAATATTAATTACTTTAGAATGTACCGAATGTAGAACAAATGCAAATAAACGTTCTGCCGGTGTTTCACGGTATTTAACTCAAAAGAATCGTCGAAATAATCCACAAAGAATGGAGCTTAAAAAATATTGTCCACATTGTAACAAACCGACTATTCATAAAGAAATAAAATAAAATTATGTTAGCACAAAAACAAAAATTAGCACCTATTGGAAGTAATCAAAAAATTGATTATAAAGATATTGATTTATTAAAATTATTTATTACAGAACAAGGAAAAATACTTCCACGTCGAGCAACAGGAGTAACAGTACAACAACAACGTCAAATTGCAAAAGCGATTAAAAGAGCACGAATTTTATCATTATTACCATTTGTAGCTTCTAATGAACTTTAAATTTTTAGAAGTTAAAGTTTATTAAGATGACGTAAGGAGGAATTCGATCGAATGGGAGTAAGGAATTTTATTGATCGTGTATTCACAGTTATTTCCGATCTAATTTTAAAACTTTTGCCTGCTAGTAAGCAAGAAAAACAAGCGTTTGCATACTATAAAGCTGGTATGGCAGCA
>Ga0209193_1000308_pt1:27500-30000 | contig 34913 bp, 34 predicted proteins | sample COGITO_mtgs_1003_FD_185515 | JGI IMG/M metagenome (GOLD analysis project Ga0209193, IMG submission 185515) | Pelagic marine microbial communities from North Sea - COGITO_mtgs_100330 (SPAdes) (version 2) | ecosystem: Environmental > Aquatic > Marine > Epipelagic ...
CGTTCTTCCACAACTTTTACACGTAAAATAGGATCTTTTACTGTACGAATTTCTGCATGCATACCGAAACGATCTAATAATTGTGGACGTAACTCCCCTTCTTCAGGGTTACCAGATCCCACTAGTACAAATCTAGCTGGGTGGCGAATTGAAATTCCCTCACGTTCAACTGTGTTCCAGCCAGAAGCTGCTGAATCTAATAGAATATCAACTAAATGATCATCTAATAAATTAACCTCATCAACATATAGTAAACCTCTATTAGCTTTTGCTAATAAGCCGGGTTCAAAAGCTTTTATACCTTCAGTTAATGCTTTTTCAATATCAATTGTTCCACAAACACGATCTTCAGTTGCACCTAACGGTAAATCAACCATTGGGATTTTAATAAATTCTGTCTCTAATGTTTTACCATTTTGAATTGCAGTTTTTACTTCATTTCCCATTAAATCTAAGTCTGATTTATGTGAATTAAATGGATCATCTTTTATTACTTCAATTTCTGGAAGTAAATCAGCAATAGCTCTAATTGTCGTTGATTTTCCTGTTCCACGGTCTCCCATAATCATAACCCCACCAATTTTAGGGTCGATTACATTCAATTGTAAAGCTAATTTCATTTCTTCTTGACCTACAATCGCTGTAAATGGGAAAACAGGTGAAGCGAATTTTTTTAAATCTTGTGTTACCATAATTATCAATTAAATATATAAATTTTTGATTAAAGTTTAGGTTATTGATAAAGTGTTGCACCTAAACGGATTGCTAAAACACTTGCCAATAAAGCAGACATTAATGCGATATAAACTTGAAAATCAGTAATCATAATATTATTTTTTGTATAAATTTTTAAGGTAGTTTGATTCTAAGGAATTAAAGTATTATTGGTTCTTAATAATATTTTAATAAATTATAGTTTAAATATCTAATTTAAATATAATTTATTAATTTTTATATATTACCAGCTTGATTTTGTAACACCTGGTAATAGACATTGGTGAGCCATTTCACGTAATACATGACGTGACACACCAAAATCTCTATAAAAACCTCTAGGGCGACCAGTCTTCCAACAACGATTTCGAATACGAATTTTTGAACTGTTTCTTGGTAAGCGTTGAATTTTTGAGTGAATCTCTAATTTCAAATTAAAATCACTAGTACTATTATATTCATCTAATAACGCTTGGCGTTTTGATTCATATTTTTTAGTTAATTTAATTCGTTTTTTCTCTCTTTCAATCATACTTTTTTTTGCCATAAATTTGTCGAAACTTTTAAATAAATTTTAAATTAGAACAAAAAGTTTGTAGTTAAATTTAATTTCATTACAAACGTTTTATATTTTAGACTAATTGTATAGTTATAACTCCTATATAGCAATATTTAAAATATATTATAACCTAGTGATTAGACTACTTCTCTAAGTTAATTTTGAAACATATGCCGAATTTTTATCTGGAAGAATTGTGTATGTACTTAATAATTCACGGAATTCATCCCCGTCCATTGTTTCTATATCTAATAATCGTTCAACAACTAAATCAATAATAACGCGATTATCTAAGATTATTTGAAGAGCTTTTTGTTCACAATAATTAACAATTTTACATACTTCATCATCAATTCTATCTGCAACACTCTCTGGGTAAACTGAATCTTGATTCATATTTCCACCTAAGAATACTTGACCATTTGATTCCTCTTCAAGAGCAATTGGCCCAATATTTGACATACCAAAGCGTGTTACCATTTGACGGGCTAAATTTGTAACTTGTTGTAAATCGCTGCTCGCACCGGTAGTTACTTCTGGGTCACCAAAAATAACTTGTTCAGCTGCGCGCCCACCTAATGTACCAATAATTCTTGCTAATAATGCAGAACGAGAAACTAAACTTTGCTCTTCATCTGGTGTAAACCATGTTAAACCTTTTGCTGACCCACGTGGTGTAATTGTAATTTTTTCTACTTCATCATGAGATTGTAATACAGTCCCTGTAATAGCGTGACCAACTTCATGGTATGCTATTAATTTTTTATTTTTACTATCTTCCATTGGCGTACCTGCAATACCACCAATAACACGATCAATCGCTTCATTAACTTCGTTTTTTGAAATTGTCGCTTTTTTATATCTTGTTGCTAAAATAGCAGCTTCATTTAATAAATTTGCTAAATCTGCACCTGAAAACCCAGGAGTTCTATTTGCTAATTGAACTAATGAAACATCTTCTCCTAATGGTTTATTTTTTGCGTGAACTTTTAAAATACTTATACGACCTAGACGGTCTGGTAAATTAACAGTCACTTGGCGATCAAATCGTCCTGGACGTAATAAAGCGGCATCTAAAATATCTACACGGTTTGTTGCACCAACAACAATTACCCCTTTGTTTTCCTTAAACCCATCCATTTCAGTTAATAATTGGTTTAAAGTTTGTTCACGTTCATCATTACCACCCCCAACACCAGCACCACGTTCTCGACCTACAGCATCAAT
>Ga0209193_1000312_pt1 | contig 34451 bp, 26 predicted proteins | sample COGITO_mtgs_1003_FD_185515 | JGI IMG/M metagenome (GOLD analysis project Ga0209193, IMG submission 185515) | Pelagic marine microbial communities from North Sea - COGITO_mtgs_100330 (SPAdes) (version 2) | ecosystem: Environmental > Aquatic > Marine > Epipelagic ...
AGATGTCAATATTACTGTAAAAAATACAAATGATGCAGATTTTATTGTTCCCGATAGCCGCGAGGGATGGGTTAGGCTTTTAAGTAAAGTCCTCGAAGCTTATTTCGTAACGGGTAAATCATTTAGTTATTCTACCGTACTTGTTCGCAGCGCAGGAAAACCAATAGGAGGATTTGGAGGTACAGCAAGTGGTCCTGAGATCTTAGTAGAAGGTCTTGAAAAAATCACGGGAGTAATAAAGAAAAGAGAAGGTAAGAAGCTCCGAAGTCTTGATGTCCTAGACATTGCAAACATTATTGGTTCAGTTGTTGTAGCAGGAAATGTTCGACGTTCCGCAGAAATTGCTTTGGGCGACCCCGACGATTATCTTTATATTAAAGCTAAACGCTGGGATTTAGGAAATATTCCTAATTGGAGAGCTATGAGCAATAACACTATCTACTGTGACAGTTATGACCACATAGCAGAAGGGGTATGGGATGGATATGCTGGGAATGGAGAACCATATGGATTTTTTAATCTGCGTTTAAGTTCTAAATTTGGCAGAACCGGAGAGAAAGCTAAAGAGAACTGCGAAGGAACTAATCCTTGCGGAGAAATTTCCCTAGCTGATAAAGAGTGCTGTAATTTATCAGAACTCTACTTGAACAACATCTCCTCAAAAGAAGAGTTGATTGAATGCTCTACGTTACTTTACAAGACTCAAAAAGCTATTTGTGCTCTTCCCTTTATCCATGAAGACACTAATAAAATTGTTCATAAAAACTTCCGTATTGGACAAGGGGTTACAGGTATTTGCCAAGGACTTGATAATAATAAAATAGAATGGCTTAGTGACTGTTATGAAGCTCTAAAAAAATACGATAAAGAATGGAGTAAAAAACAAGGATGGCCTGAAAGTATTAAACTCACCACTGTAAAACCTAGTGGCACTTTAAGCTTGCTTGCAGGATCTACACCGGGGATTCACCCAGCTTACTCTCAGCACTATATCCGTCGCGTTAGAATGTCTAGCCAAGACGCTCTAGTAGAAACATGTAAAAGTATGGGTTACCATGTAGAATTTGTTAAAAACTTTGACGGAACCCTTAATAGAGATACTGTTATTGTAGAGTTCCCTTGCGAATCGGGAAAAAATGCTAAATTAGCAAAAGATATGAAAGCTGTAGATCAGCTAGATTTGATCAAAAAAATCCAATCAGATTGGTCCGACAATGCTGTATCTTGTACTGTATACTACAAAAAAGAAGAGCTCGGAGAAATAAAAGACTGGCTTGGAAAACATTATAAAAATAATATTAAAAGTGTCTCGTTTTTGCTTCATAATGACCATGGTTTCGACCAAGCTCCTTATGAAGAAATAGATGAGAATACCTACAATAAAATTTCATCTAAAGTAAAAGGAATAAGCTCTTTGCAAATTAGCAAAGGTAATGTTTTGCAAGATCTCGAGTGTGAAGGTGGAGCTTGTCCTATAAGGTAAATTATGGATAAAAAAGACATAAAAATATTTTGCCCTGTTATAGGTTATACAGGAATGGTTCACTCTGATTATATGATGAGTATGATCGATTTACTTTCAGAATTCAGGAAAGAAAATATAAAAGCAGGTTTAAGATCGATATGGTTTGAAAGCCTAATTAGTCGAGGAAGAAACGCTGCGGTAGCGTTTATGCTAAATAAAGATTATACTCATCTACTTTTTATAGATACCGATATACAGTTTTTAGCACAAGATGTTATTAAGTTGATAGATCAAGATACTGATGTAGCTGTAGGAGTTTATCCTAAAAAATATTTTAATGTAAAAAAAATGGAAGCTATGGCTAGTACTGGTAAGTTTCCTCAGGGGTGGATGCATTTAGCCACAGATTTTTCTACTGAAATCAATTATGAAGAACTCGAGAAGGCAAAACATCAAGATGCAGTAGAAGCAAATTATGCAGCCACTGGATTCATGTTGATAAAACGAGAATGTATAGAAAAAATCATAAAAGAAAAACCAGAGCTACATTACAAAAACGATATTGATGGCTATATGGATGCAGGAGATAACTTTTATGATATCTTTCAGTGTAAAGTAAACGAAGAGACTAAAAAATACGAAAGTGAAGATTATGGATTTTGTAGGCTTTGGAAATCTCTTGGAGGAAGTATTAAAGTTGTATCTGATATAAATTTAGGTCATCGAGGTTTTAATACTTACCTAGGAAACTTAAAAGCTCAATCATATTATTACGTTAAATAGTCAAAGGGTTATGAACATATCCGAATTTGAACGTAAAAAACCAATTCAAACTCATAAGATTATTTCCGAGACAAGAAAAAAGTACGAAAATATACTTAAAAATACGATTGTAATGGATGAGATTGATTCAACTAAAGTAATGATGACTGAGGAATTTTTAGAAGATTTGGAAAAAATTTTTCAAAAATTCATTTCTGGTGATTAATAGAGTGTAACACTTAATATATGGCTAGCATAGCAGATCAATTTAAAGGTCTACCAATCGGAACATTAATCGCCGAGCCACTTCTTGGAGCTGCAAAAGCTCAAGGACAATTGGCTCATACAACTGAACAATTCATTAAAGATATCGGACTAGAAGACGATGGTAATGGAAAACTTAAAGCAAGAACAGTAGAATTTGATTATGACGCACCAGTTCAATCAAAAGATGCTAATGGAGCTATAACTACGAGTATTGAACATCGTAAACTTAGAGTCCCGCTTCTTTCAGTTATCCAGACGCCTAACCTAGGGGTAAAAAAAGCTACTGTCGATTTTGACATGGAAGTTAAATCTAGTACTCAGGACACTAGCTCTATTAATACAAAAACTGACCTCGGTGTTAAGTATGATAACTGGTGGTCTCCAGTAAAAGTAAACCTAAATGCTTCTATTTCTACTAAAAGCGAAAACATTCGTAAGACTGATAACTCAGCAAAGTACACAGTTCACGTAGAAGCTCGCGATGACGGAGCGCCTGAAGGTTTAATGAAAGTACTTGACATATTAGGTGCAGCAATACAACCTGTACCAGTAAGTGCTGGAGGTGGAGGAGGATCCTCTTCTGGTGGCACTTCTAACACGTAATGGCTGACGATAAATTACCTTACTCTAGATCAGGCTCATTTAGAGGTGCTCCAGCGTTAAAAACGTTTGATCATCTTATACAGTGTCTCTATAATTCTGTTGTTTATGCTCAGAGATACGTAGAAACTGAACATTTAAAACGGGTTATAGGGACATATTTTGATAGTGACGGTAGACCCATTACTAAAAAAATACTTCTCCCTACGACAGAAGGGGATCAAGAAGTGGAAATCCCACTAATGTCTCTTGCAGGACATAATCACCTTAAAATAGAAAATCTTGAAATGGAGTTTGATGTTGACTTAGGTCAATTTGAAAATTCAGACAATCATCAAAAAAGAAGAATGATTGCTATGATAGGTAGAAAAGACCCTAAGAAAACTCTAGCTAAAGTAAAACTTACTATAAAAAATGGTGACACCCCTGAAGGGATAGCTAGAATTAACGATAAAATTGTAAAAATGATTCCAAATTAATATAATATCAATATGTCAAGCACTTACTTAAAACTAATGTTAGATTCTGCTCGCAGATGTGCAGCAGCGACACAGGACGCCGCAGAAGACGCAAGAAAAGCTTCTGAAGAAGTAAGGCAGGAAGCTCAAGAAATTGATCAAATGGCCCAACAAGCTGCAAACAGAGCCGTAGAAGCTAATGAAAGAGTTCGGGTTCTAGAATCTAAAATGGCTGTAGCTACAGCAGGAGCATCATTAGACTAGTTATGGGAATGTTTGACGATATACATGTCCCTAAGTCTTACTTGAGAAGCTTATTGACAAGAAAACAAGAAAGGGTGATTGAAGGAAATAGTTATCAAACTAAATGTCTTGATAACACACTTTTTCAATACAAAATCTACAAACAAAAACTTTTTTTAAAAAGCGGTCTGCTTAAAGGTAAAACTAAATGGGTTAGGCACGAGCATAGTGGAGATATTATTTTTTATAATTCTTTTGAAGATAAAGACGGAAACTCTTATTGGCTAGAGTTTAAATTCTTTTTTATTAATGGCGTTCTTGACACTAAAGAGTTAGTTAAATTTACTTTAGAATCAACACTTAAGGAAAGACAGGAAGCTAAAGAGAAGCTCCAAAAAAGACTTAAGAAAGTAAAAGTCTTCGAGAGTTCTTTTAAATTTAAAATTTTTAAAGGTTTGGAAAATTTATTTCTGGAGCTGTGTAGTTGGGCTCAGTACCGTACGTCTATGGAGGAAAAAAATGAAAAGGAACAGTTTAAAAAAATAAGCCCCTTTCGATTTGCAATAATTCAAATCTTATTACCAATAGTTATTCTTTTTACTCTTCTTAAAGCGACACTACTTATAAGTGTTAATCCATTGAATGTATTCATTATAGCACCCGTTTTAATTTTTATTATCTTTTTACTTTTAAAATATGGGGTGCTTGATAAAGATGTTTAAGCTTGAGGAGTACTACTAATAATAGCTGTTGTTCCATCTGGAAATCTAGTCCTAGTAACTAAAAATACTGTACCATTAATAGTTTCTTTTTGAGTGAAGTTTCCTACTCTAGTAGAGCTTGCGGGCGTATCATTTTCCTCAACAATATTAAACTCCACGACACTCGCATCTAAAATCATTTCGAACTGACCTACATTTTGGTTCGTACCTCCAGACAAGAGTATGTTTGCCATACCTCTTGATTCTATACCTTCCTTAGGGACAGTAGCTGTAATTTTAGTAGGAGAGTTTATAGTAAATTCTGACTCTAGATTTGATCCACTAGGTATTTGAAAGAAAACCCCCGTGACAGCTCTTAAACCTTCTCCAGTTAATTCTACATTTGACCCAGTAACGCCACGAGAAGGACCATAACCAGTCACATTTACTCTCGTTCCATTGATAACATAAGACTGCGGGAAGAATGAAATTTGTTTTGCGCTAAAATCTGCATTGTCATTATTACCAATGAAAAACTGCCCAGTGCCGATAAAAGAATTATCTAACCTAAAATCAATTTTAGAATATAAAGGTTCCGGTGAGTTAGCACCAATACCAGAACCAGTAGAAATATTTAATATTTCATATTCTTCAATTTGGGTTTGGGATAAACCGTTACCGGTTCCGCTAATTGATATAAAGTTATCCCCACTTCCATAAATATTAGAATTAAAGTTAACACCAGTTACTGAAACCAAATTACCCGTTGTAGATTGGTAAGATGAGTTAAACCCAGTTACTCCAGTAACAACTGGCAATGGATTAAAATCAAAAAGCTCGCCAGCACTAGTGTTACTATTACCTGATATTAAAACGCTTCCATCTACTATACCACTAGGAATCCTTACAGACAAAACCCCTAACCCTCCAGAGACAGCATTTGAGATTATTTCTGGTTCTCTAAAACCTCCTGTCAAATCTGGGAACCTTAAATTCATACCTGTAACATTTTCACCACTAAGATCTAATAATTCACCCGGTAACAAATTAGTATTGAACCCGGAAGATTGTATTAAATTCATTGAAAATGGACTTACAGTTTCTCTGTTTAAAAAGTCTTTTACAATAAAATTACCGCTTTGAGCATTTACCCCAGTTGGTAAAACAAAAGAAAGTTCTTGAGGTGATTTAGATACAAAATTATTTATACCTATTTGTGAATTCATACCTAAACCAGTAAAACTTATACCTGTAACTAAATTTAAAGATTCCCCAGTCAGGGTAATTGTGTTATTTATAGCGAAAACCTGAGCAGACGAATCAAAAGTTTCTGGCCTTTGACCTGTTTGTTGCGGATAGTATCCGCTTAAATCTGGTTTAGCCGGTATTATATTAAGAAGACCAGTACTTGAAACAAATCCTCCGCTAGTATTTATAGAAATCAAATTGGTGCTAGTTTTCTTTGGAATCGTAAATGTTATACCAGTAGTATCAGTTCTAACAAAATCTTCTACAATTTTATCACCTATTTTTACACCACTAGGGTCTAACTCATCAAAAAAACCTGAAACGGTAACGGGTTCTCCCTGCACTCCTGTAGTAAGACTTACCCCGCTTAGAGTGGGAGATTTAAACCCAGTAACACGATAGAGAGAAGTCCCTGCTCTATCATTCTCAACACGTATTCCATACAAATTACCAGTCTCAAAAATATTGGGATAATAAAAAACTATTTCATCATAATTATCAGAATATCCACTTATAGCCAACTGTCTTTGAAAATTTTGATTGGATAAAGCTCCATTTCCACCGTATAAATTAACAGTCGTTCCAGAATAAAAGCCTTCACCATATATGGTTCCAGTGCTACCCGGAGTTATACCGCTTCCACCGGGGGTTATAGTGTGTATCCTAGGTATACTATATACAAAAAATCCAGACTCTATACTAACTCCACCAAAAAAACCGGATACATCTAAATCTAAATACCCCCCTCCTGTAGCAAAACTATTAGTATCAGGAATAGTAGCCATGATACTTTTACCGGGTACCATACCCACTATACTGTTCTCTGCGAATTCTGTTCCGATACCTACATTACCGCCCCTGAAATTTACCCCAGTTATACCAAAAAGGTTATCACCTTCTATTATAACAGATGTTGCTCCTACTCCTGAATTTGGACTTAAACTGGAAACAGTAGGACTACCTATACCCGGTCTAAATAAAACTTCGGAAGGGTATTGCTCAGGGTAATTATCACTAAACAATGAAATTGAATGTCTAGTTATCTCTGCGTCACCTACCGCAACATTACCACCAGAAATACCCATTTTGAGACCAGTAGGAACTATTCCAGTTAATCTATTATAACCTCCTGCGTCAGTAGTAATTTTAAAATTACCAGTCTGATCTCCAATCGCAACCAAACAAGAATCACCATTACCTTCGCCAGTGTAAAATAAACCTGAGTTAAAATTATTACCACTTATAATCATGTTAGTTCCGGTAGTGTTACCTGCCGATATACTAACTACCTCTGCTAAAGGGCTGAAAAAGAATCCACTAGGGGGTTGATGAGATACTCCGCTAGCAAGCAAAAGGTTAACAGGACCTTTAGGCATTCTAAACACATGCCCTCCGACTTGAGTGCCAGTAGGTACTTCTGCTTTCACCCCAGTCGCACCTAGCGATTCAAAATTATTGAAAATAACATCATTGACGCTTACACCAGTAACTCCAGAGAGAGCTTGCCCTCCAATAATGAAATCTTGCCCATTTTTTAATTGACCTGAATTTATTCCTGTAACTACCGGTATAGGTACAAATTTATTAGAGGTTTTTCCACTCGCTAATGAAATATTTCCGTTAGCTCCAGTTCTTAAAGATGAAAATACGGTTATCTCATCATAAGTCGCGCCAGTAGGTACAACAACTTCTATCACGTTATCAGACAGAACACTAAACTGAGATGCTTTACCTATCCCTGTACCGAAATTTACATCAGTTATTCTATAGAAATTTTCTCCTGAGATCTGAATAATATCTCCCGCTGCTCCGCTAACAAAACCCGAAAGAAGACCACTTGTTAAAACCTGACTAGAAGAATCTAATATTATATTTTGCTTACCGAGAGATAGTAAACCCTCGTTTATTTGTATGGAAATTTCGTCAGTTATAGCACCAGCAGGAACCTCGCCAGACAAGCCAGTATTGTTAAGGTAGAATAATTCCTCTACCTCTTCTTCTCCGAAGAATACTCTTTGGGTAAAATTGATATTTTCACCGCTTAAGGTAAAACTTTTTTTTGGATTAAATACTGGCATTTATATATTTCCTCCTATTGTTCCTATACCCACGCAACCTTCTCCTCCATAGCTATCTATTATTGCTCCTACATACACACTTGTATCTTGAGTTGAGGCTTGCGTAACATTTATAGTTTGTTTTATGTAATCTCCTACCGATGAAGCTAAATTTCTACCTCTCATAACTCCAGAACAAGTAAAACTTTCCACTACTGTATTAGCAGTATTTTTTAAATCTACAGAAATTCTTGCCGTATTACCAGAGACTGGTAAATAACCGGTAGGGTTGTCTGTTTCAAAATTCATATTTACATTTTTTGGTCCAAAACTAACTGCACTAGGTTTGGTCTCTCCCATTAAGTAAACTGGTTGAACTTCAGATTGGTAATTATAAGTTCCAGCAACAAAATCCTCTACTGATCCTGATAAAGTTGTATTTTCTATTGGTATATAATGAGCTACAGAAGCATGTCTAAAGTTAAGAACCTCTTTATCAGTAGGGGCTTGTTCGGTGGTGGGTACAAATTGACCATTTAATTGATCAAAGAAAGATATCGAAGCGTTTGCTATCGCAGGAGCATTTGGACTAAAATTAACAGAATACGAGGTTAGGTAACCACTATCAAAATTTAACCCTCCAAAATTACCTGATATTACTTGACTTGATTTAAAGGGTATTTCAGCTTGACCAGTTATAAAAGATTTAAAATAATCAACGCCAGTTAAATAATAATTAAAAGATAAAGTGCCACCAATACCATTAGTTGCTGTAAAACTTTCCGTATGCCGCTGTTTTATGTTATAATTAGGTTGTAAATTTGCCTGAAGAGAAATTTCTGCATTTGAAGCTAGAATTTCATTTCCATTAACCTGTAATTTAGAATTGTTTGCAGTATAAAACACATTAATAAGCAGCGGTTAAAGTTTTCTGAGTCCTAATAATATCGTCTAACCCCACAGATGCAGAAGTATTGATTTGTTTTGCGTCTGTTATCCTAAGTAGCATAGGGTTTGCAGTAGGAGATAGCCCTTTTAATTCCAAATTATAACTGGCGGCTGTTTCATCGTATTTTAAGCCAGAATTAAACAAGTCTTCAGAAACGTTAATACTTTCAGAAGCGTTTGTGTAAAAAGTGGTTACTGGAAACTCTTGGCCAATTTTATAAATAGGATTATGGTTAAAGCTTATTGAATAATCTGCACTATAAATTGTTGCTACTGCAGGGTTTTGTGCCGATGTATCATCATAAAGTTTTGTATTTAAAGTCGATGGCATCGTAGTGTATCTTCCGTGAGCAATACCTGTAGTTACCGAGGTCCCCACAGCTACTCCTGCGCTTACCCCGCTTAATCTACCGCTAACCGGAAGGTCGCTACCCGAACCAAAGAGAGTAAAAGCAGCACTGGAAGAAGAAATACTGTTAGCAGTTGTGTTGAAACTGTAAGAATTTAAAAAACCTACCCCACTAACATTTGCGCATTTAATTATTACCCCACTAGCTTCTGAATCTGTAGAATTTTTAATCGCATCAGCTAAATAGTTTATAATATTACCATTTCTCTCAGAAGTAACACCTATACCCACAATATTTTGAAATTCTCCGGTTATAGTAGTTAAAAAGTTAAAAGAAATATCTCCTACCCTTGCTGCAGAAGGAAACTGACCGATTGGACCCTTTTTACCTACAGAATAGATGGGAGACTGTGAATTATTAAAATTTATACTACAGTCCGTCGCTATCAGAGTTTCTCTAAAGTTAGTACCTAGAGCCTGAATTTCAACCGGAGCCTTATCGTAAAATATTCTTGCCATAACCTTTTTTGATATTACACTATTTTTAGCGCAAAATGAAAGATCTTAAGTTAAAATTGATCCTTGCGTTAGAATCATTGTTAGCGCTAAAGGATTCAGACGTTAATAACATATCATCAAAAGAGTACTTTAATAATATATCGTGACTGTTATTTTTTTTCAAAGTTATTACTGTATTCTTAAAAACAGTTTCGTCAGGTATAAGACGCATATTCTTTATTTCATAGTCGTCTGGTTCTATTTCAAAATTTACATTTACTTCAATAGGAGTCCCAGCAATTACCCCAGTAGGTTCATCATTACCGATTGCATAAATCGGAAGTCTTGGCGTAGCTATATTTACATTAAAAGAATTAACCCTGTTGGTAACAAAAGTGTCTAAATTTATTTCCATTGAGCCATAACTCGTTACATTAAGGCTGGTGGGGGTTTGAGAGGTTTGTTCCCATGAATCAAATTGAGCACCAGTGCCAAAATTACCGTAAATGACTGAACTTGTAGAAGATTGCGGTATCTGCCCAATAGCACAAGTCGCTGAATAAGTCTCTAAATAGCCTTCGGTAAAGTAAAACTTCTTGCTTCCGTGGTCTACTACACCACTAAAAGGCAATGTCCCTGTATAATTCTGCATAGGATCGCGCGATTTATAACTGCTTAACTCACTCGGAACTGGTAAAAAATGAGTTAACAGAGTATTTACCTCCAAAGTAGCCTGTTGTGGGCCTTCTGGATAATACTGTATAGAATTTATACCTAAATTCGACACAGGTCTCGCCACGGAGTTATAAGACGCAGTCAAAGACTGTACCCCTTGTATTCCGCTACCGTTGATTGTGAGCCTTTCAGCTTCCCTTGTTATTCTACCTAACATTACTTTATCTTTATTTTACACTCTTTTTTCAGTGTATTATAATAATAAAGGATTAAGGTAAAATGGCTAACGATAGTATATACAATATTGCGCAACATAACTCTGCTCGAACCTATGTAAAAAATTCCATAGTTTTCATTCAGGAGCTGATAGAAGAGAGTAATGGAGTCCCAAAAAATATCAAATATTATTACGCTTTACAAGACGTACCGTCTAGTACAGCGATTACCAATGCTAGTTACTGGGGAGGTTTTACTCGCACATTAGGAAGTACAAGTATCACCGGAAGTGAAATTTTACCAGAATTTATATGGATTCCATCCTATAATGTAAGTGTAAACAATCAACCCAGTGCAAACCCCATCGTTTTTGGAAACGGTTACGAACAAAGAATACAAAATGGTATTTATAATACGCTGATAAAGATTGATTTATCATTTGATATGCGAAACGATTTAGAAGCTCGATCTATTTTACATTTTCTTCAGGCTAGAAAAGGTACAGAAAGTTTTATAATGAAACATCTCCCATCTATTTATAGTGACGGAAGCTACAAAAAAAGATTTTATTGTGCTAATTTTACTTCAAATTTTGTTTTTCATGATAACCACTCTGTCAAAGCAACATTTATAGAAACTAATAATTAAAATGCCAAATAATTACCCACAAACGCCTGAAGTAGCTCGTAATTCTGTTAAATCCCTAAATGCAGAAATTGCTAATCTTACCCCTTCGGCTTTAGTCACGATGTTTGAGATTGATATTTCTCAACTTGCGTTAGATTCCAATATAAATCTTTCACAAGACGCTGAATCCCAAGGAATTCAACAGGGTCAAGCAGAAGATGGTATATTGAGGTTCCATAATAACATAAAAGTTTTTAATTCTTATATTATATGGCAAGGTAAGACTTACTACCCTGCCCCGATAAAGGCTTCAGGTTTTGAAACCACTACAAAAGGTTCTCTACCTCAACCGTCTCTTTCCATTACAGCAAATTCTGAAAACGGTATCGATCAGATAGCCCTTTTAAAATACGAAATAAGAAAAATAGGAGATATAGTTGGAGCTAAAGTAACAAGAAAAAGAACTTTTGCCAAATATTTAGATACGGTTAATTTTGGAACGAGTAAGCTGGCACGAGTAGGTAAAGAAAGTAATATGTTGCCTGCTGGCTATGAACCTGATCCTTATGCCTATTTGCCAGATGATATTTACTATATCGAAAGAAAACAAACAGAAAACAAAGTAAATTTAGTCTATCAGCTCTCCTCAGTGTTGGATTTAGAGGGAACAAAACTTCCCAAGAGAGTATTGTTGGCAGATAAATGTGTTTGGCAGTATAGAGGTATTGGATGTTGGTACCAGCACCCGGAACAGGGGAGTGAATCTGGAGGAGGAGAATTACAAAACTATGCTACAACCGATACTACTCCTGAAAATGTAGAGATACCTATTTTAAGAAAAGCTAGATTAAAAACTTTAAGAAATGACGGTATAATAAAAGACTCGGATGGAAACAATGTCACAGAGAACTCGTCAAACCGTAAAAAACTCCAAGGGTGCGGAATGCTGCTTAATTCTCCCCCTGTAGCTACTGATTCTGACGATGATATAATTACTGAAGCATTACAAAACCAATCAGTAGACAATTTTTCTTTCGAAAATCTAGGACTTTTTAATAAAGAGTCCTCGGATGGTTACAAAATTGGAAATTATGTATATATAGTAAAAGATTCAGTCAAATATTATTATGTTTGTAAAAAAACGATGAACGCCGGACAAATTGTAGCACCGCCTAGCACTGACTATTGGGTTGCTGATCAATGCTCAAAAAGTTTAACAGGATGTAGATTAAGGTGGGGGGCGCGAAATAGAAAAACTGCTAATAAAGGCGGTTGTCAAATTCAAATCGGACAATTGCCATACGGAGGATTTCCTGCTGCTAAAAAAATAGCAAGAGGAGGGTAAAAAAATGAAACTCACTGAAGATATAAAAAAATCAATAAAATTGCATTCTCTTAAAGAAGCTCCAAAAGAATGCTGTGGTTTAATCGTATCCCGTGATAATTCGAATCAGATTTTCAATTGTCGAAACGTTTCAAATGAACCCACCAAACATTTTTCAATCTGTGCTCTGGATTATGTTAAGGCAAGTGACTCTGGGGATATAAAAGCTGTATATCACTCTCATCCATCTACCAGTGAGAAATTTTCATCCTACGATATGTTGAATAGCAAGGGTCATGATCTGTTTTATATCTTATACAATATTGAAAAAGATATTTTCTCTACATTTGACCCCAAAAAAGAAAAAACATTTATTCATGACAAACCTTTCGTAATGGGTAAAACTGATTGCTATAATTTTGTAACAGAATATTACAAGAGCTTAAATATAAATCTATCAGACTCTCCAAAAACACGAGATGAAGAATGGCAAAGTAAAATGCCTAACCTACCTGAAGAAATAGCTTCAATGAACCCTTCTCTAAGAGAGATTGATGATTTTTCATTGGCAAAGAAACATGACATATTACTTTTTAAAATGATTCCCGGAAAAAAAGCTAATCATGCCGGTGTATACCTAGGGGATAAAAAAATAATTCATCGACCTAGAAATATGTATACGACAATCGAGAACATGTCTGAAAAAATCATAAAAAAAATCTATAAAATTTATCGTAATGAGCAATTTAACTAACATTAAAGTTCATGGCATTTTAGCTGAACAACTAGGAAGAAAAGAATGGAAACTTTCGGTAAACAGTGTTTCTGATGCTATCAGAGGCGTAGAAGCCAACTGTAAGAAGTTTTACAAAACCCTTTGGGAGAATGATAGAAAAAATATAAAATATAGAGTACTGATAAATAAAAAAGATTTTGCAATTGAAGAAGGTAAAGACCCTAACACTTTAGAAGGTCTTTACTCGTCTGAGTTAACGTTAAATAACCCTAATATAAAAACAATCGACATCGTGCCAGTTGTTGAAGGAGCTGGAGGCAACGCAATGGCGATTGTAACAATTATAGTAGGTGTAGCTATGATAGCTATAGGAGCTGGGGTATTACTTCCTATGATGATGAGTAAAGCCATGTCAACTGCCTTAATACTTGGTGGCGTAGGTTTGGTAGCTGCCGGTGTCACAAACCTCCTAACACCTATGCCTAAATTCGGAGATTTTAGAGAAATAGAACAAGGGGGATCAAAATCTTATCTTTTTAACGGTCCCGAAAATACAATTCGAGAAGGGGGTCCGGTATATGTAGCTTACGGAAGATTACTTGTTGGTAGTCATGTTATACAAAGCGCTGTAGATACTCTAGATATAGATGCAGAAGTACAGCCTAAAGACGAATGGGGTAACCCCACTGATGGGCTAAAATATTCTTTTAACCCAAGTATACCTATAAATACAACAAATTGGAACGGAGGAGAGTAATAAAAAATGGGATCTAAGAAAAAACCTAAAAAAGCACGTAATCCAGTAATAGATGTTGCTGCAGTAAGAGTAGACTCAAATTCAGACGGAGTACCAGAGTACGTAACGTCTCGCTCTTACGCTGAAATTGTAGATTTAATTTCAGAAGGGCCTATCGAAGGAATAACTAGCGGTAACTATAGTTATACTAGAAACGACAATGTAACAGGTTATCAAAAAGTAGAATTCACTCATTATACAGCAACAGGCGTAGACCCTAGTAGCGCAACTCAGTCAAAAGAGCTTGGATTTTTAAGGTCAGTTTATTGGAATGAAGTACCTGTTGTGGATAGAAGTGGATTTTATAACTTTTCTTCAGTCAACTTAAATTATGTAAAAGGTAACCCTTCTGGAGATATACCTGAAGCAAATGAAAACCTTCCTACTTTCGGCGCTGTAGGTTCCAACAGAATAATGGACCTCTCCATCAACAGAACGATAGGAGAAAGACTTTATGGACCTGAAATTAAAGGGGCAGACGATTCACCTACTAACACCAAATACGCAACATCAAAATCTCCAATAGATAAATACGCGAAGACTTATAGTATACTTAATAAAGAATGTAATGAAATTATAGTTCGTGTAAAAGTACCATCACTACAAGAAAATTTACAATTCGGCGAAAAAACTTATAAAAAACGACAAGCAGCGACAGGTTATGGAGACACAAAAGCTCGCATTATAGAATATAGTATTTTTTATCAACCTATGTTCAATGATAGGTTCGGGTCAAATAAAACGACAAGTGATACATTCTCCCAATTCTCCACTGAATCTTGGGAGCTTGCTAAAAATGAAATAATAGAAGGTAAGATAGAAGAAGGGTATATTAGATCCACTACTATTGATCTTTCAGACAAAGGATTTCAAGATAAAGATAACTTCGAAGGATGGAGGATTAGGATCGTAAGAACGACCCCGGAATCTATTACTTCCTTTTTAAGAAACCAATCTTTTGTAGATTCTATTGTTGAAGTTTATGGAACAAAATTAAGATACCCTTACTCATCCATGGTCTATTCTTTATTTGATGCAAGATCTTTTCAAAGAATACCTTCCAGAGCATATGATGCGAGATTACTAAAAGTAAAAGTCCCCAATAACTATAACCCATTATTAAAAAGTTATGGAGACAGTTCTGAGTCCATGGCAACTAAAGTTCAGGGGATAGCAGTAGGAGCAGCTACAAACTCAACCACAAGCACTAACGGCGCTACTTGGACAAGGGTCAGTGAAGACGCTACTGTAGAATGGGACGGTAATTTTGCTGAAGATTTGATTTGGACAGATAATCCCGCTTGGTGTTTTTATGATTTGATTACTAACCCTAGGTATGGGTTAGGAGAATTTGTAGATGCATCTCAAATAGATAAATGGGCACTCTATGATGTAGCAAAGTACTGTGATGAACTTGTAGATGACACTTATGGAGGGTTTGAACCGCGCTTTACAATTAACTATATAATTACATCCCGAGAAGAAGCTTTTAAAGTTCTTAATGATTTATCTTCTATTTTTAGAGGTATAGCGTACTACAGTAATGGTAGTATTTTTTCATCTCAAGACAAACTCAAATCTGCTATTTACAGTTTTAATAATTCAAATGTCCTCGATGGTAATTTTACCTATTCTAGCTCGGCAAAGAAAGCCCGTCATACTGTAGCTATTGTAAGATACAACGATAAAAGAAATAGCTACCAACCTGCCGTGGAATACATGGAGGATGAAGAGTATGTAAAAAGGTATGGGATTAGAGAATTGGAAACGACAGCTCTTGGGTGTACCAGTAGAGGACAAGCAAGGAGATTTGCAAAATGGATTTTAGCCAGTGAGTCTGAAGAAACAGAAACATCTAGTTTTAGTGTTGGCATGGATGGGGCTTATTTGAGACCCGGTGATGTAATTAGTATTTATGATAACTATAGAAATCCATTAAAATATAGCGGCAGGACTAATGCTGTAGTAAAAGGCGGGACAGATGTTACGTTTGTTAATAGGCTAACTGAAGCTGCATTAACAGCTAGTCAAAGAGGTTATGTTAATAGTATTATCATAGATCAAGCTCTTAACTTCAAACAGAACAAAAAATATAAATTCTCATTACTAACCCCTACATACGATTACAATCAGGAAGATGTAAGCAGTAGCGTTGACATAGATGAGGGCGTTAGAAGAACTCAGATTCAAAATCTCGCTTTTAACGGATCTGATGTAATAAACATCACAGGAGAACCGGGAGCTTTTAGGTCAGATTTAAATTATGAAGGGTCTGGAGTTTGTACCAAAATTTACTTTAATAGCGGAATGAGAGTCGAAGATACCGCTGGAGCAACCAAGGGAAATGTGGGGTCTCCTTACACTGGCAATCAGCTCAATTTTCAAGATTATGTTATTACGGGATACTCAAAATACATGGCAAGTGTCGGAATGGGATCTGCCGTACCGTATTCTGGTAACTATTACTCAGGACAAAATCTTATTTGGAGCGTGGAACCTTTATTCGACAATGACCCTGAATTTATAAATAATAATGAATCTGCATATAGAATTATAAATATTGCCGAAGATGAAGACTCTACTTACTCTATCTCAGCTTTAGCTTACTCTACCGGAAAATATGAATCAGTAGATTCGGTAGGATCTTCATATACAAAAGATAACGTACTTGATCTATTCTTCCCGGTGAAAAATAACGCTGCAAACTCTTCCAATAGAGACGAATGGATTAATAGTTATCCTGATCAAACGCCCCCAACACCTGAAAACAGTGCAGGTAAAAGAAATTCAGATATACTAGATGTCATATTAGATACCCCAAGTATTCCGGGTACATACCCAGACAAAGGGCAAAATTTAGTCACTTTAAAATCTGAATTTTCTGTAGCTGGATTTAAAAATAATCTAAATATAGCTGATGACGGTAAGAGTGTTGGTATAAATTATGGAGAGAGTAATAATATAAATAATATTAGTTATTCTTTTATGATTGCAGCCACAGGAAATCCTCAGATAACTACTAATTGGAATGGTTCAGCTAAAGACGGTCGAATAACCCCAGTTGAAGGTGTTACATATATAGTCGATAAAGGATCCTATGACGCTGTAAAACAAAATGAGGTTAAATTAATAACCCCTGAAAATACTAAATTTTTCAATAATATAGAAGGTCAGCAAAAATCAAAAATTCAAATTGAGAATTTAATAAGTGAAAATGGCGACTATTATGTTATAGTATACCCAATTTCGAATGTTGGAGTGATAGGTCATGGTCTTTTTAGAAAAATAACAGTTAGTACTGATAAATTTACAGCCCCGGTTCAGACTTTTTCAATTAGTAATTTAACTACTCGAGGTTCTGATGGTTTTCCTATTCAGTCTACTGCAAGTGATGTAAGAGGTTACTCGTTAGATAATACCAATCCTACGTTTGAGTGGCAGGTAAGCTCTCAAAAAGGTATTTTTAACATGAGCGAAGAAGAGCAGGCCGGAAATATAGGAAATGATGGCAACTTAGGCTTCGGAAGATACGAACTAAATTTTGATGTCGTTCAAAATATAGATTATCGAGTCACGATTAGAAGACCTTCTAATGTTGAAGGTCTTGGTGTGACAAGTACTTCGGCGAATGTTCCTGATGGTCATATATATTTTGAGTTTACAGGATATACGTCGCCTTCAACTAAACCTACTTTTCTTTTCGGCGAAGAGATTAACAATCCGGATTTAATTGATGATTTAAAGAGCGCGAGTTATACGAGCACTAATCTAAACGCTAGAGGATTCAGCAAATATGAAGGTACTAGCCAATCATCTACCTTTTATAAAGCCACACCTAGTGGAATGGTGATAAGGGAGTCTGAAGAATTACCTTTAAGACAGTTTGACATAGTTATAGAAACACAAGACGAGCAAGGGGAAACGAGTGCTGGAAATCAAGTTTATTACAACACTGTACCAATCCTAAATACCGATGGAACTATAAAAAGCCCTCCATCAGAAGAATCTTGGAATCCAGATGGCTTCAATTCAACTTATGATATTCTAGGCGTAAAAATAGATTCTCCTAGTGGTATATTTTTCTCTCAGTCTAGTAGTGAGAAAGGACAAGATAATGAATACTTTACGATGGATGAGGTAGCTAAACTCAATTACCCTTACAAGGCTTCGATGAAGTTACTTACTGAAGGGACTATAGATGTTACTTTTGAAGCTGTAGAAGCACTAGATGGTCAGCGAACTTTAACAGATCAAGAGTTGGATCGATTTTTTAATGATGTAGAGGGTGTTGTATATTACTATACCACTGGAGACAACAGTAGAAACGATAACGATCAGTATTTAAATCCTGCTCCAGAATTTAAGCTAAGTATTAATACTCAGGACAAGCATGGAGCGTATAACATTAAATCAAATCAAAATATAAACAACAATAGAAGTAGTAGTGTTGATGCGGTAGATGGTAACGGTTTTGCTTTTGACAAAGTCGTTCTTTTAGATGCAGGATATGCAAATCATCAAAAATTTATGCCAGACGGTACCGCGAAAGATCCTTATGTAAAACCTAGGGTTCACAGAGGTTATCATGTATTCAGCGCTAATGAAGGTATAGATGGATTTAAAATTCCATTTTCGATGATTAATAATCCTGAAGTTACTAATATAAATATAGCCATTGCACTTTTTGATAGTTTATCTTTACGTAGAGCTTTTATTACAGATGAAAATGATAGTCCTAAGTATGATGTCTCTACAACAAATCAAGAGTCTCCAAGAATATTCAGCGATCATACGTTGAACTTCTCCACCTTACCTAATAGAGAGGTAGAGTATAATTTCTCAAACCCATTTAGGACTATAGATGGTACAGATGGTACACCGTTTTTAGAGCCTTTAGGAACCTCTTTTAGGTTGAGAGAGTTTAGTGCTGTCTCAGCGGCCTTTAAATCAATGACATTTGCTTGTTGGGCAGAGTTAGTGGTCGCTCATAATAAAGAGCAAGCTCAAACAGCTCTAGACATAACAAATCGCACTACTGGTGACCAGCCAGACGACATAGGTATGAGCGTATTCCGTGCTAGCGGAAGCAGGTATAAATCATTGATAATTAACACTTCCGAAACTAATGATAAAAATCTTTGCAAATCTATAGTTAAAGGTGATTTGGTAGATATAAATAACATTCAAGTATGGGTTGGTAATACACAGACTGCAGGGGGCTGGAGAGAGAGAAACTTTTATATTCAAATTAAGTTTAATAGACCTTTAAACAAAAATAAGTATACAGTTTTTGTAGACACAGGTTCCCCCGGTGGTATTGCAGGGGGTAGAGACGGAACAGCAGTTATAAATTCTGACAATATTGTCAAATATAATGACGCAGCTTTCCTTGTATTTAAACAAGACCCCATATTTAAGTCATACGAGGAATGGAGGCATATAGTAAATGCCGGAGGTATAAAATTTAAATTTGGTATTCTTGTTGATTTAGAGTAAAATTAATATATGAAGCCCGAAGTTTTCGAAGCGTCAATAAAAAAAGACACAAATAGACTATATCTTAGCAGCGAAAGAAAAGTCGTTTGTAAAAACGGAGCTTTTTTAAGTATAGGCGATAATGAAATATATTACCAAGCGGAAAATTTTGAATCTATCAATATCAAAAGAAAATTTGAAGGTTCAGGAAAATCATTAAAAGTAAAAGGAGATTTTAGTTTTCGTCTTACTGCTGGGGATAAATTAGATATTGATTTTGAAGAATATGAAGCTATTGAAGTCTCAAACATAAAACAAGAGAATAAATTTAAATACAGCTACGGAGATAAAATATATGCTCAGGGAGGAACGGCTTCAAGCAGCAGCAAAAACTTAACTGGCGAATATACTGAATTCACTGTAAAAAAAGTAGACCCTAAAGGTAGGATTTTGGAAATGTCCATTTCTGCTCCCGGTAAATATATTGAGCCGCCCTCCAATCCAGTTCAGATCATGAATGAAGAAGGGCACTTCATAACTGCAGATATTGAATTTGATCAATCAGAAACTCAATCTGTCCTTGAAAGAAATATAATGAGTGTCCAGATTGTAGATGGATATACTGAGATAGAACTACTTTATTCGCTGCCTAATAGAGTCAGAAATGGAAATATCTATTTATCAAAACAGGTAATCATTTTAAATAAAGACTATAATCACTCCTCTATAGAAAACGTGATGTGTGAAATGACTTTTGATTTTTCTCCTATCGCTAAAATACCTATATTACCTCATGATTCCATCAACCCTCATGCGATGTACAACGAGGGTATTAAAATGATAGAGCTTAAATTTATCGAGCTCGAAAAAAGAATCTCCAATCTAGAGAATAGAAATTATTAACTCTGGGAATGTAACAAGCCTCCCGGTCTTTGCTGTTTTATAAGCTCATCGAGTACAACACTTTGAAGAGCTTTTCCTAGATCTGCATTGTTCTGAACGTCTTCACTTTCTTCTCTCGCTGACTCTGAACCACTCTGGGAACCGGCAGTGGCACTAGCTTCTGCTTTTCCACTTTTATCGATGTTAACATTAATCTTAACATTATTGGTCATGTTACCACTCATGACTGATCCTGAACCGCCGGTAGCTACCCCGCCAGTTTGGTTACCAACTAAACCGCCAGAAGCGTAACGAGGAACATTTCCGCGATTAAGTTCTGTCATGAAATCTACACCGTGAGTACGGACTGCTTGAGGGCTCATGACATATTCGCCGCCCATAACTTTAGCTAAACCTCCATTAGCGTTATTACCTCCCACCAAAGATTCATAAGCGCTCCGAGAGTTGTCAAAACCACCACCAGCGCCGACTCCTCCTACTAATTTTTCGTATGCGTCTTTAGAATTGTCAAACCCCTCTGGACTAACGCCTGATGCTGCTCCCCCAGCAGTACCAGCTCCACCTCCAAAAAGTTTAGCTCCACCAATCAACATGGCGGCATTCATGTAAGCTCCAATTAGTCGAGATTTTTTCTGATCTTTAACAGCTTGCGTTTGAGCTCTTCTACTTGCTTTTTCTCCAGCTATATAGTTTTGATAATTAGCAATTCTCTGCTCCTTATCAAACATTCTTGATGTCTGAGGATCGCCTTCATCAAGTCTTCCCATTAGTGATAAAGCACTGCTTACTTCAAATCTTCCTTCAGTAGGTCTTGCTCTTTCACTTACTAATCTTCCAGTCTCTGGGTCTCTTCTATAATATACAAAACCTTTGGACAATGAAACGTTAGCTGAAGTTCCGCCACCTGAAGCTCTATCAATCTGACCACCATCAGGATCTGCTCCACCTAGATAACCTAGACTACCTCTTCCCATTCCATAGTTTCTGGAAGGTAAAGGTTTGTCAGGACGATCTTGCATCGCTGCGCCGAGTATCCCAGTTGCTGCGCCACTTACTCCTGCTACAAGACCCATGGTACCCATACTAGGCCCTGTAGAGCCGCCATTTGCATAGCCATTTATTGCATTTAGTTTGCCTATTCCGATTCTGTTGACAGCAGATTTTTTAATAACAAATTCTCCGCCTTGCATTTTAGTCAATACGTCATCTTTGTAGCCAGATCCACCTGTTACTAATCCTCCAGCAGCATAACCGGGAACATATCCACCTTTAGCAAAATTTCCCGGAGAATTATTTCCAAACATTTTTGAAAACATCATGTTCGTAAATATTTGGGTGGACATTTGGTTTATCGAGCTCAGAATACTTTGAGCCATGTTAGCTAAAGCTCCTTGTACGGTTGTAGCGCCGCTTGATATGGATTGAAAAGCATCGGCAAAAGATGATTTCATTGTGCCTGCTACATCTTTAACACCATCTCTAAAATCACCAAAAGCGTCTACGTCACTATAAGACATTTCATTTTTAAATGTTTGACCCATAACACCGCCAAAATTAACTGATCTTACTCCACCCGCAGCTATTTGAGCGTTTACACTAGCTTCATAAGCGCTACCGACTCCTCGTGCTCCTAACTGACCTGAAGCGGCTAATCTTTTTGCTTCTTGAAACTCTGCTGACGCAACATCAGCTTGTATTTCGCGCAGTTCTTGACGCCGAACTGTATTGATTGTGCGTTGTAATTTTAGTAATTCTAATTGTACTTGATAGTTTTTCTCTGCTAGAGCTTTTGCATTGATTTCTGTCTCTGAAGATGCATCTGTAGCTTTCTGATGTTTTTCGTAAGCTTTAGTTAGGGTCTCTAGTATTGGCGGTAAATTTTCTGAAGCTAAAAAAGTTTTAAGACCCTCTTCAGTACTAGATTGAAAGACTCTATCGGACAAATCCAACCCTTTAACGGAAGCTAACTGCTCTAATAAATCATCTGTCACAGATTTTCCATCTACTCCAGTGCTTATGCTTTCCCTAGCTTGAGTAAAAATATCCAAAGCTCGTTTAGCTTCAGGAGCTCCCAACGTTTGGCCTTCAATAAATTTTACTACATCAAGATCTTTTAACCCGGATTTAATATCTATCTCTAAAGTTTTCGCAGCTGCCTCCGTAGCATCTTCACTAATTTTTGCTGCTCTTTCGACAGCTATATCTCTACTAACTCCAACTGCGCCGGCTTGCGTCATCGTAGCTCCAGCTCTTCCAGTTCTTAAATTACCCTCTATCCCAAGTATTGCGAGTTCTTGAGCTGAAGATCTTTTAAATGTATCTAATTGTCTTTGAAGTTGAAACACGCTATCTCTGTACTCTGCTTGAGCCTTCATGGCTTCATAGATCACATTTGTGTATTCGGACTGAGCTAGGCTTTCTTTACCTTTTTGGTCATTTATTTGTTTTTGACGCTTCGCTTCTTCTTCTTGAACTTTTGATAATATTTCTCCATTCGTATAGAGAGTTATAATTCTATTATTAAACTCAGTTAAAGCTGCGTTTCTTTTTTCAAGCCCCCCTTCCTCTTTAACTATTTCTTGTAGCCCCTTTTCTACAGGGTTCCTAAATTCTTTATAAGCTTTTTCTGACATACCCATAGCAGCCGCTGCTGAAGCTGTACTAGTTCCCAAATTAGCAGATTGTGCAGCGTAAGGAATATTCCCCCTTTTTACTACATCTCTTATAACTCCCTCTGGAGAATATTTGGTGCCCTCTAATTTAGATATAAGTTCATCAGCTGCAGTTTTTCCAGCTCCCGATTCCAAACCTAAAACTGTTTTCAGATTCCCTTCACCTCCGTAATATATATCGTCTATCCCACCGCCTCCGACTGACTGCTGGCGCACCATGCCTTTAAAATTCGAAATGTTTGCAACATTTTGAAAAGCTTGGACTTTTTCTCCCTGTTCTGTAAAAGCGGAACTAACCTGACCAAAATTACCTTTATCAGCCTTTAGTAAATCTTTATACTCTTTAGATCCTATCATGCTTGGAAAAGCCTTGGACAAATCCCCAATTACCTGTTCTTTACGGGTTACAAACTCAGCCGCTGATAAACTTTCAGCGACTTCACCAAAAGCCACAGCAGATTCTTTAGCTGTATTGTTAGCTTCTTTCTGAGCTGCAATTTGTTCTTTTAATTTTTCCGAAGCGTCTTCACTGGTAGAACTTAAAGCAGTAACTACTTCAGATAAGATACCAACCCCACCCATGGCGAGCACCCCCGGAAGACCTCCTCCTATCCCTGTTAATGCTGATCCTGCTACACGACCTACTGGATTATCGAATGTCCCCATTAGCGTGGTTCCTGCTCCCATACCAGCAAAACCAAGTCCCATACCGCCACCTTGAAGTTTTTCATTGACACTACCGTATATCCCCCTTGCCCTGTTACCAATTCCACCTCCTTTTGTTGCTGGTTTAGAAAATTTACTTGCCGAATTAATTACCCTTCCAAAAGCATCTCTTAAGACTGGGTTAAAATTAGGCACAAATCCTTCTGCCGCTCCATGACTTTTAGGATTAATCCCCATCGACCTAGATCTACTAATCCCCTGATTTAAACCTCTTGGTTCATCTATTGTATTATAAACACCTAAACCAGAAGGGTTTCCAGAAGAACGTAAAGCAGGACTAGATCCTACTCTAATTTTTGAAGCTGGGACTCCTGCCTGTCTTTCTCTGGAAATGGAAGAGCTCAAAGGGCTAAAGTTAGGAACATAACCAAGAGCTTTTAGTTTTCTACCTCCCATTTGACTAGATATTGCTGCCATACCCATATCTCGTGTTACAGGATCATTGAAATATTTTTTTGGCATTTCTCCAGAACCAGCAGACGAAAGTCTTCTTTTCGCATCTATACGAAGAATTGGCTCACCAAATATTTTTGACATCGCAACAGAAGGTTTAGCGCCTGCCTCGAAATCGAAAGCTGCACCGGGAATTGCTACTGCAGCTTTCATAGCCATCCTCATAGATTCTTCAAACACCTCTCCTTGTAAGGATTTACTAAGATGCCCCATCCTTCCCGGATTGCCCTCTATACCGAGTTGGGACATTATATTTTTTGACAGAGTACCTATTCCTGACTTCAGGTTAGTGCTTAAAGTTGATTCAAAATGCTTTTCAGCTCTGTCCTCGCTACTACCTGAAAGAAAACTTCTTACCCTTACTCCTTTTAAATTAATCTTAGCGTTTTCTTTTGTTAAAATTTTTCCTAAAGGTGTTTTAGATAGACCTGATAATGAACTTGCATTTGCGGAAAAATCTTTTTTCTGATCCATCCCAGATGCGCCAAAACCTAACAGAACCCCAATATTACTGGCGGGAATATCGTATCTTTTATTTAAACGACTCCCTGCTCTAGATTTTCTAATAGTCCCAGCTCTAAGTAGATCTTTACTGAGACGAGGGGCAAAATTAGGGATAAATCCTTCAGCAGCATAAGGGTTAAATCCATGTGCAGCGCCGAAAGCTGACTTATATCCTGCTCCAGCGGGACTATTTTTTGGAGGCATGATTGCCTTTTGACTCATGCCGGGAAATTGTTTAACAGTTTCCGCAGAGTTGTACATCATGGTGCCAGCACCGGGCTGACTCATCGTTTTGATTGCTCCAGCAGTATATCCTCCCGCCGCTGCCGCCGCTCTTTCTCCATTAGCATCAGCAAAATTCGGTACAAACCCAGAGGCTCTACCCATACCCCTACTAAAAGCTCTACCGCTAGAACCAACACGAGTTCCCCTTTGGTACAAGGAACCTGCTACAGCTCCTCCATACCCTTTTAGCGCGGCTCTTTCAGCTTGCTGCTGCTTTATTGTAGCAAGTATTTGTCTTTCAACATCGAGAACACTTAATGTTCCCATTTTAACTTTTTGTAATAGGGCAGGTTCACTGGCTAAAGTGTTTACAACAATTTGCTCTAACGCCGCTCTCTGTTTAACAGCGGTATTTATACCCATTATATCTTTAAAAGCTGTAGTAGCAAATTTACCCAAACTTAAGGCTAATTTACCAAACACTGCAGTAGCTATAATTAAACCGGGACCACCTATAAATTTACCTATGCCTTTAACTAAATTTTTACCTATTCCTTCGCCAAAACTCTCAAACTTACCGCCTTCACTAAAAGCTTCTATAGTAGAATTTACAGTGTTTAAAACATTACTAATAGCAGGGCCAAAAATATTCCCTCCCAAAGCTGACCCAGCTTGAACTAGGTTAGCCATGGTTTTATTAACTAAAGAGTCTAATGTTTGATTAAGTTTTTCATTTTTGCGATAAGCTTCGTCAGTAGCAGTATTTGCTGCTCTTAAAGCCCCAGCATAAGCAGAGTTTTGTTGGGACAAGTCAGCCAATGCAGATTTTAAAATATTAACCTGAAATACTCCTGCAACACTTTCTGCTGTAGAGGCTTGTTGAGATTTAGTTAGGCTATTAAAATTATTAGCTAAGTTTTGCAGGACTTGAATACCAGACAACATTTCTCCATTCATGTTTCGGGTAGCAACACCTATATTTTCTAATTTCTGTTGGACCTCGGAACGCTGAATACGGGTAAATATAGTTTTAAATGCGTTACCAATAACTGCACCACCACGAGCAGTCCTTTGCTGAACGGCTGTGGTTATAGCCATCAACTCATTCATACTTACTCCTGCTGATTGAGCAGAAGCTCCAACTCGAGAAATTGATTTGGCTAAGTCTTCAGAGCTTACAGCAAATTGAGCATCAACCTTTGCCATCCTGTTAACAACTTGAGCAGAGGTTGCTCCTTCTTTACTAAATGAGTTTACAGCAGCAGTAAGGGACTTCACAGCATCTGCTGCGTTCATTCCTGTAAGTCGAGTCAGGATAAGAGCATCTTTGGTTCTAGCTAGGGTTTTTTCCATCCCCAAACCTTGACGAGCTAATTCAGTAGAAGCTTCTGCAACTGTAGAAAATCCTTGAGCAGTATCTTTGGCAACCTTGAACATTCCTTTGCCGAATTGTTCAAGCTGTTTGTTAGAAACATTCATGACGACATTTACGTCAGCCATGGCTTTTTCCACCTGAATGGTAGTTTTAACCATAGCTCGCAAAGCTCTGTCAACATTCATGATCAATCCTGCTGAAGCGCCGAAAGCTATAACACGAGCATTGGAAGCTTCTAGGGATTTGCTGAATTCGTCTGCGCGAACTGTAGCTTTGGACAGACCGGTGCCGAGGGCTCTAACTTTATTACCCGCACCACCACCAGCGCCAGAGAAAGCTTGTCCCATGGTTTTACCCATTTTACTTAGCTCACGATTCATCTGCTTAATCGTGGCTTCCGCTTTCTTAGCGTTTAATAATAAATCGACTTCTATTTGATCCCTAGCCATATTCCTAAGGAATATTACACTATTTTTTCACTACATGCCGTGAAGTTTCATCATATCTTCCATATTAAGTCTTCCGCCTTTTTCTGCAGCTTTTTTGGCTAGGTTTACAGTCTCGTCAGGATTGTCTAATCCAAGGCGTTTTAAGTCGTCTTTTGTAGCACCAACCAAAGATGTAGCACTACCGTCTTGGCCTGCGTTTTTGGACTTTTCAAGGGTTTCTCTGGCGCTTTTCGTTGAACTAAACCATTCAACAATTTTTTCAGGATCTTGTCTTATATCATCTGGAACTTTACTCTCAGAATTCTCCATTAAGCTCTTGTAGTACCTTGCGTAACCAAAAAGCTCTATTTGATAAAAAGTTAGTTCAACCAAAGGTTTTCCAAAGAAAATATGAGCATTATCCTCACAAAGATAAAATAAATTGGTAAAAAAACCGGAAAGGGATATTTTTTTAAGGCTTTCGGAGTTAAATTTTTTAGTACTTTTATTATAGATACCTATTAAATCAATTAGAGTGCTCTCATCAAGATCTTCAAAATCTTCCTCACTAAATAACTTTTCGCCACCCTCGCTCAGGATAGCATTAAACATGTAATGTTCATTAATCCTACGGGAAGCGTAGTTTTCGGCGGAAAATCCTATTAACTCTTCTTTTTTTGCCTCTAACTTAATAAGTTTTAACTGCTCACCTTTTATTTGCTCATTAAGCTGATCGATATGAGACTGCAGGAAAACTTTACCTTTAGAGTTTCTAAGCCCTGCCAACATACTTCTAGACTGTAAAATTTCTTTATTTTCTTTCTCAGTCCAAATATTTTCTTCTAATAGATATTTTATTCGATCATCACGAGTCGGCAGACCTTGATTTACAGCTTTATCAAGGAATAGCTTGTTTTTTATATCTAACTCCGCAGAATCGAAATTAGTAAAATGCTTTACCCGAATCTTTCCATAATCATGAGAATCGACTAAGGTAAAACCTCTTAATATCTCAGAGAAAACAACCTTTAAACTTGCATCTTCCACATCTTAAGACTCATTTTTTTTCGCTTCCTCTTCGGCAGCTTTACTTTCTTCTTCATCAATCTTAAGAGCCATATCAATCATTTCTTGGAACTCCTGTTGGCTATTAGGTCTTCCTACAAACCAGAAACTTACATAGTAAGCTACTTTTCTAGCTACAACAAGTTCATGAAGGTCTTCTCCTTCGTCAATTTCATCGTATTTATCTAGTCTTTCATCAAATGAACCTGTGCCAAAAAATGGGGTTTCAGTACCATCTTTCTCCGAATAAGCCAAATGAAGCATCCACCAGAGAATGACTTTATTTCGAGCTCGGCTTTCGGCAGTTTCTTCATAAAGACCATCTTCTTTCAACTGTAGATCCCTGAGAGCTCTTCGAGCTGGTTTCATTTCTTCGCCGATTTCTTTAAGTTTTTTCTTTTGAGCGGCAGATCTTTTCTTTTCCTCTACTTCAAGAATTTTAGTCTGCTCCTTATGCAGTTTTTCTAATGTAGCTAGAGCTTCTTTGTATTGTTCGTCCTGTTTGTCATTACGAATACCCCCATCATTATCGAATCTTTTTTCGAGAAGGGCTTTTGTCAGCAGTCCTGCTTTTATTCCCTCGGCAAGTCTGACACCATAATATAGTTCGGCGTCATCAGTCATAGCGCGACTAGGTCGTCGCAAGAAATATTTATGCGGGACGCTTTTCTTTACATCTTTTGAAGTTTTTACCTCAGTCCCGTCTTTCTTTTTTTCTACGGTTTCTTCTTTTACAACTTCTTCCCTATCAACGGTAAATTCGTATATACGTTTCATTTTTTATTATTATTGTTATATTCTATAAATTTGTCGAAATAATCCTCTAGTTCACGAATAGTATCGTTACCTAAATCGAGAATTCTTTTTCTTATTTTTTGGTGACGGTCTTCTGGAATTTTTATTCCATCGCTTTCGAGGTCTTCTAAGATGAAGAAAAACTGTTTGTAAAGATTGGTAATTTTACGTTTTGTTTGAAACGCAAAAAAATTATTAATAATATCCTTTTCCGGACCTTCTTCCTTAGACATACCTTATACCTTGTACTTTATATCATATAGGAAAGAGTTATAAAAGTATAAAAAAAAACGACCCCCGCTACGCAGAGGTCGTTTTGTTAGACTTAATTTAAATTCTAAGCACTGTTAAAACCACTCATGAATATCCCATGATCGAATTGGTCAGGACCACCAACCTGAGAACTGAAATCTAAAGTAACGGTCTTGTTAGATCCGATATCTGAAGAAAACGACTGACTATCAAGTTTTAAACCTTTTAAAATGTAATTACAAACTACATTTTTAACAGCTCCCGGCGCGCATTCTGGCTCTTTTAAGCTAATTTTTGCATCAAACTTATGGTCACAATTAATGATATCAGCTAAAGATCCAGTGGTTAAATCAGAAAGAACTGCGTCTACACTCAAACTAACATTAACAGGAAAATCAATAGACCTTGCAAAAGCAAACCTATTTCCTAGTTTTTGAATTGGTGATCGACTTAGATCAAAACTAATGTTATAACTTTGAATATGAGAGTCATCTATACTTGTACCTGCATAATCGGGGCTATCCATGTTGTTACCCGCAGAAGTACTTTTCCATAAAGTGGTAGCAGTATTATTAGTTGCAGTTTGTTTTGCTAACGTTAAAGTAATATCACCGGGGCGTAATGTAGTAATCTCGTTCCCCACGGTTGCATTCACGTTTGTTTTGGGTACTGGAAGTTCGATAGGCAAAGCAATTTTTTCACCATCTGTAGCGTTTACAGCAGGGTTTTCTCCAGAAATTCTCAAAGTGTTTCGACTACCATCTAAAACTTGACCAGCTCCAGTAACGTTGCCTCCAGTTGGCGCATAGGGCAAATTTACAAAGTTCATATTCTGCCCTTCGACACTGACAGAAACAGTAGGTAATCCACCAACAGCTCCTTCTGATGAATAAGAACTAAGAAACGCATTTCCTATACCGATTATACTAGAACCATATGAAAAATCTCCTGTGGTAGTATTATCATTAGCATCCTTACCTTCTTTTGTGGTAAGCATATAATAATCTTTTTGATAATCGTTAGTGGAACTATCAATGATATTTTCAATACAAGAAGCAAAAGTCGGGGTTACCCCGTCTCCACTTGCTGTTACGCTAAAACCTAATCGAGCTTCATTACTAAAATTCGCTAGGTAATAGCTCGTATCGAAAGAGACCGTCGGACTTTCCGTAATGATCTGATCAATCGCAGCTAGATTGCCAAATTGGTTAACATCTTGACGAGCTACTGAAAATGAATAGTTAGCACTTTGTACTCTACTCAATTGTTTAATAGCTCCGGCTCCCCTTTGCTCTGCGTCAAAGGCGACGTTCTGACTGCAGTAAACTGCTTCACTTTGATAAATTACTCTTGTTCTTGCCATTTTATTAATCCTTTAAATTTTTTTAATTAGTTCCACTTGTTGTTAGTACATCGGGGTTATGATAACCACTCATAAATATACCTTTATTTTTTTGTGTTGGCCCTCCAATTTGAGTTGAAAAGTCCAAAGTAACGGTTTTGTTTGACCCTATATCAGAAGAATAAGACTCACTGTCCAGCTTCAGGCCTTTAACAATATAATTACAAACAATTGGTTTAGGGTCAGTTTCACACCCCGGGTCCCTCATGGTAACTCTAGCGTCAAAAGAATGATCACAATCAATAATATCAGCTAAAGATCCAGTTGTAAGATCTGAAACAATAGCGTCTACGCTTAAACTCACATTAACAGGGAAATCCACTGGTCGGGCAAATGCATATTTAACCCCCAGTTTTTGAATAGGGCTTCTGGATAAATCAAACCCAATAGTATAACTTTGGATGTGAGCATCAGCTATACTAGCACCTGCATAATCAGGAGAATCCATACGGTTAGTTGGTTCAGAAGTATTTTCTCCAGTCGCCGCAAAAGTTATTGCATTACCAGTTTGTTTTGCCAGCGTTAACGTAATATCACCGGGACGTAAAGTTGATATGTTCCCCATGAGCTTACCCGAAGCGTTACCGGTTGGAATGGGTAAGCATACTGGGTCACCATATTTTGTGCCGTTTACAGGATTAACAGCAGGGGATTCCCCAGAGAGACCTATTAAAGAAGAACTTGCTAAAGCTGCCAGAGAGTTACCTCTAGCGGAGCCTGAAGTTCTGTATCCTTGACCTGCTCCGTGACCCGGTCCTAAGCCTGTTGTATAGGGCAAGTTAACAAAATTCATATTCTGACCTTCTACGCTAATTGATACGGTAGGCATACCCCCAACAGCTCCTTCGGTAGAGTAAGAAGATAAAAATCCATTACCGACACCAATAATACTTTCGTAATTCCCAGAATTAGCCAAAGGAACACCGGTAGGACTATTAATGTTAGCATCCTTACCTTCTTTAGCAGTTAGAATAAAATAATTTTTCTGATAAGCGGTTGTAGTACTGTCTATTAAATTGGTAATAGCAGACTGGTATATACCGCTAGCGTCTACTGTTTGATCGCCAACTGGATGTCTGGCTATATTAGATGAAGCATTCGCTCCTCCATATTTTGTACCTTCCCCACTCTGGGTGACATAAAGTCCTAAACGATGTTCATTTGTAAAATCAGCTAAATAATAAGAAGCGTCAAGAGAAACTGTGGGAGCCTCTACAATACACTGATCAATAGCCGCAAGCTCTCCAAATTGGTTAACGTCCTGACGAGCTACGTTAAAAGAATAATTTACACTTTGAACGCGATTTAGATCTTTAATATTAAAATTATCAGGAGTGGAAGTGACTCCAGCCCCTTCTTGGGTGCCAGTTTGAGCAACGTTATATGCAACGTCTTGACTACAGTACAACGCTTCTCCTTGATAAATTACTCTTGTTCTTGCCATTTTAGTTTAGTGGTTGTTTAAGTTTTCTTATCTTAAATTACATTTACTAAACCTAAAAGAGAAATAAAATCCTTAACATCCGGGGTTTCTAACCTTACTAATTTCAAAATCAATTAATGTAGAGTAAACGTTTGGGTTAAATTTTCTAACTTCATTTTCCAGAGCGCGATCAAATCTAGAAATATTGACTTCTTCCAAGAAACATTTTTGACTTTCGTTTTTTCCAGCGACCACAGTATTGTAATTGTATTGGACATCATTTCTATAATACCCAAACTGGTTAAAAGGCATCTCCGAAGCTTCGAATAAAGAAAAATACTGTCTAGTTTTATCCCGAAATAAAGATCCAATCGCATCAATTTCAAATTGGCTATCGGCGATTACTACAGCCCTGACATTTATTCTTGTATTATCTTGACCTCCAAAAGCAAAAGGGTCATTAGAACTACCATCGTTTTTAATGTAAACTACTGGATAAGTCCTTGTATTTGCTTCCAAACCCGTAGGGACTACATTTGATATCTTATTTCTATTGGTATACTGAGATTGAAATAGAATTTCATCTTCGGTTCTATTTGTAAGAAATGTATTAAAATCTTTTATAGCAAAACTACCGGTTATATCACTTCCTTGATCTCCAGACCAATAAGAGCGGCCGTTATTATAATCAATAGCATATAAACCAGTTGAACCACCTTCACCTACATCTACTAAATTACTACCAACATAAAGACCTGTGGGAATTGTAGCTCCAGTAATTGAAGCGTCAGATACTATTTGTGAATATGAGCTCGCAAAAGTCTGATAGCCTGCAAATTCTTGCAGAACATTATAAAATTGACCCGTAGTATTCTGGTATGCTTCACCATCTTTTAATAAAGTGTGGTCAAACCATAGCAAAAAACTAGAAAGTACTTGATTGTCAAATTGTGGCTTCATTTCAGTTGTGCTTTTAATCTATCTAACATTTGAGTGACATAAGGAGTAGCGTTAAATTTAATAAAACCGACTTTACTCTCTACCTGTATAGCTACTCCAGACCTACTGTTTTTAGATTCTTTAAAAATTGTATTGCTATAATTAGTTATACCTCTTTCGACACCTTTTACCCAGCTTTTGGTGCTCCATGTCATTGGTGTTACGTTATATATATCAGCTTTAGACGGAACAGAAATATCAAATTGCCAAACAAATGAGGTGCTAGAAATCTTCTTTATCTTACCTTTTTTATTTAAAATCGTAATATTATTTTCTATCTGATCTCTCAATATTTCTATTGGTTGCTGGCCCGAATTAAACCCCAAAAAACCAAAAAAGTTTCCTCTTCCTCCTAACAGAGAGCTTGCCATTCCGCTTGGCCCCTGTTTTATCTCTCTAGTAACTGGATGAGCGTCGAAATCTTTTAAAAAATCTTTTTTAAGCTTATCAGATTTTTGTTTTGCTGCTCCGTAAGCTAAATTTTGTAATACTTTTGAATTAGTATAGTTTTTCTTCAAAAGTTGCTTAATATCTAATTTCTTTCTAAGAGCCATTAAGTGGTTGCCTCCAGATAGAAAACGTAATAAGTCTGACCAACAAAAAATCTTGTTCCCTCAGAACTTATAACATTAAACATTTTGCCATTTATTTCTACAGTTTCAGTTTTGCCCTTCTCTATATAGTTTTTACAGTCAAGTTCGACTTTTATCCTCACTTCACCTTTTTCTATATCAACTTTTAATTCTTCTTGGTAGTTTAAGGGTTGATCTTCTTTATAATTAATTATAGCACTAAAACTTTGACTAACAGGTGCGTAAGTAACCTGTTCTTTGGGCGCTCCATAACCAGCATAAATATTTTGATCAGCGGTTAAGGTTACTGTTCTTTTAGGTTCTTTATGAACCGTTATAGTTCCCTTAAACGTGTCAAAATGATCGGCGAGGGCTTGTTTTAAACCCGGCAATGCAGAATCTGGAATTAAAGATGCCATTATCCTATATAGTTTGGAACCCGATTATATGGGTAACCTTCATTATTACTTGGAAACTCTGCCCTTACAGTATCATCTCCAGCCACCTGAAGAGGTGAAGTTTTTCTTAATTTATAAGCGTTTATTAAATCAGTAAGCTCCGAATACTCTTCTTTTTTTAGCGCCAAATAAGTTTTACTTAATTCATTTTTATTTATTTTTCGAACTCTTGATCCATCAGATGCTACTTCTACAACAGGATCGGATGAAGCCGCTCCAATTGTACTTCGTATTTGTTTGTCGTAATAATGCACGAAATACATTTTTTTCAAGATAGCTGCTTCTTCGGGTTCTATAGTTACAGAAGCTGGATCACCTAAACCAACAGCGCCGGTTGCTTCATTAAAAGCTTGAGGAACATATTGTGATTCTTTAAAACTGCCTGAAAATTCGTAAGCTTCAGTTCCGTGATCGTAAATCTTAAAAGCTGTATTGAGTCTGTTATTTAGCTCTCCAACATTACTACGAATCCAAAAGGATATGGCTGGGATAGAGAGCGATGATGGCTCTCCCAGTTCTCTATAAATTTCATCAGCTATGTCTACAATTTTCATCGTTTCCTAAAATTACACATTTTTTGCCTATAAAGAGCTATCTATATCTATTATAATCCGAATCTAGATTTTAAAGCATTGTAGTTTTGAAGAACTTCAGTATTAGATAATTTTCTATTGTATAAGTTTACGCAGCCCATTTGGCCATTTAAATAAAAATCACCATTTCTCCATCTCCCTATTGTATACTGACTAGTGGA
>Ga0209193_1000315_pt1 | contig 34238 bp, 49 predicted proteins | sample COGITO_mtgs_1003_FD_185515 | JGI IMG/M metagenome (GOLD analysis project Ga0209193, IMG submission 185515) | Pelagic marine microbial communities from North Sea - COGITO_mtgs_100330 (SPAdes) (version 2) | ecosystem: Environmental > Aquatic > Marine > Epipelagic ...
TCTCTCGATAAAGCATCCATTTGTTCTTGTGTCATATCAGCTGATGTTGCACCAGTCCCTGCTAAAGCCGCTTCATTTCTAGCATCTTCGTATGCTTCTTGCTCTGGTGTAATAACCTGCTCTTGGCTTAATAAGCCGCCTTCGCCGCCTGCTGCTAAAGGCATATCAATCCCAGATCCTGAAGGAATTCTGTTCATCTCTGATTGAGCGTCACTCAAAGGAACTTCTGATCCTCTAGCCCCTTGATTATCATTAGGATTTCCTTTTCCATAATCACCACTCATCATTCTATTAAAAACTTCAGAAGCAATCTGCTTTTCAGTTGCGTTAGGGAATTCTGAATTAACTTCAGCTATTGTATCAGAAAGTATATCAGATGATCCAGCCAGAGAATTTAAAGTTTTCATAAATTCCATAACATTTTCTGGCTTAAATTTAAATACTTCTGTATCAAGAAATTTTACAAAATTACGTACAAACCCTTCATTAGCTTCTTCTTCTTCTTTTCCAGTTGTAGGAGCTTCTAAAGTTTGCCCAGACAAAAGAAGGTTTTTCTCTTCTTCACTTAAACCAGCATCTGGTCCTATGCCAAACATTAAATTAGCTAGCTGCTTGTTTGAGTGTCTAAGATTGTTTAGTCTATTTTGATCTTCTTGAGATACTACGCCAAATTGTCCACCTTTTAATAGTGCAGCAATCTCATCATTATTTTCTTTGTATATAAACTGAAGCTTGTCTTGCTGAACAGATTGTGTAGCAACATCTAATTCTTTTTGCATGTACTCTTCTTTGAGCTTCATGGCCCCATAAGTTTGAGCAGCTTTACCGCCCTCAATAAGACCAGTAGTTAAAGCGCCTAGGATATTAAGCTTCGCCATTCATCATCTCCTGTGGCATTGGTATTCCGTTTGCTTGCTGTTGGTCTTCAGCTCCTAGCATTCCTGTTACCAATCTCATCATTGATTCATTATTTACTTGTGGGTCATTAGAATCCATTGCTGCTGTAATAGCAAAGGTAAGGGCTTCCCCCATAAAAGTCTGTTCGCTTTTTTCATCTGGCAAATCAACCGCACCTTCATGCATTGCTAGGTCTGTAAGCTCATGAACAATCTCAGCCATCATTTCAATCTCGATATCCCTTGAAATATCTTTACCTTCTTCTTCTTCTAAAGCCACTTCGTTTGTAACTAGATTTCCAGCTATAGCACCAAGCTCTTTGGGAGCACCGTTAGGCATCTGAGAAATAATATCTCCAGCACCATCCCCATAAATATAAGAAACAATATTTTCTATCATTCCTTTGGCTTCAGCAACCTCTTCTTCTGGTGCTTGCTCTGCTCCAAGTTTAGCCATGTCCTGCTCTTCAACACTTCCTTGATTAGACTGGGTAGGTATAGGCATTGGTCTTGCTTGAGGTTTCATCATGCTGCATTCTCCGCTTGAGATATTAGCCCACCAGATACTGGATGTATTCCAGCTATGCTTGCTGGCTTAGAAGGGGTGTACCCTGCAGTTGTATTAACTCCCTCTAGTTCTCCAAATATAGGATTAGTAGCTCCCATAAAAGTTCCCGCAAGAGCTCCCTCTCTAATTGCTTGGTCGATCTTTGCTCCTGCAATATTTAATTCCGCATCTAATGCGGCATACCTATAGTCCATTAGCTCATCAAACTGGCGCTGATCTTCTGCAAGAATGTCACTGTCATCCTCAAGTAAAGCCCCTAAAGTAGATCCAGCAACACTAGCTATTTGACCTAAGCCTATAAGTTGACTTCCTGACAAGTCACCCAACTTACCAAATACATTACTAAGAAATCCAGAATCAGAAGAGTTCGAAAGAATATCGCTTGTAAAAGCTTTTGCTCCTGCTTTTTTGGCAATATGAACAGGCACCTCTGATATAGCGGAAGATCCTCCTGTAAAGAACTTGCCAATACTTGAGCCAACAGTACCAGCAGCTTTTTTTCCAGCACCAAAAAGAGAAGACAAAAATCCTTGGCCTGAAGACGCACCCATTCCACCAATGCCTGCAAACAAAGCGGCTCCTCCAATAATAGCAGGAACAATCCATCTGCTTTTACTTTTCTTTTTCTTTGTTACAGATAAGCGTGAGGTTCCGTCTGCATTTAATCCAGCCGTCTTTAGTTTTTCAGTATTGCTCATTGCGTCCACCAATCAGGGGTTACTGCAGCCATTCCTAATTCAGCTGATTCTGCACCCATTCCAGGTGTAGTGGTAATGTTACTACGAGCTTGAAGAACTGCTCTCCAGTTAGCTGACTGCTCTGTTAACTGTCGTAAAGCCATATCCATACTACCTTGTAGCTCTGTTAAAAATGATTCATAGTAAGCTTTATTCTGAGCTGCTCTAAACTCATTGTTGTATGCTTGGTTCTGCATTCTTTGGTTCATATATGCATTAGCATCTCGCTCAGCAATAGGCATAGCAACTGAAAGTATAGCGCTCATTACTGCTTCTTCAGCGATTGAGCTATTAACTAAGCCACGCGCAGCCATAGCCTGCATGGTTTTAGTTGTTGCCGCTTTAAATAGAGGGTTGTTCTTATTAATAAGATTAGTTAACCTCGTTTCTAAAAGCTCTGAGTTAACTCCGTCTGCTACAATCTCATCTAGCATTGGTTGCTGAAGCTGGCTTTCATCTATTGCAGGTTTTGATGGTGCTCTCTCTGTTCCTGGTTCCATGCTACCTGCTCCACCAACAACTGGCCTAACCGGTGATCTGGTAGGGCTAGATCCACTACTGCCGCCGCCCCCTGAAGGTGGTGTTGGTTCTGGTTTTGGTTTTGGTGCTGGTTCCTTTTTTTCAGGAAGAGAGCTACCCATTGATGGGAATCTGCGAACCTCATCAGCACCCATTCCATACTTAATAGGTGATGCAGAAGGAGATCCAACATAACCAGCACTAAGACCTTTTCCTATGTGTACATATTTTTCAGCTCCACCTGTGCCTTTGCCGCCACCAGCAGTTAGCAATTTTTCAAACCCAGCTTTCCTTAAAGCATCTTCTTTGGCTCGTAACTCCTTCTCTCTTGCTAGCTCCATCATATAGTCGGATTCGGGTGCTAGCTTAGGAATTCCATATGACATCTTTTTATTAGGTGATCCTTTTACAGCATCCCTTCGCCGAAGAAGCTTACGCTCTTCATCTGTTACATATGCTAAGCTTGTCTTGCCACTTTTTACTGGAATTTTCATCGTCTAATGCCTCTAAGAGAATAATTAACAACCGCCCCTTGAAGGGTTATTGGTTTATCGTAAATGGATTCGTTTTTAATAATAAGTCCCATGTTGGTTCCTATACCGTTTATTTTAATTCTTTCTGATGCAACAACTGTAACTCCAGTAGCGTCATTAGATATATCAGCTGCTGTCCATTGGTCCGCTGTAACAGGTACAGTGTAGCTTGATGCTGCTGGTGAAGTACGTGGGTCGTATGTGCCACCATAATCAAAGCTTGGCTGAATAGTAAGTGATGTAGATGTATCAGCATTAACTTCTAGGTTTATATCTCTAAATCTTTTCTTAGCTTGTGGTGATCCATAGCTATGATAAGAAGTTCTAATAAATGATGGCACTGATTCTCCATCGAAACTAGTACCTGAATCAATCTTTCTTACATAGCCGTCTTCAAACCCACCGTATACAACTTCAAATCCATTCTCATCTTCAGCAGAGCATACAGAATATAGTTGATGCTTTAAAGTAAACGGCATAATACCTCTATTCTGTCTATTAATATAGGTCATCGTAACACCTGTTTTATCATTAAAGAATAAACGGTATTGATTCTTTGCTCTAACCTTTACAGAGTTTATAGCTTTTTCTTTTTGTTGCTGCATGTAAGGATCAATAGCATCAGATGCAACAGCTGCTTGGAAGTCACCAAACGCTTGAACTGTAAATATAGAAGTAAGTCCTCTATCATCCAGAAAGAATGTTTGATCCATTTTCTGCAGCGTATAGGGTATAGCTCCGGTTCCTTGATGGAATCTTTTAAGAGCCCAGTCTAGAGATGAGGAACCATACAACATAAACGTTTCATTTCTGGTAAAGATAGACATCACATCGTTTACTTCTGTTGAGAATCCTGACACAACATCACCAACAGAAAGCTCAGCAGCTCCAGTTATTACGCTCCATTTGTTAGGCGCTGCAATACTTGAATGTTGAATAGAGCCGCTCGGAAAAGAATAAAATAAATGTTTTGTGTGAGCTATAACATGCTGTGGTTTATCTACAGATGTGCCTGTGTTTATCTTTGTAAACGTAGTACCGTCCCAAGAGAATCCCTTATCAACAGTATTGACACCATACATAGTAATGCCAGACGTGGTACCTCTAAAATTATAATTTATAAACTCGTACTTACCATCAGGATTAATTGTTTGCTCGTATACAGTACCGTTAGCTTTTGCTACAGTAACAGAAGTTGGTTGAGATGCTCCATTAACTTCTGCTCTTTTAACCCCAGAAACTGTAATATCTTCTCCATCAGTCCATGTCCCACTATTGTTTTTTACTGAAAAATATCCAACAGCTGTGCCTGCGCTAAAAGTTCCAGATGTAATTGTAACGCTTGTTACTTCAGCAGTCTCTCCAGATGTTCCACCAGTAATAGTATCTCCAGCACTTATCTCTATTGTTCCTGCGTCAAAAGCAAGAAGAGGCATCTGAAGATCTTCATTATCAACAAATCCTCCAGATATATTAGTAAAAACCATTGTTCCTGCAGCGCCTGTTTCCCACAACCCATGATAACTAATGCCCTGAAGGTCTCCGCTTGCTCCGCTAGTTGCGCCAACTAAAGTTGTTGGGGTGCCCGTGTCTCCAGGAGTAGGCTCACCATTTGTAGTGGTGCCATCAAAATCTAATGCTTCACCAAGGCTAACTTCTGTCCATCCAGAAGAAGATGACTTATACATTCCAGCGGTTGCCCCGCCCACCTTATTTCTAAAAGCATATATGTCTCCGTTGTATACCCAAACGCCAAGAACAGATCCTTCTCCAGGAACAATAGTTATAAGGTCTCTTTGGTTTTCAATACGCTCTTGCAGCTCTGGCAAAAGGCTTGCATCAGCACTAGCATCTCTTAATACTGGATCGCCATAAACATATGCAGAAGCGTAGATACCCATTAGCCAACCCTAACTACATTAAGTTGCCCGTATTGAAATAGCATGTTCTGTGATGATCCTTGGTCATGGCGCAATCGAACAAGAAGATCAGAGTGTGTAGTATGCCCAGTAGTATCTATAATGCCTCCAGCAGCAATGGCCGCGGCCTCAGAAGAAGAGCCAAGAAGTCTTTGTACTTTAAAGTTACTTTCTACAACCGCGCCACCATCAGCCTGAGTAGCAAGCAACCAAGTCCACAGTACGTTACCCGCAGTTCCTTGCTTGTAAGAGATGTTCATTTGTGCCATGAACAATCCTTTTGTGTAGATTCGAATACGATCATTAGCGTAGTCAGCATCTGCTCCATAGGTAGCGCCATCGGTGTCATCAGAGCCGTTAGCGCCTGAACCTCCTCCTGCCCAATCAAGAGTGACTGTAGTTCCATTCGCCACTGCCTGTGCCGCAGGAGTTCCGTCTGCCGCATTGTTGTTTATATTTGCATATGAACCCATTGCAGAGACAACATAGTCTCTCATGTCTTGCGCTGAAATAGAGCCAACAGTATTATCTGGAAAACTAGTTCCAAGTAAGTATGCTCTAGTACGTCTAGTATCTGCCATTATCTATACTCCATATTAAATGCGCTACCGTATGCGCTATCTGCGTTAAAAATATTAATTGTTTCGCCTATTTGAAATTGACCACTTACAACTGAATAGTAAATATAACCTTGTGCATTATCATTTGAAAATGATCCACCGTTAGAACCGCTCTCAATACCTTCTATCTCTACCTGAAGTATTACTCCAACAGCCCCAGTAGTTTGACCTTTTATTAAATCACCAGGCGATGGTATGTTTAATAAAAACCCAATGTTATAATCAGATCCAAACTGTTCAAACAAAGATTTGCCAATAGTAAATGGCATTCTGTAATAAACAATATTTGATGGAAGAGTTTGACCATCTGCTCTCTCATATCCATCTAACCTTTGGTATCGACCTCTGATATCAACCTCAAAGTTATCAGCAGATACACACTCGCCAGGACTTATAGATAAAGCAGGATCAACAAGGTTTATTCCACCAGTAAATGGAAAATACTTTGACTGAAGTCCCGAAGGAGCTAAACGCCTATTTCTTAATTTTGTCATTCTGGCCTAACTGTATAATTAAATAAGTCTTGAACTTTAGAAAACCTTCTATTCTTTTGGCCTGGAAGTTGGTCAGCTTCTAACTTGTCAAGCAAATCTTCAAAAGAAGCTAATGCCCCGCTAAGTATTTCAGGAGCATCTTCATTCTCACCATAATATATTTTTGCTCTAGCAATAATCATATTGTGAAATCGTGGAGGAATAGAAGATATATCTGAATCTGCTGCTAATTCTGTAGGAACTCTGTAGTATTCTGTAGATATAGTTGTAGTAGAATCTGGGGTAGGCCAAACATCTATAACGTTATCAGGCTTAATAGAGAAAACTTCTGGAGTTCCTGAGTCTATTACGCCAAGCTTGTATTCAAGTCTATATTGCTCCCAATCCATAAAGTCTAACTGTTGATAGTCATCTGTAGCTTTACTAAAGACAATAGAATCTAATTTCCAATTGCCTAAATCTGCTGGTGAGGTTAGAGTAGACACTCCAATCGAAGGGGCTATATTTGCTTCGCTCCATAGATAATTCCAGTTGAACCATCTACGCTGTATATCTAGATCTGCGTTTTTAATGTAGCGAACAACAGCAAGCTCTTCTTCTGAAAGATCAGAAGCTGTTACACTTGATGGACCAGTTCCAGGAATACCTATATCTCTGGACATATCTTGGCATAATTGTAAGTATGTACTCATTTTAAGTTCTTCGCTATATCCATGTAAACTTTACCTACTGGTATTTTAGATGCACATAATGCACCACCTGTTTCTTTATCCCTAACACAAGTGTCAAATCCGTGATGCATCTTATGACAAGGATAACACTCTGCTTCAAATGGCTCAAAGGTTGTGGTGTTATTCCAGTGCTTGCTTAAATTTTCTTTTGATGAGTGAGACAAGAACAAACTTTTATGCACTCTGCTGTAGTTAGAAACAGAGTTTAATACTCCTGTCTCTGGCCCTACAATTACATTGCATAGTTTTGCTAAAGCTAGAACATCTCTTATAGGCCACTCACCCGATGTAGTTATTACCCTGCTTTCTTTTTCCCATCCTTGCTCAAGAAGTTTACATGCATAATCACCTACTGTGATAAATGTAACATCTTTTCGCATATCAAGAAACCTAGCCATTAAAGCATCATTTCCAGGCCAGACTTTATGAACAGAAGATCCAGATAAAACATTCATAACAAGATGTTTAGTTTTTACTTTCTTCTTCTTCCAATCCCTCATTCTGGATTCTTCTTTTTTTGTTGGGTAGAATGATGTGTCAAACTCATGCTCTACACCAGCGATGTCATGCATTCTCTCCATGTAATTAACATTACATTCTGCATGAATATCTTCCTTATTCCATTTAAACCTTTCATCTCCTGGAATAAGAACTGGTCCTTGTTCTAACTGAACCGTTCTATCTCCAACAACTAATAAGGTTCCCTCTACAGATTCTGAGAATTGAATCACCTTGTCAAATAGCCCATCAAAATGCGCCCAGTAATCATCTAGTTTATCTGGGTATATTTGATTAGTTCTTTGTACTAAAAGCTCATCAACGTAAGGATTAGATCTTAATATATCTTTTCCTGTCTCATTAGTATTAACGCAAACTCTGTATCCCTGCTTTTGTAGTAGTGGCAGAACTGAACTTGTCTGCAGTATGTCTCCAAAAGCTCCATATCTAATTACACAAACTGTTTTTTCTTTTCTTATTCCACCAAAGTCTTCGGGAGTAAAGTCAGAAATTTCCTTTTCAGGAACTTTTATTATTTTCAAGTTGTCCTCTTTTAGAAGCCCCATCCTGACACAGTCATTCCAGACCGTACCATTTTGCCATTTACTCTGGCTTCATTGTTAGATCGTGGCTGCTCTGCAGCATACTCTTTGCAACGCTCGTCAAATAGCTGATCGCCACTCGTGAATCCTTTTTGCTTGGGCTCGGTAGAACCATAGCTTTCTTTAGGCGTTTCTTCTTGGTCGCCAATATACGCAGTTATTACATTAATTTTCATATGATTACCTTACCCTGTAGGTTGGCTTAGGTTACATCTATATAGGTCCCAGGGAGCACGAAAAAGCTGTTCCCTACGGCCTTAGAATTAAAATGAATTGGGGGAGAGTTGCCCCTCCCCCGCATCAATTAGGCTTGCTCGAACTTCCCTTTTGAGGGAGCACTAACACTGCCTTTTGCGATACCCATAGGTTTCTGATCTGGGCCTTTGCTGTCCATCCCCATTGAAGCTAGGGATTCTCCTGCAAAAGACTTCTTCTCAGTCAAACCATTGTCGGGCATTTTGCCACTTGCACTATCTTTCATAATTTCCTCCTAGTACCATTCAATCATGACATGAACATGCGCCTGACCAGCAGGAGTACCGCCAGTAGGAGCTTTCAAAGTCAGATGAATATCGGTATCAGCTGGAAGTGCGTCGAGCACAAGGTCAGCAGCCGTGTCAGTCAGGCTCTGCTGAGCACCAGCAGCAAGCGTACCTAAACCCATGTTTACGTACTGCGTACCAGCGGCAGAAGAACCAAGATTGACAGCGCCTTCCGTGGTGACGGCATTGAAAGTTTCGATAGCTTCAACATCAATCTCTTTGATGCTACCTTGCTTTCCTTCTGGGCCACGAATAATCATGGAACCAGTGCCTGCACCAAAGTCGTGGTAATAGCTGAATGCATAAGGACGTGGATCGCTGTAACTCATAACAATTTCTCCTTAAGATTGGCTATCCCACATCACGATGCGTGACTGGGCTGCTTGTGTGTGAACGAGGCCGAAACCTCCCAAGTAATACCACGCAATACCACGGTCCCGTCCGAAGTCGCCAGGAATTTTCCCACGAATTTCTTCAGGAACAGCGATAGCTTCAGCAACAGTATCTTCACCAAAGAACAGGCACCAATCGGACTTGCCGTTGGACCATGCACTAGCTGAAGTACCGAGAGCTGCGGCACCTTTGTGGGTCTGCTCAACGAAACGCACACCCTCGTAACGACCAATTTCGCCGTTCATAATCATCTGGAAACCAGCATCAATATACTGCTTAATTCCTTCAAGATCATTCTTCAACTGACGATAGGTCGAAGGACGCGAGATTGAGTAATAATCATCATCAGCATACGCTGGGATGTTACGCTCTTTCATTTCGTCAACAATCAACTTGACATGCTCTTTACCAAGAGCAATGTTGTTAACCGTTGCAGACGCACCATTCTCTGTAACCACCAAAGAAGTCGTACTCGTACCTGCAGTAGGCGTGACGCGAACTTTCGCGGCATCGAACTGCGCAGCAGCAAGATTATCGAATCCTTTAGTAGCATCGTTTTTCAGCACTTTCCGGATAACTTCGGCCACAGGCTGCTCAGAGAGATCATCCAATTTACCAGTGTACGGTACGCTGTTACCAGCTTCCGTAATGGTCATGGTTCCCTGAGAAATAGTGAACGAGGTTTCTGGGATGGTGCTGGTCTCTGTTAGTGTCGTGCCTTGCGTGGCAACGTCACTGTACACGTTCCAATGGAATGTATCGCCGCGATGTAAGCCCTGATGCGCTGCGTCTTTTACGTCGCAGAACTGACGGAACTTGACCATCGGCTGAACTGCCATCCGAAGAAGGCGGCTCAGGTTGTCAGCATACATATAACCACCAGAGGTGTTAACTGACCATACTTGTCCAGCCATAATTAACCTCCAAAAGAGTTATAAGTTTTGGCCTCTAGCTTTACGCATTTCTGCAACAATTTGAGATGGTGTCATAGGGACATCATTCTTCGCATTGCCAGCCGAAGCCCTTACGGATTTAGGTTGTCTCACAATTTTTTGTTTGCGATTAACCCGTTCATTTGAATCATTACTAATTCCAGCCCACTCACGAGTGTACTCAGCAGCTGCATTGATAATCTGCGACGGTGTCCAATTAGGATTTTGCTCCGTTAGGGTAATCGTCTTCCTATCTGCAATTGCTCGAAGCTCCTCAGATTCTGCAATATCTGGATAGCTTTCATTAAAAGATCTTACTGCATCCTCTAATTCAGACTGATATGCTGCCCTCTGAATATGCTCTTGCTCTGCTTTTTTTCTTGCTTCGTGAGAAAGAATAGCTTGATTTACAACCTCTTCTACATTTTGGGTGGCATTGCTGCGCCCACTATTTGCCAAGGTCCTGAGTAGTTTAGCAGCCTCCGCTGCGTCATCCTGGAATAATGCTTCATGGTATTTTTCGACAATGTCTTCAACACCTTCTGCTTCTTCCGTTTGCTCAACGTCCTGACGGGATGGTTGAGAATTTAACATTCTTAATTGTTCTTGAATCTGCTGCTCTCGATACATAAGCTCTCGCTCTTTAACAGCAGCAGCTTGAAACTTTTCTTGAGATGCGCGATCTTTCTGATGGGAAGACTTTAAAGAATCAAACGGAACATCTACTTCTTCACCGTTGACTTTAACCTTGGTAACCCACTGTTCTCCATTAAACCATACTGGCGCATCTGGAGCTTCCTGAGCTTCTTCTACTTCTTCTTCTACGTGCTCTTCTTCCCTACGTCTGTTATAGATCTCCTCTAAAGCCTTTTCCCTAGCGGAAAGAGGGTTTATCTTAGGCATATCAAGATCATTAACAGCTTGTTCTTCAACAACTTCTTCCGACTCTAACGCATCCTGAACCTCTTCTTGGGTAGCGTTTTCCATATTACTATCTCCTTATGGTTCTAATACACCAGAAGATTTGTATTTTGAAATCTTATCAGCATTCTCCCCTTCTTGTATAATACTGTCAAACCACTGCAGCGTTTTTAAGGGTGTTGAGAGATCAGAAACAATCTTCCGGTACTCTTTTAGTTCTTCTTCTGAAGAACCCTTAAATCCGTTTAAACCAATATCTTCTAAATTATTAATTCCCTTTATGTACTCATTGAGGGCTTTTGTTAATATTGCTTTACCTACGGATGTATTTAAAAAATCTTTTGTGGTATGACCTATTCTTATTCTTTTAACTAAGTCATCAATCCCGACTTCACGGGGATCATAGTAATCCATATTATCCTACTGCGTAAGGTATTTTACCATAGTCGTCTCTAGCCATTACTCCAATATCGCCTTCGTCAACCATCTCTTCTTGTCTTGCAATCTCAGAATCTGCTATCTGATTTATTAAAGCTTCTCTTTGCAGCATTAACTCAGCACGTCTAGTTGCTACGTCTTCCTGCTTCAATTGTAAATCAATATTTTTTAGCTGTGCTTCCATTTCTTTTTTGCGAATTTCTGTGCCGTACTTCATGTTAGCAACTTCAAGATTTCCTTGCTGTTTCATCTGTTCAATAGTAATTCTATTTTGCAGCTTTCCTTGTTCAGACTGAATGTATCCTTGCATCTCTTCAAGTTGCGCTGTAAGTTCTGCAACCTGTGGATTCTGCTCCATCATAACAAAACGTTCACCGTCTTTATATCCAAGAGCGCCAAACACTTCTTTTACAATCTCCTGAACATTCAAGCTCTCTGCAAATCCTGGAAGACCTCCAAGCATCTGTATTCCAGATATAAGGTTTTGAACTTTGCGTAATGGATCTGTAGCACTAATTCCAACGTTAACCTTTAATAGAACTTCGTACTTTAACAGATCGTTTATAACACCCTGGTATTGCTGATTAACTTGAATTGCTGCATCGCTCGCTAATTCAAGAATAATTTCATCTGTTTCATAGTACTGCTCAAGACGCATAAGCTGTTTAAGTACACGCTCTACCCAAGTTTCAGAAAAGGTTCTAAGAACATACTCTGTAACTGTTCCACTGTTGCTTGCCATAAGTGACATACCGCCAACAGTTTCATTTAAAGATCTAGCTCCTTGTACTGTAGACGTTGAGAAGTTACCTTGCAACTCATCAAAGTCCATATTGATCCTATCCTGTTCTGCATAAGCTGAACCTGTAACATCTCTAGTATCAATAACACGTACATCGTTATCTGGATCATCCATCTCTACCGCGCCACCAGGAACAGATCTAAACAAAGCATCTAGATCAATGTTTCTATCTCTGCGAATATGGTAACGTTTGTTCATTGCTAAACGAACATTGTCAAACCTTTGGTTCCATATGTCGTTAGCAGCGGCCTGCAATTCTTGTGTTAGCTCTACTGTTCCAGCTGGATAAAGTCTATGAGATTCTACATTAGTGTAACCCATTACATAAGGGCGCTCACCATTCCTTAACCAAGGATACTCTTCTAGAAGAGGTTTTGGATCTGTAAGCATTGCATCAGTTCCTACTGTATAGTAGCACCAATCCATTCCTTCTCTGCGAACAATGTTTTTATGTATCCATACAACTTTGTAAGAATCAATATCACCATAGCCAGCATCGTTATCTAATCGATCCTCTCTTGGCTCATCCCTAATCATTCGGGTGGTATCATCATCTTCATCTGTATCAGAAGCTAGAAGCTCACCTATAGGAATATCTAACCACTCTCCATCTATCATTTTTTGTCTAACATCCTGAACGTACATAGGCATAAGATGAATGATATAAGGACTGCTTTCCATAGGATCATGCCAGTCAGCAGCAGGATCAATTCTAATATTTTCTGGAGAAATAAGATCTATAATAGGTTTATCTTTAATAGATGTCTTCTGTTTAGTTACAACAGGATTACCGTCAGCATCCATAACAGGTCTGTTCTGGCTATCTACATTTAAGTAAGCTTCTTCTTTCTCTTCATATTCCCAATACTGATGGCTTACACATATGCCCTGTACAGCTGCATCTTGCAAGGCTGCAGACATTGTCTGGAACCAAGGAAGAGTGTTTGTAAGCCTATACTGCATGATAGATTGAGATACCGCTGCAGCCGCAACCTGATCTGGGTCGTTAGGATTTCTAGGCTGAACACTTACAACATCTTCGTTAGTAAAGAAAGCAACAGCCATAGCAGACTGAAGGTTTCTTACAGCAGTTCTGGTCTTTGGTCTAAAAAACCTAGACCTTTTGTCATACGCCCCAGTGTTATACTTAGAACCAGGGGGATGCTTGCTGTTAAACAAAGAAATGCTTTTTTCCCACTGATCTCTAAGGTTAGAATCAACCCAATCACTAGACTCTTCATAAGCTTCACGAGCAATACGCAGCCAAAAATCTTCTATGTACGGAGTATCCTCCATCTGTTCAACAGATATATTTTCTGAACCCTCCGTAGGAGGCTGCGGTCTAATTCGGCTCATCTAGAGTAATCCCCATTAAGTTTGCCTTTGGAATCCATTGATAGGTCATGGTACAGTGTGTCATCAAACTGACCCCTCTTCTGCCTAAACCTTTCTAGTATTTCTCCGCCAGCCATAACAACCATTTTGTAATCGTTGTCTATTTTATCGGTATGAAGAACAAATCCCCAGTTGCCAGAAAGACGCATTGATTTTACAGAAACAACTCCGTCCATTACATGTACAGCCCATAACCACCCAGGATACTTTTCTTCTAATTTTTCTGCAATATTTTTAGCTAACATATTATCATTTAAAGAATATATGTTTGACTTTGCAACATCTAAATTCATTACTTTCTTCCCTTCTTTTGTTTCTTTTTTGCAGCGGTTTCGGTATAGAAAACTCTGTTTCCATTGTTGAATATATATGTTGGTGTTGGATACTTAAGAGAAGGATCAGCCTTGTAGCACTCATCCATCCAACTCCAAGTAGTTTCTTTTGTTTTTATATCACCCATATTGTAGGTTTCCATGTTGGGTCTTTCCAGACAGAGCTAGGAAATTTACCATCTATTGTAAGTATTCCGCTAACAGGATCATAAGAATGAGTCTGCCCTACAATTGGTGCCCTGCCATAAGCGCTCCAAGTATTTGGATCTGTTGCCCAAGTGGTTGATATGGTGTACCACTTAATTAAATCCATTGATAAGGAGCCAGCGGGAACAGTCCTGAAAACTCCTTTAGCAAATACTGGTCCATGTCCAGTAAGAGATAAAGATCCAGCTCCTATACTTGGCGCAAAACTTATACCGAGATTAGGAGAAATACCATTAAGAGTTAGGTTTACACTGTCTGGATAAACTATATGATTGTTAGGATTATCTGGAGCATATCCAGTTAGGCTTGCGCTATATGCACTAGGGGCAAGATAGTAGTCTTCCCAATGATACGTAGCCGCATTCCAAGCATCCGAATTAGATGACCAAGAATCCCAAGGGTTAGACATTACAGATACCTAACGTGTAAAGGATCAGCCTCCGCATCAGGTGATTCAGGCCATCCCCAATATGTTTTATCTACTGTAGAATTAATTGTTTCAGTTTCATCAGATACAGTTGTTACGCCTTCTTCATCAGTAACTTCAATTCTTCGCTCCTCTTGCACTTCATGATTCTGAAAGTTACGAATAGCATCTACAGAAGCAAACGCTTCAATTCCTGACTCAAGACTGTTACCATGAGCGCGTACTTCATTACGGTATGTAGTCCATTCAGAAGACATAGCAGTTTCACTGTCAATAGATCTGATAACTCTCCAATCAGAAGGAGCAAGCAATGCGCCTGTGTTTGCTTGAACCTTTTTAATAAGGTCTTCTTTTAAGAGTTCAACATCTTTTTCAGTAGTCGCGTAAGAAATTACATACTCTCCATCAACTAACTCGTATGTTTCTGAACCAGTGTCATAGTATCTGCTATCTACAGATTCAACACGCGCAGGATAAAAACCTATTTCTGCTAGTTCTTGTTTGCTCCATGCTGTAAATATATTAGCAGGATGCTGTATGCCATCGACCGTTAAAGCGCGAGGCGTCTTAATTGTTCCTATTGTTTCGCTATACCACATAATTACCTCGCGTTAGAATATTTGAATGGTGATTCGGCAATGGCCAAATAAATGTAATTTTGTCCAGAATTGTTTAACCCATTTGAAGTATTTCTAAATTTAAAACCGTTAGATGTAAAATCACCCCAAGCGTATGTACCTTCCGTACTAGATAAATCAGCCCATAAAGTTTTATTTATTTCATTGTAGGTATTTCTTTTGTTATCAACTATGACCCAATTTCCAGTTGCTGTCGTGTTTTTAAACATAATAAAAGCAGGACGAAATCCAGTGTAAAAAAACGTACCATCTGTTGATCCATTACCTGTGTAACTACCTACCTTGCTGTAGCCTTCTACGGAGTGGAAGCAGTACATTATATAATCATCACCGTTGTAGTTAACCTCTTGATACGCACCTGTATTTACACCACCAAAAGTTATTAGCGATGCGGTTGGTGCTGTGTATGGATATGTGGCATTTCCAACTTCACCAAAGTCTCTAGCATTAAATTGAGCGTTAGTTGCGTTTAATGATAAATAGTTTCCATCAGTTAAATATTTAGCCCAAACGTGCCAACCTCTTACACCATCTGAACCATTAGATATTCTTTTCTTCATAATCACCATTTCTGGTGCCTGACTTAAACCATGGCCCATAGTGTCGCCCGCTACTCCAGTGCCTGTGTACTTAACAATACTAAATCCCGATGTAGTGTTAGCACTTACTGTTGAAGTGATTGTGCCGTCAGTGTTGGATGAGCCAGATGTGCTGTCCGCTTTCCAGTTCCACAAGACATAGTTTTGATTGTTAAGATTAATTAATTTATTAGTGTCAGTTCCCTGTCCAACAGTAACGCTTGTAGATGAAGTTGCTGTTGGATACCCATAGTCTTGATAAGTATCTTCAGCACTGTTTAGATTTGAGTAAACAGATTTGTCTAATCCTCTGACTCGATCAAATAATCTATTATGATAAACAGTTGTTCTGTTTTTGTTCCAAATTAAATCTGGCTCAAAACTTGTAGTTACTTCTTGTGTAGAGTTTCCATCGCCAACATACACAACCGCCTCAAAATGCTCTTCCGGTAAAGCAATGCTAGAATCATCAAGGTTGTTAGTGTTTAACGCTTTGTATCCTGTAGGTGGCGTGTAATAGAAGTCCTCGCCTACACCACCGTTTCCTTGTGCTGTTGTTTGTCCTGCAAAGGAACTGTCTTGGCCGAAGTTTACTGTCATGCCAGAACTTCCTCCTGAACTGCCATGAGCAAAATAAAAAGTAAAATCGTCTGAAAAATGGGCGGTTGTTACAGTTCTAAGCAAAGAGTTGTTTAAGTAATAACTTGTTTCTCCATTGCTTGAATTATGCGCAATCCCTACGATGTCACCATTTGATGCATTACTGTAACCTACTAAATTTCCACCATCGTAACCAACATAACTAGAGTTTAAACCGCTATTGTTATAAAAAAATGTGCCTTTAACAATATTGTAAGTTCCTAACAATGGATCAAGAGATGCAACACCCATGTAAGGTATGGTGTTGTCATCAATTCTTACTTCACAATACCACTTTCCACTAGAAGGAAGCATAAAAGAACTTCTTTTAAAAGAGTCACTTGTTGCTGAAAACTTTAAGTTTCCTTCTGAAAGTGTCCAAGAAGTTGTGTAGTCATTTAGTAAAAGATTGATCGTAGAAAAGTTATTCGTTGGACTATCAAGTACCTGATCTGTAGCAACATAACCAGTAACAGTTAAATCGTTATTGTTACCGCTATAGTCATCGCCTAATGCGGAAGAGTCTTGATATTTTAAATAATATCCATTAGCGCCGTAAGAACCTTCATATTCTACAGGCTTCCACTGATTTGTATCTGCGTCGGTTTCACCAAAAGATGCAGCTGTAAGTGCAATGCCATCAATAAAATGTGTTTCTGCTAAATATGATCTATTGACTCCGCCAAAAATAGCACCATTAATGTAGTGGTTAGCACTACCATTATTCCAATAACCTTCTTGGTTTAAAGCAATATGAGTATATCCGTAAGTTCCACTGACTACAAAATCAACAAGTTCACCATTAACATATAGTTTAAGTCTATCTGCAGCAGTTGCATTTGTTGTGTCTTTTACAAAAACAATGTGATACCAAGCACCAGAATCCCTAAAACTCATTTCTGTACTGAAATATGCTTGAAGAGAATTGCCAATAAAATTTTGATAGTGCAACGATGCACCTACACCCGGCCCGGTGCCAGGAAAAAATACTAGTGTTTCATAATTGCTGCTATTTGAGCCGGCGCTAAATAAATAGCCATATGCATTAAGGTTGTCACTTCTTTTAATCCATGTACTGAATGTTAGGGTTTTTCGATTACTAGCGGCCCCAGAAAATTGAAGATTGTTTCCAGATCCCCCACGAAGTGAGTTATCAATGTTATAGCCGCTAACCTGCCCTGACGATCCGGCAATAATGTTGTTACCAGTTAATCCACTCATGAATAGTTCAGAGTCGCTACGGCTTGAATGTTAGTGCTGTCAAGAACAACGTAATCAATACGATCTACTCCTGCCGCAGTCGTGGTTAGTGTGGGCGCAGTGCCTCCTATAAAGTCCCAGTAAGAACCCCAAGAGCCAGTGCGTGAACCAGTACCGTCTTGTGTAATAAAGATAGAACCTGTTTGTCCTGCTGTAATATTTGATGGATTATTAAACGTAGCGTTATGCCCTAACGTAACTTTAAAGTTATTGCTATCGGATAAATCAATAGTAATACTTGTAGAAGACGTAAGCGTTGTAATGTTTCCTGAAGTCGCAGAAACAGCAACAGTACCACCTGCTGTCCTTGATTCCATAGAATCAACTTTTAAATTACTCATTTAGGATATGCCTCCTTTACGGCTTCAATGGCATCTAACCAAGTGCGTGAGCCTTCTGTTTGGTCGTGAAACATCATGTCCATTTGTTCTTGCCAAGACGGATATGCATCTCTACGTTTTTCAGCATAAGTTCGTGTGTCTGGTTCTGGCTCTGGTTCAACAAAAGAAAACACATTGCCGTCCCATGAACTACCAATCTTTGCGTTAGCGTCTACTTGAATTAATTCACCATCCACGTTAAATTCAGAAACGCCATCCCACTCAATTATGTTTTCAACAATTCCAGAGTTAACAATTGCGTATTTCATTATTTGTACTCCGTTACGATTACGATTCCATCAGCACCACTACCAGATGCAACATTAAGTACTCCTTGATGCGACCCTGCGCCTCCAGAGCCATAACCTTTACCGTCTTTAAGTGCAGTAGTGTCAGCAAGTCTTTGGTCTGCCGCCATACCTAAAAACGATGCTCCAACGATTTTGTTATAATGGCCACCATTAGTGCCTGGAATATTTAAATCACCTCCTGTTGCCGCCCCACCAAGAGAAGTAGTGTTGTAAGTAATATTCCTTGCGCCTAAACCTCCACTTCCTGTAACAGTGTTTGTTCCATCGCTCCAAATGCTATCACCTCCATCAGCACCAACACCGCTATTTGATGTTGATCCCGCTCCTCCTGAACCAATGGTTATTGTTGCAGTCGAAATTGAAGAAACATCAATCAATTTTCTAGCGTAACCGCCTCCCGAACCATTCTGCATTTGGATTGCAACTGAACCGCTTGCGCCTCCCGCTCCTCCTGCACCTTGAACTTCTACAATTACTTTTGTAATCCCAGTTGGTCGTGTCCAAGTTCCTGAACTGGTAAAGTATTGAACAGACGCAAGACCGCTATCAAAGCCAGAACTGCTACCGTTATTTGTTAGCGTTACACCTGATGGGATCGTAAACGTATCCCCCGAATCACCTAATGTGAAAGCCGTACCTGTGGCGGGGCTTATCTTGTTTGCTTTAATTTCACTAGCCATTACAAGCCTCCTGACAGTGCTTTGATTTCAGCATCGGTCAAGCCCAGTGCCTCAAGTTTGGAAACGGCAGATGCTTTGTCGGCTTCTGCTTGAATTTGTTCTGGTGTTTTTTCTGGTTCGGGTTCTGGTGGTCGTGCTACAAATGCGCCGTCAGCGTAAACACCTCCGATCCATGCGTTAGCATCTGCTTCAATAAGAACGCCGTATACGTTGTATTCAGAACTGCCATCCCATTCGATAATGTTGTCAACGATGCCTGATTTAATGATTGCGTATTTCATCTATTTGTACTCCCACACGATTACGATGCCGTCACCGCCATTTCCTGCGTGAGTTGCGGCCGGATAACTTCCGTAAACTTCTGCCCCACCGCCACCTAATACACCATCCAAACCACCTGCCCTTGAACTTGCATATTGAGGTTTACCGCCATAGCCAAAAAAGGAATTGCCTCCCTCTCCCGCCGCTGTAGTCGTGCCTCCTGTTCCACCAGTAACGTTTACATCCCCGCCAGTAGCCGCTCCACCCTGTCCAGTTAGATAACTACCTGTTTCTGAGGCGTCCCCACCAGACCCAGTAATTGTATTTGTGCCATCAGCCCAACTGCTGTCGCCACCATCGCCACCTTTTGTATCATTCGATGTTGATCCAGCGCCTCCACCACCTACTGTAATAGTGGCGCTAGAAATTGATGAAACATCCAAAAGTTTTTTAGCGTATCCACCACCGCCTCCGGCGTTTCTATTTCCGTTAGTAACGCTTTTAGTCGCCGCACCACCCGCACCCTGAACCTCCACCATTACTTTTGTAATCCCAGACGGTTTAGTCCAAGTTCCTGATGAGGTAAAAGTTTGTACCGATGCAAGACCAGAATCAAATCCAGACGTAGTAGCCGATGCGTGAACTGCAACGGTTGTTCCCGCCCCACCCAACGTAAGCGTTGAGCCAGACTCTTTGTCTATTGCGTTTACGTTAATAGTGCTCATACGATCACCAATGTACCAGTAACAATGATTGTGCCTGTCATAGTTACTGGCCCTGCAAGAACTGCTGATTCAATGGTATGATCCCCATCAATAGTTTCCTGATGAATAAAGAACCCGTCTTTTGCGGGCTCTTGACCTATATATTGATTTCCATTAACTACTTCAACCATGATTCCTCCTTACGTAGAAATGCTATCTACATATGAAACCCACACATCTAAAGCAGATCCTGTGTTAGATTTAATATGAAGGACATCTGTGTTTTGCATTACAACCTTTGCGCCACCCTGAATAAGTTCTACAGAAGAACTGGGTGGAATGGTTAGGCTTTTGCAAATGTGGTAGTCAGTACCAGAGCCTGTCTTATCAATGTAACAATCGCAAGTTACAGCGGATGTAAGAATGTTAGTTACTCTAATACCAATTAATGCATCATCAGAGTTGCTTGTAAGAAGGGTTGTTTCTCCCGTTCCTACCGCTGATGCTGCTACTCGTTCAAAATCTTGTGCCATTATTCTCTCCTATAGAGCTATAGCCATAGCAACCGCAAAACCAGGGGTTGCCGCATCTACGGTGCCCCATGAAGTGTCAGTGCCATCTGTGGTTAAATATTTTCCAGACTGTCCAGAAACGTTAGGTATAATAGCAGCTGTAGAAGTAGACGGAAAGCTGTTCTGAAGAACAACTTTTAACATTCTAAGATGGTCATCGCCTTCTGCTACAGGGTCTGAAACTGTAGGATTTGTATTTACTAATTGAGTTACCCAGTTTGCTGTTTCTAGTGCCATAGCCCCTCCTAAGTAAGTTCAAAAATACCAGTAGCGCTAGGCGTTACGGTAAGTGTATTGTTTTGCGCTAATGTAAACTGGCTTGTGGTTAGTCGGGAAAAACATACAAGCTTTCCGCCTGACTGATAAATAACAGCGTATTTAACATTAGATACATCGCCACCAGTAGCAGTCCAAACAACTGCAGTTGAATCAAACCTATATTTATTTGTTGCTGCAGATGCCCATGTGCGAGCGCTTACTGACTTTCCGCCAGTAGCGTAACCATTTCCATTTGCTACTTCATTAGCTAGTGAAGCTTGAGTAGACAAAGCAACGTTATTAATATTTGCGCTTGCTGCACTTGTGTGCAATGCCATGTAAAAATTAACTCCAGTACCGTCAAGATCAAATTGACCGTTACCTAAGTATTCTCTAAAACTATTGTAAAAACTCCATGCTGTAGCCGCCATTTAAGCCGCCTCCTTTAACGATTCTGGATTTTTGATGATGTGTGATATAAGTCCTTCGCCATGAACAATAAGATCATAACTTGAGCCTGTAACGCTTATTAACTGAACAAACTCCTTTGCCTGATGATAATGGGCTACAGTGCATCTAAATTGCTTCCCACCTACAACCAAATCTATCTCTTCTTCTTTATCATTTTCTGGCTGCTCATATGCGTGGTGATGATCCATAATACAGCTATCAAAACCAAAAATTTCAAACTTATGAAAGCCTAAAATTCTTAACAAATGTAACGCCCTAAGTGTTACCGTAGAGCCACCCATAATAGGGAAGAAGTCTTCATATGCTTTTCCGTATTGATCCTTAAGAAGGTCTATGTTTTCTTCTTGGGTATCACAATGCCACAACCAAACATTGCGGCCTGAAAGCATTTTAAATACTTCTGGATGACATTGAGATGCCATTAAGTATTTACATGTGTCTACTGGAGTTTTAATAAATCTTTTATTAAACTCCCTGCTGTCTAGCATTATAAAAGCATTAGGAATAATTCCGTTGTCTAGACAATATTGATAAGTTCCATTTACTGTTACAATTGGAACGCCATCTTCGTATCTCTCTCTTACTATATGAAAGGTATCTTTAAGAGATGGTCCTCCAGTAACAAGACATATTTCTTTACCCCACTGCGTTTCAAACGGTTTTACCTGCGGCAATCCTAGAGAAACGCTGCTTTTTATATTGTTTCTTATTTCTTCTTTATCAGAGTTTACAGCAACAAATATTTCTGGAATAGGCTGTAATACTTGAACAGAAGGTGGATAGCCTTTAAATGAATTCAAGCGTGAAACTCTAGTCTAAGTTCTAATCCAAGGGCAGCAGTTGTAGATCCAATCTGATCTATGTCAAATCTTATTACATCAAACTCATCAACTAAACTGTTTGGTCCGATAACGGGAGGCGTTACGGCATCCTTACTATCGTTTTCTCCAGCATCAATTGTTAACAAAGTGGTTAACATGTCAACACCTTTGGTTTCATTATTTACTTGAATGTTTGTTGTTGATCCTGTTGCAGCTGTGTATACATGCCCACCAACAGTATTAAGCCTAAGCCCGTCAAATGTAGATGGTGTAACAATCCTAGCAATTCCGTCTCCTACATAAGTAGGAAGTCCGTCAGCAATAACTTTAATTACTAATGTTCTATTTGAAAAAGATGTAGCATTAGCTAGTATCTTTCTATTGTCGCCAGTAGACGCATCATAAATAGCAATGTAATCAGAATTAATATCCATTGTGCTTGAGATATTAAGATTATTTATAACCTCTAATTTATCATTATTTAAGTTACTAAGGTTGTCATCCATCTCATCAAACGTAAGAGGACTACCTTTTGTTTGCCTTAATATTAAATTTGCCATTTATTTAAATCTCCAATTACCAAAAGCCATTACTTTTCCATTATCTCTTATAGTTACGCCAGCATCTATAGTTTCAGTAATAGGTCTAAGTAACATTAATTCATAGTAGTTTTCTGTGGCATAGTTAAACGTAGCCATAAAAGGAAGATCAATTAAATTAGCAGCACTAATAGTAACTAGCGCTAAAGCAAATACGTATAATTCATCATCATTTTTCTTTACAAAGTCTTCCCATCTGTCCCATTCGGACTTAGTTGTTTGCCCTTGATCCCACTGCATTGTTTCGCAGGTTGCTGATCCTCTGCCGTTTCCAGTTCCCACAACTCCCTTGTACGAGCAAGCAATGTCTCCATACCTCTTTGCCAGTGCGCTTGTTCCGTTGAGGTTATACTCAGATACGACAACTGGCTTACCAAGCCTAAGTGCTTCTTCAATACTTTTTCTGAATTGTGACTCACTTAGATTAAAACCAGTTTGCAAATATATAACGTCTGCATCTTTGTAATATTCAGGTTTTACTCCTGGTGTTAAGTGAACTCCAATGGGCTTATTCACGCCTTTTTTTCTAAGGTTCTGTATAAGAACGCTAACTTCTTGTGCAGAGTAATACTCATCACATTCAAGGCATACAACGTAGTGACTAACTAAATCATCTACTGCGTCTACTACTTGGTTTTGGTAATCTATTTGATTCTGTAGCCCCTGCTTGTAAACTTTAGGGCTGTCATCAGATATTAACCACATTACAGGAGCCAAATTTTTATCACGCAACTTATTAAGACGATCACGCCAAGCAACTCTATTAACACCGTCAACCACCTTAAACATTGGATCATGGTTTCTAGCCATTACATCTGCATGCGTATCACCATTTAACTTTAATTTTTCTATTACCTTTTCTCGCCAGATATTATTTGATCCATCTGAAAGCCAAGATAATGTACTATACTGAGCAGCACCTATTAAGAATGTGCTTTTATAATCAGCAACAACAGTAATAAAACCTGCGCTTACAAAAAAACAAAACAATATTGATGCTGCGTATTTACTAATCATTTTTCTTTATTTTTAATTTTGTTGGACCTGGTAAAGCCCATCCTAATATCATAGGCAATACGAATATTAATACTAAAGCCCACCCCCCTATCTCTACCATTTTATGAAGCAAAGTAAAAAAGTTATCAGGCGCCTTGATAATAGTCTGAGGCTCTTGGCCTGTTGTCAAAACCTCCGTCGCTACATCGGTCACAAAGGCACCCGTCATGGCTCCCAGTATCGGTGCACCTACACCCCCACTGATCGCAGTCCCAACACCCGCACCTATTGCTGAGCCCGTTGCTACTACTGTCGATTCTTTTAGGCTCTGGCATCCAGCTATTACTGCACAGGAACTGATGGCGAGGGCGATCCAAATATTGCGGACATAATAGCTAATGCTCCTACTATTACAATTACTATTTTTACCCTTCGGTCTAGAGCGTTCCAAGTTTTTACTATATTTTCCCACATACACATCTCCTGTGTTCTAGTTTATCTCTAACTTTACTGCAAATCTTACTTGTAGTATTTACTGCTACAAATGGTGCAATGCTGTGAACAAAAGCAGAAGCACTCCCAACCAACATAAGGCCAGATATAGACATTGCCTTTCGTAAGTGTTGCAGATACGTTTCATTATTTTCATTAAGATGTTTCATTTTTTTCTTTTTCTTCCGCTTGCTGTTGTAGACCACTTAACTTTTTTAGGCCCAGTTTTTTTGCTAGCTTCTGATTTAGAAATTTTAGATGCTACCTTTTTAGGGCGACAAGCAGGGTAAGGTCTTTTAGATTTTCCTTTAGCAGTTTTTCTGCCGCAAGCTTTTCCTGTTTTTACATCTGTCCACTCTTCTCCAAACCATTTACCAAGACCACCTTTACTACTTGCCACGTTTTTTTACTCTATTGTCTTTACCGCTCCAAGTTCCACCCATTCTTTTATATTCTTTACTTGCCCATGCGTTTGCATAAGCGGAAGGGTAAACTTTAAATTTTCTTTTTGCTTTTGCTTTTGCAGAAGACCATTTAGATGGATCGCTAGGTGTTGGTTTAGAAGCCATTATTTTTTCTTCTTTGTTTTCTTAGCATTTTTAGCTAATTTTTTTAAAACATTAGATTGTTTTTTATGCATATTAGAAGCTTTTGCAAGCTCTTTAGAAACTTTTTTAATTTTCTTTAACATTTCCACCTACGCCTTGCTTGTCTTATTCTTGAGTTAGGATCATTTCTGGTTTTAGCGCTAGAATTTTTTAATTGTCCTGCTGATCTAGCGCAATAAGACTTCCTTCTTTTAGCGTCTTTAGATCCTTTCTTAGGATTTCCTGTTACTGCTGTTTTAAGTTTAGATCCTGGATTTGCTTTGCGATGAGCGGCTACTCCCGCCTTTGTCATTCCTGCGCCTGCTTTAGTTTTTCTAAAGTTAGGCTTTTTTCCTGTAGTAGTTTTAGGTATTGGCTTTTGTTTTCTTTCAGCCATTATCTAGCCTCTGGGCCCAACACTCGTTGTAACATTTTTTCTAATGTTTCTAATCTATAGGATAAAACATCTAAGTTATCTATAATCATAGCCATGTCATCTCTGTCACGTTTAAGCATTTCAACATCATTAGATATACTACTGGCCCACCACACTGCGGTAGTTGTTTGGACTATTAAAAATATAATGGCACTAATTAAGTATGGTGGTATTGTCATTACGTTTCTACCGGAAAAGCAGGATTAGGATTTAAAGAAAATGAAGTTCCGTTAGAGGCTCCACCAAAAACAATACAAGCTTGTTCTTTTTCTTTTGTGCGCTTAGTCACTACAACAGTGCTTGTGGTTGAGTCGTGATTGACAAACAAGACCATGCTCATTGATGGAGTAAGGTGCGAGATCACCATAGGAATTTCTTGATAATCTTTTTCCAGAATCTCCATCATACGCGTAAACGAATCGACGCACATAAACGTCATTGGTGCAGCAAACTCGTACATATCATCAGGCATTTTTTCTTGCGCTTTTAATAGTACGGGAAACATTACAATAAACATAACAAAGGTAAATGCAGCTATAGTCGCTAATAAATATTTAATATGGTTCATAGTTAATCATCCACACAATATCCAGCAACCCAGTACGTAGGCTGAACATAAGGAAGAACCCCATATGGAATATCGCGAGGCTGCTTTTCATAGAAAGCTTTGCCGTTACTCATCCTATAGGCTACACGCCTAGGTTGATAAGTTCGTCGTCCTATTCTCCTTGTTCTTGCCATTAATAAGCTGCCTCTGCCTCTGGCTCCAGATTCCTGTAGGTGCGAATAACTGGAGGTGTTGGGTCAATATCGTATATTCTTGATAGTGCGTCTAAAAAATCAGGGTGAATTGTAGGAAAAAGATTGTACTCGTTATCTCTTACCCATTTTGCTAAATCATAAACAACGCCACTTTCATCTTTACGCATTATTTTTTTAGACATAAGAAACTCTTGCTTCCTGTCTTTTACGTCTAACTGCAAAGATGTAAGTCTTTTATTGTCTGTTGGGTAAGGCCAAAAAAATGAACCATCTTTTAGATCAGGCTCTAATCTTTGTATCCTATCCTTCTTGGATTGTGACCCTCCACCACCAACCCAGTTTAATTCGTACACAGGAAAGCTTTGCCCCTCTATACGCATCATTTCTTTAAAATGGTCTATGTCCGATTGAGCCCCATACCTCTCATACCCAACTTTTACTTCTCTAATTCCTGGGGCCATCTTCCATTTAGATCGCAACTTTTTTAAATAGTCCCAACGCTCTGAAAGACTTAATCTGTGACAAACTCCATCGAGTAAATATTTATTATAGAACGAATCAACACCAACAACGCACATAGCTGTACGGTTAGACCCTTTCTTTTTTGAGCTAGCTGGATCGACAAGAATATATACATTCATAGTATATGGTCTTACTTCCCACTCTCTCCACCACTCTGATTTAAACGCTACATCACTGCCCGCAATTGGGTTTAGTAACTGCTGACAAGCTACAGTGTATGTAGAAGTTGTTTTTTTAATCTCTTCCCAGCGCTCATCCATAAGAAACACTGGTACTCCATCCATTTGACCGTTGTGTGTGGCTGGATGTATACGAGGCTTTACCGCTGCTCGTTGTAAAATTGTACCATACGTGTCACCGTAGGAATATCTTGTACCTGCGTACTGATATCTTGGATTATGTGTAGACCCAAGGTTTAATGATAGCTCCCATTGTGTGGTTGTTTTTGCTATCTGCTCTGGAGTTGACACACTTTCCTGAACAACAACATCATCGTATATAATTAACGAAAAGTGTCTACCTGTTGGCTGCCCATCAACCAAACCGTGAGCTTCTACCGTCTGCTCTTTAGGGTTTGACTTTCTTTTTACACAAAGACCTTCATTTTCTGCCCATTTTGGAGCTTGCTGCCTAGGTTTTTCGTACAATATATCTGGATATAAATTAATAAGCTTTTCATTTGCTTCTAACTCTTGCATAACTTGCCGCAAAAATGGCTTAGCCTGCTTAGAAGAAAAAGATAAAAGACCTATTGTTATATCTGGATTACATAATATTTCTTGAACACAGCCAAGAAAAGTTATTATAGTACTTTTATAGTGAAACCGCGCCCAAAGATCGAGTCTTCTATCTCTGTCATTTTCGACCTCACGGCATCTTTCATATATCCAAGGGTGAAGCATGTCATGACGGTTACAGAGGAAAACACCAAGATAATACCTGTCAAGCTGACCGAGAGTGCGAATAAAAGTATCATCAAGATTGGGATCGCTATGACACTTAGCATATGCAGCAACGACTTGATCGTACTCTGCACCTTGTGCCCATTGAGCAAACTTGATGGCTGCTTCAGCATTTTTTGTATTAGCAAAAACATCTTTGGATATCTCTGGTAAACTCACTTTTTCTCTACGTCAGGTCCCTTTGCTTCTTCAGACCAACCATTATCTTTTTTGCCTTCAACAACTTTGAACAGAATGGAACCATCTTCTTGAACTTCAGTCCTATACGTCGTAGGAGTTAGCTTCCATACCGTGAACTCTTCACTGTTGGTTGGAATCGAGCTAAGCATCGACTCCATCCTGTCCATTGTTGACTCTACCATTGCAAGTGGTGAACGGTGTCCCGTCATACCCATCATGCGCTCAAACATTCTATCCATAGCTCTAATTTGATTACCTACCATTTTTTTCTCCATGTTGTACACCTATTATATTACACCTAAATATTTAGCAAAAAATCTAAAATTAACATTACAATAAGATCTTCAATCATTAAGCAGACGCGCTTTTATTCATTTGTTCGTAAAGGTTTCTAACCCAATCAAGCTCTTCTTCGTTATCGTAATAATATTCTATTTGTCTTTTATTTAAACCTTTGGTCCAAGGCTCTACCACCGCTAAAATATCTCTTATCTTTTTTTCTTGATTATTTTGGTTAGCCCCTCCTGTCCCTAAAGGATTTCCTAGTGGTCCAAAAGCCCCTGGGTCATCCAATGCTGACATCATTTGGTCAAAAGTTGTTCTGTCAAACATGCCAGCTTTAACTGCTCTTGATTCTATAGCTTTGGCAATAGATACTGCCGGCCCTAATCCAGAAAATAAAGCCATTGCTTTTGCTAACATGTCTCTCATTGCTGATGGATTTGCAATAGCATAAGATTTAGAAAATAAATCTGTATTTTTTATAGCGTTAAGATTTCTTAAAGCTAGAGATCTCTCTTTGCTAAAAGCTTTTGTTTCCTTCATTATTCTGTCGTATTCTTTTTCTGCGTCATTAACGAAAGATAAGGCAAGAGCTTCTCTTTCTTTCTCCGCCATAGTGCCGCCAAAAGGATCATCATCTAGCGATGCGCTAGCAACTTCTGGGGATGGATCTCTATCTAATGCTTCAAGTGTTTGGCCCATCCTTTTAGATTCTTCATTTCTAAATGCATCTTTTGGTGTTTCAGGACCAATACCTATATCAACATTTTTATTAACATCTCTACTGGATTCCATTGCATCCCTTGCTGCTTGTTCTGCATCAAGACCTTTTTGAGTTCCTTGAGGATCATCTATTGATGGACCTAGAAGACCTCTATCATTATCGTCATCATTGTCTATACCCATCATACCACTGTTCAATTCACCAAGATCAGCAGCATCTCTTATTGCCTTATCTCTTGCCTCTACTGCTGCATTTCTAGCTCTTTGGTTTGCAGCTTCCTCTTGAGCTTCTACAGCTGTATCTTTTTGTTCTTGTGTAACTTGACCTAAAGCCTTAGCAAGAGCAGCTCTAAAACCTTCTATAGTGCTGGTATCTTTAGATGCTTGTCCGCCTCCACCAAATGCATCAGCTCCCATTCCCTCACCAGGAGCATTACCGGTTCCTGACGATGAGCTAGATCCTCCAGGAGCAGAATCAGGGCCTCCGCCCATTCCCATTCCGCCGCCGCCTGTACTAGCCATCTTAGTACCCCTTTGGAGCCTTCTTCTGTACTTTCTTGCCAGAAGATTTAGCGTATTGTTTAGCTTTTTTCATACCAGCTTTGGTATAAGCAAATTTTTTAGTTCCGACTTTAGGCATATTAATTAAGGAGCTTTGGCTCCCCCTCCTTCATACTTTCGTTTAGTTTATCAATTATAGACTCTACATCAACAGCCTTCTTAACCTCGACAGTTGTAGTCTTGGTTTCTTTCTTTTCTACTTCTTGCTTGGAATAGGTGGATCTATAGTTAAATTTATTAACCATCATGAATGCATATAGTGATGTATTAAATGATTTATTATCTAGGTTATCCCTACCTATCTGTATCCAGTAAGCTTCAGAAGCTTGTATACCTAACTCAATGGTTCGCTGGAAATCACCCTTTCTTTCGTCTTTTAGCCAGCGGTAGAACGTAGACTTATGAATACCAAGGAACCTGCATACTTCAACAACGGTAGACCCACAAGCAAACATCTCAATTACTTTCTTCTTGTTTGCTGTGGTCCACACACTGTTGTGCACTACCTTGCCTTCCCTACGTTTTACAGGGTTAACAGCCATTTAAATATCCTTTGTTAAATTTTAATTATGATCTTCGCGATCTGCCGCTACCGCTTGGACCTTTGCCTGCTCCACCTCTATCCCCTGGGCCACCTCGTCCACCTCCTTTACTACCACTACTCATTGGCTTGGGTTTAGGTTTTCCAGGAACTTTACCAGTTCCTTTACATGTAGGACAGGTTCTTGAACCCATCTTTGATCCTGCTATTTTTGCTGGTCCACGCATTTTAATCTCCTTTGTAAGGTGGGACTGTACCAACAGAAGGGAGAAGGGACCCTCAACAAGGAGGGGAGAGATGTGCTGGTACAATCCCAAATTCATTACTTATATTATAGCATATTGGGGGGGTAGAGTGTCTCACTTTTAATCTGTTAGCAAATTTATTAGCCAGGCACCTAAGAAAATCCTTACCAATTTTGTCCATATAGTAATATAAATATATATATATTATAATAAGGGAGGGGGTTATCTGTGGATAACTTTATGATTACCCTTTATAATCATACATTTAACCTACTTTTTACCTGTGGATAACCCTGTGTATAACTTTTGAATAACTTTTTATAAAAAATATACCCCCCAAAAAATTTGGAATCAAAAATTTCTAGGTCTCTTAGCCCCGGACACTGCCTACACGCAACGCACTTTCCAAAATTTTGCCGCTAAGCCAGATATGACAATACTCCATATAGGTAAACATAATATAATATTCCATAGGGGGACAATAACCAATAGATATACCCCCATCCAATTTCAATTCTACACCTCCAGGGAACACTAAAAACATGCTCCCTAGCTATATACAAAGAATAACCTATACGTAGGGGTACCTAAAGCTTAATAAACTCTTGGGATCAGCTTAATGTTGTGTTAATGCCTTTTTTTATTTATATGTATGGGCGGGTGGACCGGGACTCCTAAACCTGGATCGCTCGGGTGCGCCTCTGGGAGTACCTTCAGAATATTCGAATATGCTTATATTACAGGGTTAGTATATTAGAAAGCACTTATATAGGTAGTCAATTTGCAATTCGGGTCTGGGTACGCTATATTAAATGCATGGGAACGAAAGACCTTCCCAAAGACCGCATAAAGTAGTCGCAGTCTACGGTTACCCCACGCGCCAGAGAAAAAAAGCGGGGATCATACCTCAAGGTAAGTCAAGCGATATGCTTTGTGCTAGTGAGTGCCAGCAATGAGTAACGCCCCATAATTCTCAAGGGATAGGGAACAACGTTAAACGCTCGCGACAATGTACAAGGGTGACGATATCGCCACAAGCCGGAGTTATACAAGCGAAAGCGACTATAGCAATTCCCTAGTAACACGTGGATATTAGCAAGGGGTTCGATAAGACCAAAATGGGCTGTAATACCGATAAGTATTTAAAATGACTTAGCGGGGCTTGAGCCAGAGTTAGTGTTCAGCACTATTCTCAAGCCAGTTCGTGACCCGAAAGGGAACTGATATGGTAATGGGAACAATGTTATTTGTGAGAATCACACTTCCGTGATTCATACAAAAACGGAGCACCGCAACGATGGAAATCATCAAAAATGGAAAAGACCTCGGCACGGCAATCAAACGCGCAGTAAATCAAGCACTTAAGTGGCAAGATAAAGTGCAAGAACTGTTCGTGTCGTCCGCATGGCACTACTCTGAGCATGGCGATAGTACATACCTATCTATGCTTGTGAAGGGTATTACAAAGTGCGACGGAGTTAATAAGCAAAAACTTATCGGCTTCGTGTCGGAGGTATGCCAAGTTAACTGGGATAAAGAAAACTTACGCTTCAAGAAAGCAAAAAAGTCTGAGTTCGAGTTTGATATGGTTACACTTCATGCCCGCAAATGGTACGACTTCGAGGTGGAATCATCGCTAAGTATCTGGCAGTTAAAGAAACTTATCGAGAAAACCACGGCAGATATCGAGAAGCACTCTGATGAAGCGCGAGATCAAGTCATCGAAGCATATGACGCAATCGGCGAACTCAATCAGACTATCGAAAGAATTGCCAAAATGGAGGAGTGGTCAGAAGCGGCATAGTCAGCGGGATTCACACTGGAAACAGTGTGATTCTCACAGATAACATCATAAGAGGAGGAAAATGTACTACGATAAAGAGGTAGGCGTGTGGATTGAAGTTATACCCGCACAAAAAACGCCTAGAGTTAAGTCTAATATTAAGACTAAACGAACTAAGTCTAGTCATGTCCCGCCTAGGATAGCGAGGCAGAGATTTAGATAGTAATTCCGGTAATCAGTCCTGAGTATGACTGTCAATAACTGCTCCTGAGTTGTAACCTACCGTACCCTGTGGGTACATACTACTAACCCCTGCTATATGTCTAGGGAACACGTTTTTCATGCTCCCTGCGACCTTGTGCGGGATATTCTGAGGTCATTCTGTTATGCCAATTGGATTGGTTGTGATGAATATCACAGTAATATCTCTTAGCGTGTGCGCTACGCTGTACGTCACGCTGTAATAATAAAAACAAGGAGATTAAAATGGATGTATTTGTTATGTACTCGCTTATGATATCTTGCTCAATACTGGTACTTGTACTGTTCTCATGAATATATTTTATGTAGACGATGACCCAGTGATATCTGCTGTTCAGTTATGCAACAAGCATATAGTTAAAATGCCGTTAGAAACTGCACAGATATTGAGCACCGCACATAGACACCTTGACGGTGACGATTATGCGGACAATCACGGATTGTACAAGGTTGCACACCTCAATCACCCCTCAACTGTATGGGCGCGTAGTTCTAAGCAACATTATGAGTGGCTAATTGCTCATTTTGAAGCGTTGCTTGACGAGAAACTGCGCCGTTATACCAAAAAACCACCACATAAATCAGGAGAATTGTTAGATGCACTGCGTAAAGTGCCAGATAATATGCCAGACGCAGGATTTTCACCCCCACCTCAGTGTATGCCAGACGAATACAAGGATAAAAGCACTACAAAAGCGTATCGTAACTACTATTGTGGTGCAAAAGCGTACATGGCTCAATGGAAATGGCCCGCAATAAGACCCGAATGGTACAAGATATGAGACATAGAAAGGACTGGCCCCGACAAGTAGCGTATGATAATGAGAAATATTCTCATGAATTGCTCAAAAGATTAGATGCTCTTGTCAGTTTTGCTTACGCATTCTCCAAGTCTGAGAATGTAATGTATCTGAAGGAATATGGTGCTGTAGTTGATAGCGGGTACATAGAAAACGTAACAAATCATCGTATTTCTTTCCGGCTCTTGCTTAATTACAGCGCTATTCTTTGGCTATCTAGAAATCTTTTGGATTGCAAGTTAAGATTTAAGGGTGGTGAGAGCAGGCAAACACAATTACTAAACCTGAACAAAAGCAATGCTTTATTGGGCAGAAGATGGGAGGATGCTTGGGGCTATCACTTGGTTAGCGGATGGTCTTCCAGTGAGGACGAATGGGTCAGATTGATAGCGATGGCGGAGTCTAACGAGAGGGAGTTTGTGATATTTAATCTAACCAACTCACAGTTACCGCCTAAAGATAATGGTAAATGCCCAGAGAATAGTAATGATTGGATTAATTTGTGCCAAGATTACAGACATGACTATATAATTGAGCCTAGGTATGAATACTGGGTGAACATTCCGATCAAAGGCAATGAGGGTTTCATTGCTAAGACAAGATTCCACGGTATCGTGGAGAGGCAACGCCCTAGCCATATAGGGTAGTAAGGAGAAATACAAATGGTATTTAACTTTGCGGGAGAGTATCTGGATGGCAAGCAATTAACAGAGAAAGAAAAACTAAAGATCTTTTCTGATATGATTGCGCGTCAGGATAAGATTGACGCTAGAAAAGAAGGCAAAAGAAGTAAGCGAGAGGTTTGCGTCACCGAGTCCGAACTAGAAGCACAGCAACAGAGTATGGTAGACTCTGGCAAAACATGGGAGGACATCAAGAATGAGTGTATCTGAGTATGACGATGACATCTATGATGAAGAAGATGCGGAGTATGATGACCTTTCTAAAGTGCCAATGCTGTTTGATGAGATACATGAAGGCAGAGAGATTAAGGTATGGCGATTGGGAACTAATGATAAGACCGCCCATTATGCTGTTAATAATCAAAGAGATAAGTACATTTCCGCATTGGTTATGTACTCTTTACCAACTAAAATTTCCTACAACTAACGGAGCAATGTAATGTCAGAAGTTACTATAACACCTAGTCAAATCCCTGAGTTTTTAAGAGCATCACATGAGCATGATTTTACTTGTTTGTTTACTGGACTGCCAGGGATTGGTAAGACAGAGATGGTTACTGAAACTGGGCTAGAACTTTTAGGTAATGTAAAAGATGTCAGGGTATCTCAACTTGATCCAGTAGATGTAATGGGTGTGCCTCAAGTGCTAGATGGGCGCACTCGTTTTGCTACGCCAGACTTGCTACCCGATGAGGATAGAGATGGTAAGACAGGTTTGTTTATTCTTGATGAGGTTCTTGATGG
>Ga0209193_1000322_pt1 | contig 33612 bp, 34 predicted proteins | sample COGITO_mtgs_1003_FD_185515 | JGI IMG/M metagenome (GOLD analysis project Ga0209193, IMG submission 185515) | Pelagic marine microbial communities from North Sea - COGITO_mtgs_100330 (SPAdes) (version 2) | ecosystem: Environmental > Aquatic > Marine > Epipelagic ...
TTGAAGCTGAGCCTGAGCCTGAGCCAACAGTAGCCGAAGCAACAGCGCCGAAAGCTGAACCCGCGCCAGCAGTAGCCGAAGCAACAGCGCCGAAAGCCGAACCAGCAGTGGCTGATCCGTCGGCGATCACAACCGAACCCCCGGAAGAGACGTTTTCTGAGTCGGAAACGCTTATCGATCAAAGCCCCGAGGCCGATTCGGAACCCGTCCATGAGTGAACAGCCGCTAAGCGATTTTATCGCCGATTGCGAGCAGCGGGTCGACACAGAAATTCATCCAATCTGCCAGGGGCGTTTAACCCGAATGGTTGGCCTAACCTTAGAAGCTGTTGGTCTCAACGCCAGCGTCGGGCAGCGCTGTCAGGTCATCGATCAACAGCAAGTCATCGAGGCCGAAGTGGTCGGTTTCCACGATGAGAAAACCTTCTTAATGCCGATCCAAGCGGTGCATTCATTGCGCCCCGGCGCGCGTGTGGTGCCATTGGAAACTGGGAATGATCTGGTATTGGGCGATGAATTGCTCGGACGAGTAGTGAACGGCTTTGGCGAGGCCATCGATGGGAAGGGTGAGTTGCGCTGCCGCGTGCAACAAAGTTTGAACGGTTCAATTATAAATCCACTTCATCGGGCCCCCATACGTCAGCCATTGGATGTCGGCATCCGCGCTATTAACTCGCTCTTGACGGTGGGTCGCGGGCAGCGTTTGGGACTGTTTGCCGGGTCGGGTGTGGGTAAGTCGGTCTTGCTTGGCATGATGACCAAATTCACCGATGCCGACATCACCATCGTCGGGCTGATCGGGGAGCGGGGCCGTGAGGTTAAGGAGTTTATTGAAGATATTCTAGGCGAGGATGGCTTGGCGCGCAGCGTCGTTGTCGCCTCGCCGGCCGATGATGCGCCATTGCTGCGCTTGCGTGCAGCCCAATACACCACGGCGATTGCCGAATATTTTCGTTCGCAAGGCAAGTCTGTGCTACTGCTGATGGACTCCCTTACCCGTTACGCTCAGGCCCAGCGCGAGATTGCCTTGGCCATCGGCGAACCGCCGGTGACCAAGGGCTATCCGCCGTCAGTCTTTGCACGCATTCCACAACTGGTTGAGCGGGCCGGCAACGCCGAAGTGGGCGGCGGCTCCATTACCGCCTTTTATACTGTGCTCACGGAAGGCGATGACCAGCAAGATCCGGTCGCCGACGCGTCACGCGCCATCTTGGACGGGCACTTTGTGCTCAATCGGAAGCTGGCCGAAGAGGGCCACTATCCGGCGATCGATATTGAACAGAGCATCAGTCGTGCGATGCCTCAGGTGGTGTCGGATGAACACCTGAAAACGGCCCAGTCGGCCAAGCAGCTCTGGTCGACCTATGCCCAGAACAAGGATCTTATCGCCATTGGTGCCTACACCAAGGGTACCAATCCAGAAATCGATAAGGCCATCAGCCTGTATCCGACCTTGCGCGATTTTTTGCGCCAGGGTTTGCGTGAACAGGTGCCTTTCAAACAGTCCGTTCAGCTATTGACGGGTGTTGTCAACTCAGCCCCGGCCGCAGCCGCTGCCGGAGCGGGTATGGCCGGTGGTCGACCCTTGCGTCAGAATCGACCGGCGGCCCCGGCTAAGCCACAGTGAAGCGCTCGGTCCGGCTGGGGATTGTCGAAAAATTGGCCAAGCAGCGTGAAGACCAGGCTGCGCAGGCTTTGGCCCAGGTGCGCGCGCAACTGGACGTTGAGAACAACCGGTTGTTGGAGTTGGGTCAATATCGCGAAGAGTACCTCGGCTATCTCGATCAGCAGGGGGCATTGGGCATCAGTATGCAGCAGTGGCGCCGAACGCAGGGCTTTATTGATCAGCTGGCGGATTTGGCGCAACGCCAACAGATTACTATTGACGGCTGGCACGCACGTGAACAGCAAGTCTTGGACAAGTGGCAGCTGCTCTATCAGAGACGCAAGAATATTGGCCAATATATCGACAAGCTGTCTATCGAAGAAGTCTTGGTCGAGGACAAAAAAGAACAAAAGGTGATCGATGAATTGATCAGTCAGCGTTTTCGTTGAGTTTTCTGGTGCGCAGGCGCACAATCTAAAATTTTTCCTAGGTTACGTATAAGTATCGCTAACGCTCTTTAGGCGGTGGAGTATTGCTGAGTTAGGCAATTGCAGCAAATTAGTCCTTAAGCGATAAGGGCCTAGATCCGGCAGTTCTGCCTAAAATGCCGTTAAAAGCGTTTTACTGGGTGTGGGCAACTGTTTTAAATGTCGTTAAAATAATCACAGCATGAAATGGACGTTCTGAGCTTAGTTCCTTGCCCTGATGGAGAATAATGGAGAAGGAACTACAGTTATAGGAAATGTGGCACATAAACGAGGATTGAACATGGCAGTCACTGCATCAACGAACGGTAACACGATCAAATTGAAGGTTTCAGGTCGATTTGATTTCAGTTCCCATCAAGAATTCCGGCAAATTTACGAATCGGTCTCGGTCGAGGTCACCAACTATATAGTCGATATGGCCGAAGCGACCTACTTGGACAGCTCAGCCCTGGGCATGCTGTTGCTAATGCGCGACCACGCCGGTGGCGATAACGCCAATATTGATATAGTCAACTGTAATGAAGATGTTAAAAAAATCTTAACCATCTCAAACTTTGGGCAATTGTTTAAAATTAGTTAAGACGAGATACGGATGAACTCTTCACTGCGCATTTTGATCGCTGATGACAACGAATCCGATCGGATGATATTGCGCAGTATTGTCAGCAAGGAGGGCCACGAGGTCATACTGGCGGCCAATGGTGAAGAGGCCATTCGTCTGTTTTGGGAGCACCGACCCGATCTCATCCTACTCGATGTTATTATGCCTATCATGGACGGTCTATCCGTCGCCAAAGAGCTGCGCAGCCGGCTCGCAGAAGACTATGTTCCCATTGTATTTTTGACCTCTCTGCAAGACCCGGAGTCACTGGCTAAATGCCTAGACTCTGGCGGAGACGACTTCCTCTCCAAACCCTATAATAGGGTGATTTTAAAAGCCAAGATCAAGGCCTTTGGCCGTATGCGTCTTATGCACGAGAAACTGCAGGCGCACAATCGTCAGATGTTGATCGAACAACAGGTGGCGAAAACCATTTTCGATAATGTGGCCCATTCCGGTTGTCTTGATCTGGCCAATATCTCCCACAGCCTGTCGCCCTTATCGGTCTTTAACGGCGATACGGTATTGGCCGAGCGCAAACCAGACGGTGGTCTGCACCTGTTTTTGGGTGATTTTACCGGTCACGGTCTGCCTGCGGCCATTGGTGCGATGCCGCTGGCGGAGATTTTCTATGGTATGACCGCCAAGGGTTTTGCCATGGAAGAGGTGTTGCGGGAAATAAACAGTAAGTTACGCGGGATCTTACCGGTCGGTGTATTTTGCTGTGGGTGCTTTGTCGAACTCAATTTTTACGAAAAGCATGCCAAGATATGGTTGGGTGGTTTGCCCGATATAGTGTGTTTCCGCGCTGAAAGCCAAACAATCGAAACCTTTAGAGCCAGCAATTTGCCCTTGGGTGTGCTCGACGCGCATCAATTTCAGCCTGAATTTATCAATTTAACCATGGCCGATAATGATGAACTTTTTATCTGGTCCGATGGCATTATTGAAGCGCGCAATGAGGCCGGGGAGTTCTTTGGCGAAGACCGTCTGCAGGCGATATTTAAACAGTCTGCCGTCGACACCCTGTTCAGCTCGATCCTGACGGCGGTCGAGCGGTTTGTTGGTGAAACGGGCGCAGATGACGATCTGACGCTGCTCAGCGTTAAGATGGTCGATATGGATGTACTTGGCCTGCCTGATCTGGAAAATAAACGGGGCTCGCTGGTGGGGCCCCAGGATTGGGAACTGTCCTATACCTTGGGGCCTTTAACACTGCGCGGCTTCAATCCCCTGCCCATGGTGTTAAATATCATAACCGAAGTCGAGGGCTTGCGCGGTTTGAGTGGTCAACTCTACACCCTGTTGGCCGAACTCTATTCTAATGCTCTTGAGCACGGTGTCTTATCACTGTCCTCTGCGCTTAAATCATCGACAGATGGCTTCAGCGCCTATTATGCCGAACGCGAGCGACGCTTGTCGGTACTCACCGAAGGCAAAATCATCATTAGCGTCAGCCATTATCCTGAAGCGACCGGCGGTGTGCTTGAAGTGACTATTAGCGATAGCGGGCAGGGCTTTGATCACCAGCTGTTTTTGGCCCGCGACGTTTCCGACGACGGTTGCAGTGGTCGTGGCTTGCGTTTGATCGATGGCATCTGTGAAGATTTTTATTACAACCCAACGGGCAACGCAGTCACCGCGTTACTGCGTTGGCCTTCGAGCCGGTAGGCCGCACCATGTCGAGCGCGCGCGTGGATAGGCAAGTCTTAACAGAATTACAGAGTCTATTGGAAGACGACTTTTCAGACCTGATCGCGATCTTTATTCGGGATGCCCAGCACCGACTCGAGCAGTTGAGGGCGGCCATCACAGCACAGGACCTTAGCACTGCGCGGATGTCGGCGCACAGTTTAAAGGGATCGAGCGGCAATATGGGCTGCGTCGAATTTAACCAACTCAGTGATCAGATGGAAGACTACGCCAAAGCCGGTCAGCTGGAGCGCTGCGAGGCCCTTATGCCGGTCTTGGTGCAGGAGGCTGAATGGGTTTTTGGCGAGTTGAATGGCCTGCTGATAAACCCATGAACAGGCCCCTGTTAGCCACCATCGATCCCTGTTGCATGCTAATGGGATCTATATATTCCCCGTATTATTGATCTCCCCACCGTAGTTTGCGCGCATTTTAAAATTCTTAAACATGGCCCCAGGATTGCATTAACTAATGAAACCGCTCAACTTAGGTCTTAGTGATTATGCTGTCTTATCTGATGCAGGCCATCGAAGTAAAGAACCAAAACACCCCGGCTACAGCGCGAAACGTCGCCGCCAAACGCTTAGAAGATCACGAGCGGGCTGATGAGCGGCGTTTCGATCAGTTGCTCAGCAAGACCGAATCGGTGGCTCGGGTTGCCGATCGGCAGACAAAATTGGCCGCTGACGATGCACAGCTGCGGGAGGATAGCGGTGAGGATTTGCCGCAATCTGACTTGTCCGATCCGGTAGAAGAGATGGACAGTGAAGGATTCTTGAACTATCTGATGGCAAATGCTGGTCTGCTGGCGCCTTCCAGTTCAGAAGCCGCGCGCGCCGGACCACCATCACCATCGCTAACGCCATCGTCTTCGCCGTCTGCAGAAACCACGGATGTGCAGGCAGGTTCGACAGAAGGCGATGATGCCAACCTACTGGGCGCCGATACTAAACCCAATACGCCGGCGGTGACGGTCGCCAACGCGCAACGGGTCAACACCATGGCGCTGAGCGCCGCAATCGACAGCCCAGCGGCGCCGGTATTAAGGCCTTTATCAGGCCTCGGCTCGATCAATGAGCCGTCGGCTCGACCCGCGTTGGCCGCCACTCCTAATCCTCTGGCCGCCAAAACAGATGAACTCCTCAATCGTCCCATGAAGCTCGATTATGCCGGCAGTGAACTGTTTGACAAGATTCAAATGATGACCCGAGGCGGCTTGCAACAGGCGGTGATCCGTCTCGATCCGCCAGAGCTGGGTGCTTTAGAAGTGCGCATACTGGTGCAGCAGGATCAAACTCAGGTCCAAATAGTGTCCAGTTCAAGTGTGGTACGCGACCTGTTGGAGCAACAGTCTACTCGACTGCGAGAATCCTTGGCGGAACAAGGTATGGCGCTGGCTAATTTGGATGTACAGGACTCATCTAGCCAGGGGCAGGGGGGCGCGACGCGCGACGGTGGCTCTGGTGTCAATAATGCTCCGGCCGAGCCTGGTTTCGATGGCGTGAGCGAACCGGCCGCCGAGGTTATCCAGAACCTCAGCCTGGTCGATCAATACGTTTAAGGGTGGCAGCATTTTGACGGTTTCAAAAACCCCCAATCTGAATCAGATAACGCACAATGAATTTGTCCCTTGGCAGGTAATAGACATGACGGGCTTCGACGAAACTTTGATATACTCCGGGCCACCTTATGGCACACTGCTTGCTGTTTTTTAAATAACCGAATGTTAGGACCGAATTATGGCCGATGAAGATATCCCAGTCCCTGAGGGCGAGGCGAAGGGCGGAGGCAAACTCAAGCTGATATTGATGATCGTATTCGGTGTTTTGCTTATTGCCATCCTGTCTGTTGGGGGTACCTGGTTCCTGTTGAAGGACAAGATGTCTGCCGCCGAGCCCTTGGCAACGGCAGCAAATGGCATGGCCATTCCGGCGCAGATGCCGATCGCAGCTTTATATCATGCGATGCAGCCTGCCTTTGTGATCAATTATACCCAAAACGGCAAAATGCGGTTTTTACAGGTAGAGTTGTCCGTATTAACCCGAGATCCGGCCGTTATTGCGTTGCTCGCGCTGCACAATCCATTGATCCGGAATAACTTATTGGATGTATTCAGTCGCCAAGATGTCGCGCAAGTAGGCAGTGCTGCGGGCAAACAAAAATTGGCCGATGAATTAACCGCCTCCGTTCAAGATATTATGAAGGCCGAAATGGACGATCCTGGTATTGAGTCCGTTTTATATCGCAGTTTTATTTTGCAATAGGGTGAAGTAGTGCAAGATTTACTTTCGCAAGACGAAATTGACGCCTTATTACATGGCATCGATGATGGCGCTCTAGATGACGACTATGGCGCCGAAGATGACGCTGAAGCAGAGCAAGAGCAAGAGCGAGCAAAAGAAAAAGAAGTAAAGGCGACCAGCTCCTACGATTTGACCAGTCAGGATCGAATCGTGCGCGGCCGAATGCCGACGCTGGAAATGATTAACGAGCGGTTTGCTCGCTACACGCGTGTGAGTATGTTCAATCTATTGCGGCGCAGCTGCAATGTGGCCGCCGGTGGGGTTCAGATCCTCAAATTTGGCGAATACCTGCACACTCTGTACGTTCCGACTAGCCTGAATTTAGTCAAGATACGGCCATTGCGCGGCACGGCGTTGTTTATCCTCGACGCCGGCCTGGTGTTTAAGTTGGTTGATAACTTCTTCGGCGGAGACGGGCGGCACGCAAAAATTGAAGGTCGGGAATTCACCCCTACCGAAGTCCGCATCGTGCAGAAGGTCTTAGATCAGGTCTTCGAAGACATGAAGGAAGCCTGGAGCGCGGTGCTGGACATCGATTTTGAATATATAGCGATGGAGATCAATCCGTCCATGGCTAATATCGTCTCACCCAGTGAGGTCGTGGTGGTCAGTACTTTTCATGTCGAGCTGGACGGTGGTGGTGGCGACATACACATGACCATGCCCTATTCGATGATTGAACCGGTGCGCGAAGTACTGGATGCCGGCGTTCAATCGGATATTGACGAGATCGACGAGCGCTGGGTTGAGTCCCTGCGACACGATATGCTCGATGCTAAAATAGAAATTAACGCTACGGTAGCCAAGCGCGAGATCAAATTGAAAGAGTTGGTAGGCCTCCAGGCCGGTGACATTATCCCGATCGATTTGCCACCCTTTATTACCATGACGGCCAATTCGATTCCCCTATTCGATACCACGTTGGGCCAGTCCGGTGACAATCTCGCGCTGCGGATTGAAGCCATCTGTAAACCGGTCACAGTCGATCTAGGGGGCATGAAAAGCAAGCTGAAGTCCATGCGTACCAAAAAGAAACCTGAAAAGGCCAGCTAAGCCCCATCAGACACCCAGTTTTAGGAGATGTAAAGATGAGTGATGACAACCCAGATGGTATTGATGTTGATGCGCTAATTGATGGTCTTAGCCCGGAAACCGATGATTCCGCAGATGAATGGGGAGCCATGGGGGATTCGGCAAACGGCGATGTTGAAGTCGCGCCGCTTGAGCAATTCAAAGACACGGCTGGAAAAGGCTTTAGTGAAAATAATCCTAATTTGGAAGTCATACTCGATATTCCAGTCACCATTTCGATGGAAGTGGGCGCGACCAAGATTCCGATTCGGAATCTGCTTCAGCTGAACCAGGGCAGTGTGATTGAATTGGATCGATTGGCGGGTGAGCCGTTGGATGTCCTGGTCAATGGCCGACTGATCGCGCACGGCGAGGTAGTCATGGTCAATGAAAAGTTCGGCATTCGCTTGACCGATGTGGTTAGCCAACAAGAGCGGATTCAAAAGCTGAGTTAAAGCCCGATGTTTTAGGTATCGGCAAGTCGCTAAGAGGTTAAGTTCATGGTCGGTTGGGGTCAAAAGCCTTTAGGGCTGGGGTTGTTAGGCCTGGGGTCGGTCGGTCGGGTGTATGCCGAAGTGGGCGTTTCAACGGCCAGCCAAGACTATCTTAAAGTAATTTTAATGCTGATCTTAGTAGTTGGCCTTATCTTTGCGTGTGCATGGTTAATACGACGGATGTCTGGCGGTGTTGGTCTGAACCAGAAGCACATTCAAGTGTTATCGGTAATGCCCTTGGGTACGCGCGAAAAATTGATGATAATTCGAGCAGCATCGGAATATTTATTGATCGGTGTGACGCCTAATGGGATTCAAACGCTACATCGTTTTGAAGAACCGATAGACTTGAACGGCCCTGCTCAAACCAGCCCGTTTGCCGACCGACTTAAAGGTCTGTTAAAGGGTTTCGATAGTGAACCAATGTCTCAACACAAAAATTCACCCAACGACGGGCGCAAAGACTGAGTCCTGGGTGGCGTTAGCCCGTGCGCGTAAGGGTCCCTTCGCGTTCATACTGCTCTGTTGCTTAACTCCTGCAGTCTATGGTGCCGGCATTCCGGCGATTGAGTTCAATACCGCCGCCGATGGCGGTACCAGCTATTCAGTGACCATCCAAATTCTCGCCCTGATGACGGCCCTGACCTTCATTCCGGCGATTCTCATGATGATGACAGCCTTTACGCGCATTATCGTTGTCTTCGCCATCCTCCGCCAAGCCATCGGTCTGCAACAAACACCGTCCAACCAGATGCTGATTGGTTTGGCCCTGTTCCTAACCTTTTTTGTTATGGCACCGGTCTTTGACCAGATCAATGTCGATGCCATCCAGCCTTATATGGCCGAAGAAATTCTCCCGTTAGAGGCCCTAGATCGGGCCGTCGCGCCGTTAAAGACCTTTATGTTGGAGCAGACTCGTGACAGCGATATGACGTTGTTTATTCGCTTGGCCGGGGAGGTGGATAATTTTGACACGCCCGAAGACGTGCCGCTTAATATTTTGATGCCAGCCTTCGTGACCAGCGAATTGAAGACCGCTTTTCAGATCGGGTTTTTGCTCTTTATACCCTTCCTGATCATCGATTTGGTTATTGCCTCCATTCTGATGGCCATGGGTATGATGATGCTGTCGCCCATTATTATCTCCTTGCCGTTCAAAATCATGCTGTTTGTCCTAGTCGACGGTTGGGCCATGGTTATGGGTTCGGTCGCGTCCAGCTTTAATATGTAGGAGCCAACCAATGAATGCGATGAATATCGGTGATATTTTCTCAGAAGCGCTCTTTATAGTGGTACTGATGGTCAGTGTGATTATCGTTCCCAGCTTGTTGGTCGGTTTGATCGTGGCCACCTTTCAGGCGGCGACCCAAATTAATGAGCAAACCCTAAGTTTTTTACCGCGCTTGCTGGTGACATTGTTGATGATGCTGGTCTCAGGACCCTATTTGATCGGTAAACTTGTGGATTACGTCAATAATATATTTCTCAACATCCCCCTGATGATAGGTTAGCCGGATGCTGGAAATTTCCGATGCCATGATCGCCAGTTGGGTCAGTCACTTTATGTGGCCGTTTTTCCGCATCAGTTCTTTTCTCGTCATCGTTCCGGTGATTGGTTCACGGCTCATCCCGGTGCGTTTGCGCTTGGGTCTGGCGCTGGTGATGACCACCGCGATCTATCCCGTGCTGCCGCCGATGCCCATTATTGAAGCGCTTAACACTCAAACAATCGTCATAATTCTCGAACAGGTGCTTATCGGCACAACCCTAGGGTTTCTGGTCTTCGGTATCATGCAGGTGTTTATCCTCGCCGGCCAAACCATTTCCATGCAGATGGGCTTGGGTTTTGCGTCGATGGTCGACCCCGCCAATGGGGTGTCGGTCGCGGTCTTGAGTCAGTGGTATCAGGCCTTGGTGACGCTGGTCTATCTGGCCATTAACGGTCATCTGATTACGCTTGAGGTGGTCGTGGACTCCTTCTACTCATTGCCCGTCGGCGAAGGTCTGTTTACCGCACACGCATGGAAAACCTTGGCCGATTTCGGCGCTTGGGTCTTTCGCGCCAGCTTGATGTTAGCCTTGCCGGCGGCCTCAGCCTTGCTCTTGGTAAACATTGCCTTCGGTGTGATGACGCGTGCGGCACCGCAGTTGAACGTATTTGCACTCGGTTTTCCAATTACCATGCTCGGCGGTCTGATCATTGTTTGGGCCAGCTACGCCGCAGCCAGCCCGTTGGTCGAACAGTTTCTAACCATCCATGTCACGTTAATGAGAACCTTAGTCGGTTTATAGGAGCTTGTGATGGCTGAGGAAGATTCCTCCCAGGAAAAAACAGAAGAACCCACGTCCAGGAAACTCGAGAAAACGCGCGAGGAGGGCAACGTCGTGCGCTCGAAAGAGCTCAACACCAGCGCTATCTTGATCGTGTCGGCAATCTGTATTCTGGTATTTGGTCCGTTGATGGGCAACACCCTAATGGAAGTGATGCGCTTCTGTTTTGATTTCGATGCCCGTGCCAGTTGGGACACCAATATCAGCGGTGAATATTTCTTGGCCTCTATCTATGCCGCCTTTACCGCGCTGTTACCTTTCTTTGCTCTGCTGCTGTTAACCGCGCTGGCTGCGCCGATGAGCCTGGGTGGCTGGAACTTTTCGACCAAGGCCTTAGCCCCGAAAGCATCGCGTATGAATCCCTTCTCGGGGCTCAAACGGATGTTTTCAATGAATTCCTTAGTTGAACTGCTCAAAGGCTGGGGTAAGGTCATCGTTGTCGCCACATCCGCCATCCTGGTGTTATTCGGCCTGAAGGATCAGTTTCTATCGATGATTTTTGAACCGACCCCAAACGCCATTGCTCACGCCAGTAGAACCCTGGCCTGGTCCTTTCTATTGATGGCCTGTAGCACGTTGATAATTGCCCTTATTGACGTGCCGTTTCAGATTTTCAGTCATGCCAAAAAACTGCGCATGACCATGCAAGAAATTAAGGACGAATATAAGAGCTCTGAGGGTAAGCCGGAAATTAAGGCCAAAATTCGTCAGTTGCAGCGCGATATGGCCAATCGACGCATGATGAGCGATGTGCCCGAGGCCGATGTGATCATCACCAACCCAACGCACTATGCTGTAGCGCTAAAATATAAGCCGAACGAGATGCCGGCTCCGCTGATGGTCGCCAAGGGGGTTGATATGGTGGCACTGAAGATTCGTGAAATTGGCGGAGAGTATAAGGTGCCAATTCTGGAGCTGCCGGCCTTGTCGCGATCTATTTATCACCACACCGAGATTGGTGGCGAAATCCCCGAAGGGCTCTATATTGCCGTGGCCCAGGTCTTGGCTTATATCTATCAGGTGGAGCAATGGAAAAAAGGCAACGTGCAGGAAAAACCACAAGAACCGTCGTATCCCATTCCAAACGATTTACGCCAAGATACCTAATGGGAACCAACTTGCCCAACGCCAGGCTGGGCACTTAGTGGCCTAGGCCTTAATGCAATAGCCGATCCAGCAGCCAAGCCAGACCGAACAACGGCGCCTGATGGAGCAGATAAAACAGCAAGCTGTGTTGGCCCAACCAAGCAACGGGCCGCCTGAGCCAACCCAACGGCATCGAATAGACGCCCCAAAACTCGCGCTTGGCCAGATATATGCCGATCAACACCATGCCGAGCCAGGGAATCAGACGCGTCAGATCTTGAGTGCCGCGCGGCAGATGCAGGGTCGGTTGGAGTGCTTGGTAGAGCGGTGCCAGGTTAAACCAGTCCAGCAGATTGTAGAGCAGGAAGATTGCCACCCCAGTAATCAAGGCCGTCCTAGGGGCTTTGATAAAGGGCAGGGCCAAGACCGATGCCACGGCAATAAAATGCAGCACGCCAAACCAAACCCAGGACTGCGGGTACATCAGGTAGGTGGTTAGGCTAATCACCAGAGCGCCAGCGATAATTTTTACTTCACGCAGATAGAAATGGCGCCATTGGATCGCTTTGCTGTGGCCCAGATACAGGCCGGCGCCGACCGCGATAAAGAAGAGTGTGACGATGAGGTAGCGAAACCAACTGAAAAATCCGCCGTTCATTTCGAACCGAAGGAAGCCAAAAGCGCTTAGGTCATAGCAAAAATGGAAACCGGCCATCAACAGAACGGCCAGCCCCCTGAGCTCATCGACTAACGGGATGCGTTGGCCAGTGTGAACTGCACCGGAGTTCACATCAGACATGCTTGACATTCATTAGGCAAAAAACGGCATAGTGAGCAAAGTTGCCATTAGTTCGCGTCTTTGAAGTCTGGCATCGGCACACTGGGCAGATAGACCAGTTGGTGGTTGGGTTGCGTTACCTGCCAAGCCAGTTGATGTTGCACCGTTGCGGTGGAAGAGCGCCAAGAGGATTTGAGGATCAACCGATCGGCAGCCAGTTCGTTGGCGTAATCGGCCGATGCCGGTTGCGCCTCAGCGCTAGGGTCGGAAAGCACCCGCTGCGTGACGGCCGGGCCATATTGGCTGTTCATCAGCGCCAAAATCTGCTGATATTGGTCTACCGCCTGCTGAATATTCGCCGGATCGTTGGTGGTAAATAGGAACCGTCCCTCGATCAGCATCAGGTCCTTGAACTGATAAACAATACGCGCCTGCTCAACACCGGGAATATCAGCCTGGTAAATTAGATAGTCCAGTTCACCGATGGGCGTCAGATTGAGCCTGCTTTCAAGCGCGCGGATCTCGGCCGGCGACATGCCCCACGCGGCCTCACCAAAGTCTGCCCCATGAACTGGAGCAAAGCCCAGCACCATTAGGCAAAGCGCAGCCAGGCCGACTCTCTGCAACTTATGCAGCCGGCTAATTAAACAGATCAAGGAGTTCATCGCCTGATAAGGTATTAAAGTCCTTCAGGACCCGTTCTGGTTTCTTCGGTTTGACAACTTCCGGCTTGGCTTTGGCGTCGGCCTGAGCTTGGGCCAAACGTTGATTCGCCGTATTGAGACCGGAGCTGCTGTCCTTCAGGCCGTTTTCTTCCAGGAATTGTTGATAAGCCGACTTCATGCGCTTATGTTTATGCTTTTCCAAGCGGTTGTGGCTGGGTATTTTGCCCATCTCGCCCTGCTTGATAAAGTCTTTCTTCGATCCTGTTTTTACACCCAGTAGGCCTTTCATAGACCGGGATTTTGACTTGCGTGGCATACTTCGTCCATTAATGTGTTAATAATTGGGCTATTATAGACTGTTCTGAATCATAAATATCGGAACTATCTATGGAATACCGTCAATTAGGGCGTACAGATCTAAAAGTGTCTAAAATTTGCCTAGGTACTATGACTTGGGGCGAGCAAAATACCGAAGCCGAAGCCCATGCGCAGATGGACTATGCCTTAGCGCATGACATTAATTTCTTCGATGCCGCTGAGATGTATCCCGTCCCGCCCAGGCCGGAAACCCAGGGCCGGACCGAATCCTATATAGGCACCTGGCTCGCCAAAACCGGTCATCGCCAACGATTAATCCTGGCCTCAAAGGTGGCCTCGACCGGCATGGACTATATTCGGCCCGATGCCAATCTGCGCGCCGAGCAGATTGTCGCGGCGGTAGAAAGCAGCTTGGAGCGCCTAAGAACCGACTATATCGATCTGTACCAATTGCATTGGCCAAGCCGTTCGACCAATTTCTTTGGCAAGTTGGGCTATAGCGCTAGTGACAACGCGGACCAAGACGTTGCCATCGAAGAAACCCTGATCGCTTGCGATCGCCTGATCCAGGCTGGCAAGATCCGCCATCTCGGTCTGTCCAATGAGACGCCCTGGGGTGTCGCCGAATTCTTGCGGGTGTCTCGCGCAGCCGGCCTGGCCCGGGTGGTCTCAATTCAAAACCCTTACAGCCTGTTGAATCGGACCTTTGAAGTGGGACTGGCGGAGTTTGCGCATCGTGAACAGGTTGGTCTACTGGCCTATTCGCCGTTGGCCATGGGCCTGCTCAGTGGCAAATATCGTCACGGTGCTAAGCCGGAGGGTTCCCGACTGTCGTTGTTTACCCGTTTTCAACGCTATAACTCGACCTTGGCGGAAAATACCACGGAGCAGTATTTGACCATTGCCGATCAGTTCGGTCTCGACCCGTCTCAGATGGCACTGGCTTATGTCAGTAGCCGCTCCTTTGTGACCAGTAACATTATTGGCGCCACCAATCTGGTGCAGCTGGCGAGCAATATTGCCAGCGCCGAGCTGAGCCTGAGTGACGAGGTGCTGAGTGCGCTTGAGGCCGTTCATGCCAGTCAGCCGAACCCTTGTCCCTAAGGGCTAGAGAATCTTAAGACCGATGCGCGCAGCGCTAATATTGACCACCGACAGCGTCAGTTCCGGGCCCTCTATTGGCAAGCCAACGATCCTGGCTTGGACCTTCATGCCGACGCACCAGTCGGTGACCGGGGTCGTAGGTCGATGGATGCCGATGCCGCCGTTCGAGATGTCCCGGGTTTCGACCCGCAGGCCCTGACCCTGATCCAGGGTCATCTGAACAATCATCTTGATCGGTGTGCGCGGATGCTGTCGTTGGTCATCGTCCATAAGGCCTTAAATGACCGAATAGGTTAAAGGATTGCTGTGATTTTGGCCGATCCTCACCATTGATCCCTGAGTTGGCGCAGTGCCAGAAAGCGCCGGCGGGTAGACTCGGTATTGGTTTCGTGGATCTGGGTGATATGCTTGACCTGGTCCGAATCCAGATTTAGGAAAAGGTTGTAGCGACACTCCTCGTGCCAGCTTTGTATCGCACGCTGGTCCGGGCTCTGCTTCTCAACGGCCAGCAAGGTTTCTGCCGCCGCCTGGTTTTGGGGCCCATGGTGCAGGGTAAACTTCAGATTGGTCACCAGATAATCGTGCCCGCTGTACAGTCTGCTGGTCGGCGTTAGCCGTTTGCTCAGACGCATAACGGTATCGAACAGGGTGTTGGCATCGCCGGATTTGACATTGCCGACGCCGGCATTGAAGAGCGTATCGCCACTGAGGATGAAATCCTCACTCGGTCGGTCCGCGTCCTGATAGAGGTATACACTGTGACCGGGCGTATGACCCGGTGCCAACAGGTGGGTTATCGAGTGTCGACCCAGCACCACCTGCTGTTCGTCGTCGAGCCAATGATCGGCCTCGAACTTAGCCTGGCAGGTGCTCGGGGCAAAGATCGGCGCACCGGTCAGCTCTTTCAGTTTGTGCACATGTCGAATATGATCGTGGTGCTCGTGGGTAACCCAGATTTGTTCAATAACTAAGTTATTGGCCTGTGCCAAGGCTATTAGATGTTCCGCCGAGAACGGATCCACGGCCGCCGTGACCCGGGTCTGGGGACAATAGACCAGGTGGTTATAGTTATTGGCGGAGTTTGGCACATGAGTACGGAGTATTTGCATATTATTCACGTTAACTTAATTTAAATTAGTGTAGAGGTTCTAACCCTTATGGTGAAGTTTTTTGCCGTTATTTCACCGGCTAAAACCTTGGATTTTGAATCCGAGGCGCCGACCGATGTTCGCACCCGTTATCGCTCTGGCGACCAGGCAAGTGCCCTAATCGGCCACTTGGAGGGGCTTTCGGTGGCGGAAATACGGAGTTTGATGCACTTAAGCGAGCCGCTCGCGCAACTCAATGTCGATCGGTATCACGCTTGGCAGTCGACCATGACACGAGCCAACAGCAAACAGGCCTTATTTGCCTTTCAGGGCGATGTCTATACCGGCCTGAGTGCCAATACCCTGACCGAGCCACAGATCGACACGGCTCAGCAACGGGTGCGCATCATCTCAGGTCTCTATGGACTGTTGCGGCCGCTGGATACCATTCAACCCTATCGTTTGGAGATGGGCACCCGACTAAAAACTGAGCAGGGTACCAATCTGTATCAATTTTGGGGCAATCACATTACCGAACTGTTAAATGCCGATCTACAGGCTGCCGAAGCCGATATCTTGATCAATCTGGCGTCACTGGAGTACGGCAAGGCCATAAACCGCAGCCTGGTAACGGTGCCGATGGTGACGCCGGTCTTTAAGGATGAGAAGAATGGCGAATACAAGATAATTTCCTTTTTTGCCAAAAAGGCGCGCGGTATGATGATTCGTTACCTATTAGAAGGGAGCATCGCCGAACTGAATGATATCAAAGCCTTTAATTATGGCGGTTATCAATTCAGTGCGGCCGATTCGGATCAGCAGATCTGGACCTTTAAACGGCCCAGCCAATAAACACCCACCAATAAGGACTTTTATGCGAATTTCTTTGCAGGCCTGTATAGCTACTAGCGTTGTGCTGCTCATGGCGAGCTGTGCTCAACTGTCACCTCAACAGGTAGACTTTGCGCCCACAATCCGCACCGACGGGCTCATCCAAGGACAAGGAACGGTTAGCCTAGAGGTCAGCGACAAGCGCCCAGGCAGTACCATCGGCTTGCGCGGGGGGGCCTATGCCCAGAGCGCGACTATTACCGCGCAAGCGCCATTGCGAGAGCTGATCGAACGTTTGGCCACGCAAGTGTTGGCAAAATCTGGCATGACGGTGACCACCAGCCTACCGGAGACGCGCATCGACATTTCGCTTGAGCAACTGACCTATGCGGTGACCCCATTGCGGGCGAGCATCAAACGCTCAACGGCGTCGGCCGAGATCAGCGTTAAGGTCGAGCGGGGCAATATGACCTATGTGAAGAATCATACCACCAGCCAATATATCGATACGGTGGGCTATGCCAGCGAAGAGAAGAATTCGGTTTTATTGAATGAGGTATTTGACACCGTGCTGGAGAATTTATTCAGTGATGCGGGGCTGGAAACCTTCTTGAGCAACTAACAACCCCTGCCATCGGCCATCGATGGCGACACTGAGCCTAGAGATCGTCGAGATTGTGTTCACTGAAATAGCTGGCCATGAAATCGACGAAGGCTCTGCTTTTGGCCGACAGATAGCGATTTTCCGGATAGACCACATGGATGGTGCGCACTGGAAAGTTGATTTCGGGCAGAATATGGACCAGCTTACCGGAATCTAGGTGTTCCCGAATCATATAGATGGGCAGGGCAGCGATGCCCATACCATTGAGCGTGGCTTCACAGAGTGTGTCCAAGTCATTTACCGTAAAGCGCCGGTCCTTGTTGGTCAGGCCGGCTTCCTTAATAAAGCGCTTGATCCAGCGCGGTTCGGCGAAATCGATGCCCGACACCATCAAAATAAAGTGATTAACCAATTCATTCAAAGCCTCTGGCTTGCCTTGCTTGGCCAGGTATTCCTTGGACGCGGCCAAGATAACCTTCTGCCGGGCCACCGGTCTAGCCACCAGTCTACTGTCTTGTAGCGAACCCAAATGAATGCCCAGATCGATGCCCTCGCGCACCAGGTCCAAGCCTTTGTCGGCCAAGGTAAGGTCAAAGTTCACATTCGGATACTGGATGAGGAACTGAGCAAAGATTTTCATCAGCATCGATCGGCCGAAGGTCGGGGTAGCGGAAATCTTGAGTGTGCCGCGCGGGCTGGTTTCAAGATCCTTGACCATATGTTCGGCCTCTTCCAAATCCTCGAGCAGGCGGCTGCAGCGATTAAAAAACAGCTGGCCGGCCTCTGTCGGGCTCACCGAACGGGTGGTTCTGTTTAGTAAACGCACCCCGAGGCGATCCTCTAACAAGCTGATTTGCTTACTGACCGCCGACGGCGTCAGACCAATCTGATGGGCGGCATTGGTAAAGTTGTTGGCTTTGACGACGGTGGTGAAGATGATCAGAGAGTCCAAGCGCGCCATAGTGCTATTTCCTGAGGATAGTTCGAAGAATAGTGCAAAATAATAGAGCCTCTATTTATAATAATCCAGAGGTATTGATGAAAATAATTTCACAATGCCGTAGTAGCGGAAAATTCATCGGTAAAAAGGGCGCGCCTGGCAGCGGCCTAATCGGACTGGCGCGGGTATTTGCTTACAAATAGATACCTTTTAGCGGTTCAGTTTTTACCTCCGCAGTCGTTAACCCTTCTATCGTTAAGTTGGTTCATTGGGTAGGTATGGGTCGACCAGGTCGATGATACATCCGCCACGAGCTAGAAGGAATTTTTATGATTTCAAATCTCAACTATCCCCAAGGCGCCCCCATGAGCCCGGCCGACTATCGCTCCAGTCAGCCTGGCACGGCGAAAACCGACTCGAACGCCAAGCCAATTGCCACCGAGGCGATGGCCCCATCGGCACCGATCTCGCGTGCGGAAAACTTTAATGTGGAGGCTCTCGTCGAGCAGATTTGGGGTTTTGCCAGTGCGCGCATTGCCACCGCGCAAGCTAATGGGGCAACTGACGCAGAACTGGACTCGCTCTGGCAATCGGCGGAGAAGGGGGTCAAGCAGGGTTTTGGCGAGGCCAAAGATTACCTTGATGGCATGGATGCATTAGATGATCCGCTTACCCTAAAGATTAATTCCGCCTTCGGTCAAATTATCGATAAACTCAATGCTCGCGATCTGAGCACCGTTGCCGCCAGTGCGGAGACACCGATAGCAGCGCCGATCCGGGCCGAGCCTGCCCAGCAGCGCGGGGCCAGCCGGTATCAATACCAACGGCAGACCTTTGCCCTAAACCTGACCACAGAGCAGGGCGACCAGATCCTGATTCGCTCCGTTGCCGAGCAAGAAGCCCGTTTAGAAGACCAGCAGTTCGGGCGTAATTCCTCGACTAACTGGGGCTCGCGCCAATCGAATGAGTTCAGCCTGGTCATCAAGGGTGACCTAAACGAGCAAGAGGCGGCCGATCTAGATCTGTTGCTGGCTCAAGTCAATGAACTGGCGGCGGAATTTTATGACGGCGACTACGATACCGCCTTCAAGATGGCCGCTGATCTGAATATAGATGGCTCGAGCCTAAAATCACTCGATTTGTCGATGAGAGAGGTCGAGCAAAAAGCTGTCTCGGTCTACAGCCAAACCGCTGACCTGCCGGGGCGTTTGCCAAAAGGCCTAGAGCCGTTGCAGCAATATGCCGAAAAACTCATGGCGGCTCAGCTGCATTGGGCCGAGAAATTCAACGCCCCAGAAGCGTTTCTGCAGACGCTGCAAAATCACCCGACTAACCACGGTCGACTGGGTCAGATTGCCCAGCTCCTGCTAGCCTAGTAGCCTCTAACCGCCAAGGGGACCGGTAAAACGGTCCAATATCCTGAGGATTTGTGTACAATCGTAAATTCATCCGGTGCCATTGTGGCAGGAAGTTTACTATGCGCTTGTTTCTCTATCACACGCTCGGGTGCCACCTGTGTGAGTTGGCCGAAGCGGCCGTTCAACAGGTCTTGGATGCAGCGTCATTCATCGAACCGCTGCAAGTGGAAAAGATCGATATTGCCTTAGATGAGCAATTACTCGCCCGTTATGGCGAGACCATTCCGGTGATCAGGTTGGAACATGCCGATGAGATACTCGGTTGGCCTTTTGAGCCCTCAATGGTAGCGGCCTATCTGAGCGCAAACAGAGCGGGGCAAAGCTAGTAGCTCGCCCAGCTAAACCCGCTCAAACCCATAGGAGCCGGTCATCAGTGAAACGCTATTGGTATTTGGTTAGCCAGCCCAGCATCGCCCTATTGCGCAACGCTTGGCCAGTGGAAGTCTATGCTGCCTTCTGCAGTCAGGACGATTACCAATTGATTCGTTGTGAATGGGGCCGATGTGCCATCAATCGTTGATCAGCCTTCGGAGCAGACAATGAAGTCACTATCCGCCTGGTTATTGGCCCTTGCGCTGGTGGTCAGCCCATTGGGCGCCGGCCTTTGGTTTAATCAGGCCTATTTGGGCTGGCTGAATGAATCGATACCCGACGCCAACGCCTATGCTGCGGCCTGGCAAGAGACGGTCGATGGCCAGCAACAGCTGCGCCATCCGGCGGTCATTCACTGGCTGCCCAGTGCTTGTCTGTGTCGCTTGCTGACGCTGCCACATGCGGTGCAGATTAGTGCCGAGGCCGCCGAAAACGGTTTTAATATTTACCAGTTTAATGGCGCCGATCGGGGCTTGGGTGAGATCAGATCGGTGTTATTAGAGCCAGTCCTTGGCGCCAGCCCGACCATTTTAATTACCGATACCAGCGGGCAAGTCCGCTATGTCGGGGCCTACAGTGATGGTATTCGCTGCGCCAGTGGCGACAGCCTGGTTAATAGCTTTATTGCCGATCCGCAGGCCTTACCTCAGCATCGGGTGGTCGGCCTGAACGTTCAGACCTGTCGTTGCTTGACGCCCTAAGGCCTAGGCCGATTCGAATCCCCAGCGCGGGGAGCCCAGTTACCCCGGTGACAGAGATCAAGCTCAGGCGAGCGGTCGCTTGTGACTTGATCGAGGCGCTGCGTTAGAATAGCCCAATAGCCAACAGAGTGATGTGCATGCAACCTCAGACTACGGCCATTAAGGCGCTCTTTGTGTACCCGGTGAAGTCGCTCGGGGGTGTCAGTGTTGCGACGCTGCGTTTTAATAGCGCCGGGGTGGTCAACGATCGGCGCTATATGTTGGTCGATGGAAAAAACCGCATGCTGACGCTGCGCTCTCATTCTCAGTTGTCACAATTTCATCTTGCACAGCTTGAGGGGGGCTGGCAGGTCAGTAATCATAAGGGCTCTGGCATCTTGATCGCGGATAACGCGAGCACCGAGCAGCTGATCGACACCGAGGTCTGGTCGACGCCCATCCGGACGCGAGAAAAATCCTTCGAGGTTTCCGCCTGGTTTTCTGAACAGCTGGATGAATGGGTGCGGCTGGTGGAATTCGACGATCTGGAAAGCCGTTATTGCCCAGTCGATCAACACCAGATGCCCTTTGGCTTCGCCGATGTTTTTCCCTTACTGGTCTGTAATGTGCAGAGTCTCAAACAGTTGAGCCAGGCGGTTAAGTATCCCTTGGCCATGGCCCGATTTCGGCCCAATGTGGTGATCGATGTGCCGGCCGATAGCGAGTATCAGATTGGCGCACTAAAGTGCGAGGAGGGTGGCCAGTTGCTCTTTGCCGAGCCCTGTGTGCGCTGTAATGTTCCGGCCATCGATCCGCTCACCGGCGTCTATCAAAAAGATTTACATCCCCAGTTAAAAGCCCAGCTTAAGCGCGACAGTAAGGTGGTCTTCGGCCTTAACGCCTGCGCCATTCACTGTCGACAATTGTCGGTCGGACAAGTTTTAGTAACAGTCCCGGGCTAAGTTTGCCCCGATGGCCCTAGTCTATTGAGGCACCAAGGCCATCGAATCATTGCTCACAAAGCTAATGCCAGGGGTTGTCCAGGCTGACATACGCCATCCCGTCTTAGTGGTAAGGGCATAGATCTGACTGTAGGCCAATACCGACTTAACATAGCCACGAGTTTCATCGAACGGAATGCTTTCGATCCAGATGGTCATCTCGGTTGGGAAGCGTTCGCGCCATTGGATGACTCGACTCGGGCCGGCATTATAGGCTGCGGTGGCATAAACGGGGTTCTCGAATCTTTTTATCAGATCACTCAGGTAATTACTGCCCAGGGCGATATTGGTGCCCGGCTGTTGCAGATCCGCTGTGGTCGCATAGGGCACCTTGTGTTGCGTAGCGACCTGTCGCGCCGTTCGCGGCATTAGTTGCATTAGGCCATGGGCGCCGGCAGGACTGACCGCCGCGTGTTGATATCGGCTCTCTTGACGCATAACGCCATAAAGCCAAAACGCGGGTAAGTTCAGACGGTCCGCTTGATCTTCGATAAAGGCACCGTAGGCATCGGGATAACGCAGGTGAATTAGATCATAGCGACCGCTCCAACCGGCGGATTGTGACGCCTTGGCATACCAGCCCCAGTTCAACGCTAATTCGGCGGCGCTGTGTTGTACGCCGTTGGCCTGTTCGCGCACCCAAAGATTCCATTCTACTTGCGCTCGGGCTGTCTGGCCGGCCAAAAATAGCGCTTTGGCGCGGCGCAGTTCCGGCTGCTGCGCCAATTTGCTGCTATCCCGTGGGGGATACTGTGGATTGGCATTTAAGCTCGGCTCGGTACCTAGGACACCGGCGGCCAAGAAACCATAGTAGAGTCGCTGGCCACTTAGGGCGATTAGGCTGTTGTCGTCAGCCAGCTGGCCCTCAGTCTTATAGCGTGCCAGACCATACCAATAGAGCCATTGATCGGAGCGTTGCAAGCTCGGACTGAGGTCCTGGTAATACGCCACTATTGCCGGGTAGTCCTCTTGGCTTAGGGCGATCTGTAGGCGCCAATGCTGAACCAGCTCGTCGTCCTTATCGGGATCGGCAATGGCCAGCCAGTAGGCCGCCTCGGGTAAAGGCAGTTTGGCCATGGCAATACCCAGATAACGAGATGCGGTGCGTACATCGGCTGGGTCGATTGCCGGACTGGCCTTAACAATTTGTGACCAAAGATTCGAGGCTGAGCGGGGATCTCGGTAGGCCAGGCGATTCACCGCTGCCAGCGCCAACCCGCGCATCTGTTCTGAGCTGGGATCGTAGCGTTGGCTGATAATTGCGGTTGGGTCGTCATAGACCCGAACCAGAAATTGCCCGAGCTGCTGAGATTCTTGGTCTCTGTAGAAGCGGTTCAAATAGCGCAAAAGGGTGCCGTTGCGGGCGTAGAAGGCCGCGAGCTGACGTTGCCACACCACCGGGGTGGGATCGCTTAGACCGTCCAACCAGCCCTTAAAGAAGGGGTCGCAATTGTCTGGCCGGGACCGTCCAGACAGCCAGAGTTTCTCAATGGCATCCGTATCGAGCGGTTGATCCAATGCCTGACGGGATTCAAAATAATAGCAAATGCGTTCTGGGTCGCTTTGGTTGGCAAAGACACGATTGATCGTGACCCAGTCCTGGCGGCGCACGAGTTCATCACGCCATTTCGGTTGAAAAAACCAATTGGCGGCTCTATTGGCTGGGTTTTGACGAAAACGCTTAACCTGGCCTGCGTCCAGCGTGGTGATGTTCTGAGTCAGCCAATGTTCATGATAATGGGGAAAGAGCAGTTCTTCCTGCCATTCGAACAACTGGGCTTCGGTGAGCTTAGCCTGATCTATGCGCTCAAGCTTGGCGTCGAAATCTGTGCTTGCCACGGCCAGGCTGGACCCGAACAACAATATACAACTTAGGGTGAGACGCATGATGACCACTGCTGGCAAAAGATTGATTCAAGGCTAAAGGATTTCACTCAGAATACAAGTTTCGAACCGGATTATTCGGCCCACAAACGACTTATCTAACCAAATTGAGCATAAAAAAAGGGCCAGCAAAGCTGGCCAATTAGGTGATCGGTCGATCGATCTAAGCCTTAGGTCTTGGTCCGTTTAAGCCGCTCTATCAGTATTAATAGACAGGGCGTCAACAGTAAGGTTAACAGCGTGGCGAAGGTCAAACCGCCGGCGATCGCCGAGGACAACTGCGTCCACCACTGGGATGACGGGGCACCGATGGACATATCGCGATTCACCATATCGATGGTCAACTGCATCACCATCGGGATCAGACCGAGGATGGTCGTGATGGTGGTCAGCAGGATAGGGCGTATGCGCTGGGCACAGGTAACCATGGCCGCCTCGACCGGGGCCAAGCCTTGCTTGCGAATTACATTGTAGGTATCGATCAAGACGATGTTGTTATTCACCACGATACCCGCCAACGCAATGATGCCGACACCACTCATCACGATCCCGAAGGTCCCCCCGGTCACCAGTATGGAAGCAAATACCGCCAAGGTTGAGGTGATAATGGCCGATAGGATCAACACCGCCTGCATCAGGCTATTAAACTGGGTAACCAGGATAATAAACATCGCAAAGAGCGCTATCAGGAAGGCATTGCCCAAGAAGGTCATGGTGTCCTGCTGCTCTTGTTGATCACCGACGAAGCGGAACGCGACATTCTCAGGGAACTCACCGCTGTCGTACAGGGCTTGTAGATCAACGCCCAGATCGGCCACCACGACCGAGACGGTCTCCCCGACGGCCAGATTGGCCTCGACATTAAAGGTTAATTTACCATCGGTGCGGAACAGGTCGCCCTGCTTGTTTTGCGCCTTGCGCTCGATAAAGTTACTGATCGGCACCTGTTGGCCACGCACGGTGATGGTCAGTTCATCGATCTGGTCCAGATCTCGGCCATTAAAGGGATAACGGGCCCGAATATCGACCTCGTCGTCGGCATCGTCCGGTCGGTAGGAACCAATCTTCAGGCCATTGGTGATCATCCTGATCGATGAGCCCACGGTGGCAACGTCGGTGCCAAAGCGGGTCGCAGCTTCTCGATCGACATCGATGCGCCATTCCAAACCGTCCAAGGGTCGGTTGTCGGACACATCCTTAATGCGAACGTCAGCCTGCATTCGCTTGACGACCAGATCGACGGCGGCGCGCAGAGCGACCAAGTCATCGGAGAAAAACTGCAATTGGATGTCGATACCGGTGGTCGGCCCCATTTGGGCTTCCTTGCTTTCGACCACGATACCCGGCACATCATTGGCCGAGTTGACGACCTGTTCCATGATAATGGACGTGCCCGGACGGGCTGGGGTCCAATCGACAAATTCCAGCATCATCACGCCGATGGTGTCTTCCCGATAGTCGCGCAGCGGCGAGGCATTGACCTTGGTGGTCACGGTCTTGACATTGGCCACCTTGAGCACCTTAGCCTCGACCTGTTTGACCAGGGTGTCCCGTTCGGCTAGGGACAGATTGCCCCGCGCGCGCACGACAATAGAGCCGAAGTCGGCATCGACATTGGGGAAAAACTCGGTAGTGGGCGGATTCTCACCGATGGCGAAGACGATAAAGGCAAAGCCGGCAATAAACATCAGCGTCACCTTACCGGCATGGCGCAAAAGCAAGCCAATAAAGCGCACATACATACCGAGGATGCCGGGGATCTTATGGAACTCGCCATGATCGATGGCATCCATGGTCTTTTTCTGATTTTTCGATACCGCGATAGGTTTGCCAAACATAAAACCGAAGGCCGGCACGGCGATCAAGGCCATGACCATAGAGGCCGTTAGGGTGATCAACACGGTTTTCGGTAGAAAGCCCATAAATTCGCCGGGCAAACCCGGCCAAAATAATAGCGGCATAAACACCGCCAATGTTGTGGCTGTCGAGGCAATGACCGGCCAAGCCATGCGCGTAGCGGCTTCGCGATAAGCACTTTTCTTATCGGCGCCTTCCGACATACGTCGGTCGGCATATTCGGTGACCACGATGGCACCATCGACCAACATACCAACTGATAGGATCAAGGCGAACAGCACGACGATATTGAGGGTGATACCCATTAACGAGAGAGTTAAAATAGCCGCTAAAAACGAGGCCGGTATCGCCAAACCGACCAGCACGGCACTGCGCACGCCCAGGGTCCAGACAATGACCACAAACACCAGTAGGGTGGCGGTCAGCACCGAGTTAAACAGGTCGTTTAACTGCTGCTTGATCATCACCGAATTATCCTGGGTAAAGGTCACGGTAATGCCTTCGGGCCAAAAGGGGCTGACCGCCGCGACCACTTCCTTGGCCTGATCGATGGTGGCGATGACGTTTTCACCAACGCGTTTCTTGACTTCCAGGGTCACCGCCGGTTGTCCGTCGACCCGGGAAATACTATTGGCGTCCTTGTAGGTCCGTTGCGCCACAGCTATATCTCTAAAGCGCACCACCGTATCGCCGGAAACCTTTATCGGCAGGTCTAAAATGTCTTCCGAGGTCTCAATCAGGCCCGGCACCTTAAACGAGAATCGGCCGGCTCCGGTGTCCAGATTGCCGGCGGTGACCAACTGATTATTCCGCGACACTAGGTTGAACAGCTCGCTATGGGAAATGTTGTAACTGGACATCTGAGCCGGATCGATAATGATCTCGGCCACTTCCTCGCGCTTGCCGTTAATGGTGGCCTCGAGAATTCCCGATAGCGACTCAAGACGCTCTTTCAGGTCTTCGGCCACCCGGAATAGGACGCGTTCATCGACGTTGCCAGCGAGGGAAATATTGATCACCGGGAACAGCGCTAGGTTGATTTCTTGGACGGTCGGATCATCCGCTTCGGCCGGCAGTTTACCCTTGGCTGCATCCACAGCTTGGCGCACGTCGGTGAGCGCGACATCGATATCAACCTCTAAACCGAATTCCAAGGTCAGGGTTGCCCGGCCTTCGCTGGCGGTGCTGGTGATTTCCTTCAAGCCTTCGATCGAATTTAACTCTTGTTCGAGCGGCCGCACCAGCAGCCGATCGGAGTCCTCCGGCGAAATGCCCTCCAGCCCTGTGCCGACATAGACATAGGGAATGGTGATGTCGGGTTGGGCTTCCTTGGGGATGTTAATCAAAGCGACCACACCGGACAGAAAGACCAATAAAAACAACAAAATAACCGTGCGAGTCCGGTCTAACGACGCATTAATAATACCAATCACAACAGTTCCCCTTAAATTCCGACCGCAATATCAGCGTCGAATGGAACCCTGACCGGATTGGTGACGTCGCCAATGGTCACAAACCCCTGCCCAACGACAATGATGTCAGCCTGGTTGTCCAAGCCTTCGACCCAAACCCCATTCGGATCGGAATGAATAATGCTGATTTCACGAAATTGTACCGTCTCGGCCGCATCGAGCGTCTTCAGGCCCATTAGGCCATCTTCGTTAATAAAGAGCAGGGCGGGACTAATATAATGGCCTTGGAGCAGGCCCAGTTCGACGCTGGCAACCGAGGTCACACCGGACACAAAGCGACCGACCTTGGGAACCGTCAATTCGACCTGGAAGGTTCGCGTCGCCGGGTTGGTGACGGAGCCGATATAGCTCACCGTCGCGCCAACCGTGTCACCGCTGATCAACTCAACGGTGGCCGGTTGTTTTAATTTAAGCGATTGGATGTCTTTTTCCGAGACCGCACCAACAAACTTAAGCTGACTGTAATCATAGACATCGGCAATGGCATCGCCCTGGCGGATATAGCTACCGAGCTCTATATGGGTGTTTTCGATCTGCCCAGCAAAGGAGGCGCGAATGGTAAAGTTGTCCAATTGTAGGGTCAAACTGGCTAATTGTGATTTGGCCTGTTCAAGATTGGTCAGGCTGGCGGCAAGTTGCGCTTCATTGAGCAAGCCCTGCAAGCGCAGTTTCTTGGCGCCCTCGTATTCCAGGCGGGTTTGATCCAAGAAGGCCTGGACCTGACGAATCCGGGCGGGCAGGTCTTGCGTGTCGAGCCGAACGATAACTTCACCGGCTTTGACCGTGTCGCCATCCTGCTTGTAAACGTTGAGCACCTTACCGGTCGCCTCACTGCGAATCGTGACGAACCGATCGGCTTCGGTGATGCCATTAATCGCTAAAGATTGCTGAACTTGGCGTGAAATACTGGTCACTACTTGCACACTTGGAATAAGTGACTTGACAGTGCCGGCGTTGGTAATCACAGTATCGGCCTCTTTTGAGGCGCCTGAGACCATCCACACTATAAAGGCTACGGATATTAAGACCGCTAGAATGGGTCCTGCTAATCTACTTTTAGACACACAATTAACCTCAGTATAAAATTGCGCCGAACATTAATCCGAATTCTTTTGGGCACCTAGTGCCATAAGTCAGTGTTTATGAGTCTAATAATATTTGATCAAGTACAGTTCGCATTAGGGGCCGCTCCACTTATGGATAAGTGCTCCTTTGCGGTAGAGAAGGGCGAGCGTTTGGCGCTCGTCGGTCGCAATGGGGCGGGTAAATCAACCCTACTAAAATTGATTCTCGGCCAGCATCTGCCCGACCATGGGGTGATTAAGTTCTCCCAGGGGATACGGATCGGTCACCTACAGCAAGAACTGCCTGCCGGTGATAAACGCAGCGTAATGCAGGTGGTGCTGTCCGGTGCCGCCGCGACCGGCGATGCTTTGTTTGAGTACCAACAGCTGATCAGCGATCCGGATCCGGATTTCGATCGCATGGGGGTGCTGCAACATATCATCGAAGAAAATGACGGTTGGCATTTTCAAACCAAGGCCGAGACCATCATTACCCGTCTCGATCTAAATCCGGAACAGGCTTTTGATAGCCTATCCGGCGGCTGGCGGCGGCGCGTATTGCTGGCTCAGGCGCTGGTCGGCGAGCCGGATCTGTTGATCCTGGACGAGCCCACCAACCACCTGGACATTCGTATGGTCGAATGGCTCGAGGAGCTGCTGCGCAACTTCAAGGGTACGCTTATATTTGTATCGCACGACCGGGCCTTTATCGATAGCTTGGCGACCCGCGTCATCGACCTGGACCGCGGCGATATCACGTCCTTTCCAGCGCCCTATGAGCTGTACCTTGAAAGCAAGGAAAAGGCTATGGAAGTTGAAGCCACTCAGCGGGCGTTGCAAAACAAGGTGCTGGCCCAAGAAGAGGTCTGGATTCGCCAAGGCATCAAGGCCCGTCGGACCCGTAATGAAGGTCGCGTCCGAGCCTTGAAGGCTATGCGCAGTGAATTGGGCGAACGGCGTTTTCAACAGGGCACAGCGAAGTTCAGCATCAATGCCCAGGCCCAGAGCGGCAAGATGGTGGTTGAGTTACTCAACGCCAGCTTCCGCTACAGACCCGAGCTCGAGCCGGTTATTAAGGATTTTACCGAGGTTGTGCTGCGTGGCGATAAGATCGCCCTAATTGGCCCCAATGGTATCGGCAAATCGACGCTTCTGAAGATGATGTTGGAAGAGTTGGCGCCAACGCATGGCGTGGTCACCCAGGGCACTAAGCTCAACGTAGCCTACTTTGATCAAGCTCGAATGGCTCTCGATCCGGAAAAAACCTTGGTCGATTCGGTCTCTGAAGGTCGTGACTTTATCGATATTGGCGGCAAAAGCCGACACGTTATCAGCTATTTAGAGGATTTCTTGTTCGCGCCAGAACGCAGCCGGATGAAGGTTCGCCAGCTCAGCGGGGGGGAAACCAACCGATTACTGCTCGCTAAGCTGTTCAGCCTGCCGGCCAATCTATTGGTGATGGATGAACCGACCAACGATCTGGATATGGACACCTTGGAACTGTTGATCGATCGGTTGTCGGACTTCACCGGGACGGTGCTATTGGTCAGTCACGATCGTTATTTTCTCGACCAATTGGCGACCAAAACCTGGGCCTTCGAAGGTAACGGTAATGTCCGCGCCTATGCTGGTGGCTATGAAGATTGGAAAGCTCAGGGTGGCAAATGGCCCGAGGCTAAAACCACCACACCCACTGCGCAAGCTGCTACGCTTAAGGATGAAACGGTCGCAAATGTGGCCGCAGTAGCGCCGGTTAAGGCCAAGAAGCGCAGCTATAAAGATCAACGCGAGTTTGATCAGATGCAGCCGGTGATTGAACAGTTGGAGTCGGATATTGCGACCCTGACCGCAGAGATCGCAGCGCCAGGTTTCTATAGCAGCCCCTCGACGGTGACCGGCCCAAAACTTGAACATTTGCTCCAGCTTGAAAGCACGCTCAACACCACCTTTGAGCGCTGGGCTGAACTGGAGGATATGGTCGGGTAATTAGAGATTGCCAACGGAGCGACAAATGAGTATCACGTATCTGTTTAAGTTCTTAGAAGATGGCTCTGAACTGAAGATTGAAACAGCCTCAGCGTCGGAAACCAAGCCGGACCGAGCGGCGGTGACGCCGGCGGCCTGGACCCAATTGGCTTATTGTCAGTGTTCAAACTGCCCGCTCAAGCGTGAGCAGGTCGAACACTGCCCGGCGGCGCTGGACATTCAGCCCATTATCGAAGACTTTCGCAAGATGCCGGGCTTTACCAAGGTTGAGGTGACGGTAGTGTCGGCCGAGCGTGAATATCGGAAAACAACCGGCTTGGAGGAGGGCTTGCGCTCGCTGATGGGTTTGGTGTTGGCCAACAGTGAATGCCCGATACTCAAAAAACTGCGGCCGATGGCGCATACCCATTTGCCATTTGCCAATCAGGATGAATTTATCATCCGCAGCGCCGGGACCTATCTGTTGCGCCAGTATTTTAACCTCAAAGATAACCAAGCCACTGACTGGAATCTCGAGGGTCTGGTGAACTTGAACCGGGAGCTGCAGTTGGTCAATCAAGCGCTCTGGCAGCGGGTTCATAGTGCGTGTGAACGGGACAGTAACTTGAAAGCCTTGTTGAGCTTTTTCACCCTATCGTCGAGTGTGTCCTATTCACTGGAGACACAGCTAAACAAGATTAAAAGCCGGTTCTTAAACGAAACCGATTCATTGCAGGCTATTGCTGGCCAAAAGGAGACCTAAGATATGGCCATTTGGCTACCGATCCTAGCCGTACTGTTGCTCGTCGGGTCCTTTATGTGGCTCAAGCCCTCGCCGCGGGATCAGTTTCTGGCCAAACTGCGCTCGCGCGCACTCGCGCAGGGCTTCAGTTTGGGCAGCCTTCGCGTGCCGGATACCAGTGCACACGGCCGCGTCAATCAGCGCTTTCAAATCGTCACCCTATACCAGTTGCCCGTGCAATTGAGCGCCAGCTCAGAGGGGCATTTTACGGTGCTGCGAACCACCGGTGAAGCCGGTGCCTATTTGCCCGACGGTTGGGCATGGGACCAACGAGACGGGCTGAACGAAAGCCAATACCAGCATTTAAAGAATATTTTGACGGCCTTACCCGTGTCGATCCAGCTCATTTCCTTGAGTGCCGGTTCTATCGGCCTAAGTTGGGACGAAAGCGATCCAGAGCTGAGTTTCGAACGCTTGAAGCGGGTCTTAACCGATATTGCTCAGGTGGCCCAGCAACGACTAGTGGGCTCTGCCTAAGGCCCATTCGGGCCGAACTTTCCTTCCACAACGCAGCGCCGTGCGATGGCATTCAGACCGTTCATTGGTTGACATATGGCGGCGTAAGGCTATTGTATTTGATAAATCAAACAAGCGTTTGAAACTTTCGTTTGATAAAGTCGTTTTGCGCATTTATTGCCAGACAATCATGCGATTGTTGAGCCAAACGACTAGATCGGGACACATTGTTAGGCCGGTTCGTGTCACAACACTAATGGAGACAAAACATGATCTACCAGGGCAAGAACATCACCGTGACCTCGCTCGCCGGGGATTTAGCCGAGCTGGTCTTTGATCTGGCCGGCGAGTCGGTCAATAAATTCGATCAACTGACCCTGGCTGAGCTGGGTGCAGCAACTGAGCACATGCGTGCGGCAAAGCTGAAGGGATTGTTGGTGACCAGTGCAAAACAGAGCTTTATCGTCGGCGCCGATATTAACGAATTCCAACAGTGGTTTGAACAAGACGAGGCGGGCATTATTGTCGATGTGCTCAAGGCCAACGCGATTTTTAGCGCCTTTGAGGATTTACCGTTTCCCACCGTCGTCGCGATCAATGGCATCTGCCTAGGCGGTGGCATGGAGATGGCCTTAGCCTGTGATTATCGTTTGATGTCGACCCAGGCCAAGGTCGGCCTGCCGGAGGTCAAGCTCGGCCTGTTTCCCGGTTTTGGCGGCACGGTGCGCCTGTCGCGCCTGATCGGCGCCGATAATGCCATCGAATGGATCGCCTCTGGTGCCGAAAAAAATGCCGCCGCCGCCCTCAGCGATGGTGCAGTTGATGCGGTCATCGAGCACGAGCAGGTTAAGGCCGAGGCCTTGGTGCTATTGCATCGGGTAGCCAGTGGTGAATTGGACTACCTGCAGCGGCGTCAAGCCAAACAGGGCAAATTACAGCTCAATCCAATTGAAAGCATGATGGTTTTTGAAACCGCTAAGGGCTTTGTCGCGGCCAAGGCCGGTAAGCACTATCCGGCCCCAGTTGAGGCCATTAAAACCATGCAAAAACACGCCGGTTTCGAGCGCGATAAGGCGTTGGCTATTGAAGCTAAGGGTTTTGCCAAGATGGCCAAGACGGCTGTGGCGAAAAACCTCATCGGGCTGTTTTTAAATGATCAAAAAATCAAGAAGATTGCTAAACAGCACGCGAAAGCCGCGCGCGATGTTAAGCAGGCCGCGGTGCTAGGCGCCGGCATTATGGGCGGCGGTATCGCCTACCAGAGTGCCTACAAGGGCACGTCGATCCTGATGAAGGACATCAATGAAGCCGGGCTGCAATTGGGCCTCGATGAGGCCACTAATATTTTACTCGCCGCGGTGGAGCGCAAACGTTTGGACGTGCGCGGCGTGGCCCAGACGCTAACGCGCATTAGACCGACCCTGAGTTATGGCGATTTTAACCAGGTAGATGTCTGCGTAGAGGCGGTCGTGGAAAACGTCCGGGTTAAAAAGACGGTTTTGGCCGAGGCCGAAACGCATCTGCGGCCCGGTGCCGTCTTAGCGTCCAATACCTCAACCATCTCGATTACAGAGTTGGCTAGCGTCCTGACCCGGCCGGAAGACTTCTGCGGCATGCACTTTTTCAATCCGGTCAATCGGATGCCGCTGGTGGAAGTGATTCGGGGTGAAAAAACTTCCGAAGAAACCATCGCAACCGTGGTGGCCTATGCCCAGAAAATGGGCAAAACCCCGATTGTCGTCAATGATTGCCCGGGTTTCTTGGTGAATCGAATCCTCTTTCCCTATTTTGGTGGTTTTGCCGGTCTATTGCGTGACGGCGCCGACTTTGAACGGGTCGATAAGCTGATGGAACGCTTCGGCTGGCCCATGGGTCCGGCCTATCTAATGGACGTGGTTGGTATCGATACCGGTGTCCATGCCCAGGCAGTGATGGCGGAGGGCTTCCCGGATCGCATGCAGCAGGATTATCGCACGGCGATGGATGTGATGTTCGATGCCGAACGCTATGGTCAGAAAAATGGCAGTGGGTTTTATCAATACGCGCTCGATAAAAAGGGCAAGCTGAAAAAGACGTCCGATCCGAGCGCGCATGAGCTGGTCGCTACGGTGCGTTTGGACCAGCGGGAGCTGAGCGATGATGACATTATCCATCGGCTGATGCTACCCATGTGTCTGGAGACCATTCGCTGCCTAGAGGATGGCATCGTCGCCAGTGCGGCCGAGGCCGATCTGGGTCTGATCTATGGCGTCGGTTTCCCGCCTTTCCGTGGCGGTGCCCTGAAGTATGTCGATGATCTCGGCGCGGCGGCCTTTGTCGCCCTGTGTGACCGCTATCAAGACCTTGGCAAGCTCTATGAGCCGACCCAAAAACTGCGCGACATGGCAGCCAATAATCAAACATTTTACGCCTAACAGGAGACGGTCAATATGAAACTTCAAGACAATGATGCAGTAATCGTAGACTTTGCCCGTACTCCCATGGGTCGCAGCAAGGGCGGCAGTTTCCGCTTCACGCGGGCCGAAAGCCTGAGCGCGGATCTGGTCAATGGCCTGCTGGCACGCAACGCAGCGCTCGATCCGGCGGATATAGACGACATTATCTGGGGTTGCGTCAATCAGACTCTGGAGCAGGGCTGGAAC
>Ga0209193_1000325_pt1 | contig 33443 bp, 17 predicted proteins | sample COGITO_mtgs_1003_FD_185515 | JGI IMG/M metagenome (GOLD analysis project Ga0209193, IMG submission 185515) | Pelagic marine microbial communities from North Sea - COGITO_mtgs_100330 (SPAdes) (version 2) | ecosystem: Environmental > Aquatic > Marine > Epipelagic ...
TTTGATTATTTGCCGGATGTCTATTTTGTCGCCAAAGACATGCAGGGTCGCGTGATGCTGGCGAATCAGTTAGCGGCGCGGATGTGTGGTTTTGAGCGGGAGTTGGATATGGTCGGTAAGACGGATTTGGAGATTTTTGCAGAGGATCGGGCTCGTGGATATATGCAGGATGATCGCCATGTGTTTGAAACAGGGGAGAGCATCGTCGATCGTGTGGAGATGGCACCGGATCCGAATAATTCGATTAACTGGATGGTGGTGACCAAGGTGCCGCTTTACTCGAGCGAGGGGGAGATGGTCGGGCTGGCCTGTATTGCGCGCAATACGGTGGATACCCATACTGCGCTGCGTCCCTACACTGCGATGAACGAAGTGCTCGAGCATGTGCGCTTGCACTATGCGCAGCCGATCAAAATTGATCAACTGGCAGAGATGGTGCATTTATCGACGAGTCAGTTTGAGCGCCGCTTTCGTCAATTATTCGTGCTCACGCCGACCAAGCATATTCAGAATGTCCGCGTCAGTGCGGCCTGTCATCGACTGGCTTCGAGCCATGAGACGGTGGCGACGATTGCTGCGGAGGTGGGGTTTTATGACCAGAGTCATTTTACCCGGGCTTTTCAGCGGGTGATGGGGGTCTCTCCGAGTGAGTATCGAAAGCAGGAACGGCGCCGAGTGCTGTAATATACATGAGGCTGCTGGTATTTTACAAGACACTGGCGGGGGGATTTGCTAATATATACATATTATACCCCCGAATGATCATAGCCCCATCGTGATCGTATTGATTTCGGGGAACTTCAACGCTTGGTAGCAATCATTAATGAGAGGCCGCAATTTATGAATTCCCGCACGCACCTTCAGCTTTCGCTCATGATGTTTCTCCAGTATTTTATCTGGGGGGCATGGTATGTGACCGCACCGAATTATCTATCGACCATTGGCTTTGGTGGGGCGGACTTCGGTTGGACCTATTCCGTCGGCCCGATCGCAGGCATGCTGTCTCCGTTTCTGGTTGGTATGATCGCGGATCGCTTTTTCCCGGCCCAACGAGTGTTGGGGGTCATGCATCTGGCCGGCGGCTTGATCATGCTGGCTGCGACGGCGTGCATGGCGAGCGGGATGTCGCCTGGGCTTATCAATGGAGTGTTTCTCGGCTACATGCTGACTTACTATCCCACGCTGGCGCTGTCCAATACCGTGGCCCTGCGCAATATGCAGGATCCAGAAAAGCAATTTCCACGTATTCGTGTGTTGGGCACTATTGGCTGGATTGTTGCGGGTGTTTCACTGTCCTACCTCGGCTGGGGGACAAAGATCAACATGTTCTACCTCGTTGCAGTGGCTGCCTTGGTGCTGGGTCTGTTTAGCTTCTTTCTGCCAAACACCCCGCCGGGCGCTCAGGGGAAAGTGTCGCTTCGAGAACTGTTCGGTCTGGATGCACTGGTGCTGCTGAAGAATCGCTCTTATTTGGTATTTATGCTCTGCTCGATGCTTGTTTGTATCCCGTTGGCTTTTTATTATCAGATCACCAGTCGCATGGTCGAAATGTGCGACTTCGGTGAGTTCGGATTTTTGCAGGCGCTCAAGGATATGTTAAAAATGGGCGATGTGATCGGTGCCACGATGTCGCTCGGCCAAGTCTCAGAAATTTTGTTCATGCTGGTGATGCCGTTTTGCTTCAAACGACTCGGGGTCAAGTGGATGCTCGCCGTCGGTATGTTGGCATGGGTCGCACGCTATGCATTATTTGCGATCGGGGCACCGGAGCAGGTGCGATGGATGGTCTTGAGTGGCATCTTGCTGCATGGGATCTGCTACGATTTCTTTTTCGTGACCGGGCAGATTTATACCGACCGGATCGCACCTCGCGCGCTTCGCGGTCAGGCGCAGGGGATGTTGGTGTTTTTTACGCTGGGGCTAGGGATGTTTATCGGTGCTCAAGTCGCTGGCATGGTTGAAACACGCACCACCACAGAGGCATCACAGGCGTTTGCCGCTGAGATCGCAGAGAGTCGGGCGACGATTCAAGTCCTCGTCGAGCAGCAGCAATCTGCGAGTGCGCCAGCTGATGCGCAGGCGCAAATCGAGCGTATTCGGGCCGAGACGATTCCACAGCTACGCAAGCAACAATTGCAGTCGATTGATTGGAGGCCGCTATGGGGAGCACCCGCTGCGTTCGCCGGCATCGTCCTGTTGATATTCATCACATTTTTTAGAGAGAATCGTATTCAACAAAGTCGTACGTTATGAAAATAAATCGCCGTCAATTTCTTAAGACATCCTCCGTCTTTGCCGGATGGAGCATCCTGCCTACGGGCGCGTGGTCGAACCCACTGAACAGCCGTTTCTGCACTGCGCATATTGGCGTAGGTGGTATGATGGGCTGGCGCGATCTTCGAAGTGTTGCCAGCCATCCGAAGGTCCAGATCGTGGGGCTGGCGGATGTCGACCGCACTGTTTCACGCGGCGTCTATCATCTAAACAGATGATAGGCGACGACGCTGTATATTGATAGTATAGACGATACATATAGAGCCCGCCCCTCGTTGGCTAATCAGTAGAAATAACCTCGATCAATAAATGAATCGCCGTAAATTTATTAAAACAGCCAGCCTTGGAGCGATCGCGTATGCCGCTTTGCCTAGTATTGGTCTGGCTTGGGAAGATATTCCCGCGCGCGCGGGCAAGGTCATCACCGGGCGCAAATTGAACATTGCTTGTATCGGTGTGGGCGGAAAAGGCCTGAGCGATGTCCGCGGCGTATCGAGCGAAAACATCGTGGCCTTGTGTGACGTGGATCTGAACAAGGGAAAGGGGGCGTTTGAGGCGTTTTCGGGAGCCAAACGATACAAGGATTTTAGGCGTATGCTGATCGAGATGGATGATCAGATCGATGCGGTCACCATCTCTACGCCCGATCATATGCATTTTCCCGCCGCGATGATGGCGGTGAAGATGGGCAAGCACGTGTTCGTGCAGAAGCCGATGACGCATACGATCGAAGAGGCCCGGGCGCTGACTGAAGCAGCACGTAAGCATCAGGTGGCGACCCACATGGGCATTCAGGGGCATTCCATGGATGGCATCCGTCGTATGCGCGAATGGAACGCGGTGCAGGCCATCGGCGAAGTGGAGGAGGTGCACATCTGGACCAATCGTCCCATCTGGCCACAGGGAGATCGACCTTTGGCGCCGGCGCAACCTGTCCCCGAATCCTTAGATTATAATTTATGGCAGGGCGTAGCCCCTGAGCGGCCTTACAATCGCGCCCACGGGCACTTTGCATGGCGCGGCTGGTGGGATTATGGCTGCGGCGCGTTGGGCGATATCGGTTGTCACGCCATGGACAGTGCGTTCGATGTGCTCAAACTCGGCAACCCAACGAGTGTCGAGGCCGAGTGTGGCCCGCAAAGTCAGTGGAGCGCACCGGCATGGTCGATCGTAACTTATCAATTTCCAGCAACCGCCGATCGTGGGCCAGTCAAGTTGGTCTGGTATGACGGGAATAGAACCCCGCCTCGCCCGAAGGAATTAGAAGAAGGACGTAACTTACCTGGAAGCATCGGTGGTCAGCTGTGGTATGGCACCGAGGGCACCATCATGGTCAGCGATGTCTACTGCAGATCTGCGCGCATCATCCCACAGGAAAAATGGGTGGACTTTGCCAAGAACCGTATGCCAGAAAAAACCGAGCAACCATCGATCGGACACATGCAAGAATGGATTGAAGCCTGTAGGGGCGGCGCACCCGCAGGAGCCAATTTTGATTACTCGGGCCCGCTGACGGAAATGGTGTTACTCGGTAACCTCGCGGTCCGAACCGGCAAGCGCATCGAGTGGGATGCTAAGAATATGGTATGCACCAACGAGCCCGAGGCTAACAAGTTCGTTCGCAAAACTTACCGTAAATACTAATATAGAACTGCTATGAAATTAAACATGATACTTGGAGCCGCGCTCTTATTGGCTGGTTCGTCTGCTTTTGCGGAAAACACTTCTGTTGGTATTGAGCAATCGGACACCGCTGGTTGGACGCCGCTGTTTGAAGGCGACCTGTCCGATGCCGAATTCCCTGATGGGGTTTGGACGATTGAGAACGGTGAACTGACTGCGAGTCAGGACAAATTGATCTACACCAAGCAGGCGTATGAAAACTTTGTGTTGGACTTGGAATTCAAGAACGGCCCTGCGGCCAACGGTGGAGTGTTTGTGTACCTCTCGGATCCGAAGGGCTGGGTCAAAAACTCGGTGGAGATTCAGATCACCGACGACAGCGCTGCGAAATGGGCGAAGGCGAATCCAACGTGGAAGTGCGGTGCCATTTTTGGACGTTTAGCGCCCAGCGAACAGATGGTGAAACCCGCGGGCGAGTGGAATCGCTATACGATCGTTTGCAGGGGTCCTTTCATTGAGGTCATCCTGAATGGCACGCACGTCAACTCCATGGATATGCGCAATTGGGATTCGGAGACGCATAACCCGGATATGTCGAAGAAGCCGCCTTGGCTGAGCAAACCGCTCAACACACTTCCCACCAAGGGCCGCATCGGCCTGCAGGGTAAACATGGCGGCGCGCCTATCTGGTTCCGCAACATCAAAATTAAGGCGCTGGATTGAGCGTTGTGACGCACATGGCTTTGCCAGTACGCAGCAGTCGACTGCCCCATTCATTTAAATAAATAGAAACCTAATTATACTATGCAAAACGAATCCAAACATTCAGAAATCCATAAACCTCATCTACCCTTTTTGGTATTTATCTGCATTGCTTCTGCACTTGGCGGACTCCTTTGGGGCTTCGATGCGATAGTGATTTCCGGCACGATCAGTTCGGTGAAAGTGCAGTTTGCGCTGTCGCCGGCGATGGAAGGATTCTTTGTCAGTTCCGGCCTATTGGGTGCGGTATTCGGTTCCGGCCTGTCGGGTTGGTTGAGCGACAAGTTCGGTCGTAGTCGCAATCTGTTACTGGCTGCGGTGTTGATGTTGCTCTCTGCTTTGGGTAGCGCATGGGCCACGAATATTGAGTTTCTTGTGTTTGCCCGTTGGTTAGGTGGCCTCGGTGTGGGTATTTCCGCAATGGTCTGTCCGCTGTATATCTCCGAGATTTCACCGACGCACTTGCGCGGTCGTTTGGTCACGATGTTTCAGTTTGCGATTACCTTGGGCATCATGGTTGCGCTGTTTAATAATTATTTTCTGCATCAGTGGGCGGCTTCGGTTGCTGATACCGCGGCTGAGGGCAGCTTTATGAAATGGTTTGTGGCCGACGAGACATGGCGTGCGATGTTTGCCTCGGAGTTGGTGCCAGGCCTGTTCTTCCTTGTGCTGGCGGCGCTGCTGCCAGAGAGCCCGCGTTGGTTGGTCAAGGTGGGGCGCTACGAGCAAGCGGGCAAGGTGCTTAACCGCATCTTTCGTAATGGTGCGGAAAAGGAGCTCGAAACGATCAAGCAGACAGTGGCTAAAGAAAGCGCCACCAAAACGAATTTCCTCGATGTGTTCAGTCAGAAGTATCGCAAGCCCCTAATTATCGCCATGCTGCTGGCGGCGTTCGCTCAGTTCAGCGGGATCAATGTGGTGTTCTACTACGGCACCTCGATGTTGGAAAGCGCCGGCCTGAAGGCTGACGGTGCTTTAAGTGGTATGGCCGTGATCGGTTTTTGTAATATGATTTTCACTACCATCGCGATGGCCTTTGTGGACAAGGTTGGCCGCCGTAAATTGCTGCAGTTTGGCACCGTGGGTGCCATCGCTTGTTTGGCTGGGATCGGTGCGAGCTTTAACAGCGGTGCGAACACCATGCTGATCGTATTGATGTGTGCCTTTGTCGCGTTCTTTGCGTTCTCGCTCGGCCCGATTAAGTTCATCTTCGCTTCGGAAATCTTCCCGACCAATATTCGTTCACATGCGATGGCGATTGTCATTCTGACAATGTGGGCGACCGATACGATTGTCGGGCAATTCACACCAAGCCTGCGCGAGGCCGTCGGCCCTGCTGTGACGTTCTTTATCTTCGCTGCGATTCTGGTGCCGCAGATTTTCATGGTCTGGAAGTGGATGCCGGAAACCGCTGGCCGTTCGCTGGAGGAAATCGAATCAACCTATTACGATAAGGACGCTTAGACGGAATCCGGACTTAATTATCAATTTCACTACAATTATATGAAAATAAAGAAAACACTCTTGGCTTTGATCGCCATCGCATTGCTCGCGACGCAGATGGTGGCGGCAACCGACTACACTGAGCGGGTCAATTTATTCCTGGGTACTGCCTCCAGTGCGCAGACCAGCCCTGCGGCGATTCTTCCGTTCGGAATGATCTCACCGGGACCGTTCAATCAGCCTAAAGCACCCTGCGGTTACAACAACCGGATCAAGGAACTGATTGGCTTCAATCATACCCACCTGCAGGGAACTGGTTGTGGCTCATATGGCTTGGTTGTGATGCTGCCGACCACTGGCAATCAGGAACTGGGAACGAAAGTGATCGTGCCAGCGGAGAAGCAATGGGCTCAGCCAGGCTACTATAAGGCCGTGATCGACGAGATGGGGATCACCGCTGAAATGACCTGCACCAAGCGTGCGGCGATTCATCGCTACGCATTTCCAGAGTCGGATTCTGCGCGTGTGTCGGTCGATTTGAGCCAGGGCATTAATTGGGCAGGGCATAAGCCCGGTTCGATGGACGGAGCGATGCGGCAAGTCAACCCGACGACCTTAAGCGGTGTCGCGCATACCACTGCGTGGCGTGAGCATTCGGTTTACTTCCATATGGTATTCAGCAAGCCGGTGAGCTTTACCGACAAGGAAGAGCAGGGCGGCTATGTGTCGTTTGCCACCGAAGACGGTGAAGCGCTCTTGGTTAAAGTCGGTATTTCCTATGTCAGTGAGGTCAATGCCAAGCTGAACTTAAATACAGAATTGGCTCATTGGGATTTTGATGCCGTTCGCCAAGAGGCGAAGGCCGAGTGGAATCAGCAGTTGTCAAAAATTGATGCCCAAGGCGGCACCCCGGATCAACAGGCCAACTTCTATTCGGCGCTGTATCATTTGATGTTCCACCCGCAGACCTTTAACGATGTCAATAACGAGTATCTCGGTATGGACGGCAAGGTGCACAAGACCGCCGGCCATAATCACTATAGCGTGTTGTCGCTTTGGGATACGTTTCGTGCCGCACATCCGCTCTACACGCTGATCAATCCGGACGTGCAACTGGACGTGGTCAAGACCATGCTGGATGACTACCGCGATAGCGGTTGGGGGCCGAAGTGGAAGCTAGCGAATAAGGAAACATCTATCATGCCAGGCACTTGGGCAGATGTGGTGATTCCCGATGCCTACATAAAAGGTATCCGAGATTTCGATACAGAGGCCGCGTTTGCATTAGTCAAAAAGAACGCCACCGTTGTCGGGCGGCGCAATGGTCTTGAGAATTACCTCAAGCTTGGTTATGTGTCTCATCCTAATTACATTAACGTATCTAGGACCCTCGAACACGCCTATTGTGACTTTAATGTCGGGAAATTTGCCGAGGCTTTGGGCAAAGACGCCGACGCCGAATTCTTCTACACGCAGACCCAGAACTTCCAAAACTTATGGGATCCGCAGACCAAATTTTTCCGTGGCAAGGATAAGGACGGAAACTGGTCGTATCCCGATGATTTCGACCCTTTCACCTACACTGGTAAGGGCAACAATGACTACTGCGAAGGCAACGCCTGGCAGTGGAACTGGCACGTGATGCAGGACACCCAAGGCTTGATCAATTTAATGGGTGGCGATGCCGCGTTTGAACAGAAGCTAGATGTATTCCTGACGGCTCAGGGCGGGGATCATGGCAGTGAGGAGTTCGGCCAATACTGGCATGGCAACGAGCCCGATCAGCACGCGCTGTATGCCTACAACTACGTCGGCGCACCTGCGAAGGCTGCGAAGTGGGTACGCCGTGTGCTGGAAAAGGAATACCGCAACGACACCTGGGGCATCAGCGGCAACGAAGACGCCGGCCAGATGTCGGCTTGGTATATCTTTAGCGCGATGGGATTTTATCCTTATCTCCACTCGGTTCCCGAATACACCATCGGTAGTCCAATCTTCGATGCAGTGACGCTGAACCTGCCCAACGGCGCAACATGTGTGATCACGGCGAAGGACAACTCCGCCGAAAACATGTATGTGCAAAGCATGTGTATCAACGGCAAGGCTTGGGACAAAAGCTTTCTGCCGCATGAGGCATTGGTTAACGGCGGAACGATCGAATTCAAAATGGGGCCTAAGCCTTCGAAATGGGGCACCTCGGAAGCATCGCGTCCATACTCGATGACTCCCCGAGATCAGTAATTTGCTTTCGCGTTATTGAAGGTTTGCATCCTGTCTATCATTCACATGGATGATAGGCAGCCCGTTCGTCGAGCAGCCAGTGGAAGAGGGCGCCTACGCTGTGACGATGCGCATCCTCCGCTCTGGATGTAGCCGAAGCAAAGCTGGCAGTGATGGAGCAGTTTAAGCCTCAGCAATGGGGCATCAAATAGAGGCCTGTCACGAAATAGCAGCAACGCTTTGACTATTCCTTACCTTTTACTGGAAGGATGCCAGTGCGATAGGCTTTGCTAATGGCCGCGGGGGCATTCTGGACTTTGAGCTTTTCGTAAATGTGCCGGACGTGGGTGGCGACTGTGGGCATACTGATCTTCAGCCGGTCGGAAATTTGTTTCTTCAATAATCCTTCGCCAACTAAACTTAGCACTTCCATTTCACGATCAGTCAGAGTGATGGCGTCGATGTTTTTTCGTGGCTTTGCTTGAATCGTGTCTAGGATGAATTTGGCGATGTTCGCGTCGAGTGTCGCGCCACCGGTCATCACCGTGCGGATGCCATCGGTAATTTGATCGAGGCTGGCGTTTTTCAATAAATATCCTGACGCCCCAGCGGAGATGGCCTCCAGCACATCGGCTTCTCGGTCGGATTGACTGAGAACGATTAGGTGAGTTTTGGGCACATATTGTTTAAACCATGGGATGGCTTCGAGCCCGCTGATGCCAGGCAGGTTCAGGTCGAGAAGCACCACATCTGGCGCTGTACTGTCGTTGGCGTCCTGCACACTGCGCAGGGCGCGTTCTGCGGTGCCGAAGGTCTGTTTCAGTTCAATGTCGTCGACTGTTTCTAGGGCGAAGCGAATGCCCTCCCTGTAGTCGGGGTGGTCTTCCACCATAATCACGCGGATTAATTTTTTCATAATGTGTCTGTGCTTAATAAAATTAAAATAGAGAGCCCGTGTCAAACGGGCGCGCCTCGGCTTCGGAAGCAAGCTTTTTGAATTCTGTGTAGCCAAGAAATTTTTAATTTTAAGGTAATGCAGGTTCCATCACCATTTAGTTGTGAAGAAAATACTTTTGCGCCGAGCAGGCGTGCGCGTCGCTGGAGGGAAGCGGGAATTGCTTTGTCCCCAGTCTCTAAAATACCGCAGCCGTTATCGTTGACTGTCAAGGTGAGCGCATTGCTGTTTGCACTTAGCTGTGCGACAACCTTGGTGGCATCGGCATGGCGACTGATGTTGATTAAGCACTCCTTGAAAAATAGCCTTAAATCGTCAAGTGCCCCGGGTTTTAGTTGCTGCAAGAACTGTTCTCCCTCTATTATAATTTCGTAGTCGAGCTCAGCTAGAATACGTTTGGCAGAGCGTTCCATATCTGTAGGGAGCTTGCCGAATGGACCCTGAGCTTCTTGTTGGTTGATACAATGGCGGATGGCGCCGCTGGTGCGTTTGATTAGCTCCTGATTGCGCTGTAGGACATCTTCGAGTCGTCCCGGCGAATGCATCGCATTCAGTGCCACATCGCCCAGTAAGCCCATGGTATGAATATTGGCGCCGAGCTCGTCGTGTAGGTCGGCGGCGAAACGTTCGCGAATGTTAGCTGCTTCTCGCATTCGCAGCATACGATCGACAAGGATGGTGATGAGGATCCCTCCGCCCAAGAGTACGGCTAGCCAGATCATTCGGTTCAGATTGGCTTTTTGCTGGACGTAGCGTTGGTTCAATTCTTGCTCTACTAGTGGGCGTTCGCTTTCCAACTGATGGCGCTGGGCGAGTTGCTCAAGCCAGATGCGGGTTGGCAGAATGTTGCCGAACTGATTACGGCCATCGGTGAGTGCTGCCAATTTCCGGTCGGAGCTTTCTGGTACATCGGAAAGCACTCGGCAGTTGAGCGCCACGTTGCGACCATTGGCAAATAGCTCGATTTCCGCGAATCCGATGCGTGCGCTGAGTGGGTAGAATTGTTGGGCGAGAATAAACGGTTCTAACGCGGTCAGTCTGACGTAGCGGCAGACAGTCTCGGGGATCTGCTCGATCATTATTGGGCCAGTATCGTAGACGGTATCTTTCCTATATTCGAACAGGCGTGTGGCATCCGAAAAGTCAGCTTGATTGGCACCTTCCACTAGCAGTCGCTGGGGGATGCCGAGATCGGAGGGCAGTGCCTGAGGCACGTTGTCACTAACATCCATGGCATGCAGCTGAATTCGATTGATGGCTTGAGGCGCGCCCAAATCGATGATGAACGATGGTGAGTCACTCTCTCTAATGTTGGCAAGAAATGCCACGCTTTGTTCACCTTGCGCCGCATCCATTAAGTAAGGCATAAACCCATCGACTAAGAAGTGCTTTTTATGTGAGAGTTCTCCACGATCTGTGTTCGAAGACGTCTGCACCGATTGATGTAAGGCGATGTTTTCTTGGTCATTATAAATCAAGATCTCGGAGAGTTGTAGTAGGTGCTTGCCGTCCCATGAGCGAGGGCTCAACATGGTCGCTTCGATGCGTATCCAGCAAGCGGAAGTTGCGGGCAGGGGAATGATGACTGGGGCGTAGCGTGGTAGCAGTTGATCCTTAGGCTTGCCGCCGCCAATTACACTGCCGTTCGGATCGCCGCGTTGGCCCGCGAGGATGCGGAACTCCAACGGGAATCCTTCCGCCTGATATCCGGATTGAGCATTACGTATAATCGCCGGCACCAACACCACCTGATTAATGGACGTTGGCTCGTCTAGATCAATTTGAATCCACTCGGTATGCTGCGGGTCGTCGTGAGTCACAGAACGCCAACCGACAGTGCCATAGCCAGTTCGCAGACTGTAATGTGCTAGTTCGCTCAACTCGGTCTCGATCTTCTGTAGGCGCGCTTCCAGTTGAGTGGTGGAACGCTCCGGAGGCGCTGCCAATGCGCAGGTTGCTAGCAAAAGGCTCACTAGTAGGTGCAGAATTAATGGTATTCGATCAAAATGCATAAGTTTCTATAGCATGGATTCGTCCGGCAAGCTATCGTGTAAACAGATGAGTTAAGGATTTTGGCAACGAAGTCGCAGAGCGTGTGTGCACTATCTTAACAGAACGCAGGTAAACGATTTTAATAGTTGCATGGTTTCTTTATCTTCCGAGCGGCCGGATGCAGGCAATGTGTCACTCTTTTTTTGCAAAAAATACTGAAATTTTGCACACCTTTCGCATCATCTAAACAGACGATAGGCGACTGATTGGAAATAGGCTAGAATACCTCATCTTAGAAATTCTAGGCGAATTATTTACAATTATTTAACCCCCAATATACCTCTATCATGAAGTCTTCTACCCTGATTAAATTGTCCCTTAGCGCAGTTGCTCTACTGTGCGGCGCCGCTACAGCTCAAGCCGCGACCATTGTCCAACTAGGCGCACAGGGCGGTGACATTGGTATGGTAACGGCTTCTGGTAGTGGGCCCAATACGGCCGGTGCAATTTATGACGCAGCGACTCTTTACAGTCCGTCTGGCGCATTAGGCTACACTGGCCAGGAATTCGGTGGAGTAGTCTTGAAAAGACAGGGCAACAATTGGGCTGATAATGCTGGCGGAGACTACATCCAATTGTTGGCCAACGTGAGTGCAAACCCTACGTTGTTTTACGAAGCCATGCTTGCCTGGAATGGCGGCGCCAATAATTCTGGGCAGTCGGCCTTTCTCGGCTCTTCCAGCGATACCGTATTAGAGTCATTCCACATTGAGTTTAAAGGGCGCGGCAGCTCTAATAGCCCCACAGTCAGCTTCTTACTCGAGACGTCTACAGGGTGGTATCAAGCTAATGAAACTGTACAAGTAATCGGGAATGCTTACGCAAGTTTCGATGCGAATATCGCCAGCTTAACTTGGACTGGATATAGTCAATTTGGCGTGTCGGCAGGTGCCGGAACAACACCTGACACCGCGGACATTGTGTCGGTTGGGTTTTATTTTTCGGATACCGCCACTAGCGGTAATTTTTCAGGTGGTATGGTCCGGAATTTCGAAGTCACTGCGATATCGGGTGGGGATCAAGCGCCCACTGCTGCCGCACAGAGCGTGCAGTATGTGTTAAACACACCCGCGAGCATCACGCTGGCCGGCAGTGATCCGGAAGGCAGCAGCCTGACCTATTCGGTGGGTACGCCTACGAACGGGACGTTGAGCGGAACAGCCCCCGATTTAACTTATACGCCTAGCGCAGACTATACGGGCTCCGACAGTTTCACGTTCACGGTGAATGACGGGACGACCGACAGTGATCCGGCCACTGTTTCAATTACTCTGAATCAGGCGCCCACTGCTGATGCACAGAGCAGTGTGCAGGCAGCGATCAACACACCCTTGAGCATCACGCTGACTGGCAGTGATCCAGAAGGCAGCAACCTGACCTATTCGGTGGGTGCGCCTACGAACGGGACGTTGAGCGGAACAGCCCCCGATTTAACTTATACGCCTAGCACAGACTATACGGGGTCCGACAGTTTCACGTTCACGGTGAATGACGGGACGACCGATAGTGCGTCGGCCACGGTTTCAATTGTTGTTTCTAATGGGGCGCCCACTGCTGACGCACAGAGCGTGCAGGTAGTGATCAACACAGCCCTGAGCATCGTGCTAACTGGCAGTGATCCGGATGACGGCATTGATTCTTGGACGGTGGCCAGTACGCCTACGAACGGGGTGTTGAGCGGAACGGCGCCTAATTTGACCTATACGCCAACCACAAACTATACGGGCTCCGACAGTTTCACATTCACGGTGACTGACGGGACGACTGTTAGTAGCGCAGCCACGGTTTCAATTTTCGTTTCGACCACCGTTCAAACCAATGCAGTTTACGCTGACGTTACCGGGGCTGCTGCGTTCACCAGCGCAACCGACCTCGCCAATCAGGGACAAGCAACCTTTGCGAGTTCAACGGTGAGTGCGAATCAGGACCCCGGGACTCCCGAAGATGGCTTTAATGACGGCGTAACGGAGAGTAATAAAGGCAGTATGACCTGGTTTCGTGATGATGTCCAGCCCACCCAATTTCCAGGCGAAATTGTACTGAACCTCGACGTGTCCACTAACAGCGCAGGCTACAATATCACTACGATCAACTCGATTGCCGGCTACAATATAGGCGGTGCGCAAGCGGATCAAGTGATGACCGTCGAGTACAGTGTGGTCGGGGATACCAGCTATACCACACTGGGTACATATAGCAACGAAGCTGCAGACACACAAGGTCAATACAGCTCTATCAGCCTAGCTGATTACTTAAACGGTAATTTGGCGACTGGCGTCGATTCCCTACGCTTTACTTATGCAAACCCGGCCGCCAATACCCGCCTCGTTATACAGGAAATCGATGTGATCGGCAGTCCTAATAATGTGGCGCCCACTGCTGCCGCACAGAGCGTGCAGTATGTGTTAAACACACCCGCGAGCATCACGCTGGCCGGCAGTGATCCGGAAGGCAGCAGCCTGACCTATTCGGTGGGTACGCCTACGAACGGGACGTTGAGCGGAACAGCCCCCGATTTAACTTATACGCCTAGCGCAGACTATACGGGCTCCGACAGTTTCACGTTCACGGTGAATGACGGGACGACCGACAGTGATCCGGCCACTGTTTCAATTACTCTGAATCAGGCGCCCACTGCTGATGCACAGAGCAGTGTGCAGGCAGCGATCAACACACCCTTGAGCATCACGCTGACTGGCAGTGATCCAGAAGGCAGCAACCTGACCTATTCGGTGGGTGCGCCTACGAACGGGACGTTGAGCGGAACAGCCCCCGATTTAACTTATACGCCTAGCACAGACTATACGGGGTCCGACAGTTTCACGTTCACGGTGAATGACGGGACGACCGATAGTGCGTCGGCCACGGTTTCAATTGTTGTTTCTAATGGGGCGCCCACTGCTGACGCACAGAGCGTGCAGGTAGTGATCAACACAGCCCTGAGCATCGTGCTAACTGGCAGTGATCCGGATGACGGCATTGATTCTTGGACGGTGGCCAGTACGCCTACGAACGGGGTGTTGAGCGGAACGGCGCCTAATTTGACCTATACGCCAACCACAAACTATACGGGCTCCGACAGTTTTACATTCACGGTGACTGACGGGACGACTGTTAGTAGCGCAGCCACGGTTTCAATTTTCGTTTCGAACGCGGTTCAAACCAATGTAGTTTACCCTGACGTTAACGGGGCTGCTGCTTTCAGCAGCGATACCGACCTCGCCAATCAGGGACAAGCAACTTTTGCGAGTTCAACGGTGAGTGCTAACTCAAGCGAAAATGGCTTCAACGACGGAGTAACGGCGAGTAGTCAAGACAATATAACCTGGTTTCGGGCTGATGTCACGCCAACCCAATTTCCAGGCGAAATCGTAGTGAACCTCGACGTGTCGAGCTACACCTCAGGCTACAATATCACTTCGATCAACTCGATTGCTGGCTACAATATAGGCGGTAAGCAAGCGGATCAAGTGATGACCGTCGAGTACAGTGTGGTCGGGGATGCCAGCTATACCATGCTGGGGACATTTAGTAACGAGACTGCAGACACACAGGGTCAATACAGTTCCATCAGCCTAGCTGATTACTTAGCTGGTAATTTGGCGACTGGCGTCGACTCCCTGCGCTTTACTTATGCAGATCCGGCCGCCAATACCCGCCTCGTTATACAGGAAATCGATGTGATCGGCAGTCCTATAATCGAGAGCAAGGTCTGGGTCGGTAGCGTCGATGGCAATTGGGACAGCACGACTGGCAACTGGTCGGGAGGATCTGACAACTTGTTCAGCGACGGCAACAGCATTACTTTCGATGATACTGCCAGCACCCAGGCAGTCGTGATCGATGGCGCTAGCGTCGCCCCCAGCTCGGTTATCTTTAGCAACACCTCGGGCAATAACTATACCCTTAGCTCCGCAGCCGATGAAACCCTCGACGGTACCGGCGGTATCAGCGCGACTGGCACCGGCGACGTCACGATCAGCAGTGGCATTATTGGTAGTGGTGGATTTACCCAGTCTGGCTCTGGCAAAACGATCCTCTCCGGTGCCAACACCTATAGCGGCGATACCAGCGTCAGTGCCGGCACGCTGGAGATCGGCGGGGCAGGCAGCCTTGGTGTGAGCGGAAACTACGCTGGAGCGATCGCCAACAGCGGAGCTCTCATCTTCAACAGTAGCACGAATCAGTCACTGAGCGGAGTCATCAGCGCAGCCGGGGGCTTGGTTCAGGGTGGTGCAGGTACTTTGACCCTCACTGGCGAAAATACCTATGCTGGTAGCACGACTGTAAGCGCAGGTGCGACGCTTAAGGTAACCACGCAGAATGCCCTAGGCGACACCGCCGGAGCGACCACTGTCGCCGCCGGCGCTACCTTGGAGTTGGCCTACGCGCCTCAAACAAACCCCTCTCCGATTACTGAGAGTCTTACAATTAGCGGTGATGGTGTTAGTGGCACAGAGGGTGCAATTAAGGTGACTGCTGGTCAAATAGCTGAAGAGTACAGTGGCACGATTACGCTCGCGAGCGATGCGACCATTAACATAGCTGCGCGCTGGGACACTGGTGGCACGGTTACCGATGGGGACAACAGCTTTACCCTGACCAAGATCGGCACAGAACAATGGCGGCCTTCGGCTACTGCGGACTACGCGCACTTGGTGATTAACGAAGGTGAGTTTGAGTTGTCCAGTGTCAACGCGCTACCGTCCGACACGGTGACCGTGAATAGCGGTGCCCGTCTAGACACATGGGGCAACATGGATCTGACCCAGACTGGCCATACACCAAGCATCACGTTCAACGACGGTTCATCCTTTATCATCGATAGAAATGGCGCGGTCGTCACCATCGGTGGTGTCATGGTTCTCAATGGCAACGTGGAGTTTATAAAGCCTGGATCGGGCGGCAGCCTGACGGTAATTAGCGCTATCAGCGGCACCGGCGCACTAACCTTGGAGTCGGGCAGCGCTACTCCGGGCTCGATGACCTTTTCCGGAAATAACACCTACTCGGCCACAACGATCATTGGGGACGGCGCAGTGGGTGCCGGCTCGATGATATTGTATGCCGGCTCGACCACCGGTTTCTCCAACAATTCCGACTTCCAAGTCAGTGCCAACAGCTCCCTGAAGTTGAATGGTTTGAGTAACACTATCGGCTCGCTGGGGGACTTCTCAGCCGCGGGCGGCACCGTGGAGAATGACAATGCCACCGCAGCTACGCTCACTATCGGTGATAACGGCAACAGTACCACGTTTTCCGGCATCATCCAAGATGGTGCGGGTGGTGGTGCGCTCTCGCTGACCAAGATCGGCAGCGGCACTATGACGATCTCAGGCGCCAACACCTACACGGGTGCCACTACTGTCAACGCGGGTACCTTGGATATTGATTCTATTGGCACCTATCCATCAGCTATCACAGTTGCTGCTGCTGGATCGCTTGAGGTTGACTTAGGCACCACACTCGCATTGCAGGCTGCTCTTAGCGTCGACGCTGCATCACAGATCGTCATCGATGGCACACCGACCTTGGCATCGTATACGCTGATCTCAGCTACTTTGATCACGGGCACACCTGTATTGAGTGCTTCGATTGAAGGCTATGCGCTCGAAGTGAACGGTCAAAACCTCGAACTGAATGCCTTACCGACCAACGATGTAGCGAGTTGGGCTGCGAGCTACACTGCGAGTGACGCGGCCTTTACCGGCTCTCCTGCGACTGATCCATTAACAGACTATGATAATGATGGTCTCAGTAACTTGCTCGAATACGTGCTTGGTGGTTCACCAATCGCTAACCAGGACACGGCAGTCCCAACAGTGTCTCAAGATGCGACTTATATGATCTTCACCTATAACCGTAGTGATATCTCGACCGCTACCGGTAATGATGTGACGATTGTGGCTGAATACGCGGCGGATCTGAGTGGTTCGTGGACTGCAGCAGTCAACGGTACCGCTAGTGTGGTTATCGAAGAGAATACCAGCGCTGATCCCGATGTGGTGACAGTCAAGGTGCCACTTGCTGGCACTGAACAGTTCATTCGCTTGAACGTGCTGACTGGGCCGTAAGTTGTAAACTTTGAGTTCTATTTATAGAATTCACTAAAATGAAGGGCCACACTTTAGGGAGTGTGGTCCTTTTTTGTGCCCGAAATATTCTAGATCTGAGCGTTAGTGTATCATCTAAACAGACGATAGCCGGCTAGTTTTCGATCTGCTAAACTACATGAGTACTCCTCTTTATCTAGGCGATAAAGATAGCCCTAAGTACGCTCCTATCATGAAGTTTTCTACCCTGATTAAATTATCCCTTAGTGCTGCCGCTCTGCTGTGCAGCGCCGCTTCAGCCCAGGCCACTGTTGTTTCGTGGGACGGTACGAGTACGGACATTACCAGTTTAAGCTCGAACGTTAATGTGAGTTCCAGTGGTGGGAGCGTTTGGGTAGCTTCGAACGGGATCTGGGACACCACGGACCTAACATTCGCAGCGATCGGCAGCCAAGCCGCCCTCCAAGTGGCTTATTCTCAGATCCAGCAGACTCACAAAACGATTCAGATTAATCATGGTGGCAATGCGCTTCTTGCCGCTGGCGGTGGCAGCTCTAGTCAGGGCAAGATCGATGTGACAGCTGGATTTTCGACAGTGTATGCGTTTGATACGAGCACCTTTTCGGCCTCAGAAGTCCTGGCCAATATGAGCGTAACCGTACATGAAAGAACGACTTCGGATGTGTGCAGTTTCCGCTGGTTTGTCGTTGCAGGCGGAACCACGTATGTCAGCGCTTCAGTGGCTGCAGATGTAGGGGGTACGTTAACCGAGTATACGCTGGCAGATGCCGCGTCCGAGACATGGTATGCGTTTGATGGAAGCGTAAATATTGAATCGGCGGTGGGTGCTTCGGTTGGAACACTGTCGTTAACCAATGTGACGTATGCTGGGATTATGGCAACGGTGGATACGCTTGGTAGTGCTTCCAATTGGCGTGGGTTGTATGTCGATAAATTTTCTGCTGAAGCGACGTCGCCGCCAACCACCGTTCAAACCAATGCAGTTTACGCTGACGTTACCGGGGCTGCTGCGTTCACCAGCGCAACCGACCTCGCCAATCAGGGGCAAGCAACCTTTGCGAGTTCAACGGTGAGTGCGAATCAGGACCCCGGGACTCCCGAAGGAGGCTTTAATGACGGCGTAACGGAGAGTAATAAAGGCAGTATGACCTGGTTTCGTGATGATGTCACGCCCACCCAATTTCCAGGCGAAATCGTACTGAACCTCGACGTGTCCACCAACAGCGCAGGCTACAATATCACTACGATCAACTCGATTGCCGGCTACAATATCGGCGGTTTGCAAGCGGACCAAGTGATGACCGTCGAGTACAGTGTGGTCGGGGATGCCAGCTATACCACGCTAGGTACATATAGTAACGAAGCTGCTGACACACTAGGTCAATACAGCTCTATTAGCCTAGCTCATTACTTAAACGGTAATTTGTTGTCCGGCGTCGACTCCCTACGCTTTACTTATGCAAACCCGGCCGCCAATACCCGCCTCGTTATACAGGAAATCGATGTGATCGGCAGTCCTACTAATCAGGCGCCCACTGCTGATGCACAGAGCAGTGTGCAGGCAGCGATCAACACACCCTTGAGCATCACGCTGACCGGCAGTGATCCGGAAGGCAGCAGCCTGACCTATTCGGTGGGTACGCCTACGAACGGGACGTTGAGCGGAACAGCCCCCGATTTAACTTATACGCCTAGCACAGACTATACGGGGTCCGACAGTTTCACGTTCACGGTGAATGACGGGACGACCGACAGTGCGCCGGCCACTGTTTCAATTTTCGTTTCGAACACGGTTCAAACCAATGCAGTTTACGCTGACGTTACCGGCGCTGCTGCGTTCACCAGCGCTACCGACCTCGCCAATCAGGGACAAGCAACCTTTGCGAGTTCAACGGTGAGTGCGAATCAAAGCCCCGGGACTCCCGAAGGAGGCTTCAATGACGGCGCAACAGAGAGTAATCTAGGCAGTATGACCTGGTTTCGTGATGATGTCACGCTAACCCAATTTCCAGGCGAAATCGTACTGAACCTCGACGTGTCCACCAACAGCGCAGGCTACAATATCACTTCGATCAACTCGATTGCCGGCTACAATGCCGGCGGTGCGCAAGCGGATCAAGTGATGACCGTCGAGTACAGTGTGGTCGGGGATGCCAGCTATACCACACTGGGTACATATAGCAACGAAGCTGCAGACACACAAGGTCAATACAGCTCTATCAGCCTCACTCATTACTTAAACGGTAATTTGTTGTTCGGCGTCGACTCCCTACGCTTTACTTATGCAAACCCGGCCGCCAATACCCGCCTCGCGCTACAGGAAATCGACGTGATCGGCGGTGCAGTTCAAGCCACGAATTACGAAAGCGACCTGGCGTCAGTACAAGCGGCTACCAGCGCGGCCGACCTCGTGGACAGTAGTCAAGCCACCTATGCCAGCTCTACAATTACTGCCAATCAAGGGGGCGATACAGCTGCGACCGAAGATGTAAATGATGGCGTTACGGCAACAGACCTCAATAACGCGACTTGGTTTCGTGATGATCAAACGCCAGCCCAATTTCCAGCCGAAGTCGTACTCAACCTAGATGTCACCACCAATACAAATGGCTACAATATCTCAGAAATCAACTCGATTGCCGGCTGGAATAATGCTCAACACGATCAGGTGATGACGGTGGAATACAGTATCGTGGGCAGCGCGGATTGGGTTTCAATTGGTCAGTTTACAAATATACCAAGTACGGCATCTTACAGCCGCATTCACTTGAGTTCCTCTCCGGCGGGATACTTGGCGAATTCTGTAGATGCCTTGCGCTTCACCTATGCAGATCCTGATCTTGCTGCGACAGGACACAGGATAGTGCTGCAGGAAATCGACGTCATCGGCGCTCCTGCCGGCGCTTTTCCGCCAACCTTGACAGTCGACGCGCTGTCGAATGACATGCTGATTGAGCCCAGCCAAGCGACAACGGTGACTGGCACCAGTACCGCGGGCGCTGGCATTACGGTTGCATTTAGCGGGCAGAGCAAAACCACTACCGCGGCGGGCGATGGCAGCTGGTCCGTGAGCCTCGATGCAGAGGTGGCCAATTCCACCGGTCAGGTCTTGACGGTGACGGCTAACTTGAACTCCTTGACCACAGTCGCAAGCTACACCAACGTGGTGGTCGGCTATCAGCCAATCGATTTGCAACTGTCTTCGATGTTTTCGGATGACATGATCTTGCAGCGTGAGAAAGCGGTACCGGTGTGGGGCACGAGTAGTGCGAGTGCTGGCATTACGGTCGAATTTGACGGGCAAACCAAAACCACCACCGCGGCCGGCGACGGCACCTGGACGGTGAGCCTAGATTCTATGGTCGCGTCGATCACTTCGCGCGTTTTGACGGTCACTGCTTCGCTGAATGGGGGAACCACAGTCCTGACCTACAACAACGTGCTGGTCGGCGAAGTGTGGCTCTGCTCCGGCCAGTCTAATATGGCGTGGCAGAATAATCAATCCGATCACCAAGCCACCGTTGAGGCGACGCCTAACAATCCCACGCTGCGCTTTTACAAAGTGCCGCTGCTGAGTCAGGGTACCCCGGTGGCACACATCAATACCGTGTGGACCGAGAGCACCACAGGCAGCAGCGGTACTGCGACTGCTTTTAGCGCAGTCGCGTATTTCTTTGGTCTCAAGTTGCAGGACGAACTTGAATCCTCTGAAGGCGCTGATGTGCCGATCGGCTTGATCCAGAGCGCCAAAGGCGGCTCGCAAATTGAAACGTGGATGCCTGCAGGTACCGTTTACAACAGCGGAGCCGCGGGCGGTTATTACAACGGTCAGATCGACGCATTGATCCCGTTTGCGATGCGCGGTGTGATTTGGTATCAGGGCGAGGCCAATCTATCCGACGGAATGGCCTATGTGCCCAAGCAAAAAGCACTGATCGATGGTTGGCGCGCGCTGTGGCTCGAAGATTTCCCGTTCTACTATGTGCAGCTCGCACCACGCTCGGGTCCAGGTGAGACCAAACCAATCTTCTGGGAAGCGCAGTCCGCGGTGCTAGATCAGGTGGCGGGTACCGGTATGGCGGTGATCACTGATACGTGGAATGGTACTGAAGGGATCCATCCGGGAAATAAGCAACCAGTCGGCGAACGCCTCGGACTACTGGCGCTCGACAACACCTATGGTCAGGATATTGTCAGTACTGGTCCGACCTTTCAGTCGATCCGACTATCTGGCAGTACCTTAGAGGTCACCTTTGATTCCGCGGTTGGCTTAACTCCCGCATCGCCTGATTACTTCGAAATCGCAGGCGCCGACGGTACTTATGTTGCGGCTACCGCCACGGTCAGTGGCAATAAGCTGGTTCTAAGTAATGCGGCTGTCGCTTTGCCAGTATCGATGCGTTTTGCCTGGATCGATACGGCACAGCCCAACCTCAGAAATGCAGCCGGACTCGTGCCGTCCGCGTTCCGCGCAACCTCACCAAGAGGCACTTGGCTCGCTGCTAATAGCTTGACCGACTCGGATTGGGAAAACAATGCGGACGGTGACGGCAACAGCAACCTGCTCGAATTCGCCTTCGGCACCGACCCGGCTGTTTCTAATAACAACTCCATCGGCTACGGCAGCGGAGTGACGCCAGGTTTACCGCTGCCAGTATTAGAAACCATTACGTCCAACAATGTGGATTTCCGCGCGGTCTTTGGGCGGCGCAAGAATTGGTCGGTGGCGGGACTGAGCTACACGCCGCAGTTCAGCCCAGACCTTACGGAGTGGGTGGACGTCACCACCACACCGACACTGATCGAAAGCGGCAGCGGCGATATCGACGCGGTCTTCGTGCCTTACCCCATGATTATTCAAACCACGACTGGCTGGGAGAAACCACAATTCTTCCGCCTGAGCGTCAGTCAGGACTAACTCCTCTTACATACTATAATGGCACACTCCTCAACACACTCTGCGCGATTCCGCGTTGCCGCGGCACTGCTCTTGAGCAGTGTGCTGCCAGTTGCTGCCGACGTGCTTTACAGTAACTTGCAGGACCTTTCGATCCCGACCAACTTCGACGGCGTCTATATAGACATTGAGAGCGGTACCAACGACACGTCGGGGACGACGTTCGATTGGGACGTTAACTTATTCTTCGGCGGGATCGGGGTAGTCAACAGCACTGGCTTCCAGCCAGTGCGCGAGACCGCCGCCGGCAATAGCACGCTGAGCAATCTAGCGTGGGGCGACACGGTGAACTCTTCGTCGACGTTCGACTCGAGTGGCGACGCTGGCGGTTCGACCGATCACCTCGGCGATACCTTTACGGCTGGGCAGGAGGGCTACATCGGATTTGAGCTTACCGGCGGCAACTACGGTTGGATGCGCGTGGTGTTAGACGGCAGCGGCAGTGCTTTAGTCAAGGACTGGGCCTACGACACTAGCGGCAGCACTGGCGCTATCGCCACCGGCAACGTCCTGCAAAGCGGCTCGACCGTTACAGTGGATTCATCCTCTGGTGCGTTCACGCTAGGCTCAGTCGTTTCCGGCTCCAACAGCCTAGTCAAAAACGGGAGCGGCACCACGACTCTCAATGCCACCAACACCTATACCGGAACGACTACTGTCAGTTCGGGCATGTTGCTGGTCAATGGCGACAACAGTGCAGCGTCTGGCGCGGTCACCGTCGCCTCAGGTGCAAGCCTCGGTGGTAGTGGCATCATCGGCGGCGCCACGACCATCCAGTCGGGTGGTTTCCTAGCGCCTGGCAACAGTCCTGGCATCTTGACCTTTAGCAGTGCTCTGACACTGGCCACGGGTTCCTTTACCAATATGGAAATCGCTGGCACCACACGTGGCACCGGCTATGACGGTATTGATGTTGGTGGTGCATTGACTTACGGCGGCGCGCTGACCTTGACATCAAATACCCTGATTGGGGTCGGCACATATAACCTGTTCGACTTTACCGGTGATAACGCCAGTGAAAGCGGTGATTTTACATCGATTATATTGAGCGGAACTGCCTACGCCAGTAACGCATTTATTCAAAACGGGGATGTTTGGGACGCGATTGTTGATAATCAGACCTATACCTTCTCGCAGGTCACCGGCAATTTGGTCGTGGCTACGACCGCAGTTCCGGAACCAGAAACTTTCGCGCTGTTGGGTGGCTTGTTGGCACTCATTTATGAGCTCGGTCGCCGGCGTCGTCGTTAGAATTTCACCTGCAAGGGATTATAGGTTAAGAGGCCGTGCTGGGGAGCATGGCCTCTTTTTGTGGGTAGCAATCCTGGAAATCGCTTTCCTAGTTGCCACTCGGTAGGGCGAGTGGCCTCAGTCGCCGCGCTACTCTAGGGCAGAATCAATTCAAATAAGTGTGTATTTTTTTTAAGAAACACCAGGATCGTCACTGTCATCATCCAAACGAATGATAGCCAGAGCCTGCGGCAAGTGTTAGAATGTGTGTTTGCATCGATATGTCAGTGATACATGCGCACATGAAGTCGATTCATGTCACGATCCGGAGCTATTACAATGAAACGAAATTACTTATTAACGACTGTTTTATCGGCTTTACTTGCCTGGTCTTCAGCGACCGCTGCAAGCGTTGCGGGACGTCCCAAGGGCCCGATCCCGCAAACGCAGCCTAATATCGTACACATCTTGACGGATGATTTGGGCTGGCAGGATGTGGCTTGTTATTACCGCAGTGTACGTGGCAAAGAATCGCTGATTGAAACGCCGAACATGGATCGGATCGCGAAAAACGGCATGCTCTTTATGCAGGCCTACTCGCCATCGCCGGTCTGTGCGCCGTCGCGGGCAGCCTATATGGCCGGGCAGTCGACACTAAAGGCCGGTGTGCTGCACGTGTTGGGTGGCACGCCGTCGCGTCCACGCACACCGACGTTCAAATACATCGATCCGATCTACACGGCACGTCTGTCGCTGGAAACCCCAACCATTGCCACCTTGTTGAAGGACGCCGGCTACATCACCGCCCATATCCAGAAATTTCACTTCGGCGGGGTCAACCATGGCTTCCCTGGGCCTCTGGATTACGGCTTCGACTTCAGTTGGACCACGGGGCCAGGAATGCGTTACAATGATCCCGATCTATGGGATCCAAACGATAAAAAACGCGCGGATTATCAGGGCATCTGGGCTCCGCTGAAGCCGGATCGTCTGAGCAATTTCCCATCCAGTCACGATCCGGAGGCGCCATATTCCTTGGATGCAGACGACCGTCCGTATGACAGTGTCGTGGATCTTTCGATCCGCTGGATGGACAAGGTCAAGGGGCAGGGAAAGCCGTTTTTTGTAAACTTCTGCCCGTCGTTTGTGCATGGGCCGATTGGTTCCCGCGATCGCAAACGTTTGGAGCTTTACTGTGAAAAGATGGGATTCCCGTTCCCGACCGAGCCCGGTAGGGTCACAGACAAACAGAAGGGGCAAGTGAACCCCTATTATGCGGCGATGATCGATAGCGCCGACTGGCAAGTGGGGCAGATCCTTACCTTTCTTGAAACGACTGATGACCCGCGTAATCCTGGGCATAAGCTGATCGACAACACCTACATTATGGTGAGTTCGGATAATGGCGGATCCACGCATGGTGGCACGCCCACAGGGAGCGAGGCCTGCGCCGACAACACCCCTTTGCGTGCCGGCAAGAAGTCCGCCTATGAGGGTGGGGTGCGTATTCCGTTCATCATTCAGGGCCCTGGCATCCAAGCCGACAGTATCAACAATACACCCATCAATCTATTGGATATGCTGCCGACCTATGTGGCGATGTCGGGTGAGAAGCCGAAGCGTGAGCTCGATATCGATGGCTGCAATGTTCTGCCGCTGATGCTCGGACAAGACAATACGGTGAAATCCGCTGACGGCTCGGTGCGCGATACCATGTTCTTCTCCTTCCCGATTGAGCAGTTCGCCAACAGCGTTATTCGCAAGGGTGGCTGGAAACTATTGTGGAACCACGTGCCGGAAATGAACGGCTTCGAGGAAGTGCAGCTCTATCGTCTCTACAACCTAGACGGCAGCGTCTGTGATCTGGGTGAAGCAAAGAATGTGGCCGATACGAATCCTGACAGGCGCGATGCGATGCTAAAGGAATTGAAAGCCTGGCTGAAAGCGAACAATGCCATTCTACCGTATAAGAATGCGCACTTGGCTGGCGCCAAATTAGCGGGCAGCGAGCAGGTCCCCGCGGTGATCCATACTGGCATCCGAGACGATGTGGTGACTGTGCGGGTCGAGACGGAGGTAGGCAAGGCGAAGATTGTCGAAGCGCTGCTGTTTTATACCACCAACGGTAGCGGCGAGTTGCGCGATCACAAAAATTATGAGGAGTGGTTCATCGCTTCCGCAACGCTGCACGCCGACGGTGCCGAAGCGTTTGCACCTCCGGGTATGACACATGGCATTTTCTATCTGCGCGATGCGAACGGGTTTGTTGTGAACTCAGAACTGCTGCCGGCACGGATCACGCCTGGTAGTGATATCTGGGCGAAGGGCAGTGAAGGGCAGTGAGTTTATTGAAAACGTCTACGGCTATCGCCCCGGCCTGATCTCTCTGATAAATACTGGGCTCTCGGCAGTGCAGAGCGCAACGCAGAGCGGACAGAATACTGCGACGTTGTCTGCAGCCATTGAGGCTGCAAAAGCGGTGGCTCAAACGCCGGTCGATGAAAAATCCTACGCAAGATCGATGAGCTCGCTGCGCCATGCGATCCAGTCGCTCGATGTGCCTGAGGCGAAGTTGCCGGTTCTGAATCAGTTTAAAATGAAGAAGTGGTCCACTCCAGAGCAGGGCGCGATCAGTTCCAGAGGAGACAATGGACCGCATGAACCGGCGAAAAATGCGTTTGATGGAAATCCGAAAACCAAGTGGCTGGACTTCTCGCCGCAAGACAGCTGGATCCAATATGCGTACGTCGCCCCCAAGGCTGTCACGGGGTATGCCATTACATCGGCAGATGAGCCTGCGGCTCGGGATCCCATGGACTGGCAGTTGCTTGGTTCGAACGACGGCAAAACCTGGGCCATGCTGGATACCCGTAGCGGAGAACAGTGGTTGAAGCGTTATGAAAAGCGCAGTTTTAAGTTGAGCAATCAGACCGCTTGCAAATTCTATCGCATGAAAATTTCTGCGGTGCGCGATGTGGCGCAGGCCAATTCGGTGCAGCTTGCTGAGGTCGAGTTCCTGACTGCGCAGTCAACGAGCGCATCGGGCGGCAAGGCCCGTTTCGTCAGCAATCTAGATGCGGGCAAGCCGCAGACGGTGGTCACCTTTGGCACCAGTCTGACCGCGGTGGGGGCTTGGGTGGATCAACTTCGCACGGTGATCGAACAGCAATATCCCGGGCTAGCGAAAGTCATTAACGGCGCTCAGGGTGGTGCCAACTCCGACTGGGGCCGCGGTGCTTTGGATGAAAAAGTGCTCAAGCACAATCCGGATACGGTGTTGATCGAGTTCTCAGTCAATGATGCCGTTGCTCGGCGCAAAACTTCAGTGGCACACGCGCGCGGCAATCTGGAAAATATGATCAAGCGGATTCTTAAGCAGAACTCCGACTGTGAGATTATTTTGCAAGTGATGAACCCGCCTGTGGGGCATACGAAAACTCAACGGCCTAATCTGCTCGCGTATAATCAGATGGTTCGCGATGTCGCTAAGGAGCGCGGCTTTCAGTTGATCGACCACTATCCGGTCTGGGAGAAGCTGCTCAATGATGATCCTTTGAAATTCTTGTTTTATGTGCCGGACACGATCCACCCCGTGCGCGAGGGCGCGCTGCAGGTGATTACGCCCACGATGCTCCATGCCTTGGGTCTTAAGCCGGGGAAGCCGGAGTTGAGTGAAGACGCGCCTTGTTGGAAGTACCTCTCTAGAGGGCTGATGGATAAGGACAAGGATCGGGTGATCACCCATGAGGAGTTTAATAATTACTGGAAGAAACTATTTACGAACAATGACGCCAACCTGGATGGGGAATTGTCTGCAGATGAATTCGGGCCGCAGGTGCTGTTCGATGCACTCGATGCGGATCAGGACAGGCAAGTCACGCTCGATGAGTTTCTGAAGGTGTATGCGCCGCACTTTACTCGTTTCGAATAAAAACCTACCCTGTGATGTCATATAAAATGAAATTCCCGCTTTTACGTCTGGCAGCGACTGCGCTGCTACTTCACGGCGGCACGATGCTACAAGCCGCGCCGCAGCCAAACATTGTCCACATCTTGGTCGATGACCTTGGCTGGCAGGATGTGGCCTGCTACTACCGCACGCAGCATCAGCATGAGCCTTTCTATGAAACACCCAACATGGATCGGATGGCCGAAAATGGGATGCGTTTCATGCAGGCCTACTCGCCGGCGATGACCTGTGCGCCGTCACGAGCCGCATATATGACGGGGCAGTTTACGCCGCATAATGGCATGTATCATGTCAATATGGGGGGGCGTATTCCACGGGCACGCGGCGATACCAAGCCGCAGATGGACCCGTATTATGTCACACGGGTGATGCCGGGTAAACCGGCCATTCCCAAGGCGATGAAGGCGGCTGGCTATACCACGGCGCATGTCGGCAAGTGGCATATCTCCGGGGTGAATTATGATCCAGGCCCGCTGGATCTGGGCTTCGATTTCTCGTTTGATAAACATCATGATTACAACGATCCCGAACTGTATGATCCGAACGATCCGAAGCAGACGAATTTCTCCGCCTTGTTCGCGCAGCCGAAGCACCGCCTGAAGGATGCCTTTACAGATCCGCGCTTCCCGCTGCTGGAGGATGAGCGCCCGTATGACAGCATGACCGATCTGTCGCAGCGCTGGATCACCAAAGTATCGCAGCAGGATAAGCCCTTTTTCTTGAATCTCTGCCCGAGCCTAGTGCACGGACCAGTGATGACCCGCGATAAGAAGCGGCTGGCGCATTATTGCGAAAAACTCGGCATCCCGTTCCCGACGGATCAGGGCTCCATTTCTGATCCGAATAAGCCGGGGCAGCACAATCCGTATTACGCCAGCATGGTGGATTCGGTCGACTGGATCGTCGGCCAGATTATCAAGACTCTGGAGGAGACTGACGACGTCCGGAACCCTGGGCATAAGCTGATCGATAACACCTATGTCTTTGTCAGTGCCGACAACGGGGCCGCTCAGAATCTGGGCAACTGGAGAGATGCGGAAGGAAAAATGCGCCGTGAAAAAGTGAGCGATAATACGCCGTTGCGCCAAGGCAAAGGCTGGGCCTATGAAGGTGGCTGCCGGATTCCGTTTATTGCGATGGGGCCTGGCATTAAGCCGGGCAGCGTCAATGAAGACACACCGATCAATCTGATCGACCTGTTCCCGACCTTTATGGCGATCGGCGGGATGGAAAACGACGGCTCGCTGGATATCGACGGCTGCAATATTTTCCCGATTCTAAAGGAGCAGACGCAGGTCGCCAAATTTCACGATGGCAAAGAGCGTGATACGCTCTATTGGCATTATCCGGTTCTCAATGGAGCCTTCTCCACGATTCAGAGAGATAATTGGAAGCTGATGAAGAACACCGGCATTCATACGAATCCCGCACCGGAGATCCAGCTCTTCAACCTGAACGAAGACCTGAGCGAAACGACGAATCTGGCGGAACAGTATCCAGAGAAGACGCGTCAGTTATTGGCGGCTCTCGATGCATGGCTGGAAAAGTATGATGCCGGCGTACCTTACAACAATGCGGACTACCAGAAGGGCGATCTGCCGGGGCAGCAAAATGTGCCTGCGGTAACAGACCGTGGATTTGAAAAGGATCACGTCTGGGTAAACTTTGAGACCGGAGTAGGTAAGACCGAGGTGGCAGAGGCGTTCTTCCTCTATACGGTCAACGGCGATCTCCGGAAAATTGAAGAGGAGTGGTTCCGCGCGCCTGCGAAACTGTCTGATGGTCGAGTCGAGGCGAAGGCCCAGCCTGGAATGACACATGGGATTTTCTGCCTGATCGATGCAAACAACTTTCTAATTTATTCCGAGCCGGTCCCAGCGTGGGAAGAAATCGCCACCTTCAAGCCGTTGGCCTTTACGCTTGAAGATGGCTATGCCTACAAACCGGGTCTCTATGCGCTGATTCAGCTGAGTGGGTCTGCGCTGCAAGGGCTCAATCAACAGGGACAGAACACCACTACTCTAGAAAAGGCGTTGCTCGCTGCCAAAGGTGTGTATGGCAAACCAGTTGAAGAGAAGGCATACGCCGCCGCCATACAGAATCTTCGTAACGAGTTGGTGGGATTCAAAGGCCTGACTCCCGAAGCCGATACCGAATGTCTACACTATTTCTCTGCGAACGATTAATGGGCTAAACGTAGAGCCGAGCGTAGCGACAACTTTTATCACCTCAAATAAATCCAAGGAAATCAAATGATACGACCAAGTGCTTTACTTTCTATAATTGCTGCTGCCGTGCCTCTTGTCGGCGTGGCCGATGTCCGGCCGGCAGCTTTGTTTGCCGATAATATGATCATTCAGCGCGAGACGCAGGCACCTGTCTGGGGCCGTGCCGATGCGGGCGAAAAGGTAACCGTGACTGGCAGCTGGGGGGAATCTGCGAAAGCGACGACCGCCGATGACGGGAAATGGATGGTGAAGCTCAAAACTCCAGAGGCTGGTGGCCCACACACCATCACCATTAAAGGCGACAACACGGTCGAAATCAAAAACGTGCTCGCGGGCGAGGTTTGGTTCTGTTCAGGCCAGTCGAACATGGACTTTATCTTGAATCAGCTCGTCAAATTCAAAGTCGGGCGTACTGCGCCTCAAGATCAGCCTGCGGCTGAGTACATCAAAATCGAGGTCGCAACTGCTAAGGATGATCTGTTACGCCAATTCACGGTGCAAAAAAATACTTCTCCGTTGGAGCCACTGGATACGTTCATGGGCGCGTGGATGATCTCTTCTCCGAAGACCAATGCCGACTTTTCTGCGACGGCTTACTTCTTCGGCCGCGAGCTACGCAAAGAGCTTAACGTTCCGGTTGCATTGATTAAGTGTGCATGGGGCGGCACCCGCGTGGAACCTTGGATGCCGGCTGAGGAGTTCCAGCAGGATGAGGAAATGGCTGCCTACTACGATGCGAACATCGCTGCGCTGAAGGGTAAAATCGCGAAATGGGATCCGACCAAAGTCGAGGCGAATTATCAGGCTGCTCTGAAAAAATGGCAGGGCACGAAAAAAGGCCGTAAGCCTCGGAAGGCGAGTCATCCGAAAGGAAATCAGCAGTCTCCGTCGACCTTGTTCAACGGCATGGTCAGTCCGGTGATTCCTTATGCCATCAAAGGCGCGATCTGGTATCAGGGGGAGTCGAATGCGAACCATAACACGGTCAAATACGAAGCAAACTTCCGTCGCATGATCAGTAGTTGGCGCACGCATTGGGGGCAGGGGGATTTTCCTTTTTACTTTGCTCAGTTGGCCAACTTTAAAGCGCCCGTTACGGAGCCAGTTGATTCCGACGGCTGGGCGTCGATCTGTGATCAGCAGCGCAGAACGCTTGGCCTTAAAAATACCGGCATGGCGGTGTTGAGCGATATCGGCGAAGCTCAGGACATACATCCGCATAACAAGATGGAGGTCGGCAAGCGTCTTGCGTTGTGGGCATTGAAGCATGACTACAAACAGAAGCTCCAGGTTTACAGCGGCCCGCTCTATAAGAGCCACAAAATCAAGGGCGATCAAGTGATCATCAAATTTGATTCCGCAGGCTCCGGTCTCATGACGGGTGTCAAAGCAGGCATGGCTGATACGAAGGCAACGGAAGATGCCTTGAAGCATTTTCAGATCTGTGGCGCAGACCGTCAGTGGAAGTGGGCTCAGGCTGAAATTACTGGCAAAGACACTGTCACGGTTTCGCACTCGGAAATTGCCGCGCCAACCGTGGTCCGCTATGCATGGGCAGCGAACGCGGCAGCCGCCAACCTTTACAACAACGAGGGTCTACCCGCTTCGATTTTTACTACAGAGACCGAAATCTATAAATAAAGTGAGGACAACAATAGTCGCATTTTCGGTCTTGAATGCGCTGGTCGCGTTGTCCGTATGCGTGGCGCTCGCAGCCGCGCAATCGGCAACCGCCGCGAGTTCTCCGGATATCGTGTTCGTGGTGGTGGATGATCTCGGGTTTTCGGATTTAGGCTGCTATGGCAGCGAGATTCTAACCCCGAACATTGATCGCTTGGCGCATCATGGTATCCGTTTTTCGCAGTTTGCTTCTGAGAATAAATGCAACCCGAGTCGCACTTCGCTGATGACCGGGCAGTATTACATTCGTGGCTACAACGGTGGGACAACCCTTACCATTCCCGAAGGGCTGAAAGCGGCGGGCTACCGAAGCTATGTCAGTGGTAAATGGGATGTGGTGGCCGACACGCCGGGTGGGCCGTTGAAGCGCGGGTTTGATCATTTTTATGGCAACATTCGCGGCTGCGGCAGTCAGTTCGCTCCGCTGGGATTGCAGCGCGATGGCAAGGACGCCGAGCGCGAGTGGCGCGACAACAAGGCATTTTATTATACGCATGCGATTACGGATAATGCGGTGAGTACTATTGAGCAGACTCCAGACGAAACTCCGCTCTTTTTGCTGGTCACGTATACCGCGCCACACTGGCCGATGCATGCGCTGCCCGAGGATATTGAAAAATATAAGGGGACGTATGCCGAAGGTTGGGATGTGCTGCGTGCACAGCGGCTGGAGCGCATGAAGGCGATGGGCTTGGTACCGGAAAACACGCCGCTGCCGCCACGCGAAGGGGGTACTGCATGGGAGGATGCCCCGAACCAGGAGTGGCAGCAGCGCCGAATGGAAGTGTATGCGGCCATGATCGATGCGGTGGATCAGGGCGTCGGTCAACTGGTGCAGCAATTGAAGCAGCAAGGTCGTTTTGAAAACACCCTGTTTGTGGTGCTGTCTGACAACGGAGCCTCGGCGGAGGATTATGGTTCGAATAAGACCGGGCGGTTTCTCAATTCTCAAACGCGCGACGGCCGTCCGATGCGTGTGGGAAGTTTGCCGTCGATCATGCCGGGGGCGGAAGACACTTGGCAGACCGTGGGTCCCAACTGGGCGTTTCTCAGTTCGACACCGTTCCGGATGTATAAGGGCTTTGAGCATGAGGGCGGGCATGCCGTGCCGTTGATTATGCATTGGCCGCGGGTGATTCAAAATTGCGGCCGGATATCGGATGAGTTGTGCCATGTCATCGATCTTCTGCCGACCGCGCTTGACGCCGCAGGTGTGTCCTACCCGGAAACCTTCGACGGACGCAGTATCGATCCGGCTGACGGCAAAAGTCTACTACCGGTATTGCGGGGGCAGCCACGCCAGGGGCACGATACCTTGTGCTGGGGATCTATCCATGGCAAAGCCATCCGGCAGGGGCAGTGGAAGTTGGTGCGGGCGCGTAAGAATCCTTGGGAACTCTACGATATGGCTACGGATCGCACGGAACTGAACGACTTGGCCGCGCAGCACCCCGAGAAAGTACAACAACTGGAGCGGCAGTGGGAGGCGTGGCGCGATTCTGTGAGCCTGCCCCAGGCATGGCGTGATCCAGCGATATTTTCGGTTCAATAATCTACACTCTAACCTGTGATTTTATGGGACTTAATAATTTAAACGTAGCGATGATGATGAATGATACGTATGGGGAACTACTGGTGGCACTGTGCGCCTCAATACGACTGAAAGCCCAGTCGTGACTCAAGCGGAGCGGGCGGTTAAATCATAGGCTCGGGGAGGGGATCTTTATATTTTGCGTTTGACCCCATTTTACCCCCTGACCCAGATGAGTATCATCCATACAGATGATGGGCAAAATCTGTGGGTATGCTATTTTATATGCTTCCCTACCTTTTACTAACATGGCCTCGTCCTTGATATCTCCGTCCTCTTCGCGTCAACCTTGCAGCGGTTTCGCCTTGGTGATCGCGTTGAGCTTGATGGCTTTCGTGCTGTTGTTGCTGCTGTCGATCACGACCTTGGTGCAGGTGGAGTCGC
>Ga0209193_1000327_pt1 | contig 33336 bp, 51 predicted proteins | sample COGITO_mtgs_1003_FD_185515 | JGI IMG/M metagenome (GOLD analysis project Ga0209193, IMG submission 185515) | Pelagic marine microbial communities from North Sea - COGITO_mtgs_100330 (SPAdes) (version 2) | ecosystem: Environmental > Aquatic > Marine > Epipelagic ...
AAAGCCATCTGGACGGCCTTATTAATCTCGCTTTGCGTCTCTTGTTTAATTTGCTGACCAAATTTTGCTTGTTCTTTTCTTAATCGCTTGTGATCCACATAAGGCTCTGAATCGTGATCATCATCATCATTTTGTACGTTTTGCCTTTGTAATAGCTCTTGTTGAAGGCGTTCTCTTTCAGCTCTTTCTTGAGCAAGTTGCTGTTGATATTTCTGTTCAAGTGCGCGAAAGTTTAGCTCTTTATTGCTTACTTGATGATCTTGTGCTTGATTTTCTTGTATTGGTGCTGTCATGATATCCTAAAGGGTTAACGCTCCTAAGCGATTGGATACGTTGATTAAACTAAAATTTGAAATTGATGGCAATAGATGAAACTAAATAGACTTGAAACTCATGACCGTTTGCAACACTTTGTTAAAGATCAGGCAGTCAACATTTTTCAAGGTGCTGAGGATTGTTTAAAGCGCAATCCTGATAGCTTGGCTATCCAAGATAAAAGCCCTTACGTTTACATCTTTGCCCATCCTCGCACGGCTGACGATGGAGTTAATAAAAGGATGCTCTGGCAACCAAGGCTATCAATTCCTGAAGCTCAAACAAACTCATACTTATTTCGTGCCATTTCTCACACCGATACCATCCAAATAGTCTGGCTCATACCCCCCAAAGAGCAATGGAAGCAGTATGAAAAGGGCAATGTAACAGAGCAAAACGAGGTGGCATGGAGCATTGAAATGTACAAGCACAAACGTAAAGAGCTTGAAAAACCCCATCCCGATGATATGACCGAAGAATATGGGCGTTTAATACTTAAAGCCATTGTAGATGAGAAGTTACAGGAAGTTAGGAGGCCTAAAGTTTATGTCTGAATATTTTTTTGGTGAATGGGCTGAATATAAAAGCGAAGAAGAAAAAATTGAAGCCAGACAATATTTAAATCTTTGGAAAAAGTTTTTTATGCGAAAGAATCCAAATCTAGAATTTGTAAATGCCCAAATAATTGATAGAAAAAATATTTCGCCTGTCAGTTTAGGAGGATTCTTGCCTGGTGAACCAATAAGCACACTAGCTATAAAAATATGTATGAAGTAAGAAATATTATAATGTTTAAACTTCCTAACTGTGTAGTGTGTAGACAAGAATCGGATCTGAAAACGTGCTACCATCAAATAAATAAAGGCGTTCGCCTGTCAATAGCTGTTTGTGATAAATGCTTTGAAGAAACAAAAAACAATTGGTTTAAAGAGCCTTGGAAAGTTATGCCAGAGACTTTGGAGCCTTCCCAAGATGCTTTGACACTGCCGACTTTAAAGACATAGAGCTGTCAAGAGTTCTACCCATCTTTTGTTTAATTCCTGTGCCGTGTTCATCGGCTCTCGGATACTTTGAATTAGGCGTATGCGCTTGCTTCAAGCCTTTAGGTTTCTTCATTCTGACTTAATTCCTGACACTTGTAGCGTGTCAATGCGACCATAAGGCAAGGTATCAACATGCTGTTTCGGCTCATTTTTAGATCCTACGGGCTGTTTCATGCCTACGCCATAGTCAGTACCTGCGTTAACAAAAACGCTTGATCTCTGATCGTATTGAGGGCATTTAAAGTCCCATCCAAGTGGATATGGTTTTCCATCAAGAGGCTTATCTTTAGGCTTTTGGCTTTTTATAGCATTAGGCTGTTTGAAACCTGATTTCATATGTGTCCTTTTATATATTTGAAATGGGATTTTTGAAGCTTCACCAACAAAAAGGAACCCACTTCAAATAAAATTAGTTTCTATACTCAGGCAATCTGCCTTGATGCGACTTGACTTTGCCTTTAGCCATATCTTGAGAAGCTTTGATGCGCTCTGTAGTATCTTCATACTTCATAACTTCACCAGCACCACCCGCTGACATCTCTTGTTTGCACTTGTTGCCTTCTGGAAATACTCTTCCTGCTGGAGCTGAACCACCAAAAAACGCATGGTCATCAATTCTCATTCCGCCTGACATTTGTCCGCTAGCTCTTTGTCCGCTGCCTGCCATAATTACCCCTTAAAGCCATTAATCGGCTTTGTTTTAAATTATTCTGTTTATAACATCTACATTTGCATTTGTAAAGGAGATTGCTCTTGCCCTTGCATTTGCTGATTTTGCACTTGTTGAATTGGATCTGGCAATCCTTGCATAATTTCCATTAGAAACTTGTTAGATTCAGATCTACGATGAACATCCTGCTTTTCCCTTTCTGTATCAAAATCAATTTCATTGGCTTCAATTCTTAGCTTATTGTCAGCGTATGCAGTTTCAATCTCACCGTATTTCTTAATGCTTTCGAGTAATTGATTTAAAGCCGCTTGTTTCTCTTTTAATGTGAGGGCATTATTACGTTCTATCATGCTCAAACGCTCTTCGTAAAGTCCTAAATTGGATTCAGCTCTACCATGTCTTTCTCTAGCAATAGATATATTAGTTACAGCTCTACTCATCAATTCTTGCATCTTAGCATGTTCAAAGGCGTGTTGAACTTGTGCTTGCTCTTGTTGCATTGCAGCTGCTTGCTGTTCTTGTTGCTCAAGTATCTTAATGATTTCAGACTTGCCAGAGATATTCATCTTAGGAATGATCATGGAAGGAGTAAATACCTCTCGGCCGAATCTCTCATTGATCTCCATCATCTGTTGGGCTTGCAAGTTATTTTGAGTAGGCGTGAGGTCTGATTCTTCGACAAGTACTTGATATTTACTAAACACTTTAGAGTAGAAATAAGGCGATGGTTCCTCGCCAATGTACAATGCCACTTTTTCAGCGTTCCAGTTGTTTAAAGGAATCTGTAAAAGTAAATCTCCAAGCAGGCTATCAGACAAATCCCACTGATCAAAGTATTTCTGAAATACAAGCAGGTTAGCCGCTTGCTTCATTAGTGTAGTCAATGCGCTAATCTGCTTATTTTCTTGACCGCTCCAGTTCTCGACATTGATACCGGCAACAGTAGGAACTAAATCAATCATCTGCTGGGCTAGTGCTAGATCTGACTCAGGAACTGCGCTTGGGATGATTTTTTCAACGTCAGTCATTTCATAGCCGAGATTGATAATTACGTCCCAACCTTGCCCGGCTTTCTTAAGATTGTCCTCGTTAGCTACTGCACCAATTTTGCGCTTCCAACCTGCGTTGATCGTTGCTGCTGCAATATCATTATTGTTTATGATCTTATGATTCGCTAGAAACTGAGGCGTGCGCATGGGACGGACTAATGACCTTACCCGTAACTCAGGATAGTTTATATGAGGATCGTAGTTCCAATAATACGGAACGAATGGGCAAGCATCAAAGCCAAGAGGGTTTTCGCCTTGGAACATCAATCTATCGTTAAGGACAACGCAAAGTTTCCAGCATGGCACTTCCACAGTCACTTCTTCCATATCTGGGATGTTGTAAAGTAATGACTCTAGATTGCCATCACCACCCGCAAAGTCAAAGAATTGGTTGCGAGTACGGCTATAAAGACGCTTCTTTTTGCGTCTCCATTTGTACCAGACATATGACACCACAAGAAGATCGTTTTTAGCTAAGTTGTAATTCTCAGGCAAGAAGTAGAAGGAGCCATATGTTTGAGAAGCTCCAGACATAGAGTTAATGCCCTGTGTTTTTCCAGGGAATCGCGCCTCTGCTTCGTTCTTGCTAATGTACTCTTGGCACCAAACAAACTGAGCGTCGGACATATCTGGATTACGGAAGTAGGGATCTACGATAAAGCTATTGTATTCCCAAATTTTGACCTTAAGCGTGCCTTGAGCCTGATCATCTCCTGTGAAATCTAAGTAAGGCTGAGCTAAAACCATGCCAGAGATAGCAGCAAGCTCTTTTGCTTTAGACTTCATTTCATGAATACTTCCGGCATTGCACGCATGAGTGATCAGCTTATTGTATTGATCGGTAGTGAGAGGATCTGCGCCTTCTGTGGGAATATAATTAAAATTCTTGCGGTGCTGACGCTCATAACCCGTGACAATGTTTATAGGCTGTTGAATCAGGTTAAAATAATAGTTGTTGTTCGATCGGGTGTTGTTAAAATTGAAATAGCGATTAACGAAGGATTGCTCGCCAGCATAAAAGAGCGTATCGATGTTGGCTTGATTCCATCTCGCGCTTTCTAACGGCTGATAACGCGTATAAAGGCCAGTCATCCACGTTCTTATATTGCCTTCATTTGGCTCGACTGAATTGTTCCATGCTGTTGGTGTAAGTGAAATGACGTCCTCCGATTAGCCTTTTCTGGCTAAAAGTAGAATGTACATTAAAGTTTTAAATATATCAATGTGTCTTGGGTGCTATTTTTTGAAAACACAAGCTCGACAGCAATAAATTGTTTTTGCGTATTTGTTGCTTTTAAATACGCTTTGGCAAGATGGGCATTTTTTTTCTACATCGTCTAATCCCTCATCGCGTCTAAATTTACTTTTACAATTATTGGAACAGAAAAAAGCTCTAGCTTTTTTTGTGCTTTCAAAAGATTTTCCACAACAATTACAGGTGTACTTGACTGGATCACCTTTCCCAAATTTACATTTTAATGCGTGTAATTTATGCCATGCTCTTCCTTCTTCACTTGCATGCCATGCTTTAGTTAATGGTCGTATTTCATCAACCCATTTTTTAGCCCATTCTTTTTTTTCTTCAGTATAATGAATTCTCATATGTCTTGATTGTTCTATCAATTCAAGATTTTCAATAGAATTATCTGATTTATCATCATTTTTATGATGAATGTGATAACCCTTAGGTATCAATCCATGAATAGATATCCAAACCCATCGATGGGCTCTTGTTCTTGGGCGATCGGTAGATATCCAATACCCAGTTTTTAAATCTTTGTAGAATTTACGATTAAAATGTAGTTGATGTTCCATGTAACTTATGGTATCATGTCTAAGAATTTATGTAAACACTATCGTGAAAACCTATTTTGTAAATATTGATTAGGGTTGTGAGTGTAAGGATTGTAGGTTATTATTTTGGCTGTATTCAAACAATATCTTAAAGCGTCACATAAATGATCCCCCCTCTTAACTGGAGCATCTTCACCCTCAATACTTTTCTTTGAATCCCAAACATAACCCTCAATCTCTCGGATTAGATTAGGACAGCAATCCAGTACGAATAAATTACCCTCTGCCATCTGGCTTGTCATCTCCCTAATACCCTCGGTCACGTCATTATCTGCCTGTATGACGGGCAACCCTTTACGCTGAAGCTCTAACTTCATACTTACCGCGCTTGGATCAATATAAATAGCTCTTACGCCATAAGGCTCTAAGAATTCCTCAACATCCCGAGCATACTCGCTATTGACCTTTTGCCTGCCGGTGGCTTTGCTATTCCAGTAATACTCTTTCTCTACCCATAAGCATTTTCCCGTCTGTGTCGCGTGACCTGTTGAAACACCAATTAGCACACATCCAAATGCATTGCTAGTTCCGTAATCTATCCCTGCTATCCAATATTCTGCAGCTCGCGGAGGGCGTTTAAGAACATGAATATCTCTGTCAAAGAAGTCAAAGATAGCTCCTTCAGCAAGGCACCATAGGCCAAGGTAATTCCGCTTATAGAAAAGCCCTGAAAGGCTAGCCTTGATCCTGTTTTTGTAGGCATCATCGACATAAGGATTGTCATCTAACGTGAAATGCAATTGATAGTAGTTCGGGTCGCCCTCCTCGGCCATATTTATCCATTGCTTAACCTTATGTCCCGGATGCGACGGGTTCATAGACGCAAAGCCCATGCTCCAAGGATTTGAAAGCCGTGTGTCGATCATGTCAATAATGGACTCAGGATAAAGCGTGATCTCATCGCAATACACAAGGCTCATCGTTTTACCTTGGAATTGGCCTATTGCGCCCTCATCCTTGGCTCCTAGGCATGAGATAGTCTTATCCCTGAACTTTAGTTGGCGTTTGCCTGCATACCACGTGCAGAAGGGACGGAATACGCTTAGTTGCTCTGACTCTAGAAGTAATCGGATGGCATTCTCGTAGATTGTAGCCGAGCTATGTCCAACCATAAAGATTTGACTATCCACACAATCATATGCTGCTTGCATAAAACGTATAAGCGTGCCCACGGTCTTGCCTGAGCGAACTGAACCGTGTGCTAAATTCCAATGGCGCGTGCTTTCGTTTATAAATTGGACTTGCTTTGGGGCTAATAAATCTTTCATAATGCCGTCACGATATCACAAAGGCTAATTCATGAAAAATAGAGCTAAATGCAAGCTATGTCACTCAATCATTGAAAGCTTTCATCTTCACGATCATGTCTCTTGCAAATGTGGAGAGATTAGCATCACAGGAGGCGCCCACGAATATACCGCTATGGCTAATGATTGGAGTAATTTCCTACGAGTAGATGATCAAGGGAATGAGATAATTATTACTGTCAAAGACGAGGAAAAAGCAGAAGTAAAGCCGCTTTACATAGAAAAACCAACACGAAAAGAAAAATTAAAAATGTTGGATGAGATGATAAAGTCATATGAAAATCTTCCTACCAACGCTTTAAATGCGCCTATTACGGGCTATGATTTAGTCTCTGCGCTTTTGCTTGTCAAATCACTGTTTGAGGATTGATTGTGTTTCATTTGAGCCATCAAAGCAGTAAACTTGTCTAATACGTCAGTCGGAAGCTTTTCAAGTTCTTCAATGCGGAGAGATTGCAAAAATCGTGCTGTTTCGTCTTCTTCATTCTTCAAGTCTTTAAAGTAAACTCTTTGCCATCTATCTTTAATTCTAGGCTCTACACAAGAATCTTTACTAATGTAATTCATTCCGATCATTTTTAAAGCTTTCGTATAATAGGGGGAAAATTCAGAAGCTTCAATCATATTACGCCACACTTTAGAATCAATAAACTTTTCTATACTCCACCATTGAGAAAGATGAATAGGATTATTATTTTCTATCCATTTAAGCATTTCCTCACCTAAAAGAATCATTTCTTCGGGTGGAGGTGTGGATGTTCGTGGTCTACCTGCTGGCATCTATTCAACCTCTTTGTATCTAATCAACTTAACATCGGCCATTTTAATGCAGATGCCACAGCCAAAAAATGCCCAATTATTTTCATAAGCTTTAAAAAGAGAATCAAGTTCAAATTTATTGACATATTTCAAAACGTGATCGCATCCGTCCGTGTCATAAAGTACAGCTTCGTAATTCATTTCACTTCCATAGTTATTTTTACGCTGACTTTATCAGGAGTATCATTAAATTCTTTGACAGCTTTATCCATAAGATCCTTAATAAGCGGGTCTTCCTCATGCACTGCGTAAACGTCGTAAATCAAATGTTTAGTTGTCTGTCTTTTTTCATCGTTTTTAACTGTAATGGATATCTCTGACGGCATTTGACCTCTTAACTTTCCTGTAAACTACTAAGTTTAAATAAAAAAGAAAAGAAAATTTTTGTGCTTTTTTTTTTGATGAAAAAGGGGCTATAAAATGCAAAAGCAAATCATAAGCCCCAATGACTTTCTTGGAGTCAAAATTTAAAATAAAGCGATAGGTGAATTAGATTTAAAACTCTGCATCTGTCTTGCCTCAGATTCTGGCATCAATTTAACTTTAGAATTTTTGCACTCCATTTCTTTTCCGCAATTATCGACGACATAGTGACCGTTTTTATCAGGTCCCTTGACGACGTTAGCATAGCAAGCGCAGGACGAGAGGACTAAAGTTGCAAGTAGTAACGTTTTCATAAATCTCCTATTTTTGGTTGATTAAAAGCCCGTAGGCTGAACTTTAAGCGCGATTATATATCACTTTTCATCTCGATTATTTTGCACGTACAAGAGTGCCTGACTCAGAATCTGATAAGTCATGCTATAATCTTGTGACGTAAGCCCATCTGTTAAATAAAGCTCTAGGCTCGTTTTTGCCGTCTGAACTGCGTAAAGCATCATCAGCTCTTCTTTGCTCATGTTTTGCAAGTCTTCTGTAAGTTCATCGGTCATAATTGACATAATCCATATATTATTTTAGAGTTATTTTGACGAATAAACTCGTCTTAGGATGTTTACTGAATACTTGGCCGTTAGCAATAACGGTCATTTTAAACATGCGTTACATATTCCGGATAAATCTCATTCAATTCTTTCTTGATAAATTCGATTTCTTTATCACACTTTGCACACGGGCATTTTTTTAACTGGCTGATAAAATTTATCAGGAGTATTGCTCTTTGAGTTTTCATTTCTTTACTTTTGATTCCTCACGAAATCTAATAAAATACTCACACTTTCTTCCGTCATTTGGAGCATCTCTAAAATAGAGCTGGTCATAATGCGCTTTTTTAGCTCTATAGCGATAGCATTCATTTTTTAAAGGACAACCATCCCCCGGACACATGCACATATCATCGGGCATAAATTTCTACCCTTATCGCCTTCTCTTTCGGCTTGCCTTTCTCTTGATCATACTGCCACTCAATCAAATCGCTATCATCTGCTCTCCCTGCCGCTTTCCCGGGATTCAAAATATCGGCTATTGCATCAACGACAAATTTTAAACTCATGCGTAAATTATCATGTGCGTCAAGTTTTCTAGATGCTATACGGATCAATTTTACAGTAATTTTCTTATCTTTATAAGCAGAAAGTTCACTTAAATAATGATTTACATCTTGCTTTTGTTGCTTATGTCTTTTATGAGAGACACGCCAATGCTCAAAAAGATTACCCTCACTAACTGTGACTATTGGAAGCGTGTAGGATTTAATTAATCCCACTCTACGTACTTTCCCACGAGATAGCCAAAAGTAAATCCCCACGCTATACAAATCATTAAAGAGATCGCATCGTTACTCACGTTTTAAACCCATATACTTCATAATGTGACCCAGAACAGTCAAGCGACCTATTTAATCGCTCCTGCGTAGATTCTGTGAGTTTTAAAGCTATTTCCTGATTCAGTAGGATCTTCTCAAAAGTTTTCCGGCCGATATTGTTAAAAACATCCTTTTCAAGCGGCTTTACATTACTCATTGCTTCACCTTTTCAAACTTTTTAGAAATCTTTTTCGGCACTTCATCTGCATGGCATTTTTTTCCAAACTCATCATCTTTTTCAAATTCATGAATATGAATAGTTTTTATTTCGATAACATAGAGCGGATCGCTTGTATACTGACGATAGTAAAGCACTTCTGACATTCTGTCAGCTTTGCTGTTGATGATTACATCTTCGATTTGCCTTTTTAGCTCGCCTAAAGTTTTAATCATAATTTAGCCTTCCATTTGTCCTGCTTGTCCCGTTTGTCCTGCTGTTTTTTCCATTTCTTTTTTAAAAGGGTTCTAATTCGAGTTTCTGAAATATCACTTTCCGGCTCTGTCCGCCTATTAATTTTACCGCTAGAAATAGCCATTTGTCCCATGTTTTATAAGCTCCCCTCGTATTGGTCGATTGTAAGCATTTCCACGGCTTGTACGAGCTTATCGCTAATCCAGCCTAACTTTATCCGTAATTCATCCATTTCGTCGCTAGCATCCCAAAAAGGGTTGTGTTTTGATAAGTTGTCAAATACTTCGCTATTTATTACTTCATCTAAAATTGCCAAAGCCTGACCCGTCTTTTGAACGTGGGCAAGCATGGCTAAGGGAAGGTCGGCTTTAAGGTCGTTCATTCTGCATCCTTATTTTGTTGCTCTTTGTGCATTTTTTCAAGATCTTCCATTAGGATATCAAGTTTGTCCATCATTTCTTGAGCTTTAGATAACGTTTCTTCGTAAATTTTTTTCTTGTCTTTCATTTTTTTACTCCTTTTGTAAAGATAGAACTGCTATCATTGAAAAATTTCTTTTTCGCATATAATTAAAAGTCGGATTTGAGGTTGGTCATTTTGCGTCCTTTTTTAAATTCTGTCTTGTATCATGTATTTTTTCTTTAATTCCATCTTTTCAACTTCTCTTTGTCGCTTAAGCAAAGCTAAGTCCGCTTGGTTACAATTGTCCATAATTTGAGCAAGCCTCTGATCATCTACCTTCGCCCCCTTTTCCATGTCAGCATAGATCTGATTCCAAGCTCTATCAGCACTTTCTTTCTTTGATAAAAGCTCAATCTCTCCTCTTTTTTCACTGACCATCTTTTTCCTTCCATTGACGGCGATCTTCACCGTTTAGCTCTATGATTGTGTTTTTCGCTGCATAAATTCGGGAGCTGAATCTCTCATGAAAAGTTTTAAGAAGATCGTTTTTTTTCATGTTAGAAGTTATTAAAGTAGGTAGTCCGCTTTCAACTCTTATGTTCACAAACTCAAAAAGCATTTCTTTTTGCCACTCTGTCATTGAGGAGCTTCCCATGTCGTCAAGAATAACATAAGGCGATTCGCATATTTGCTCAATTTTCATCAAAGGGTCAAAGTTTTTTTGAATCTCTGCCCGAAGCAATCCAAATAATTTGTATTCTGTAAAAGCCCTAATATGCTTATTTTTTTCTTTAACAAAGTTGTAAAAAGCAGCGCAAAGAAATGTCTTTCCAGTACCCACATTTCCGCAGAAATAAAGGATATTTTTCTTTCCATCAATCCAGTTCAGGATTTTTTCTATGTCCTCTTTTGATTGATCAATTTGAGCAACATGAGCATTTTCTAGGCTTTTCCCGAAGGGGAAGGGTGTTTTTTGTTCCGACATTTTAAATATTCTCCTACTGTCATGGTTGGTTCTGAAGTTTTTATTGATTCTTGAGGTTGGTCTTTAACGGCTGTTTCCTTGGCTTTAAAGGGCTTATTTTCTTTTTCCTTGTCTATTGTCACGCAAATTGATTCAAGGTATTTGAGCGCGTTATTTATGGGGCTAGTGAGGATTTTAAATCGGGAGATGGCTTCGGTAACGGTTTCGGTTGAAAAGGGTAGCTTGATGAAGCGCAGATAAATTTCCGAAAGAGTGATCTTCTTCATTTGCCCGTTTGTTTTTCTAAACCAAATGTTTTCCCCTATATTTTTATCCGGATCATCATCAGCGCCGCCGGCATCATCAGCAGGTGCAACCTGCTTTTCTTCCGATGATGATGATATAGGTATATTCTTAGAAGGGTTCTTCTTAAAGGGTTCTTCTTTATCGGTACCTGGTACCGTACCTAGCGAACCTGGTTCCGTAGGTAGCGAACCTGGTTCCGTACTAAACTTTTCTTTATCTTTAATTTTCTTCTCTTTCATTGGGGTTTTCGGAATAGATTTTCTGTCCTTCATAGCCGTAATATTTTCAACCCAAATATCAACAATTTGAATGACATTGGTTTCTTTTTCTTTCTTCTCATTTTTTCGGCGAGTTACTTTTATTAAAGATTTTCCGCCCAATGCAGCAAATGGCTTTTCCATAAAGTTTGTCATTAACTGGATCTGTTTAATGGAGCATCCTAAAAGTGAAGATATGGTGCTTTGACTCATAAAGCAGGTTTTCTTTTCTTCTGCTACCGCTTTTAATAAACAATAGTAAGCTACAATATAGCATCCTAATCCCATATGATGAATGACGCTTGGTATCTGACTAAAAAACTTGCTGACTGTTGTAAGATCTTCTACGTGGATTTCTTGATCGTCTGACATTGAAATTTCTCCTCAATTAAAGATTGGTAATTGAAGAAAATTCCGTATTGATTGATAATTTCAGTCTCTTTATGCTGAAATTAAGTTCGCCACGAACTTTCCTTCCGACCTGTGTAAGCTAGATACTTATGCAGGTCATTTTTTTATCCACTATATATTTTTCACTTCTTATCGAATAGCAGATTTTTTATCTTTACGCATTGTTTCCTTGTTGTTATACAGAGAGTATGAAAGAAATATTTATCACTGTGTTAGAGTGTGTTTTAGATAGCACTGTCCGTTGGGAGTGGGTGCTTATTTTTCTTCCTCTCGTCGTAGCGCTTCTTTTGTTCGTAGTTCTCTCTTAACATTTCAGAATAAGTTACTTCCCCTTTTGTAAACTCATAAATTCCCATCGCTGTTTTTAGCAAAATGTCACTTGATTTATCCATGGCGGTTTTAATTGTCTGCCTAGCGATCCCAGTTTCTTTGCACATCGCATTCATTGTCCATCTGTTAGCTTTCATCCAATCTCTCAACTGCATATTTTTTCTCCGGTTTCCAATTTGTATTGCGTTAATTGTTATACTGTGCTACATTTGTGATACAACGATAAACCTACCACTGTTAAACGTCAAGGGGAATCATGAAAGACACAGTAGAAACCATAGCAGGCATGTTGCTAATAATAACGACGACTTTCTTTTTATTTTTGATAGGAGACTAAAATGTTTGCAAGCCCTCACGAAATGTACTTAGAACAAACAAGGAGCTATAGAATGGAATACACAAAAAACGAAGCGGTACTAGACGCTTTAGATCAGTATAAAATGGATGCTATTCAAAGAATTAGCAAAATTGTAGATGTATTTTATGTAGACGCGATAGCTGTTACTATCGCATCTGGATATGAGCAGGAAGTCGAGCAAGCTATTGAGATTGTAAACAGACTTAGTTTAAACGACAAGCATATAGCTGCATTGCTTAATGACCTAAAACAAATGGAAGAGATCTTGACAGATGAAGCACTTGAAAACGAACATTATGAAAATTTAGCAGAATACGGAGAAGACTAATATGACAGTTGCAATGACACAAAAAAATGAATTGGCTCAATTTAATCCAGAGCAAGTGGCTTTAATTAAAAACTATTTGTGCAAAGGCATTAATGACGATGAGCTAAAACTTTTCCAAGCCGTCTGTAAAAAGACGGGCCTTGATCCTTTTATGAAGCAAATTTATGCAGTTAAACGAAAAGACCAAATGACTATTCAAACTTCTATTGATGGTTATAGGCTTATTGCTGAGCGTACAGGACGTTATTGCCCCGGTAGGGAGTCTACCTACGTCTATGATGGAGATAAGCTCGTATACGCGACTTCTTACGTTAAGAAGCAAACTGCTGATGGCACATGGCATGAAGTTGCAGCATCCGCTTATTTTGATGAGTATAAACCAGCCTATTCCAATCAATTTTGGGATTCTAAAAAACATATCATGCTTGCTAAGTGCGCAGAGTCTTTAGCTTTAAGAAAGGCATTTCCAAATGAGCTTTCTGGAATTTATTCTGATGATGAAATGCAACAAGCGACAAACCCTGCAATTGAAACATTTATCTCTCTTCAACAATATGAAGAATTGAGTGACTTGCTTTCTAAATGCACAACTGAATACCAAACCAAGTTTAAAAGCTGGCTAGTTGAGAGAAAAAACATTCCTTCATTGCAAAGCCTTCCGCTGTCTTGCTATGAAAACATTAAAACACGGTTAACTGAGAAAGCCCAAGAAAATACGGTTAAATACGGAGACGACGCAATTAATGGCTGAAGGATACGAAGTTCAACGATCTCCTGCATGGTTTGCTTGGAGGCGCGCTCATTTAGGCTCGTCAGATGCCGCAGCAATTTTAGGTGTCTCACCTTGGAAAACCGCTCTTGATCTTTATAATGAAAAAGTGAACCCGCAAGAAACTCTTACTAACTCAAACTTTGCAATGCGTAGAGGGGTGGAATTAGAACCACTCGCATTGGCTAAATTTGAGGATGAGACCGGCTATCTTATGACTCCGAGGGTTTTGACTCATCCAAAATATGAGTGGATGAGCGCTTCATTAGACGGCCTAGAATTAGATAATGCTTGTGCATGCGAAATAAAATGCCCGGGCCGTTCAGATCATGAACTTGCTTTAAAAGGCGTCGTACCGGAAAAGTACATCCCTCAACTTCAGCACATAATGGAAGTTTGCCAGTTGGAGGAAATCTACTACATGAGCTATATTTCTGACTCAAATTTCACAATTTTTACAGTTAAGAAGGATCATGAGTATACAACCAGACTATTACAAGCAGAGCTTGACTTTTGGCAAAGAGTGCAAGACCGCAATCCCCCAAAGCCAACCGATCGAGATAATATCGAGATCAACACTCCGGAATGGACAAACCTTAGCGACCAATTCGCGGTCCTCTACACAGAAAAAAAAGACCTTCTCGATAAGCTCAAAAGGTATGAATTTATCGAAGAAAACATCCGAAAAGAGCTCATACACCTGGCAAATCAAAAATCTGCATGCGGAGCCGGAATTAAACTAACAAAGTCTATTAGACGAGGACATATCGATTATGTAAGGATCGCCGAGATTTTAGAAGTCTCACATGAAATGCTAGAGTCAAACAGAAAACCATCTACTGAATCATGGAGAATTAGTTTTCAAGGAGAAGAAGAATGATTATTTTAGCTTTGATTTTACTTTGCAATGTGGGCGTTCCTCACGGATACCCACCGCAAGACCCAAAAGGGGCTAATGGAGCCAAGCAATATATGACTATATCAGCTTAAATATGATAGCCAAATATATCAAAAAAAAGAGCGGCCAACCAACCAGGAAACGCCGCTCAGTGTGCACATAACAAAAGGATCGAATGAAAAATGAAAATGAATTGTTTTTTGCAACTACCAAAAAAATAGGAGTTTTTTGATATCTGGAATTTAACAGAGCTTTTATTTATCAGCTAATTTTTTTTTATCTGCTAGACTTTCAAGCCCATAAAATTCTATAAATCTAGTGCGAAGAACGATTTCAGTAGTATAGAACCGCTGCTTACATTTAGTGCATCTAACGCGAAACCGCATGTAAAAATCATCGTTAATTTTTGAATCATATTTAAAAGTTACTTTGGGTAAATAGTTACACAGATGCTCACAGCTTTCGTCATGCTCATCTGCAATATCTTTAGCTGTCTTTTCCCAATATTGCGCTTTTCCATAACCAGATTTGTCTATAGGAATCATGTTAATAGTCCCCCAAAAGTTCAAGTATACCTTTAGATAGCTCTATAGCTACATGTCTTTCCATTGTGATGATTTGCTCGAGATTCTCCTTACGATCGTAAAATTCAAGAACAACTTTGTTGCCATCTTCTGCTTCGTAGTAGTCAATCGTCGAGCGCCTGTTAATCACTTTTTGTCTTTAATCTTGGCTGTAGGCTTTCTTTTTACGTTGAGAGCAATTGCAACGGCTTGTTTTTGCGGGATCCCTTCAGCCATTTCTCTTCGTATGTTTTCAGAAACTGCCTTTTTGCTTTTAGATTTTATAAGCGGCATCGCTATTTCTTCTTTTTTATAGATTTAATCAGCTTAGAATCGTCTTTGCCCATCTCTTTGTATTCTTTCTTGTCTTCTTTAAGATGCTTCACAACTTTTTTCATTTTTTTATCTTCTTTACAACCCTTCATATGACCCCAAATTAAATTTTCTTCAATGTATTAAACTTTCCTTTACATCGCAAGAATTTAGACGTGATGTTAAAATTTCGTACCAACGAAACGAAATTTTGAGAAATATTTACATGTCAACTTGCTATCAACTTGATTTATTTGAGTCCAATGACCCAATAACACTTATCCAAAAAGATTTCAGACTTTTAGATAAGAAATGTCAAAATGTCCAAAGAGGGCTTTTTGCTCGCTTTGCAACAGTTCAAGAAGAAATGGAAGCTTTAAGAGACATTTGCTATCAATTAAGGCATGAACTTGACACATTAAAAGGCGAAAATGTTCATACCGCTCAAATTATAGAAATACACCAAGGAAAACGATGAAAAAATTACTTGCACTCACATTTTTGAGCTGCTCATCTCTTAGCGCATCTTTAGAAAATAATGCCTACGTATACATTGACGAAAGCGAACCAAATGACTTAAGCGCATGTATCATGTATGAAGACCACTACTATTATGCGCCAAGACTTGAGCATTATATGAAATGCCCCTGCAATTACGATTAAATCATAACGTATTTAGTTTAAAAAGAAATAAATTAAATCGAAACAATTTGATATAAAATACTGTAAGTTACTGTATTATTATTTGCTGCATTTCCGGAAATTTCAGTTGAAATAGGATTTCCAAAATAAAGTGCTTTATTATCATAATTGCTATTTGCAGAATCTAACGTTGTAATATTTCCGGTTGTAAAAGAAGTCACGTTTGCACTTATAAATGTGTCCTGACAAAGTACAGTTGTTGCCGAAAAATTAAATGAAGAATTCCCATAATATAATAAAATTCCTTGATTTAACCCTGCTATAAAAACGTTTGATCCGCCATAATTCAATTTTGCAGATACTTTAAGAATTACAATAACTTTACCTGCGCCCGGGGCGGCTATGGCTAATACTGGAGTAGCAAACAAAGATTTTATTTGCAAACTTGTTAAAGTTCCTGTAGCGTTTAACAGTCCTGAAGATGTCGATAAATCAATCGAGCTTGCACTTCCCACTATTGAAACAGTTCCATTCGATGATGAAAGGGAAACTTGCCCAAAACCATTAGGCGAAACGGGAAATGTTCCTGACGTGCCTGTTCCGCCTGTGAATTCTAAAACTCCACCACTTGATGATGACCCGTTATTAAGTGATCCTGATTGACTCATATAAATCTTCTTTTTTATGTTTTTTAAGCAATTACATATTCTGTGATAACTATTATTGCCGATGATCCATTTCCGCCAGCTCGAGCAACTGAATTAAATCCTAAAGCGCCTCCACCTCCAGCACCGTTACCACCTGCGGCTGTTCCTGCAGCTCCAGCAACCAATCCTAGGGCACCTCCACCAAAAGGACTAGAGCCACCGTTACCCATCATAGAAAATGTGGCAAAAGAACCTGTGCTGTTACCTCCGGGTTGACCTGGTGACCTAAAACTACCTCCAGCGCCTCCAGTCCCTCCAGCTCCTCCTGCAGTTGTTTGTCCTGCAGCAACAGCAGCAGCTCCGGCACCACCAGCTCCACCAAATGCGGTAATCAATGCTCCTAAAGCAGTTGTATTAGCTCCGGCAGTACCATTATTTGCGCCTGCTGCACCTCCAGCGCCACCTGCTGGACATGTGACTGCCTGAGATGCGCCAATTGTCGCAGCACTGAATACGCCTCTAGCATATTCTCCAGCTCCACCGGCTCCCGCTTGTGCAGATTGTGCAGCAGTACAAGCAGCAACACCGCCGCCGCCTCCTCCAGGTCCACACATTTCAACAACACAAAAAAGCATACCAGAAGTAGGCGTATAGGTTCCATTAGCCACAAAAGTTTGAATAACAACACTTAGAGCCCGCATGGCAAGAGTTCCGGCCGCATTTGTAGCAGGAAATCTGCTGTTTGCTGTCGTCAGTTCGCCTACGACGTTTGCAGCTGTTGAGTATAGTATTTGTTGTGATGTTGTCGTAGCTGGATAAGTAGCTGTACTCCACGCTGGAGCTGCTGCGGCTGTTGATTGGAACATCCTTCCCGTGGCTCCGGGTCCTACGAGAATACTTGGGACGCCGGTTGCACTCGTTACAAGAGTTCCGTTGTTTGCTGTAGCCAATGCGGACATTACGTTAGCTGCAGAGGCATACAAAATTGTGTTTATTGCGTTGGTAGCAGGATAAGTAGTTGTTGACCAAGCAGCTGGCGCGCCTGACCTTAAAATAGCTCCTGCGGTACCTGCAGCAAGAACGCTCGGGATGCCGGTTGTTCCGGTTACAACTACACCGTTGTTGGCTGTTGTTATTTCACCGATTACGTTAGCAGCCGATGAAAACAAAATACGATTTATAGTAGTAGTAGCTGGATATGTCGCAGTGGTATAAACGTTATTTGTTCCGTCAGACCTTAAAATTACACCTGCACCACCGCTTGTATTTGGATAAGTGGGAGTTGATGCAATATAATTAGTACCATCTGAAATAATTACTTTTCCTGCTGTTACAGAAGCATTTGGATAAGTAGGTGTGCTTGAAACAATGTTAGTTCCATCTGAAATTAATATTTTACCGCTTGTTCCGGAAACAGATGGATATGTGGCTGTACTATATTCAGATGCAGTTGCAATCCCTTGACCTTGTAAAATTGTTCCAAGAGCGGCTGTTTTGTTATTAGCGCTGTTTATTGTTACCATTTGATTCCTTAAGCGATTGTTACGTTGCCAACACTTGAAATAACATTGTAAACCGTACTAGCCCCTGAGACGACACAAACTAACTCAACTGAGTCTCTTGTTGCAGCTGATTGTAAAAATCCTGTTGCTCCTAGTGTTGTGCTAGCGTTTCCAAAAAAGATTTGCTGGTTAGCGTTTTGAACAATTTTCCATCCTAATGCTGTGTTAATCCCAGTAACCTTTATTATGTCACCAATTGCGGCTGTTGCCGGAAGCGTCAAAAGAAGCGCACTTGCTTTGTTACAAATATAACCGTTATTTACCAAGGCTGTTTGATCTATTGTAATGACTGACCATACTAATGTAGTGGCAGCAACAACACCAAGTTGACCTGTGGTCGAATCGATGCTTACCATTTGAGTATTAGCGACTGTAACTCCTACAATACCCGCCACAAAAGTCCGGTTCTGCTGCCGTGCACCTGCTCCTTGGGTACCAATTCGGATGACATTAGATTCACCAACCACACCAATATTTCTAATTAATAAATTGCTTGACTCAGAGGTGGTATATGCATTTCCTGAGTTTGTTCCAAAAGCGATGTTATATTGACCCGTCTGCAAGTTTATAAGAGTAGAATTTCCAAAGACGTTATTTTCACCTACTCCGGCTGCTCCTGTTGTTAAGGATTGTAAACATGAATTCCCAATTGAAACATTTCCGCTAGAAGTAGTTATCAAAGCTCCTGAGGAGTTTCCAAAAATACAGTTTACAGTAGAGGTAGTTAGAGAATTTAAAGATCCATTGCCTACACTTACATTATTAAGACCTCCAGCTAAGGCAGGTAATGTTGATCCTAAAATTAAATTTGATATACCAAAATCTTGTGTAAGCGTTGCTCCAGATCCGGTAAATTTGACCGTCGAATTAGCTGTTATAACATTGATATTATTGGCTGCAGGTGTGGCAACACCGCTATTTCCAGTTAAAGTTGTTGTTATTCCCGTTCCTGATGCAGAAACAAACCCGTTTGCATCTACGGAAAATTGAGCACTGTTAAAGTTTGATAGACCAATTTTTGTGGCATCAGTTGCTGCTAGTGCTTGAGAAATCTGCACATTTGTTGTTAAAGTTGTTCCAACCCCAGCAATGGCAACTGGCACGGTTCCCGCTGCAACAGTTCCTCCTAGCAAAGTAAATGAGTTAGACGGTCCTAATGCTCCGCCTGTTGTGCCTGTCAATGTAATGGTAGATGCTGCTGGAGATGCCCATATTGGATCTGCACCTGTTACACCCGTTAAAACTTGTCCGGTTGTGCCAATCGCAAGATTAGTAATAGTATCGGTTCCAGCTCCGACAAGTACCGCGTGATTAGTAAGACCTGTTAATTGCGTTGTTAGAGTATTTCCCGCGCCCGTAATTGTAATACTTCCACTTCCAAAAGTGTTAATATTTCCTGCGACCGGGGAAATTGCTCCTCCCGTGTTACCTGTAAGGGTATTTAAAGACCCTCCTCCGCCGACAAGAGAAACAAATCCGTTTGCATCTACGGAAAATTGAGCACTATTAAAAGAAGATAGCCCTACTTTTGTTGCATCGGTTCCGGCGATTGCTTGGGAAATTTGAATCTCGCCTGTGACGGTATTTCCAAGGCCGGTAAATTCAAAAGGGATCGACCCTGCTGCAACAGTTGTTCCAAGAATATTTAAAACATTTGCAACCGGAATGGCTATTCCTAAATTTGTCACAAAACTAGTAGGAACTTGTGGAGGCAGCATTCCGCTAGTTATTGTTACAAATCCAGCTTGTGACATTTACGCCCCTAAAGAAATTTTATTTATCGCAAGATTTAGGCTTTCCAGCTTTTTTTCTAAGATCATTACTTTAGTTTCGTTGTTTACTGATCGAGCATTTGCGTTTTTTGAATCTAAAAATGCGACTTCAAGACTTGAGGCAATCATTTTTTTAACATCATCTAAACAAACAGATTCATTTTTAGGAATAGACTCCATTGCTTTTGAAATTCTAACGCTCATTGCATCCATTATACATTTAGACATATTTTTAATATCGCACCTTATGTCATTAATTTCATTTTTCAAACCTATGACTCTAGATTCATGGTTATCTAGTTGAGCATTGATTACTTGAACATTTCCAGGCAAAGGAGAGATCTCTTGCCTTAGATCTTGAATAATCAAATTTACTGATTTAGACATGACTATAATAGAATCTGAAAGATCAGAAAGCTTTTTATTGACCTTGTCAATTTCAATGTAAAGCGGCTTTACTTCATTCTTATCTGCGTAAGTGAAAGCTGACATTTTAGAAAAAACAGAGTCAATTTTAGCATTTGATTCATTAAAAAGCTGTTTTGTGGCTTCGTTTTCATCTTTAATCAAAGGAATTTCACTTGTAATTGCAGATATCGAAACCAAAAGAGAGCTAATTTGATCGTAACTGTCTTTTTTTAAAACGCGAATAGCATTCAAGGTTTCAAATAAACGATCTGTCAAAACTTCTATATTTTTTGATGAAGCGTCCATGCGGTCATTTATAGAGCTAAAATCATCTGAAAGTTTTTTAGCTTTAACATTGCTGTCTTCAAACATTTGCATGCAAATTTGAAAACGCTCTGTCATGAACTCAACTTGTTTTTTTAAAACGTCTGCAGTCATTATTGCCCCTGTTGGTAAATGCCTTCTAAATACACTCCACCTGACGTCGGAGCCGATGAATACTTTATTAAGTATTGAGTTCCTATCGACATAGCTAAAGCCGATGAAGCGTCTTGATCTGCGTTTGTAGAAATGTCATAAAGTATAAATGAGTTTGCAGGAACAAAAAGATTGTCATTTGTTCCATCAAACGAAATTAGCATATCACCATTTGTTGAATTTGTTATTTTCCAAATTCTCCATTGATGTCCCAATGCTGTTCCTAACGGTTGATAGGAACTTGTTATAGATCCAAATTGAATGGATCTGAGCGCATCGACTCTAGCTGATGTCATTATTCACCTTTTTGTTCTTCTGCAACTTCTATAGAAGAGACTTCTTCTTTAGGTTTTGGTTGCGATTCTTGCATTTTTTGAATGCTGAATGCTAGTAAGGCACATGCGTAATCGTAAATTTGACCCATCGGGCAATCCGCATCCGCAATTAAATGGCATTTTTCAAAGTTTTCTAGCTTGCATTCAACTTTATTGACGATATTCATAGTGCCTCTTAGACGTTATGGGTTATGTATGTTTTTAATATACACAACCCATTTATAAATTTAAATATTATGTGGGGCGGACTATAAAGTAGGCGTACGTGGAGACATCTCCAGTTTGAGTTGAACTAGGTGTTCCTAAAATAACACTTGTCACAGTAAAACTTACGCCGGCATTAATTGTATAAGTTAATACTCCAAGTGTTGTAGAAGCTGCAACACCAACTCTGGTAAGGAGTATAACATCACCTGCTGCAATATTTGTATTATTTATGGTTTGAGTTCCTGCTGTAAGAGTGCCTGTACCAATAAAGTCTGTTGCTGCTCCACCATTTACAAGAAGCGTTCTTGCAACTGAGGCAATCGCTAGATGGCCGCCTGTCACGTTTACGTTTCCGGAACCTGCATTAATTGTGGTTGTTGACGTTGTATTAGTAGAACCTACTGTGACAGTTTGAGCCGCTGCACCTGTACCGATCTTGATAATATTGGCACTTGTTGCACTATCGCCTGCAATATTAATTGTCTTGATGCCGGTATTGTTTGCCACGTTGATAGTCCGTGCGCCTGTTCCGCCGTCAATTGTAATGGTTCCAGTATTGACACCAGTACCCGAAATGGTGTAAGTAGAGGCTACGTTACCCTCAAGAGTAAAGTTGCCAGTTCCTACAAGTAGAGACATTGAAGCGGCAGCCGTTACTGAACCTATGGTCACGATATTCCCTATCGCGCCTGTGGCAATATTTACGGTTTTAACTCCTGTTCCACCGGTTCCGATATTGACGGTTTGAGCACCTGTTCCTGGAGCTATTGAAACTGTTCCAGTTTGCAGCCCTGTGCCCCCGATTGAAATTGTACCGCCTGTCATTGCTGTACCGATTGCAACTGAACCCGCTGTTTGAGTGTTACCAATCGCGATAACGTTGGCCCCTGTTCCACCAATGTTAATTGTTTTTACAACAGCTGCGCCTGTACCGATATTGACGGTTGTAGCTGCTGCATCGGCTGAAATATTCATAGCTCCAGTTCCAGAAACCAACCCTAGAGCTGCGTTTGTTGTGGTAATTACTGAACCACCCGAACCAGCGTTGATATTTACGGCTGTTGCGCCTGTCACGTTACCAATCGTAACGGTATGAGCAACTGCATTTGTTCCGACATTTATAGGGCCTGTTCCTGAGTCAATAACGACGCTTGTTGCGCCTGTTGAATTACCGATTGAAACAGTGTGAGCAATCGCATTTGTCCCAATGTTAATAGGGCCAGTTCCAGCATTTAGGACTACGCTTGTAGCACCTGTGCTATTTCCAAGAGTAATTGTTCGAGCTGCGGCACCTGTACCAATATTGATTGCTTGTGCGACGGCATCGTTACCTATTCCAATTACACCAGCAGATGAATTGAGTTCAAGCACTCCAGCTGAATCTAAAAGAAGAGTGTCGGCTGAGTTTAGAACGATATCTCCTGTTCCTGTCGATGTGACAGTGAAAGAACCTGTACCGGTATTGACGGCCACAGCTGTTGCGCCTGTTACGTTACCGATTGTAATTGTTCGCGCGCCTGCACCTGTACCAATATTTACTGCACCTGTTGAGGCATCTGAAGCTAAATTAAGTGCTGTTGCGCCTGTTGTGATCGTTGCAGATCCACTAAGAGAGGCAAGGCCTGAAGCGGCAAGTGTTGTAAAAGATCCGGCTCCACCTGTAATTGGAAGGGAACCGACTAGGGCTTGAGCTAATTTTAAAGGAGTAATGGCGACTGTATCGTCTACGCCTGCTTGAGCTTCTGCTGTAGTTGCCAGTTGACCAATACCTGATACAGTTTCAGACCATGCAGGAGCACCGGCAATTGCTAGATTATCGGCATAAACTTTTGTTGCTACTGGAGAGCTATTGTCTGTTAAAAGAACTGTTCCGTATGTAACCGTAGTAGCAGGATTTGCCCCAGCCGTTACCCACGTTTGGCCATTAAACACGTACTCAGTAGGTGGTGATGTAGAAATATCAAAATAAGATTGCCCAAGTTGGGCTTTGAATGAAGCTTGTGGTGCTCCACTTCCTCTAATAGCTGCTGGAGGCACACTGATGAGCCCCCCAAAACCAACTGCAATTCCCATAATAAACCTCTAAATTTAAATTTTAAGTTCACAATGAATTATATCTTTAACTTTGTCAATAGCGTTTATTTTGCTTGCACTTATTAACACTTATTGCACATACTGTTAGGCATGAGATTCAAAGATAAAGACTTTTTAAGCGTTAATGAATTTGCGGAATATATTGGCGTGCATCGTAACACAGTGCAGAAGATGATTAAGAAAGGCATTTTATTTGCTTTTAAAGTTGGGAAAGGGAAAACCTCAGCTTATCGGATTGCAAAATCTGAGACGATGAGGCTTGGGATTATGGGATATCACATACAATAAAAAGGAAGAATGAAATGCAATTAGATCAAGTGCTCACAGTTTTTGCTATAGTAGCAGCCAATTTAGGTACAGTTTTGTCATTGTATATGAATATGGACAAAAAGTTAGAAGCTAATCGAAAAGAAACTAACGATATTTTAGAGGCTATTAGACAAGAAATGCGCGACTTTCATGGAAGACTTTGCGCTATCGAAGAAAGGAATAGGAAATGATAGATTTTTTAATTATTTTTTGCGTAATGATGGTGATTTTACCAATTTTTTTCCCTCAAGAAGATATCTCTCCTCCTTAAACATAATAAAAAGGAATATTTAAAAATGACAGAATTACAAGGTTTTTTAGTTTTATTATTTATAGGATTTGTGGCTTTATTTGGTGATTCCATCATAAAATATATTGTTAATTTGGGAAGACCGCACTTATATACATTAATTTTGTGCATAGTTTGTAGTTATTTTAGGCTAGAAACTTTAGGATTTTTTTTAGGCTTTTTAACTTATTTATTTTGGCCTATGAGACCAACTAAAATATTTTAATTTTCTTGTTCTTGATCAACAAGGTAAGGCTTGAGTTTTTGAATTGTCTCAAATAATTTGCTTTCTGATTTACCAGAGTCTTTAATTACTTGCTCAACAAGTTTTAAAAATTCTGAATCTGAAATAAGATTAGCCATTTTTCTAGCTGTTATAACTCCTCCAACGGTTCTTACTATAGGCCAGGGGCTACCCATTAATAAGGAAGAAAAATCCGACAACGCTTTTCCTAAAATTACTACATCAGTGGCTACAGTTCCAGATTGAGAAGCATTTAAAAATTTATTAGCTGATTCGGCAAGTTTACCTGCATTTTTTTGAATAAGTTCAAGCCTTTTAAAATCTTTTGCGCCTAAAATTTCTTTGATAACTTCTTTATTTTTTCCTTTTTCTAGCAAATTGGAAAAAGTCCCTAATTTTATCTGTTGAGTGGTATTGTCTACCATCTTTTCGCCAATCGTTTGATCTAGCTTAGTGCGTTTAAGATTATTAAATAGCTGTTTTCCTTCTGGTGATTTAGACATAATTTTATCAAGTTGTCTAATCCCATGAACTGAATTCATTTTATTTAAAAGCTTAGAGGGATCGCCCTCTTTTAGCATTTGGGTAACTTCTCTATTTCTAAAAGTCTTAGCGTGATCAGAGAACTTTTTATTAGCCATTACATAATTTTTTGCAAATGTGGCGTTATCTTTTCCGTGTGAAATGATGGCTCTATCAAGTTCTGCAACAACTCCTTTTAACAGCTGTTTTGCTCCTCCTTGAACTTCATAATTGATAATGTCCTCAAGGCCAAGCTTATTATTCATTAAGTTTTTTACATCCGAAAACTTAAGAATTCCACCAGCATCGTAAATGTCTTTTTTGAGAGTTTCTAAAGCTTCAATGACGGCTTTTTGTTCTCCAGACTTAAGCTTTCCAGGTGTTAATTTTTTTTCAAGGCTTTCAATGGCTTGTGATAGTTTAGTAGAAACAACTGAAGCACCCTCTTTTAAAGCTTTGTCGGCATTCTGATATAACTTTTTATGAACTTGTGCATCTGCTTCTCTTAAAGATTTAATACCTTCCTTAATTGCAACACCTGCCTCATAAGTAGAGGCATATTTTGCTTCACCTAATGCATCGGCAAGAATTTTATATTCATCTGTAATTTGAGAAGTTAATTTTTTTTTAAATTCTTGTATGGATTCACCCGTTAGGCTTGATTGAGATAAACGAGCTTGCATTCCTTTAATCAAATTATTATCAGTTAAAGTGCCTAGATCAGCTTGTATTCCTGCTTGCTCAAAGTCTTTAATAAGCTCTTTTTGAATTGCCAGTTTGTCTTTTGGTGTAAGTGAAGCTGCCACTTTTGCAAGCGTTTCTTTAGGTTTTGTGACTAGATTCTTTGCACCTTTTAAAGCCCCCTTTGCCCCCATTCCAACAACATCACCCAATACAGCTACCGCCATTGTTCCCATAGGTCCAAACTGGCCATCTTCTGCCATTTGTAAAGCCGTACCTGCACCAGCACCCCTTAAAATTTCTTCACCGCTAGGCGCAATAGCTTTAAGTATTTGTTTGGAATTAACTCCAGCCTTGGCAATTTTGCTTGGGTCTTTAATAAATCCAATCCAATTAGCCGCTTTCTCTAATGTACCCTCTGGATGTAAATCTAAACCTGTAGCTTTTTCTGCAAGTCCCCTAATGCTTAAGTCAGCAGTTTTAATAAACTCATCTGATTTTGACGGATCTTGCATCTGTGCTTGAAGATTTTGCAAAAATTCCTCATCTTGAAACGTCCAATCTCCTGATTGCTTTTGCATCATGAGGTTTTCGATATCATTGCCTAAATTCTCACGATATGAAACCTGTTGCGCCTCTTTAGAAGCAAATGGAGCTACAGCAAGTTCATAAGGCAACATCTCCATTTCAGTCATTCCAAGGCCTAATTGAGCCCCAACACGCCCAGCTTTTTGAGCCGCTGTTTTTTCAGGTATTTGACTTTGTAAAAACTCATTAATTTCATCGGGTGAATAGCCAGATTCTAAAGCACCTTGAACATCAAAGCCTTTATTTTTTTTTAAAAGCCTTTGGTCAATGGATTCCATTGGGGTTGGTTCTTGTGGTTTTTGACCTGTAGGACTTCCAAAGTTTCCAAAAAAATTAGAAGCATTATTTATAATGTTTTCAAAAAACTTACCTTTTTGATTAGTCGGCTTGTAGCTTGGCTGGCTTTTCAAAAACTCATTAATTTCATCGGGTGAATAGCCTGCTTGAATAGCGCCTTCATAATCAAAATTAGCTGACATCATTTACCTACAAATTGAGTAAGGGGAGGCCGATTTTGTTGTTTAGATCCTACAGATGCTTTTGTTGAGCTTTCTTGAGTTGATTGTGCACCATAAGCACTTAAAGATGTATTTATAATCCGTTCCATAGCATTTAAAATACCTTCTGCCGATGCATCGGTTATATTGGGATCATATAGTCTTTCAGCAAGCGTTTCAAATTCAATTCTGTTTCTAATAGGAATATTAGTTGCATACTGTATTAAAGATTTTCCAAGTTGCTCATATTCTCCTGCATCTTTTCTAGTAGAGGAAAAAGGAGAATACGAGGAGCCCAGTCCTAAATTGCCTTTCTTTCTCAAAGATTTCATTCGGTTTAAAGCATCCATTGCACCGCGCAAAGGTTCAATTTTTTGTCTGTTTTCAACATCTGTTTTTTGTGTCAAAGCTTCTGCATCTTGCTTAAATTTGTTTTCTTGCAGGTTTAAAGCTCCTTCCTGCCTAAATTTTTCCATAATCAATTGATCGCGCGTCTTAGGTTCCATTCCAGATGTATCAAACCCTAAAAGCTGACTTGCCATCTGGTTAGCTTGGGCATTCATCTTCTGTGACTTTTGCATTTCTTGGAATTGATTAGCGCCTTGTAATGCGCCACCAATTGCTTGACCAAAGTTTTGCGCAAAAGAAGGACGTCTATTTTCTTCAATAATTTGAGGCATTAAGCACCACCCATCAATTTCAATGCGTTAAAAAAGTTTTGCGTATTTTGAATTCCACCAGAAGCAATATCACCACCAACAGGTGAAACAATTCCTAGCATTTGTTTCCAGAATGGTTCCTGATTCTGTTTCTTAATCATGAAGTTTTCTTGTGGTCTTTGGCTTAGCAATGAATTAGACATGTCAAAAAGCTCTTTTCTGGCATTACCCATAAGATTTTGGCGATTAGCTTGTAGTTCTTGCGCAAAGTTAGAAGCTGCTGAGCTCATGGTATTTTGAAAACCGCTAGATCTTCTTGCTCCAAGCCCACCCATACCGCTAAATCTAGAAGCTAGATTACCTTGCAGTCCTGAAAATTGACGCAGTGCAGGAGCTTCCATTTGATTAAACGTTTCTTGATCCCCTCCCGCAAGCTTTGAAAGGTAACTATCTGGCCCTACTTGCCCAAACATTTGCTGAAACAAATTCATTTGCTCGGGAGTAAATTGATTAATAGAACCCTTCTTATAGCCAGAAGGAATCTTTTCTTTCATCATGCCCGTATTAGCTGTTGTCGGGTTCATTCCTGTTGATGATTGATACATACCGAAAGACATTGGCGACCTCTGAGTTAAAATTCAGAATACCTCTATTAAAGAATAATTTACATACTAATTACGTCTGCGAAAGCCATTCTAAGACAATAATTCCAGAGGCAAGCGCAGGCGCTCCGCCACCGACAACAAATACTATTTGAGTAGGTGTCACATAAAAAGTGATCTGCCCAGCAATTGCCACAGAAGTACCAAAAATCAAGCCATATGTGTTTGTGCCATCTGTGTATGAACCAAAGCAATTTATAAATTGGCCTGGTGTTGTGCCTTTAATATTGTGGTCAATGGCCGTTGTTGCCGTGAATGTGTAAACTTGTCTAAGAGTCTGTTGCTGTTTATTTTGAAAAATATAATAGCTGTTGCCTGTCTGTGCGGGTCGGTTAACAGGAAATAAACCAATAGTCCTTGCATTAACTGCCGTTGCCACATCCACGTACATTTTATTGACTTCGACACTGAGCTGATGAAGTTCATCGGGGAACTCTCTTGAAGTGCGAAGGTAAGCTACTTGGTTTACAATATTAGATGACATATTAGCTCAACATCATTGAGGCGGTTAGATCAAGGATCATTGCGTGTAGTTCCACTTCTGCCGTTGCATTTCTATTGGCTACTGGAGTAATAAGTCCACCTGAAATATAAGCGTCAAAACCTGAAGAATCCACTTCTAAAGTTACATCGGTTGAAGTTGTAGCAATCACCCGATAAATATTATAAAGGCTTGCATCAAAATTTAATTCTGTCATGCCCTCAACACCGGTAATTTTCACCATGGTATTTATTCCAAAGTTAGCAGTCGTTGAAATAACTGCTGAACTAGCTTGTGATGCTCCTGTAATTGCAAATGAATTTCCAGCCGATTCATAAGATTGCATTTGATCGGGTGAAATTGTAAATCCAACTTGAACCACATCACCAATAAGAGACGTGTTTATTCGATGCCAGATCTGTTTTTGAGGATTTTGAGACTGTCCATTAGAGCCAATTAAATTAAGCTGCTGGAGATTAGTATTTGCAGGGGTAAGGCCTAAATTAGTACTTTCCGGACATGTCAATAAAACGGAACTATAGATTAATCCGTCATTTTCTGGCTCAATAGCAGGAACAATATCGCCAAAATTAAATGGCGTCTCGCTAGCAGTGCTTAAGTAAATATATAGGGTAATTTGTGCGTTTGGAGTAAAGCTTAATAAATATTGCTGAACGCCAATTCTTGTTTTTCTAGCTAATGCCCACGCAGGAGGAAACTGTTTGCTTTGAATAAAAGGCACATACAGACGTTTAATTACCCCTCCTCCTGTATAGGTTCCAGTTCCTACAATGCTTGGGCTTAAAGTAAATGAGTTCAAAGTAGGATTTTGAACGCGGAATATTTTACCGTTTACATCTTGACCAATCGTTCCAAGAACCCCAGATATCTCAATAAAGTCATTGTTATTTAAACAGTGATCGGGGGATGTTACAATGCTACCGGCTATATTAAAAATCGCGATGCTTTCCCCGTCTGCGGTCCCTTGCGCCCGAAACATAATAAAGCCTTGAGGGGTTCCTCCTATGACAGATTCTTGAAGAGCGGTTGAGTTACCAGTATCCCATGGCTCATTCCACTGTTGCCAGGTAGGAAATTTTCGTCCTACAGTTGCCCAAGTAAAGCCAGTTAGCTTTTTAAATGGACCGTAAGTAGTGAAGCATTCTTGAAATAACGCCCAAGAGTTATCACGGTAATTATACAGAAATGTCTCCGTTGGAAACCTTGATTGATTTGAAGATTCTTGGTTAGGTGGATAGGTAAAATACACCCATTCGTTTAAGAAGTCCCTTGCTGCCGTAAATCGTTCCGTGCCGTTATTGGTATTCTGAACTTGAAAAACTTGATCCGGATTGGCAAGGTCAATTCTTTGCGATGCGGATTGATTGGTGATCGTATAGCCTCTATTTCCTCTATCAATAACGCCTTGATCCATTTGAATCACTGAAAAGGTGCTAGTACCGCCAAGCTCTGAGTTAATGATAAATAGGTTAAATGGAACAATGTCGTTACCCGTGTACACCATACGAACTTTATTGGTATCAAACCCGATGATAATTACATCTTCGTTATTGCCTATTGTATTCATTGGCTCATCAAGGCCGGAATCAATGTAGCCACCAAATCCAGTTTGATCTTCAAACCATGCAGCGGCTGAGGCAACTTGATTAATAGGCGTTAGAATAGGAGAAAAAGTAGTGCCGGCTGATACTGGATCGCCATCAAATGAAGCTGTATAAAAAGGTGTGCCATTTTGGCTATATATGAGGGTATCTTCAAGATAAATCTGGCTCCCTGCTGCGGATGTTTGAATCACCGGACCAAAGAAAACAAGGCGATCTTTAAACTGCTGCATCATTTTAGCGCCCACTAAATAGTATTGGGCTTCAGATGCATCACCAACTTGAAAAGGATTTTGAGATAAAGGAGGCATAAAGTTTACCCATCCTTTACCAGTAATAAAACCAGGTGCTAACACACTGCCATTTGTAGGATCTCCATCATACCAGCGAATGCAATCTTTTGTGACGTCTGATCGGTTAGTTAGATATTGAACTATTCCAGGAGTATATGGACCTGCTACCAGTGCAGCAAATGGAAAAGTTATAATAATATTGGGAGCTATTTGCGTGACATAACCAGATTGATAGTTGATTGAGGTTGTTGCTGCAGGAGTTGCCCCAGTCCATTCATTTACAAAAACAAAATCGCCTATGACAAGCGGGCTTCCTGCAATAGTTAAAGTTAGTGTGGTTGCTGTATTTGCCACATAGGTAATATCAGCCGGTGGCGCGTATTGCATTCCCACATTTGTAGGATCAAACGGAACCTCAATGCCATTAGTCGCCCAGAAAGCCCCTTCATAATTTGTTGTCCAAAACTGTTGGTAGTCTTGGCCGTTCCAAGTTATAGGCGTCCATGTTGTTTTAGGCACATATCCTGGTAACAAAGAGGCATCGACAGCAGGGTTTTTGTAATAACTTACGCTTGGCATATTGTAAGGCTCTACAGGAGCAATATTGTATGCGTATTTAGTGTCAAAACCGATAGTCTGAATAAATTCATTTGTTTTTTCAACAAAGCTTTTAAGTCCCATGACAGGCAAAACAGGGTAATAAGCAAATATAGCAGTCGCTGCTATTCCTACCCCAGCGGTATGAGTTAAAACTATTTCACCTGTAATGTAATTAATCGTACCTGAGTTTCCGGGTGTGGCAGAGGTGAAAGTGCCATCCCCTTGATCTGTAAATATGATAGGCCCTGCAAGCGTAATAACCACAGATCCGGGCGTTATTGTTGCGTTAGTTTCAGGTGTGACGGCAGGGGTATAAGTCGAGTAAATTGTATTGATTGTCCATGGAGATGCGCCAGTAACGCCGATTGAAGCACTTGGAAAATAACGAGCCAGTCGATTTAAAAACTCATCTCCTCGCCTTCTTTTAACTCGTCCTCTCCATTGAAAAGCGTTGTTAAGTTTAGGAAATGAATCATTGTCAATATTAAAAGGCAAAACGTTTGTAGTTAAACCACTTTTGATAGGGCCAACGACGAGTTTTGTTGTCATTAATAACCTAACGCTTGCCAATAAAATGTGTTATAAGCTGATGAACCCGTATTCACGGCCCATATAAACCCAGAATTAGGCACAGGGTTTTTAATTGAAACTACCATACCCGATGTAGATGTGGGTTGTGCCCCACCATATCCAGGAGTTGTAAGTACGTTAATTACTATTGTGGGAAATGCAACAGGAAAAACAACAGCTCCTGTGTCAAAATTGCTAAAAGTTCCACCTGCAACAACAAATCCCCATTGCATAATCATACCACCAGGTAAAAATGTTCTGCCTCCATTGATAGCTTGAATGGGAAAATAGGCTGCATTTGTCATTTGAATAGCATTTAAACCAAGAGATGCATTTTGAAAATACCAGTCATTTGATTTGCTAAATAAAACACTTCCAACGCTTGCTGGAGTACCTGGATTTGCAACGCTATTAACTAAGTTGACCTGTTTGTGATACCCACCTAGATTATCATTAAAACTAAAGTGATCGACTTCTATGATATCATCAATTGAATTTGTGTTAATCTGCATATTAGGCTGATCAGCAGAAGGATTGTTCGACGATGCCGGAATATTTGTTATGTATGTGTAATTAGGCATAATCTCCTAGTAGGATGATCCGCTGAAATTGCTCATGGCACTTAAAGCGGAGGTATTATTTTGGCTATAAAGCGTTTTAGTTCTGGTGGCTGTCCATTGTCTTTGGCTTCGGATGTGGACTAAGCTTTCTTGTTCCAAGAATCTTGGCTCATAAAAAGCAAGTTGCTCTGCGTCTCCGGTATCCGAAAGGATCTTTCGAGCAGCTCCAAGTGATAAGTATTCGGCCATATAGCCAAAAGGGAGAGCAGAACTTGTGTTTAAAAAGGCTGCTGGTGATAGGTAGGCATCTAGTTCAACGGTGTAACTTTGGGCTGGAGGGGATCTAAGTATGAGACAATTATTATAGAACAAGATTGATCTTGGTAAGCCTGTTTGAAAGAAATAGCACTGCACGTTGATGTTATTTCCTGAAGGGACGGCAGTAGGAAATGTAACGGTAATTTCACCGGTCAGGTAGTTGATGACGTTTGAAGTCGCGCTATATCCACCTGGCAACGCTTGATTGCCATAGGGTGCCTTACCCGGTTCCATCAATAAACCCAAATTAATATTGGTATCTAAAAACTCCCCGCTATCCTGAACAACAATTTTGTTCCCCGTGGAATCAATCGAAGTGATGAATACCGCAGAGTCGACGCTTGTAGTCGGAATCGTGGCGATGTAATTTGTGGTGGTAGTGGCTATAGGAGGATCTATATTTAGGTTAGTGGCTACAATTCCAGTGATATCTACATGACCGCGTAGAATCGCATTAAATGGGGGATTAGGGGGGCTAACCTGTGGGCCTATAAAAGGGATCTGAAATGTGTAGGTTGCTCCCCCATCTCCAATTGCTGCAACAAAGCTTTGTTGAACAACTTTTGGCCAAACACTAAAAAACTTATCTTTTTCCGTTTCAAAACCACATTGGACACCGCCAATATAGGCAGGTCCGACAAAGCCTTGATAAACCGGGTAAAAGTTTACGCTTTGATTGCTTGTGCTTGGTGATATTTGGATGTCATAAAGGGGCATGTTGTATTGATCAACGCCTGGTTGCGTCTGAAACTGATACTTTGTCTTAAAATCAAAAAGCTGAATGCGCGCGTCTACGTCATTAATGAGAAAACGATTTAAATAATCAATAATGAGCTCATCTGTAATCGAGGAGTTAGACGGAGTTTTAATCAGCCGTCTAACGTAAGTGATCACATCTTGAAGTAAATTCATGCTTGTAATTCCGCTTTACATTTCAATTTACGCACCCATAAAGATAGATTTTGTGTTGCCTACAGGATGGGCATCTAAACGCTGAACGGTGCTATCTACGGCCATTGTTCCATAGTATTGCCCCATATGATCAGATCCTGTCGTTACGCTGTCACGCATAGTTAAAACGTGGTATTTGGCGCGTTTGATCTGCTCTGCCACATAACGAGGTGCC
>Ga0209193_1000342_pt1 | contig 32371 bp, 50 predicted proteins | sample COGITO_mtgs_1003_FD_185515 | JGI IMG/M metagenome (GOLD analysis project Ga0209193, IMG submission 185515) | Pelagic marine microbial communities from North Sea - COGITO_mtgs_100330 (SPAdes) (version 2) | ecosystem: Environmental > Aquatic > Marine > Epipelagic ...
AGCGCATAGCATTTGTGCGCTTTCCAGCGGCATTTTCACGATATGCCGATCTAGTTGCATTACTGCTGCTTCCACAGGATCGGTTGAAAGAACAAAGATGTTCATTCAACATTCACCTTCCATTTTTTCCCAACAGGTAGGGCAAATAACCCCACCATTTTGATAGCGAAATATTTCACCATCTTTGAATACTCTTCTTCGGCACATAGTCATAATGCATGGTTTCATTATTGACCACCCACCTCATGTATTGCTATTCTTATATCTTTTAGGATTCCTTCCATTTTGGAGACAGCGTCTAGTAACTCCTGTTTGAACTCTGGCTTCTTCTTGCATCTTTCCAAATATACTTCCATCAATTTACTTTCTATCATTTGCATCTTCTCCTTAACTATGTTTGTAGCAATCCTAGTTACATTGAATTATACCTTGGGTGCGGCTACACCTATACCCACTTACAGGCGGTATATAAGCTAATGGGGCGTTTTACTTACAGCAAATGGGTAGGCACCTGGTTCTCATATGTATAACGTCCGTTTAACATACACATATACCCTTTTACATATAGGATGATAAACCGATATAACAGGGGTAAGAGCCCCATATAGTACGTTTATACTAGGGGTATAAGAGTAGGTTGCGGGAATTGGGCATGGAAAACAAATTATTGGTTGCAGCACAATAGGAGTAAGTCACAAAAGGAGGTTGTCCAACCCCGCAATATATCCGAGCAGGCCAGTGATTATAACCCCATCTCAGTTAAACATAGTTTATATGAATACTAGGTTAGAATGACAATGTTTAATTACCTTCGGTTATGAGCAAGGTTCATGTCTGATAAATATCAAGAGAGAATCGCAGTTGCTCTTGAAAGTATCGCAGACTCCCTTGAGGAAATGGTCAAAAGACCATTACCATTAAGGACAGTTGAGAAGAGATTGGAACAGGCCATTGACGCCAATGACCAGCTCTCTGAGATAGCCATAGCATCTGTAACAGAACAAAGCAAGCCAGAAACTGTAGAGATAGTGCAAAAGGAGTCAATCCTAGGCACCACTCTACCTAAAGCAAGGGACTCGGTATTCGATACTGACCTAGAAGTAGGAGTCAGAGTACTAATCTCTGGCTCTGAAGGGCCAAACGATGGCTGTGTCGGTACAATAGTCGATAGAGCTAAGAATTGGATTACGGTCTCTGTAGAAACCGGAAACGATGTCAAGAAGCCAGGAGAGACTATCTCAGTAAGAAAGTCTTGGTGTCAAGTCCTTGAAGGAGAAGAAAACGTAGAGACTGCTACAGAAGTACGAGTAGAAGAAACTCTAGTTGTAGAAAAGACTACAGAGTTACTTATAGACGAAAATGATTCTAACCATCCTGGTAACTTTACTTTTGATAAGGGTGCTAGAAAAGGCGAATCAGTACACGAAGCATATATGTCTGGCGACGAAGGAAAAACATTTGTACACTATGTAGCATTCTTGGCAGGCAATCGTCCAGAATGGACTGAACACTGCAAGAGATATTGTGCATTAGTGGGAGTAACTTCCCATCCGGACAGGTCGTGATATCGTGGGTAAAGATTGGGGAGACTGGAGAAGGCACGATATATCACCATCCAGGTTGAAAACATTTTCAGATTGTCCTAGAAAGTACTTTTACCAGTACGTTCAGAAGATAAAGACACCTAATAGACTCTTTTTCCTTAGTGGTAACGTTTTCGATGAAATCGCTATGGAAGAATTTAGAGCAGATCCTAGTCAAGATGTAGAGCCAATCGTTGAGTTGGCTGGAGATATCTTACTTATTAGAATCAAAGAAGCACAGAAAGACGAAGACAAGCCGTTGTTAAATCTAGATGGTAGTCCTGTCACTGATGCACAGGGCTTACAAGAAGTCATGGACTTTAGAACATGGACTAGAGGCTTCCTTTTAGCATGGCAAAATGGTGAAGATTACTTAGGTAACAAGTTCCAAATGCCGCCTATTGCAGATACACAGGTACAATGTATATGGCCTATACAGATTGATGGACAAACTATTAGGTTGAATGGATTTGCTGATATAACACATACAGATGGTTCTGTTACTGATTTGAAGATGGCTTCTTATTGGAAGTCTTCTCGCTGGACGTCTGGTAGAATTATGTCAGAATTACAGTGGGTTCCTTATTCACAGGCTCTAAATAGCAATAAATTCAGATATATCGTGACAGATAAGCACAAGTCTGGTTGGAAAGATAAGCGTAAAGCAGACCCACCAACAGTTAGAACATTTGACGTAGACGTGTACCCACAAGATGTAGACAATTTTAAGGATTTGGTAACATCTTTTGTACGTACTACAGACTTCCTAAACGACCATTTGGACGGTGTATTCCCTCCAAAGCCACAATACAAAGGAGATGAAACAGCATTTGGTGCTGAACCATCTAAAAAGAAGTTTAACGAATACAGTCTACCACAGGTTAATTTCTGTAGGAAACTATGCGACTTCAAAGACGTCTGTTTCAAAGAATGCTTTGGTGGTACATTTAGGTCAGAAAGTACTCCAGATAACATGGAAGGTGCATAATATGGGATTCAAGAAGAGTGCTTTACAGAAACAACTCGCAGCAGCGCAGAGTGAATTAGAATTGTACAGAGGACTACTTATGGATAACCAAGAAGTTAGTTTCAAGCAAGCACACGTTATAGATATTGTTCTATCTAATCACTTTAGTGAAGAACCTGTAATACCTGTACCGGATCTTGTTGTCGACGATGATTGGCTACATGGTATGAAAGAAGCAAATAGGGGTGCTTTGCAGCAGATGACAAACATTGCTCAGTTTAACGAACAACAAATCGCAAGTAGTGCAACGGTGGTTACGTCAGAAGAGGAGTAGGAATGGCCAGTGACGAAGAGATTAGAACTCATATAGAAGCCTTATGTGCTGATAAAGATTGGGTAAAATCTTTCAATTCTAAGTTAAAAAGGGTCAAATCTGGAGAACACAAAGGCTGTTTGGAGTGGCAGGGTGGACTGGATAAAGGCGGCTACGGACGTTTCCATGTCAAGAAACACCACGAAACCGGAACAGGTAGAAACTTCTTTGCACATAGGATGTCTTACATGATTAATAGAGGATACATTACACCAGCTGAATTGATACTACATCAGTGTCATAACCGTCTTTGTTGTAATCCATCACATCACAAATTAGGCGATCATATTGATAATATGGACGATTTACATGATTCCAAAAGAATCGCTGGAGAGAACAATCCTAGAAGCAAACTAACAGAAGACGAGGTGTGGGATATCCTATCTCTATACTATGAAGGTATAGAACCTATATATGAGCCTCTATCTATAGGAGATATAGTAAAGTTATATGTAGATGTAGGTATTAAGAGAGGAACCGTGTCTGATATAGTATACGGTAGAACGTGGCCGTACGTCTACAATGAGTTTTTTGAGGAGGAAGATCAATGAGTGCTGAACTGTTCAGTCTTTTTATTATTTTTCTTTGTGTACCAATATTTAGCTATTGGGCTGTCTCTTATATTTTAATGTGTAAAGAAATAGTCACTAACATAGTAGAATTGATTAGTTGGAGGGGCTAATATGAGTTTAGGAGCGGGTGATGTAATATGTCAAATTTAGACATGATTGGTAACATTTGTGCAGGCATATGCTTGTTTTATTTTGTAGTTCTGGTAATCTACACCGCAATGGATATGGAATATCTACCTGGAAAGTCTTTTTTAGCAAAAAGGAGGTATAAAGATGACAAAGAATGAAGAATTCTGGAAAGCAAAGGTTGGGCATTCGTTTATGACGTTGGTTGCAGCAGCAAGACACGTACTAAATGTTAAGCCAAATAGCCTGAAATACCAAGACTCTTACGATAAAGTACTATATGCACTAGCTGTAGTCGCCTGTGAATTCGATGCAATGTACCCTGGTGGATTCAAAATGGAGGAAGAATAATGGTTGCTGCACCAACTAAAAAGCCTAACTGGAAAAGCCGTAATCACACTTGTCCTACATGTGCTAAAAAATTCAGGTTGACATCGCAAAACAATCCGAATTGTGCAACATGTGTCCGTAGAGCAAAGGAGGCAAGAAGATTATGACAAGTATGTTAATCGGCGATTTGTGTTTTTATCTCACTCTAGTAGTTTATGGGATTATAGTATGGGTTGTAAGTAAAAAATATTCAAATGAAGAAATGCAACTTATAGATAACAAGGAGGACGACACAACATGACCAAAACTAAGTTAGAAGAATATGAAAAAGAAGATGCTTTATGGTGGTGTTTGCATCACAAGTCAACAGTAGAGTATCTTAAACTTAGAATCAGGCAGTACCAAAATGCAGAAACAGACGAAGATCGAGCAATTCTGAATGTCCTGTTAGGTGTTGTCGCAAATCAAACTACGGAGTAAAATATGGCTATTTATGAAACTATACTGCTGACCCTCCTGGCTATCATCTTGGGGTTATTTATAATCAGCATGGGTATATTTTTTTACTTCAGTTCCTATAAAAACAAGTTATTACAGCTAAAATCAGACTTTGAAGTAAGTCGAGACTTAGTCACTGAGAGGTATAAAAAGTGATTTTTATGAAGAAAAAACCTAACGAATGGCTAGAGAAGCATAAACTAAACGATGTTCTTAATAAGATGCAGTATGAAATGTACGAATTGCCGAACCGACTCATATTTAGATACGAATGGATTGTTCTAACTGGGTTAGTGTTATTCGTTTTGGCTATGAGCAATGAGTTTGGCTACACTAATTTCAGTGGAGACTTATTCTGGGCACTCTGTGGTGCTGCTTTAGCAGGAGAGGGTATTGTCGAGTTATATTACGAAAGGAGAAAAGAAGGCAAATGACTGGCATAATCAACGTTTACAAGGTTCCTAGTTGTTTTATAGCGGTTATGACACATGAAAAACAGCATTGTTTGAAGTGCAAATGCAAGACGCAATACTCTATGGAGTATGATTACCGCTTCAAAATAATCAGTGAAAACAAGTTGATTCAGAAAAGTCGCTGTATCGAGTGTAATACTATTAGACGCTCTTTCTGTAAATATAAGAAATACTCGCAGGTAACTGGATATCCCATATTATTCCCGCAACAAAAGATGTTAAGATACGTGGTTCCTACATGGAAATCCACTATAGTGAGTTCCTTAATAATAGATTATGACGAACTGTTGGGATATAGAATGGACTACAACATAGCTAAACCCAAGCTAAAAAGATCTAGGCTACCTAGAAAATACCCACATAACTCTACCAACTTTAACCATCGCTATGGGCCAAACACCAACATGAATCATCTTACTAGCACTCCCAATCCTAACCACAACCGAGATTATTATAACTATAGGAATAACCTAGTTCAACCACAGGACCGTGCGAGATGATGTTCAGAGATCCATTTACTGGGGATATTGACATAGATGCACTCGTAAGAATTGGTACTATAACCCTTATTGTGTGTATTTTTGCTACATTGGGCTCTGTTAGCGAAGGAGAAAGTTGGTATTATCCTTATGCTATACTAGGAGATTATCTTAGTACTCACTCCACTTTTACAATAGGAGCCGTTATGATTTTGATAATGGCTTATTGGTGGTATGAACAATTTAGAGGTGGCTATTTTTGAACACATCAACACTAGAGAACAGCAGACAAACAATATTGCATGAATTTTGTGATATAGGAATAAAACTCAATTACTCCCAAGCATGGGGAATGGGTATTAGACTAGGTTATACAGAAGCAGAGTTTATCAAACACATAGCACATAGGGTCGGTAATTAAAATGACAAAAGTAGCAGCGTATCTATACAAGCCAGCGGGTAAACAATATGACTTCACCGAGATGGTGAAATACACGGAATTGAAAGCAAAAGACGTAGATGTCGTGATAGATGAGTTTTACGCAGATGGTTGGGATGAGATTCCTAATGGTCTAGAAGAACTACTATCTGATATTAATAACTATAATGGTATACTACTATACTCTCTAGAGGGTATAACTAAAGAACAGATTAAACTACTAGGTAAGAAATCAATATATTGTATAACTACACCATGGATTAAGGGTTCTAAAGCAGCAACAGAACTAGGTAATGTACAAACTGCAGGAGAGTATTACAAAACTATGCGTTCTCTCAATATACGCATGGGAATAAAAGCCTCTTCTAAGCAATCTGGCTCCGCACCATATGGATTTATGTTCAACGATGGAGTCTTAATCGAGTCTCCTGTTGAGAAGCCAATCTTAGAAAATGTGCTAAATTGGAAGAAAACTGGTATGTCGGTGTCAGAAATATCCATCAAAACTGGTTTAGACACATGGAAAATCTACAGTATTCTAAACTACTGGAGAAATAAGAAATGAAGTTACCTTCTAGCGACCAAAAGATAGTCAACGACTTCTTTAGGGAGCATGTTGAGAGGGCATATAAGAATCCAATGAACTCTGTTAGGTTGAATGTAGACCACACAAATGACCACAGAGTTAGAATCTTCGAGATATGTAATGTCTTGATAGACAACAAAATACCTTTCTGGACAGAAGTTAGACTAAAGAACGGGTGTATCCCTGATATAGTTGCACCAACACACGTTGTCAGATTCATAGAAGTACTCGGTACAGAGACTCCAGAAGACTTCCTACGAAATAAATTTCACAAGTACGAAAGTTTTGGTTTTTCTAAAAAAGACTTTCTACTAATAGATGCTAACGGTGGGTTTACACCGGAAGACGTCCTGTAAACAAGGGGGCCCATTGATGGTAAAAGAAAGGAAGAGACAAAATAAGGATAAAACAGTTTCTAATAAAGAATCATTCTTCGACTTGTCTAGTCTGATCCCAAATAATTTAGAATTGACAATCAAGATGCAAGACGAAGATAAAGAAATCTTACTTGAGAAGTTAGAAGAAACTAAAAATGATATGCTACATAATTGGCGAATTGTTCAAATCATCATGGCTACCGGAATCATTCTTAGTGTCGTTGGTAAATTTTATCCATAATTAGAAAATCATAATTTTTTGCTAGTTTACGAAAAAACATACCCTTTTGCGTGGCGTCTGTCGTACGCAAGATATGTAATAGGTATCAGAGTGACCCAACTAGTACAGAGTCGCTTATATCGCTTTTAAACAGGTATTTTTGACTAAAACCAAAAAGTTTCTTCAAAATACTGTCTTTTTCCTGTTTTTTTTGTAATTTTGTCTCTAGCGTCCTTTCTTTTTTGCAAATAACACTTTCCGCAGAGTTTGTCTGTAGGTCTTCGACTAATTTTTTCGCCACATTTTTCGCATGGTGGAAATACAGTCATACTACTCTCAATTTAATCACTTCTTTGGAGCGGTGCTATGTTGCTTGACTAGTGTACCGAGTTGGGTCATGGCAATCTTCTTCTTACCATTAGCAAATGCTTTCCAAACATCGTTTTCGCCAGTATGAATGATTTGACCGCCTTTGTAGGTTTTACCGCCAACCTTCAGAGTTTGACCATCTCCAGCCTCGCCATTTAACTCGAGTTTCTTGATTCCCATTTGCTTATCATTCCATAGTGCGCTTGCTGCCTGACCGTATGAAACTGGCTTCTTTCCAATTATTGCTGCGAGTTTAGGTTTCGGTGTTACTTTGTGCTTATTCAGGTGTGATCCTTTCTTTGGCATATTAATTCCTCACATTATTTTCTACTTAAATCTATCTAAATGCCGCCGTAACAGGCGACAATTGTTTCATTGAACGACGAAATGAACGACGAAATGGAAGTGATGTACTTGGTGATCTGATAAGATACGCTGCACCACCGGCAACACAAACCATACCAATGATAGTCATAAGTGACGCTTTGTCTTCACTCATATATGGTCCGGCTGTGTAGAACTTAGCCATTTCATCTCTATTTTGGTTAACGATTTTCAGTGCTGTTTTTTCTTGTAATTTAAGCACATCCCTTTCAGTCTCAGCACTCTCTAAACTTCTAGCAGTAATATTTTTTCCCTCTGTAAGTCGCCTTAATTCACTGGTATCTCTTGAGAATCTCATTCTTTGATTGAATGCATTTATGCTATTTTTAAAATTCACAATATTTTTTTCTACTATCGATAATGATATGGCAATTTGCTCTAACCTAGCAATATTTGTTTGAAGAACATCAGCATCTACGCTACTTACAGGAGAGGTTCTATTCCAAAGATCTGGCTGACCGCTTCCTGGCCAATTGGGTTTTAATCTCCATACAAATTCAACCATATAATTACTTCCTGTTGGTTACGTAAGCTAATCCAGCAAGTCCAACTAGTACCAATCCCAAATGGCTATGTGCGGCAGCAGGTGCTAATGCTGTACTTGCTTGTTGCTTCAATATCCAAGGATAGTCTTCAAGGTTCAGTGGTCTGTAAATCGGTTCAGGTTCTGTAGATTGAACTAATTCATTGTAGTTTTCTGATACTGTCTGTGCCGCTGCTCTTTGCTGGGCTTCAAGCTCTGCTCTTCTAGCAAATCTTTCTGCTTCAGCCGCTTGTTCAGCAGCCGCCTGTGCCGCTGCTTGTTGAGCAAATCTTTCTGCTTCAGCCGCTTGTTCAGCAGCCGCCTGTGCCGCTGCTTGTTGAGCAGCCGATGCTTGTGCGATTATTGGATCTTGATAATTACTTGTTATATCTCCACCGTCACCAGTTGATATAGGTACTTCTGGCACTAATGGTGCATCTTGGTCGTAGAAATCGGGTGTGTTTTCTATGGTAGAAACTTCTGTTTGGAATGCTTCAGCTGCTGACTTATAATCACTAATTACACCAGATTCTTTTACAACTGTACCATCTTTTCTAGATGTGATAACTTTAAATGATTTTGCTGGCATGGCTGACCAATTTGCTGTTACTTCTGGTCTCTTTGATGCTATGACAACGGATGCTCTACTTGCTTCTTCGAATTTCTGCTTGTCGAGCATTTTTTGATTGATAACTGCTTGCTGTGCTTTTGCATCTATCAGTCTTTGTTGGTCTATACCACTGTCTGCTCTTCTAGCAAATCTTGCTCGTTCTGATGATTGACTTTGCATTGCTGCTTGTGTTGCTTGTGTTGCTTGTGTTGCTGCAGCTTTCGTTCTTTGCTGAGCTTCAAACTCTGCTCTTCTAGCAAATCTTGCTCCTTCTCCTGCTTGTGTTGCTTGTGTTGCTGCAGCTTTCATCCTTTGCTGAGCTTCAAACTCTGCTCTTCTAGAAAATCTTGCTCTTTCTGATGATTGACTTTGCATTGCTGCTTGTGTTGCTGCTTGTGTTGCTCGTTGTCTATCTATTCCACTGTCTGCTCTTCTAGCAAATCTTGCTCTTTCTGATGATTGACTTGGACTTGCTGCGTTTCTCATGTTTTTTGCAGCCATTTGGTCTATTGTCGTTCTACCTAGACCAAACATATTCATTACACCGTTAAAGAACCCACTGAGTCCTGCTGCTGCTGTTGTGACTTGTAGTTCGACATTATAGTTGGTTTTAGAGACAGAAAGTGGTTTCTGACCGTCGTAATTTGTCTTTTTCGCAGCCAGAGTCTTAAATTGTTGATGTAGAACCTTTGCCGCCATTCCTTGATTTTGATTGAATGTCTTGACTTCTTTGACTACAGTTCCTTCAATAACACTCACAGTATATGTTTTATTGCGTTCACCATATACTGCACGTACTGTGTATATACCAGTATTGAAGTCTGCAGGCATTGGAACAGGTTTGAACTGTCTTGCTTTTTCTGCCGCTGCTGCGGCTCTGTTGAATCTTGCTACTTCTCCAGGGTCTGTTTTAGGTATGGTTACTTCTCTAATTGATTCTGAACTAGCATCGGTAAACATTGACATCTTCTTTTCTTGACCAAGAGATTTATCTATTTGGTTCTTAACTTTATTAACTGACTCACCTTTTGAGCTACCGGATGCTCTAAAAGACGTCTTTGACGTCAAAGACGTCATTCCTTTTTTAATTGCTCTAGTATTCCAAGAGTCTTGGTATTTCTTGTTTAAATCCCTTGTATGAGCGTTGTTGTTAAAAGTAGATACTAGATTGAATCCCTTGTATTCTTGACTATTTGAACGGCTCATGTTTTTCGCAGCCATCTGGTCGATGGTCGTTCTACCCATAGGGCTGTACCTCTGCTTTTGCATATTTCTGCGAGCAGCATGACCTGCTGCTATGCCATCAAGAGGGTTGTTTGTCCCCCTATTTGAAGTACCAAACCAACCACTCATCTAAAACTGCCTCCTTATTGCTTTCTGGAAACCGTATGCTCCACCTAAGTGTACCATACCTATTGCTCCGTATCGAGGGTATTTTGCTATCCAGTGGTCTTCTCCTGGTATTACTTTTAGTAGTCCGTGATTTACACCTAACATTGGGTGTACGTACATTCCGGCACCTGCTATGCATAGTGCTTTAGCATACGGCGAGCCACCTGTTTTGCGTGTTCCAAGAGCATACATACCAGCCAGTGTGAATATTGTAACCCCTGCTACTTTACTAATCGCTGGTATTTTAGGAGAGCCTAGTGAATCATCGTCTGCCCAAAAAGGACTTAGAGCGTGATAGAACTTGGGATCTTCAAACTCGTCTGTTAGTACTGGGATTGGGTTTTTGACAGTATAACCCATGTTTGGTTGTTTTACACCGGATGCGTTACTGGATGGTGCTTGTTGTTGTCGTGGTCTTTCAGAAATCGGTGGTGTTCGTGGTGCTCTTGCTCTTTCTTGTGGTTGTACTGGAGGCGGAGAGCCTAAAAATCCGGACATATCCATGGTGTCTGGTTCTCCACCAAAATCTTCACTAGCGTATAAATTAGATCTCTGGAAACTGCTCACCTTAATCACCTGTTTGCTCTATTTATTAATATCAAAGTTCCTACACCCAGCAAGGCTGCTTGTGTAGTTTGTTTTGGTTGATTGATTCTTTTCTTAACCCAGTCGATGGTTCCTTCTGCGTAAGGAAAATTAAGCCCTACGTATATCATACCTAACGCAATAACGCCTGCACCACCTAATGCTTCGGTTGGAAATATACCAGACAGTCCTTGTTTTTCACCTAATGCGGTTGTTTTCCTATATTTTAGGTGTGCTCTAGGATTATGGTACTGAGCCATTTCTCCCACAGCACCGTATGCAGGTAACGAGCCATTTGGAGTGCTTCCAAACTCTCGCGAGATCATATTTAGTTGGTTACGACTAGCTACCATACATGTATCCCAAGGGGGACTATAACTTAAGCGGTTCGCTTAATCACTGCATTGCGCCTGGTTGCTGGTACATACCTTGTTGTGGTGCATATTGTTGATTGTAGTTAGGTGCTGGTGGTAAACCCAGTGAGCCTCTTAGTAGAGTCGAACCGAAACTACCTAGTGCGCCACTTAGTCCTGGTTGCTGTTGCTGCTGCATCATTTGTTGTTGGTACATTTGTTGCTGGAACATTTGTTGCTGCTGATCCATACCAGCTTGCATACCGCCCATTTGCATACCATATTTATGTTGGTTGATTAAACCAATTGCTTCAGCGTCTGCTGCATTGATTCTCTGTTGCCCAGCATCCGGAGAGTACATCTTACCTAAGATGCCGTCTACATTCTCTTGAGTTATTGTTGAATAACCTAATTCTGATGCCTTGGCAGGGTCTACTGTTGCTGCTATTGCCGCAGAGTTAAACCATAGGTACAATTCTCTTTTCATAATGGTGGATATCAATTCTGCGAGTCCAGACAAGAAGTCTGGGTTCCCAACGAAGAATAAATCTACTTCGTTAGGATGACGAGCCATCAGATGATACATAAGTTCTATTTCTTCTGTATTGACTCCTCCACCAGTTACTTGGTCTAGCATTCCCATGCCCATTCCAGTCAGTCCCGAGTTATTCGCCGCTTGGGCGAACATATTCATTTGATCTTTTGATATACCGCCTCCCACACCTGGCGGTATTAGCGCCACTGGAGAGGTTGTGCTGCTTCTTCCGAACAATCCCATATTAGAGCCACCCTAGTCTTTTGTATTGAACGTTTCTCATCATCCTCGCCTCTGCATTTCTTCTAAAACCTTGTAATATTCTGCCATGTCCATTGATTTCATGGTATTTTGTCGGGGTGCAGTGTTTTTTAGGAGTCTATTGTCAAATACTAGCATAGTTAAATCATTTTCATTAGTTATTGGGTTTTTATAATGCACTATTTGTATACCATCTTTCATGGCTTCTTGAATAATCGGTGTCCATTTTACAATTAATGGGTGTTCTGCTTCTTTTTGTTGCCTAACTATCGGTACGAAAGCAACACCCTTCTTTGCCATCTTGCTAAAGAATCCAGGATCCGCTTCTTTTTCTTCTTGCTCAATCCATTCCATTAAACTATGATATAACATCATGTGCTGTGGGCAGTATGTCCCTGGTAGTTTTCTACCACTAGTTGGTAAGACTCCTGATGTTGGCCTGAAAGCCTCTATCTCCAATGTTATTGGATCTCTGAAATATTGGTCAAATAAATCACCGTAATCTGCTTTCATGCAATCTATGCCGTCAACAACACACTCGTGTGGATTCTTATGCGTGTATCTACCTCTAAAAAATCTTTTAGGAGACAGTAAACTTCTTTTTGTTGCCTTGAGTGCTTTAATCGCAGACTTGATATTCGATCTTCTGGCTTTTTTGGGATCCGGATTTGAAGACATTCTGAAGTCTACTTGTGTCACTACGTCGTTATATCCACCTGCATCTAAAGCAGGATTCTGCATCATATCTAATATTTCTCTGTTTGTCATATTGCTAACCCCTTTACTAAAGCATCCTGTACATTCCATCCGTATTTTGCGCTAATAGCATCCATGTATACAGGAACATTCATGGCTTGCAAGCGGTAGAAGTCTTCTCTAAAGACATCAAATATTTTGTGTCGAGCGATAAATCCTTTCTCCCATGTCACATGGTCAGCGTCAGTCATCCACTCGTCTGCTTTGTTGGCAAGTACGACCACTCTCTTAGGATAGTACTTCTTCGCTCGCCACCATCCTCTCCATGTGAGTCCTTTAGGAATGTTATTTTTATCGCTCAGTGCTGTTAATAAATAGCCTAGTGCGGTTTGATTATCTACATTATTAGTATCTATTAGATGTCTATTATCTATTACTAATACTATACTACTACAATTACGGTCAATCATATCTCTTAACCAACTCGAATGATACTCTATATGTCCACCCAAGTCTCTAGAAACGATTGTTTTTGCTAAACCGTCTGAATGTATTCGCTTTTTTGTTGCATCTGGCAACTTGTATCTGCCTAGCCAGTTCTTTTCATGGTGAGTACGATCTTTGTCGTATAGTTTTCTTATCTCTCCTCTAGTTGTTAACTGAGCATCCAGTGTAGTCTTACCACTTTGACTAGCACCTATCACACTTATTTCATATGGGACTAGTGTTAGTACACCACTCATAACTTTCCATACACCATGTGCTAAGATGATTTCTGCTGAGCCCATATTATAAGCCCCCTGTGATTGCAGTTAATGCCCAGTCCAGTAGTCCATTGTAGTCGGTCACTTTGTAAATAGTATAGTCTGTAATTGCCATAGCAGCAGCAGAACCTATTCCAGATAAAACAGTATAAACCATCCACTTCATTGTAAGATAGCGATACTGCCAAGTCAAACCGACGGCAGTTGTTTGCATCAATGCTTCTTGTTGGTCGTCTCTCTCATCGCGAAATATTAGTCCCATGTTGGTGACACCATCCCGACCTTGTTAATCTCTCGCATTGTGTTCCCATATCTGTTATTGCCATACATTGTACTAGTTGGTCGCTGTCGGATCCAGATCCAATGTGCTCTGCACCGGTGTTTGAACCTGGAATTGTCCTAAAGGGGCTTGTGTAACTGTTAGTGGTGTAGGAGTTAAAGCCGGTCCCATTGGTATTGGCCCGATTCTGTGCCTATCTAATCCCAATTGCTTTGCTAGTGCATCTAAGTCATATTGTACGTTAGCATTTACACCTGGAACTTGCTGATCCATCTGTTGCACTTGTTGATATTGTTGTTGCAATATTTGTTGTTCTTGCGGAGTCATTACTCCATCTGCTTGTGCCATCATGGCATTTGATTGGAATTGTTGTACTTGCTGATCTAGCATCCATTCTGTACGCTGCTTATCTACTTCGTACTTTATTTGCGCCATTCGACGCTTGTTTTTAGACTTCATGCGCTTAATCTGGCGGCGGTAGTTTGTAGAGTCTTCAAACATTGACCTGTAAAGTAAGTAAAGTGATGCTTGAAATGTGAAGGCAAGCATACCGTATAGTAATGCAGATTGCCACACTTGGTCAAACTTACCCCATGACCAGCTTTCGTATAACATCAATGCCAATGCAAGGAAGATGGACTGAATCATCATAGATCCAATCAGTCTGTTTTCTTGTTCTTTCTGCAATTGAACAATATCATCATTTGACATCTCTTGGAACTGTTGTGTACCTGTTCCAGAAAACATTGCGTCTGTCAGCGGGCTTCTACTTGGGTCTATTGGCATATTATTTCCTCCTTAATCTATGATGTACAGACGGTCGGTCTTATCGTTGCTAAATATAGCAACGCCAGTTTCGTCTTGTACCATTAGAATATAACTAACGCCAGTTTCTTTCAGTGCAACTAGTGCTGCATTCACTTTTTGTTTAGTATTTGTATCCATCTTCTCCGATCTCCGGTCCTTTTTGCATTTCGATAATATTATCGATGCGAAGCAACTGAGATGCGATATCAGTAGCACTATCTAGTGCTTGTGATACTACGCTGAGTGGTTCGATGACGCCTTGTTCTAGCATATTTACTCCTCCTCCGTTCTCCACGTCCACTCCGTGGGAGTGGCCTGCTGCAGATGCATGGAGCTGGCGAAGGCGGATAAGGGTATCTAGTGGATCTAGCCCACTGTTTTCTGCCAAAGCCGCAGGAATTACTTCCAGTGCTTGTGCATATGCCTCAACAGCCATTTGCTCTCGCCCGCTAACAGTAGCAGCGTATTCTCGTAGGTTTTTAGATAGGTGTAAGTAAGGTGCACCACCACCTGCAAGAACCTTTCCATGGTCCATTGCAACACTGATGACACCAATTGCATCATCGAATGCTCGACCTATTTCATCAACCGAATGTTGTGTCGGTGCTCTTAGTAATACTGATACTGATCCAGCAGTTGCTATGTCAGTAAGTTTAATCAGTGGCTTCTCACCAACAGCAATTTCTTCTAATAATCCCACACTAGCAAGGTCTGATTTTTTAAGCCCGTCTATTGCAGATACCATTCTTCCTTTGCCTGCTTTTGCTACAGCTTCCATGTCACTCATAGCAACTCTTCTTGCTGCGTAAACTCCTTTCTCTGCAAATATTTCTACAACAAATGGGTCAATGTCTCTTTTGCAAAGAATAACATTGGCTCCAGTTGCTAAGATGGTCTCTGCGATTTCTTGCAATTGTGCCTTTCTACTTTCAATAAACTCTTTTACAGCATTGTTGTCAGTTACTTGAATCTGTAGCTGTTGTGCAAACTCTGGTAGAGTTACGTCAACACTAATCAAAGCAATCTTTGCATCTTTGATAGAGTCTGGCATATTGTGGTCCATCTTTTCTCTGTCAATAAGCAAACCGGATATAGCAAGAGACTCTTTGACTTTGCCATTGGGTCTCTTTACAATATTGATGTTCTCAAGAGGAGTTGCTTTAATTACGTCTAAAGCAATTTGTGCTAATTGGTCTTGCTCTGTTTCTGCACTTTTACCAGTCATTGCTGTCTTGCCGACACTAAGGAGTAAATCGTCAGTAATATCTACACCAATCTCTTCCAAGAGAACCTGTGCCTTTTTGTTTGCTAAAGTATAGCCCTTAGCAATACGTGTAGGGTGAATTTTTAAGTTAAGCAGTTCTTTTGCTTTGGACATTAATTCTCCAGTTATTACTACAGAACTTGTTGTACCATCAAAGCAGTTTTCTTCTTGTGTACGTGCTACTTCTGTAATGATTCTAGCAGTAGGGTGATGTAACTTTGTTTCTCTAAGAATTGTTGCACCATCATTGGTCATAACAACTACGCCAGCAGGGTCCACCATCTCTTTGTCCATTCCATATGGTCCTAGTGTTGATTTTACTAGGTCAGCTAATTGTATTGCTACTTGTATGTTGACATCGTGTGCTGTTACTACCGATGCATTTTGTTTTGCGTCAACTACTGTTGCCATACTTATTCCTCCATCAGTTCTCTAATTCCTACGTTATTTTCAAACACTTTTGCACCATCTGTTGTCTTCTTTGTAACAAATGCTTCCGATGTTTCTTCTATTGCTTCCGATGTTTCAACCGTTACTTGTGGTTCACTAACTGGTTCTACTACTAATGCAGACTGGAATCTCTTCATCATGTCAAAAGAAAACTCAACCATTGCCATTCCTCGTGGTTGGATATTTGTTTCTAAGAAATTGTAAACAAAGAGTGCTTGACCTCTTGTCAATTGTAAGTCTATAACCTCTTGATATACTGGGTCCAGTATATTTATCGTGGGCTGTTCTGGTTGTGCGTCTGCTTGTGCTGCTTCTTCAGGCATAAAACAAACTTGGCTTACTTTTTGATATAAAGATTACTAGGTTATCAGCAATCTATAGTGTCAGTCCAACCTTCCAATGTTTTCAATTCTTGATAGCATTGTTTGATTAAGTTATACTGTGTGCTTTAATTCATCCATTTTGGTTTTGTCGGTATGTTAGCGTATGCTAATTTCGGTGTTGCATAGTCTTGGGGTAGTGTTAATAAATCTGTTCTGTATTGTTCTAGTTCTGTTTTTTGTGCATCTGTTAATTTACTATATGGAATAACCAGTTGGTAAATATCCACTCTTTTTAGTAGCCCTGCTCTTATTCCTCTTAATTCATCCCAGTCTGTCCAATCTTCCATTTAATCACCTCAGAAGCTGTTAAACTTCACCCACACTATTGCATTTGCATTGTGCAAATTTATGCCACTAACAGTTCTTTTGAGATGTACCGTATGACCCGCGTCGAACTCCAAGCCTACATCGCTTCCTGTTACCACTATTCTGTATTGTGAGTTGGTGACTATTTGAGTTAAGTCATTAGCACCAAATGAGAATGTCGTCGTGGTATCAGCTGAATTTTTTCTTAGCATAAAAGTATTAGCATTACTATCCGACGTATCAATAGAACCACCAGCAAATATGAAAGTTACTGCCTGGACTACACCAGCATACGGCATACAATAACCACCAGGGTTAGCATCGCCATTAAACGCGATCGGTACTTTAAGACCAACTGTGTTTGTATCCAAACCAGACTTTTCAAAGAATAGCGGTGTTAAAGCACCTAATACAACTCCGTCACTATTGCCTCGAATCCAAGTAGCTCCACCAGCATTACCGGAAGCTATTACTAGTTGCTGGTCCCCAGTTGCATTAGGAGCATCCACGCTACCGATTATGACGTTGTCACTACCGGAGGTGATGTTCTGCCCAGCAAGCGAACCTATGCATATGTTCTCATCTCCTCCGACAATTGAATCTCCTGCTTGAACTCCAATCAATACGTTTTTATCTCCGGTCGTGATTGCTGTCCCTGTAGCTATTCCTATACCTACGTTGTCGTGGCCCTCAGTGAGAGAATAGAGTGAATTTGCACCTATTCCTACGTTTTGGTGACCGTCTACCGTACCGCTATCAGCACCTCTTATAGCATTGAGTCCAATCCCTATGTTGTGATTACCAGTGGGATATCTAGCAGCTCGATATCCAATTGCGACCGTATTGGACGCTACAGTGATACTCGCACCAGCCTCATATCCTATTGCAACGTTATTGTCACCAGCTGTTAATGTAGAAAGCACGTCTTTACCAAGCCCAATATTACCTGTTGCGTCATTTAATGTTCCCGTTGTTGGAGCAGAACCGTCACTATCAGTTTGCAGAAGAAAACCATCAGTAAAGTCACTAGCATCCATCAATACATCATCTAGTGCGCCAATATCAGAAGCACCACCACTTGCAGAGGCAAAGGAGAGTGCACCGCTACCATTTGTCTGTAATACTTGACCATTGCTTCCGTCCGATGTGGGGAATGTGTATGCGTTGTTGAACTTGACTTGACCATTAGAGGCTAGTTCGATACTATGGTCGCCATTACCCGGCTTGATGTATATCTTACCGCTGGCGTGTCTGTTCAGGATGTATGTGTCATTACCTGAAGTAGCGAAATCAGTAGAAGCCCCGTTACTATCAGTGGCTCGGAAGTTGGCTTGTGTAGCATGTGACACCTCTACTCCAATACCTGATGTGAATGATGGGGTCGATGTACCTACACCCAGATTACCAGTTGAGTCTAATCGCATCTTTTCTGCGGCTGCTTCTGATGCGGCTGTTGCGAATACTAATTCGGTTTTGTTGTTGTCGGCTGCAAACGTGTCGTCTGCTTCGGCCCAAATTGATGCTCCTGTCAGTATCGCGTCTGTACCACTTGCTTCAATGGGTGCTTTGAAGTCAATCCTACCCAACTTATCCCCATCTACGACCGTCAATTCATTTGTAGCGAGAGTCAAGTGACCCGGAGAACCTGCGTTGTTTGCAATAGTAACAGATTTGGTTTGGGCATTCATTGAGATAGTTCCATCTGCGTTTATGGACATGCTCTGCACACCTGATATGTCGCTGACGCTGAATATATCGCCACTGGACATGGTCGGGCTGATCGAGAAGATCTGTCCCTCAACGCCCTCGAAGGACAGGCTGTTGTCGTCTAGGACCTTGATGTAGAGAGGAGAGTTGTCCTTTCCGACGAACTTGATCTCCGGTTGAGCCGTCTGGCTTATGTTGGGGGTGATCAGGATATCTTTGTCGCTGTCTGCCATCTTAGTCAAGCCTCCCTCGCATACTTTCATATATTTGTTTAACCTCTGCTGCGGTCAGTTCTCGATTGTAAACCAGTATGTAGTGCATTTTGGCATCCCATCCATCTAGGTATTGCTCATCGCCGCCGAAGGTTACTGGGTGTGCGCTCAATGTTGCCGCACTACCACGGTTAGTACCTTGAGAGACACTTGCCCCATCCTTGTAGATGGTCTGCGTGGCTCCGTTACTTGATTTAGTGAAGGCATAGTGGGTTATATCATCGGTGCCGAAGTTGCCATCTCCACTGGTATTCACCCTACCCCCGCCAGAACCCGTAGAAGTCGAACCATTCGTGTCAAAATAGACTACACCATTACCCCAAGAGCAGTGAGCGAATATTCCCCTAGCATCAGTTCCAGCACCATCGCCCATAGGGAACTTGAATGCCGACTCGTTGTTGAGGGCGTCCTGCAATGCGACTAATATTATGGTATAACCGGAAGAAGACGTTATTCCAAATGTATCTGCGTTAGGCCCATTGGCCCTGATGGTGTCGAAAGAAGAAGCGGCGTTGCTGGAGTTGTAAGTCGGTGTGGCGGTGAAGGTGAAGTCCCTGCCATTACCACTCACATCTGACCAAGTTGTTCCACTACCACCATATGACTTTGAATTAGAGGCATCTAAAGTTAATTGCAACCCACTTTGTGAGATTGTGGGACCACCTGCTACACCCATCAGACGAACCTCCCCTTTTGTGCATTATAGTTCTGTAACACTTCTGCCGCAGATAGAACCTTCTTGTATAGTTGGATGCAACCCATGTAACCTGTCCATTGGCCTGTAGTCGTGTATCTTGTTCCTATTCTCATGTTCCTGCCAAATGTTTCACTTGTAGAAGAAGATTGAGTCAATGAGACTTCCGCGCCATTAAGATACATTTTACCACCATTTGAATCAGAAGTTACCACTAGGTAGTTCCACACATCTCCAAACATTGTTGGTTGTGCCACATAATCAGAATCACCTGCGGTTCCACCGGGATTGTATTCTATTTCACTTCCCCAATTGATGCTTCTATTTTGATAGTTGGACAACTGCCAATCTCCACCATCAGCCCTACAATCGAAGAAGTAGTGGGTGCTTCCGTTGTTCTTGTTGAACCACAGACACCACGAAACGGCTGAATGCGCCCCTAAGTCATCCTCTATGTTCATTCCTCTGCCATTTGCAAAATTGAAGACTCCACCTTTGTCGCTAGAGTAAGCAGGGAAGTTCGCTGTGTTGGGTGTGTGCGCTCCACTACCGGGAGAGCCACTAGCACCTGTAACAGAGCTTCCACTCACCAAACAAGTAGCGGTAGTGTCTCCGCTTGTGAAGCACTTGGAATTACCCGCATCCAAAGCGAAAACCAAACCATCGTCAACGACTCTAGCACCATTGTGGAATCCCATATTTATTCCTCCAATGATTCCATTATATCTAAAGCGGCAGTTTGTAATTCAACTGTAACATGTTTACCAATACCTGAAAGTATATTATTTAATTGCCTTATAGAATATTCTTTACCATTTATCTCATACTTCATATTCCAACTCTCCCTCTTGTTGCATTAAAATTTTGTAAAATTTCTGCGGCAGATAGTGTTTTAGAATATACTCTAGCACAAAGCATACTACCTTGAAATCCATATCTAGAAGTACTAGAACTATATCCTGCCATGAGTCTGTTTATTCTTAATGCCGTATCGGTACTTTGTACAGAACCACCTAATAAAGCCCCATCTTTGTAGAAGGATATGTTTCTACTAGTATCAGCAGTAAATACAAGTTGATGCCAATCATCAGGGTCGGAACAATTAGTGTTAGAACTATCTCTTAGATAGTCTCCATCATTATCTCTGAATCTAGGATAGAACGTTGAAGAACCATGTTGCCAAATGAACCACGGACTTGTCGCTCCTCTACCTGCCAAACTAAGAAATGTGTGAACTGCATCAGCCCTTGGCTTAGCCCAAAACTCACAAGACCAAGCATCTTCATCAGCAAATAGAATATCATCATCTAAGCCCAATCTATTATCAAAATTAGTAGCATCTGTACTGCTATTTCTTCCTGTTATTCCTAAATCAATTGTTTTAACTGCTCCTGTATCTGTAGGAAAGGAAAAAGATGCAGTTGTTCCTGCACCTGTAATTGCTCTATCTTCCCTAGAAGAATGAGAAACAATAGCACTATCTCTCATACTTGTTACTTCATCATCAGCATCAGTACACTTTGCATTACCCGCATCAAAGCTAAAGATAAGAGAATCTGTTACTACTTTTGGCCCATAGTGCATTAGTATTCCACCACCAGTTTGTCCACATCTTTTCTTTCTGCTTGTATGAAATAATAACAGTTAATATCATGCATCTTTTCATTTTCAACATACACTTTATTATCTTCTATCTTATCAACATATAATCTTTGGAATCTACCTTTACCAGTAAGTTGTACTGTTATAGTATCTTCATCTACTAATCCTAACCAATAATCGGGTAGTTCAATTACACTATTACCTTCTAATGTTCCTCTAATATATACACCATGTTCTGGCCCTTCAAGAGAACCATGTTCCAAGGTTTTTCCTTCCTTAGTTGGGTGAGGAATAAGGAATGATTTAGTAGCGGCTAAGAATGCACCTGCTACTGTAACTGTACCATTAGCCGCAATTGTCAGTCTTGTGGTTCCTGCGGTGTTGAATTTCTGAATATCAGTATCAAATTGAATAGTGTTGTTAGTATCTCCTGTGTGGACAATTCCATTTGCAGTTGCAATCCAACCATTAACGTCTAACGGGAAACCAGGACTTGTAGTACCTATTCCTACATTACCATCCGAACCTACTATTCTCATGGCTTCAACAACAGTAGCATCTGAATCAGTGCCACCATCGTTTACTTTGAATATAATATCGTCATTATCACGTACTGTTTGTAAAACTAAGGAGTTACCATGACCTTCTATAATAGATGAACCTGAATCTCCATGAACTTTAATAACACCTTCACTAGTATTTCCAAGTATTAGATAGCCACTACCATTCGCCTTTAATGAACCATTGTTATTGACTCGGATATTACCTGCTACTTGCAGTTTCTCGGCAAGGGTTGTATATCCTATTCCGACATTACCATCATTGTCCATATGAAAGAAAACATCACTATCTTCTTTTATTCTAAAGATACTACCTGTATCATTAGCATTTGTATCTAAATTAATGTCAACCGAACCTAATGAATTAATTGACAGAATAGAACTAGAAGCACCACTTATGTTTCCTATTGCCCCAAGTTGAATAACACCATTAGTAATGGAAGTATCGTAAGTTGCACCAGTAACATTTAATTTATCTGCTGATTGATCCCATTCCATATGTACACCTGAAGTTGCACCGAAGAACTTTACGTCATGTCCTGTATCGTCTACTCCTACTGTCATTGTTCCTGTGACTTGTAGGGCAGAACCATCGAAAGTTAAATTCGCTTCTGCATTCATAGCATCTGTGCCGGTAGCGGTAACAACTCTGTTGTTAGCACCATTAGTCATAAAGTCAGATACATCTACACTAACTGCACCTGCCGCAGATAAATCTATTCCTGTTCCTGCTGATACTGCTACTGTTCCACTAGCATTGGGTAAAGTAATTGTTCTATCAGCAGTTGGATCTGTAATAGTTAAGGTAGTTTCATGAGCATCAGGAGTTGCACCTTCAAAGACTACGGCGTTCTGAGCCTGCATAGTGACCGTATCCACCTGAGTCGTGGTCCCTGCAACACTTAAATTTGGAACAAGTAAAGTTCCTGTGCTGGGATTATATCTTAATGCTCCTGTATCATCTAATAATCCATCAGACTCATCATGGAATACTACTGGGAAGTTTGTATTTGCAGTACTGTTGGATACTGTGACAGTGGTCGCAGTACCTGTACTATCACTATCTGTATATGCTATTTGTTTTGCAGTTCCCCAATTGGTTGCGGCTTGGTCTGCTTGATAATGATAGATTGCCATAGTGCTTTTATCGAAAGCAAGCACGTTTGCATCATGCCCGGATGCATCAGACCATGTGTTCAGGACAATAGCATCCATGTAGTTGCTACCATTTGTTGAGCCATCTTCTAATCCTTCCTTAGAAGTAAAGAACACTTGGAAATCGTTAGCATAATCTAAATCTTCGGGGGCTAAATCTCTATCATTAGTAGCATTTACTTGATTAGCATTTGTAGCCGTAGTCGCAGTTGCCGCACTACCACTAACATTTCCTGTTACATTTCCAGTTAAAGCACCCGCAAATGCAGTAGCAGTTACAGTACCACTAACTTGTAATGCAGTAGAAGGGGTTGCAGTACCTATTCCAACATTACCTGCTCCTGTAATCCTCAATCTTTCAGCATTACCTGAGCCAGCATTGTTAGTGAAGAAAACCAAGTCTCCCTTAGCCCATCCGTTTGCTACTCTAGTGTTGTATGTGGCTGAGATGGCGGCTACGGCTACCGGATTTGCATTAGCAGGGTTGCCATCATCATCCTCGTGAGTGGTGAATGCAATATGAGGCGACCAGTTGTTATTGGTGGGATCTTCGTTATGCAGGGCAAGACCGATTTCTTGCTCATCCCAATCCGTGTTTGCATCATCGGCATGGATGACCATCTTTGCGGTTCGTTGATGGCTACCTGTCAAGTAAGCCCCGCTTGACAATTCATATGCGGTTGAACCCACATGGAGTTGCGCGGCAGGACTCGTAGTGCCTATTCCAACATTACCTTGTGAATCAATACGCATTCTCTCAAGAGCGTCAGTATCATCATTTTGGTCAATAGGTGAAGTAAAGAATACTAAGTCTCCACCTTTATCTCCTGTTCCGTGGTCTTCAGCAGCATAAGCCGCTATACCCGCAGATGCCTCTGTTGCTTTACTAGGGATATTACCGTCACTTGAATCAAAACCAATCGCCCCAAGAAGATTAGTGTCGGCAGTGCTAGTATCATCTCTTGTTATCAGTATGCCTTGCTTGCCATCAGCCATATCTCCGTGAATATGTAGTAGAGAAGAAGGAGTGCTAGTGCCTATTCCAAGCCTACCATTGACGTACGCACTATTGTATGCTTGGGCCGCACCCGAACCCCCACCTGTTAATCTTAGAACTTCTTCCAATACTAATTGTTGACCACCCGTATCGTTAGCATCACAATAGAAAGACATCTGCCCTTCATTGATAAGACTTGAACCTGTTGATTGATAGGCAATCCTACCATCAGCAGTATCAGTTCTGAATGTGATACCTGCAAAAGAGCCGTCTGTTGTTGAGGCATTCTCAATATATAATCCACCGCCTTGAGCATTAGCCCCAATAGCACCTGCACCGGAAGATGAATTACTACCTTGTGGGTCAGTCCTGTTATCTGTGTATTTAAGATGAAGTGGGAACAATGGGGCAGTAATACCTATTCCAACATTACCATCACTACCTTTGATATACATTCCAGTAGTACCACCTGCATAAGTAAAAGCAAGACTACCACCTGCAACATTAGAGCCTACACGAACTGTATTAGGTAAAGTTCCATTAGTGCTTCCTCTATATTGGAATATTCCAGTAGTTGAACCATCTTCTTGTAGTGCAAAAGTACCCAAACCTGCCGTATTGTCATTGTCTATGGTAATTTGCACATTGCCTGTTGTATTACCTGCGACTTCTAATTCACTTGAAGGACTTGCAGTACCTATTCCTAATTTAGCCGCGCCGCCTAGAATCAAATCATCAGTTGATTCGTCCCATAGCATATACGAACCAGACGTAGCACCGAAGAACTTTACATCTTTACCTGTGTCATCAGCACCGACTGTCACTGTACCAGTAAATGTTTTATTACCGGTAAAGGTTTGTGTACCCGAAAGCTGTGCTGTGTCTGCATCTAAGTAAGCAGAAGCGATTACTCCGCCATTCCATGTTCCTGCGGAAATTGTTCCTGCTTGGGCTATACCTCCAGAAAAGGTTGCTGCTCCTGCGGCTGACATATCGAGTTTAAATGCGTCGAAGTTTGACTCCCCATCACTATCATTTCCAGCGACAACGAAGTCATCATCTGCTACAATTACTTTGATACGGAGTGAGCTACTGCTGTCATGTATTTTACCGAAATTAGTTCCAGCATTGGCAAAGATGATGTCTGTGCCTCCTGCATCTAATACTATGTCTGCTGCAGAATCAATCGTAAAGTTTCCAGACTCGGTTGCAATGCTCGAGACAATTATGCCGTTTTTTACTCTAAATTCATTCGCCATGCACGGTTCACTTTCCCCAGTGCAAGGGTTTTAACACATTAACATCATATTGATGCTATTCTTTGTGCCACCACCCTTACTTTATGATTCACCGTACCGCCTGTTGCGGTAGGTGTATATTTTAAGTCTATTAAGTCAGAACTGCTTCTTCCTGCTGCTGAGAATACACCAATTTCTGCATCGAATAAAACAGCATAAGTCGTAGAGTATGCAGCAGAGTTGGTTGGTTCGTCATCTCCCATCACAAACATCTCTACGGCCATTCTTTGATTGGAGTTTGTTACATTTTCGACTACTAGCAGATATTTTACTGCCGTGTAGACACTTGCGTCCCAAGTATCAACAACTGTTGCTCCAGCAGAATCTTCAATGTTTGCTATGGCTACTGTTCCTTGTCCGATTGCTAAGAAGTCTACACCTGCTTGTTCGAATACGACGTGTTCGTCATCTGCTGTGTTGAGAACAATCTTTCCGTCAGCATCTAGGTTCATGTGGGCTGCTGCACCGCCGGCATCGACTGTTGCGAGAGTAAATTCACCGTTGGTTGCTGCTGTCATTGTTACGGTGTCGCTTGAAGAGCCAGTCATTGTTATGACTTTTCCATCAATGGCAACATCGTCAATAGTCAAAGAACCTAGAGTACCAACGCTAGTAATGTTGGCTTGTGCGGCAGTACTTAGTGTTCCTGCTATTTCACCAGAACTTCCATAAATAACTGCTTTGGAGTTTACTACGGTGTTTGCAACAGCAGTATCTAGTAAATTTAACTCTGCCGGGGTTGCAGATATTGTTGTCGTGCTTGGATCTGCAGCGAATAAGGCAACGTGACCAGTAACGTTTGGTAACGTATAGGTTACATCTGCACCTGCAACAACTGACTTGAGTGTTCCATCGTGACCGTCTCCAGTAGTGCCTTCGAAAATAACACCACTCGAAGTCGTTGTGGTTTCGACATGAACAGTGGTAGTAGTTCCTGATACGATTAAATCACCTGAAACAGTCAAATTGTCTCCTACTGTAACTTCGGAAGTGCCGTGACCTATTGTGATCGGTACACCGCTTGTTGCGGTACCAATTGTTACTCCATTCGTGGTGTTAGAACAATCAATAGTGACTGCTGTTGTTCCATTAACGTCAAATGTAGCAGTATCAACTTGTACTTCTGTTGTGCCGTTGATGTCAATTGTGGCAGAGGTCATATCCAAAGTCGTACCAGCATTAATCTCCAAGTGCCCGTCTGCCGAAGCAACAATGTTTTCACCACCTGCTGCGTCATGGAAAGAGATTTTTGCTGATGAAGCCAAAACAAGTTCGTCGCCAGACATATCCCATTGTATATACTTCCCAGCAGTTTCACCAAAGAATTTGAAATCAACACCGTGATCGTCTGCCCCACCAGTTAATGTCCCATTGGTATCGGCATCGTGGTCCCATTTCAGACCAACATGAGCAGCAGTAGCAGAGTGTAGTAGTAGGTCAGCACCGTTGCCAGCAGCACCAACATTGAGCGTAGCACTAGCGAAAGTGAGGAGAGACTGTGCATCTAATTCGGTTGTCGTACTACCAACAGTGACTAATTCATTTGCTGTAGCATCATTTAATGCGGTTATTGGTCCACTTGGTGTTGTATTACCACTTGTTAATTGAATGTCAGTTCCTGCATCATTTGTAAAGTATAATTCGTTGGGCTCCGCATCGTCAACCCACAATTGTCCGAAAGAGGTTCTGTCGGCAGCAGCAGCAGATTGTTCTTTAAGATACAAACCACCACCATTAATAGTGACTCCATTGGTCGTTGTGGTCAGTGTCATACCACCCGCTGTAGACTCGATTTTAATTGCGTCTGAACCAGTCCCTGATGTGTTAGTTAAAGTTATCTTCTCGCTTCCAGCAGTACCGTGTGGTGCGAAAATCATTTGCGTAGCTGAAGCAGGTCCGATTTTCAGAGTCTTAGCATTGAGTAAGGCCGTACCAATTAGCATATCTCCAGCAGTGGCAGAAATATTGATCGCATCTGTACCTGTTCCTGCTGCTAATATGTGGATTGAAGAATCGTTGCCACCTGTTTGTTGAATAGTGATGTCATCTCCCCCAGCAGCAGAGGCATTTGTTAAGGTTAGACCTTTTACCGCGTCAACATCTATTCCACCTGCTACAGCATTCAATTTAATTGCGGCAGCATCGGTACCTGATGTATTCAATAGGGTAATTAATTCGCTTCCAGCAGTACCATGAGGAGTGACAATGATGTTAGCGTGATCGCCTTCTTTACCTATCGTTACGGACTGGCCATCAACAACTGTTATTGCGATAGAACCATCGTCGTTAGCAATATCACCGTCGGCAATCGTAAGAACACCAGCACCAGAAGATGTTTCATCGACAATAAGACCATTCTTTACACGGAATTCGTTTGCCATTTATCACACCTTGATTGCTTTTCTTGCTACTTTGATTGTCATTGCATTTGTATTTGCTGCCGTAAATCTGAGCCGACAGTTTCCTGACGATACGTCTGTACTGAATGTTCCTAGTGCAGCGGTGCCTGTAAAGATTACCCCATAGGAGTTATTTTTTGTGTTAGAACCGTCATGTATTACCATAATTTCCCCAGTTTGGTATTCATCTGGGTCTGCACCGGTATCTGATATATGGTATTCATATTTTGCGCTGCGGTAAGTTGCAACAGCCCATTCGTCTATTGTGGTTATGTTAGTGTTGCTAGTAGAACTTGCTGCTGTAGTGAGTATAATCTCTTTTATAGTTAAGTCGGCAGATATTGTAGCGTTACCGCTAGAGTCGAAAAGGAAGTTCAAAGGAATGGTCGTTGCAATAGTGTATTTTGCATCCGCACTAAAATCATCTCCAGATTCTTTTGTTAATTTTAAAGCAATATGTTCTGTTCCAACCGTTCCATGATCGTAACCTGCATCACCGTTGGTGTATATAGTTGAGTTTGTAACTCTATACACTGCTATACTGTCTAGGTCATCTAGTCGTTGAAAGATAAATCTTGTACCTACTGTAAAACTAGTTGTTGCCAAATAAGCCTCTGCGTGTGCTACTGTTGTACAGCCTGGAAAACTTGTTTTGTAAAAATAATACTTTCCAGAGTTTAATCCAAACTTTCCGCCACCCCAAGTAGAAACATTGTAGGTCGACACGAATGTACGGGATCTTTTAACCGAGGGAATTGTTTCAAACAAAGACCAAGCGCCGGATACTTTACGATATATGTCACCGTTAGTGTAATCTATATTGATGTCAGTATCCTCACCGTTACTATTGGAAGGCACACCATCTGAATACTGAACAACTCCACCGGATGTTCCTATTGTTAGAATATTCTGACTAAGGCTCATTGTTAAGCCAGTACCATCTTTTATTCGACGCAAGACGCCATCTATACTGCCATCGCCATCTATGTCGGCTAATGCTGGGGGTGCTGTCATATATCCCATAGTATCACATATCTAACCAAAATAAGTTACAGGTACCACCACTAGGGTCTGTTGCTGCTATAGCATATATCTTAGATAGTCTTACTATATCTATCATTATAGATTGTCCAGCAACTAACGGTATGCCATCTGTTGCGCTAACTGTCTTTCCACCAATCATAACGGTAATGGTATTACTGGAATCAGCGGTTATCAAAAAGCCTGTCTGGGCTACTACATCTTGTAATCCACACAATAATGGTAACTGTTTTCCTATTGTGTGACTAGGGACGGTCATTATAGGGTGACTGGTTGCAGCAAAGTCTTCTCTACCTTGTCTTGTAAAAAGTAAAGATGTGGCACTTTCTTGCGTAATTGCAGATATAGGTAAAATATTACCGGAACCAGTAGTACCGTGTACTTGGCTCTTGTCTGAGTCGTTTCCCTGCGCCACATACTGTCCAGCTTACTCTTAATCAAAAGGATTCCGCATCACTTAAGTTACAAAGCAAGCACCGTAAATACATGGCCTTGTTTGAAAGAGATGATGTTGCGACAGTTTATGGTAGATGCATCACATGTAGTAGAGACACCAGAAGCCATGTTCTTGAGAAGGCAAAATATGAAGAATATAATAGCGAAGTTGTCGTAGGTAGATCTGACGATTATGCCAATACTGCATGGGAAGAAACCCAAGAAGTTACTAAAATAAGAAAGGTAACAGAAGCAGTTGTTGCTTGTCATTCTTGTTGGTCGAAAAGACATAAAGAAGTCAAAGAAATGATGTTGAAAGATTACCAAAAGTGGGAAGCAAGTCCACAAACTTACTTTTCTAAAATACAAATGATAACAGAGATATGTCGTGCTTACGACTTCCCTGTCGAACTGAAGGCAATGCGATACTTGATATCTATAATGAAGGAGTCAGTAAATCAATGAGCGATGAGATGGTTATGGCAAAAGTTAACGCTTTTGCTCAAGAACTTAAGGAACTTGGTGTAGAGGATTTTATATTCGCGGCGGGTAGTTCAGCAGGTTTATTAGCCATTCAATATGATGGAGATCCAAGAGGAGTATGCTTCCTTGCGATGTCGGCATTGATGAATGCAATGTTCGACTCACTAGACGGCGGTGCAGGAGAGATGGACGTTGGCAGACGAGAAGATTACAGCGAATGAATGGGATAGTAGGCGTAAGTGCCCTATCTGTAGTGACATTGCTGACAAGAAAATAAACCTTGATGGAGAAGTAATGCTTCATCCTAATACTGGCGAACCACTTCATTGCCCAATGTGCGATTATCCAGAAACTAAAATGTTTCACAAAGTCGTCATTGAAAGCAAGCGTACTGGTGCTAGAGGTGATACGCAACCATGGAATCATCTATTCAAAGTCGAGTGTGAAAGTTGTGGCTGGTCGCACGTTGTACAAAATCACGTTTGTTTAGGAGAGCCGTGGGATGAAGTTTTTGGCTTCAAAAGAAAACTAGAGCAAACCGATAATCAAGAGCACGCAATTGCTTGGTCAAACGAGCAAGCAGTAGGTCTTCGTGGTGGTTTAGACAAGTATAAGAAAGAAGACGAACTTTATGGCAAAGGACACCGTGCAGAACGTAGGATTACCAAGGAAAAAACGCAAGGTCAGGGGAAACTAGAGTGGGTTCCTACTAAAGAAGAGAAAAAATTACCCAAGTTCAGAGACACACTAGAATCATAACCTATAAGTATAAGTGCAAGTAATCTATAGATTACCGGAAGGTGACACTATGCGTGAAGATAAAACAACAATGGTAACAATTAAGGTAGACCTATTAGGGAAAGAAGTGAATCTTGCTCAAGCAGTAAGTAATCATGAATTAGAAGAAGGCGTAGCCGCTCTTTTAAATTCTGCAATCCTTTTAGAATCTAATCTTAATGAATGATTAAGAACTTGTACTAAACAAGCTGAGCGCCAAAGCTCCCACTATTAGGGAGCCTGGCGTTCTTTTTATCATTCTTTTAAATTTAGTTTGATTTGGCTCGTGCGTAGCCCAGTCAATGATTGTGTATGTACCAACCGCAACTAAACTTCCCATTAGAAAAGTCTTTCTAGGATCTTCATTTGACGCTATTGCCCCAAGTCCGAATAATCCTGGTGTTTTATTATCTGTATAACCAATACCATTTCTACGCTTACTTAGCGGTGCTGCATTCTTTCCACTAAAACTATCGTCCAAAGCCATGCGATTTATGTCAATAAAATCATTACTTAACGTACGACTTTCCCAATCTAAATCAGGATGGTATCGTGGAACTTTGCGAGCGTGCTTATGCATCATTCGTACCAGTCTCCGCCTGCTAAGGGTGCTAGCCCTGAGAAGCCGAGAATATCTTGGTGTTTCTTTAAGTCGCCCATCATCATTGCTTCACGGTTTTCAAACTGTGTGTCTAATGTTGCCTCGTAAGATTCTGATGCCATACCAATTCCAGCATGACCTACTCTTCTACGAGCAGAAGGTGAGAAACCATTCACACCATGTGAACCACCACAGTGACAGTGTGGGTTACTTCTTGCGCCACAGTTGTGACACGCACCCAGACCTTGTGCTTTATCAAACATCAAGTGAGATGGTGGATTCTTTGCGGCACCCATTCCGAACAGTCCTGATTTTGTAGGGTCGATATACATAGACGTCTCGCCATCGCCTGGTCCCGGCATCCTGTGTGAAGATGATGATGTGGTTGAAGTTGAAGTTGTTGCACCTAGTCCATTTATTCTTCTGAATCCGTTTGAGTCAACTGGATATGCGTTGGTCATTAATGTATTTAGAGCCTCTAACTTTGCTACTTGTGCTGATGACATTGCTGCTCTGGAGTTGAGTGCATCGTCTAAATTGGCCTTAATTATCTGTGCACTTCTTTGATCCATATCGGTAGTGACACTTGGACTAGAGAAGTTTGCTCCATATCTTACTCTGTAAACTCCGTCTATTCTGGCTATATCATCCATCATTAATGCAAATGCCTCATCACTCATAGGAGTAGAGGAAGATGTGTATGATGCAGAAGAAGAAGATGGTAGTATAGATACACCACGCTTCATACTATCATAGAAGTAGTATCCGAAAGTTCCAGCAAGTGCTAGCGTGACGTATGGGTGGTTATTACCATACTTTTTTAATCCAGAAACAATCCCTTTCTTTCTAGCCATTATTGATTCACCTTCTCAAATGCGCTCGTCATTATGTAACTAGTAAAATAAATGTTTAGTGCTGTGAATGCTACTGCACCACCGACTAATATAGATACAACTGGATGTTTGTTTGCAAACTTTTTGGAATCTTTCCAAGCACCTTTAGCGTCTTTCTGTATTCCCATATAATCACGCCGATAAAATTCCTGCAGCCGCTACTGCACCTAGTGCGCCACCTAGCACAGCATTTCTCTTTGCTATAGTTTTGTAAGTAACACCTTTCTTCTGTGCTCGACCTAAGAAATAACCATCAGCTAATGCTTGCATTACACCGCCCACAGCGAATGCAACTACTGCACCAGTAATTATTACTGTACTAGCCGCTACTTTTGGTGCGGTGATTTCTCCGATTCCGTTTCCGAAATAGCTCATTTAATCACATTCCTTTCCTTGAAGGAGCCCAAGATCCGGACACAGCGATTAGTGGAACTGCTACTGCCGCACCTATTGCGGCAGCTTGCCAGGACTT
>Ga0209193_1000343_pt1 | contig 32347 bp, 29 predicted proteins | sample COGITO_mtgs_1003_FD_185515 | JGI IMG/M metagenome (GOLD analysis project Ga0209193, IMG submission 185515) | Pelagic marine microbial communities from North Sea - COGITO_mtgs_100330 (SPAdes) (version 2) | ecosystem: Environmental > Aquatic > Marine > Epipelagic ...
TCATATTTTCTTTTGCATTATTTTTTGGATTGGTTCATGGACTAGGTTTTTCAAATTATTTTAGATTACTAATTGGAAAAGAAGATGATAAAATTTTACCTTTGATAGAGTTTGCCTTTGGAATTGAAGCAGCCCAAGTAGTTGTTGTTTTGTGTATTTTAATACTGGGTATGTTACTACAAAATATTTTTAGGGTTAGTAAAAGAGATTGGATATTGGTTGGCTCCTCTATTGTTATTGGAATTGCTTTCCCTATGGTAATTAATAGAATATTTTGGTAAATAATTAACGTACTCATTTTTTAAATCTCACTATTTTTAATCCAATGAATTCTAAACAACATAAATACGATATTGCTTACCTTAAAATGGCTCGTGAATGGGCAAAACTATCGCATTGTAAAAGAAAGCAAGTAGGCGCTCTAATTGTAAAAGACAGAATGATTATTTCAGATGGCTTTAATGGAACTCCTTCGGGTTTTGACAATTGTTGTGAAGATGAAAGTGGGGTCACTAAGTGGGAGGTTCTCCATGCAGAAGCCAATGCAATATTAAAAGTAGCATCCTCGACACAATCTGCTGCTGGAGCAACCTTATATATTACTTTATCACCTTGCCAACAGTGTAGTAAACTTATTCACCAAGCAGGAATTACTCGTGTAGTTTACTCTAAAGAATACAAAGATACCTCTGGAATTAAATTTTTAGAAAAAGCAGGAGTTGAAACTCAATATTTACCCGTAGATGAGCAAAAATAATTTCCCTATTTATCTCTCATTGGCAACTATTTTTGGTGTCTTGATAGGTGTCTTTATGAATGGAAACAGCAACGGATTTTCTTTGAATTCTAACTCCAAAAATGAAGCAAAAATAAGACGACTGATGGATTACATAGATCAAAACTATGTAGATACCGTAAACACCTCCACCCTTTTAGATGATGCCATATCAGACATGCTGGGTAAGCTTGATCCTCACTCTGCTTATATTCCAAAAGAAAACTTACAAGACATTCAAGAGAGAATGCAAGGAAGGTTTGTTGGCATTGGAATACAGTTTAGAATTATTAATGACTCCGTAACGGTTATTGAACCTATTAAAGGAGGGCCAAGTATTAAAGCAGGAATTAAAGCTGGTGACAGAATACTTATAGCTGATCAAGATACTTTATCTGGAAAAAAGTTGAATGCTAACGATATCCCAAGATTTCTAAAAGGGACATCAGGCACAGATGTAAATTTAGAGGTCTATAGAAAAACTAATGATTCATTATTTAATATTCTTGTGACTCGTGGTGATGTAAATATTAAAAGTGTAGACCTCTCTTACATGATAAACAATCATATTGGTTATATTAAATTGGATCGATTTGCAAGAAATAGTTATCGAGAATTTAAATCTGCCCTAACGAAGCTTACCGCTTCAGGAATGCATGATTTGGTTCTTGATTTAAGAGGTAACGGTGGGGGTTTTATCGATATTGCTAATGATATTGTTGATGAATTTTTAGAAGACGATACTCTCATTGTATTTACAAAAAATAATAAAGGAAAAATTGAAGAATATTTCGCAACAAAAGGTGGTGCTTTTGAAAAAGGAAAACTTTATGTTTTAATTGATGAAAACTCTGCTTCTGCCTCAGAAATTGTTGCTGGAGCTTTACAAGACAATGACAAGGGAACTATCATAGGTAGACGTTCATTCGGAAAAGGATTGGTTCAAGTAGAAATGGAATTAGGAGACGGTTCTGCGGTTCGATTAACCACTGCGAGATACTATACCCCAACAGGAAGGTCTATCCAAAAACCATATACCAGAAATGGAGATGTAAATTATAACAAAGATTACCAAAAAAGAATTTTAAATGGAGAGTTATTGTATAAAGACAGTATTCAAATTAATGATACGCTTCGATATAAAACTCCAAAAGGAAAATATGTATACGGAGGTGGAGGAATTATACCGGATATCTTTGTGGGCATAGATACCACCCAATATCTGAATACCTTTTTGTTTAACAGTATTACTAACTTTTCTTTTGACTATGTAGATAAAAACAGAAAAGCTTTAAATAGACTTTGGACATTGGACCTCTTTCTTACTAATTTTGATAAAGACAATTCAATTTTAGAATCTTATCTTGAGTTACTCCCTATGGCTACTCAAACTTATTATAGAAATAAAATAGACTTTAAATCAAAAATTAAAACCTATGTAAAAGCCACTATAGCAAGGGAGATTTTTGGAGATGAAGGGTTTTACAGAAGTATTCAAAAAGATGATGCTATGCTTCAAAAAGTGTTAGAATTGGATGCTAAAAAAGAATAGTGTTACTTTGTACCTCATGACTACCATTACTACATCTGCAAATAAAAAAATATATTTTGCATCTGACCAACATCTAGGAGCCCCAACAGCTGAGGCTAGCCTTCCTAGAGAAAGAAAATTTGTTGCCTGGCTAGATACAATAAAAGAAGATGCTGGCGCTGTTTTTTTATTGGGAGACTTATTTGATTTTTGGTTCGAATATAAAACTGTTGTCCCCAAGGGATTTGTTAGAGTTTTAGGAAAACTTGCAGAACTTAGAGATGCTGGAATAGCTATTTATTTTTTTGTAGGAAATCATGATTTATGGATGCGTGATTATTTTCAAAAAGAATTAAGCATCCCGGTATTCCATGAACCACAAGAGTTTAATATTAATGGTAAGCTTTTTTTGATAGGTCATGGAGATGGGTTGGGACCAGGAGACCATGGATATAAACGCATGAAGAAAGTATTTACCTTTCCGTTTTTTAAATGGTTATTTAGGTGGCTTCATCCAGATATTGGAGTAAGGTTAGGGCACTATTTTTCTGTTAAGAATAAATTAATTTCGGGTGACAAAGACGCCAGTTTTTTAGGAGAGCAAAATGAATGGCTGGCACTATACTGTAGAAAAAAGTTGCTAGAAAAACATTATGATTTTTTTGTTTTTGGTCATAGACACCTTCCTTTAGAAATTGAATTAAACAATTCTAGCACCTACATTAATCTTGGAGATTGGATACAGTACTTTACTTATGGAGAGTTTATGAAAACCTTTAAACTCAAAGAATTTTAAATAATTTCTTTCGTGAATTTTATAAGTTGTTGAACCCCTTTGTAGATACTCAAACAGTTTTCTTTGATAAAAAGTTTGTCTATTTTTATTTCTTTTTTATACGCTTCCATAACCTTTTCTCCATCAAAATCTACAAAAGCCATTCTAAAGAATAACTCGTTAGATTCAAATCCGAAATCAGAGCCTGGTAATAATGCAACACCATAATTATCTAATAAGTGATGAGATAATTTAGTACTACTGTCTAGCTTAAGAGGCTTCAGAAATGTTTTGAAGTTTTCAAAACCTATCATCATATAGAATGATCCCTGAGGAACTGTACATTGAATAGCGCATTTAGACAACTCATTAAATATGTAGGTAGAGATTCCATTTAAAATAGCAGTAGAAGTAGCAACATAATGTTGAAGTTCTTTAGAATATTCATAAGCCTCAAGCGCTGCATATTGAACTGGGGAAGACACACAACTGAAGGTTTCACTAAACAAAGAAGAATATACTACAGAAAGTTTGTTAAGTTCTTTTGGTAATGACATAAACCCTAAACGATAGCCACCTGCAGAAAACACTTTACTTAACCCTCCAAAAACAAGAGTCCCTTCGGGATAAAACTTTGAAATACTAGGAGAATACGTATTTGAAAAATTTATTTGAGAATAGATTTCATCTGAAAACACGATTACCTTATACTTTCTACAAACTGCTGCAAGAGACTCATATTCTGCATCTGAATATATGGCTCCTGTTGGATTATTTGGAGAATTTAAAACGAGTATGTGTTCGCTGTGAAGACTTTCGTTTAAATATGCCTCTAAACAGTTTGACGTAAGTTTAAAATTATCTTCTAAAGAAGTTTCAAGAACACTATAAGTTGCCCCCTTAGATTTAATTTGTGGGATATAGCTAACCCAACTTCCTTTTGGAATTATAAAATGACCCTCAAGTATTAAAACAGATTGGTACAATAGCTCCTTACTGCCAGGGCCTATAAAAATTAAATCTGATGCGCTTTGAATTCCTTGATGTTCTGATAGAAAATTTGATACTTGATGTCTTAATTGTTCAAGCCCATTTACAGGTAAATAATGATTGTTGCTTGCATTGTTTTTTAATTCTTCAACAATAGCATTGTGAATAGGAAAAGGAGATTGACCAAACCCAAAATGAGTAATCTCTTGTCCGTTATTACGCAATTCTCTGACCCTCTCGTTAATTAATAAAGTTGCAGAGGGTTTTAATTCTGAAATATTTTGATTGATTCTCATAGGGGAAAAATAAAAAAAAGAGACCTATAGGTCTCTTTTTTTTATAAAAAGTTATGCACTTTTATTATGATGGATCTTCTATGTACATTGTCCATGAAACGTTCCCATCTGCATCAGTACTTTTTGTACCCCACCAATGAAACCCAAAATCAACAGCGTTTTTGGTAAGCGTAAAAGATCCGCCTGCCGTAACTATATCAAAGGTAATATCTACCGGTTGAGAAAATGTATTGGTTGGCCATTCGTAAACAAGCATTCCGTAATTTCCATCTTCCAATTGAGAACCAGAAACATTTTCTTCATTAGTAACGCCCTCACTTGAGTCTAAAAGGGAACCAGGAGCCCAACCACTTGACATTGTACCGAAAAGTAAATCTAAATCTTGACCACCTTCCCATGTCATTTTAGCAGAAAAATAGCCTTGTCTTACCATTTGAACAGTAGTATTTCCTGTGAAATTGGTAGTGAATCTTCTTGCAGCAGCATTTACAACAATGAAATCTGAAACACTAACCGTATGAGAATTTTCAGTAGCAGCAAAAGAAATAGGAATAACCAATGAGTTATCTCCTTGTGAACTTGCAGCTAAAGTTGTTACTCCTCCATCTAAAGAATATTCAACAGTAGAATAACTTGGTAATGCTTCTGAGAATTTGATTACTAAATCATAGCTAGTAGCATCATCAGCGACAGCAATTACATTAACTTGTTTATCAAAGGAAGCCGTAAGCTCCTTCATTGGCAATACTGTTATTGCATCATCATCATCTACATTACATCCAATGAATGTAAAAACTGCTAATAATACAATACTAAATTTATAAATATGTTTCATTTGTATATGTTTTAAAATTGAACGACGGTGTAGGTTACTACAGCTCCATCTGTTGATTTAGTGATTTCTAAAGAAGTGATTTCTTGAGACCATCCACCTGTAGCATTTAACAATGTACTGGTAAAAGGGTAGGTCTCATTTGTAGGAACCTGCATTTCTATTAAATAATCAATAGCAGGTGAAAAAACATCCCAAGGTCTTATCGAGAAGGTATATACACCATCTGGCACAGCACTTGGTAGCGTTACAAATTCTCCTGGTGATACAGAGTAACCAAAGTCAATGGTAGTTAAAAATGCATCTCTAATTCTACAATCTAAATCAGAATTTCCAGCCCAGTAAAAACTGAAGTCAACATCTCCAACTGTAGTTTCTATTATTAAAGGTAATGTATCAGTAACGTCAATTGTTCTAGTAAGATCTCCAGGGGTTAAGTAATAATCATAATTACCACCAAAATCAGCATCTAATATTTCAATAGTTACGGTTTCTACTGCTTGTCCCTCAGCAACTCCATCGTCAGAAAAACTAACAATAACATCTACTGATGTTTCTCCAGAAGGAATGGTTACAGTTTCTGGAAAACTAGTTCCGTCTGTAGTACCGTCTGAAGAACTTGCGCCTAATGTAATTACTGTAGCAACAGGTAGTGGATTTGTACTTATACTGATTGTAAACGTAGTTGCGTTGGTATCAGAACTCTCTAATACTAGTTGACCGTCATTGTCATCAGTAAATCCAAGATTAATTTCACTTGTGGGATTCAAAGTTCCCGGGTTAGTTACACTATCTGCATCATCCTGTCCACACGAAACTAAAAGTGTGATGGAGAATATTAATAGTGCTAAATATTTAATATTTTTCATATTCTATAGGTTTGTATTTTATAATTTAAATTTTAATCTAGCAAAAACAGTTCTACCGTTAATTCCAAACTGTGAAGTAACACGTGGGTATATAAAGTTGTTACCACTTGTTAAATTAGCAGGACTTGCGTCTGGGAATACATTAAAAATATTACTTGAACCTATGGTTAAAGTCATATTTTCCGAAACATCATATCCAAAAGACATGTCAGTTATAACTTTCCCTCCAAATTCTGGATGAATAGGAACAGCAGTATCATTAATAGTTTGACTTAGCGTTGTATCAGGATTAATTACTGACCCAAAGAATGAATTTCTTAAAAAGAAGTTCCACTTTTCTCCTCTAAGCATATGTCCAAGATTTGCTTTAAATCTAGGAGTTGCTTTTTCTAAGAAATAAGATTCTCTTTCACCAAAGTAAGTACTCGCTTGAGAGGCTAATACTGTTGATGAATTTATCTCATCTACTCTTTGTGTGTATGCAAAAGTTACTGCTAAATCACTAGACAAAGTTAATTCTCCTACATTATCTTGATGTGAAACTACAACATCAAAACCTCTTGTCTCAGTATCAATTGCGTTAGCAAAGAAACGAGCAGATTCTGCATCGGTAACAATTCCATCTGGTATAGAAAAGTTTCCTGTTAACACAACTCTATCATCTACACCTGTGAAGAATGCATCTGCAGTTAATGTTAAGTTTGCATCTGGTATTTTAGCTGTAACTCCAAAACTTGCACTAAAAGACTCCTCTTGTTTTAATTCAGGAATTCCTAAAGCACCAGCTATTTGACTATCATTTGAGAAGGTTCCTACTTCATAAGGAACTCCCGAAATAAAGTTAGTACTTATTGTATTAAAGTTTAACTGAGCTAAAGATGGAGCTCTAAATCCTGTACTTGCAGCAGCTCTAAGATTAACATTATCACTTAATTTTACGATTCCTGCTAACTTCCAATTGAAAGTAGATCCAAAGTCACTGTAGTTTTCGTATCTAACAGCTCCTGAAAGGAATAAGTTCTTGTTAACATCTAATTCTAAATCTCCATAGAAAGCATAACTGTTTCTTGTAGCATTTCTTTCGTTAGCTGGTCTAAAACCAGGGAATACTTGGATTCCACCAGGTCTAGATCTTCCAAAGAAGTCTACTACTTGAGTAGCAGCATTACCGTCCCAAATTTCACCATTGATATCATATGTTGCCCAAGACTCTTCTTGACCAGCAGTAATATCATAAGCTTCCATTCTGTATTCTGAACCAACAGCAACATTTAAACCAGACATTACATCATCGTAGAACTTTGTTAAATCTAAGTTGGTTGTGTTTTGTGCAAAAGAAAATCCTCCAGCATAAACCTCTAAAGGAGATGCTTGTTGTAAACTTGCGTTACTTGAATTTCCAATATTGAAATCAAAAGAGTTCTTTCCATAAGTATTACTAAAATCAATATCCCAATCACCTTTCTTTCCTTTAATACCTACTGCAATAGATTCGTCATTTACAATAGAATTTATCTCAGGTAACATCCCCGCTGGATATAACCCAGTGAAAGCTCTTGATTGAGCTGGTCTTCTGTAAAAACCTGCTGCATTACCTCTTCTATGGCTAATACCACCAAAGGCATAAAAGCTGAAATCATCATTAAGCCTTAATTCCATGTTAGCCATGAACTTACCGTTTCTTAGTTGTGATTGTCCAACTCTCATACTAAAGTCTTGTCTTGTAAGCCCTCTAGTAACTAATTCTTCCTCTGAAGTATTAAAGTTTAATAACCCTCTTAATTCGTCAATTGAACTAGCCGCATTAATTTGAGTTTTTAATGAAAAAGGGAAGTGAGTAACTCCTTGAGCAAATGTCTGAATTTGAGATAAAGAGTATTGAGTAATATCTGAACCATATCCAGAATTTAACCCTACCCACTCTACAGAATTACTTGCATCAAATATTTGACCAGAAAACCCTTCGGCACCTGCTCTATATGATGGAGCTCTTGTAGACATAGATCCAGTAAAATTAATGAAACTACCTTTATCATCTAAAGGAATTCCATAATTTACATCAAATTGAAAGCTTTCACCATCCATACCGCCACTCTGGTTGTTTGTTTGGTCTCCCCAGTTTGATCCTTGATTTACTTGAAACTCTAATCCTTCATCGCTTTTTAAAACAATATTGATAACACCTGCAATGGCATCACTACCATACTGTGCTGATGCACCATCCTTTAAAATCTCTATTCTTTTGATAGAAAACGAAGGTATAGTATTCATATCTGTACCAACACTTCCTCTACCAACAGTACTGTTTACATTTACTAAAGAGGTACTGTGTCTTCTCTTTCCATTCACTAGAACTAAAACTTGATCTGGACCTAAACCTCTTAGGGCTGCAGGGCTAATATGATCTGTACCGTCAGAAACAGTTTGAGAAGTAGACGTAAAAGAAGGTGCTACATAATTTAAAATATCATTGACTGAAACTTGAGGTCCTGAGCTAATAAGTTCTGTAACATCAATAACATCAACTGGTACTGGTGTATTAGATACCGTTCTATTTTTGTTTCTAGACCCAACCAATACAACTTCATCTAAAGCAAGATTACTGTCTTCTAAGACGATGGTTACATAACTAGCATCTACAATACTTTTTTCAACAGTCTTGAATCCTAAAGAAGATACAGAAATTGTTGTTGGCATTTTCTTAACATCTAAAGAAAACTCACCATTCTCATTAGTTGTTGTACCATTTGTGGTTCCTTTTTCTACGACATTCATAAATGATAAAGCTTCTCCGCTAGTATCAGTTACTTTTCCTTTAATTGTTTGAGCGCTAATGGTAACTGCACCGGCAAACAAAAACATAACCGTAAAAAATTTTAATAAGTTATTTTGTTTCATATAAGTGTAATTGATTGATAATAACTGCAAATGTTGCTTTTTTTTTTGTTAAAAACAAAAAAATACAGGCTTAATATGATGTTTCACACCATGTAAAACTTAAAAAAAAACTGAAAAAACTGAAAAAATCCCATTCTTACTAGCTTTAACCTATTTTTAACAATGATAAAAAATCGAATAATGTAAATTTGTTTTCAATTTTTTTTAATTTCAAATATAATGATATAATGGAGATAGATATAAGGGCAATTAATGAAAAAATAGAGCGAGAGAGTGCCTTCATAGACCTTCTAACCACTGAGATGAACAAGGTTATTGTTGGTCAAAAAGAAATGATAGAACGCTTGCTTATAGGGCTGTTAGGAAATGGCCATATTTTGTTAGAAGGTGTTCCTGGGTTAGCAAAAACACTAGCCATTAACACACTCTCAAAAGCTGTACAAGGCTCTTTTAGCAGGGTTCAATTCACACCGGATTTATTACCTGCCGATGTTGTAGGTACCATGATTTACAATATGAAGGACAATGATTTTTCTATCAAAAAAGGTCCAATTTTTGCAAACTTTGTACTAGCCGATGAAATTAATAGAGCTCCTGCGAAAGTACAATCAGCTCTACTAGAAGCTATGCAGGAACGTCAAATAACAATTGGAGACACTACTTTCAAATTAGACGAGCCCTTTCTAGTGATGGCTACTCAAAACCCTGTTGAACAGGAAGGAACATACCCCCTGCCTGAAGCACAAGTAGACCGTTTTATGCTTAAAACTGTTATTGATTATCCTAAACTTGCAGATGAGCAAACCATCATGAGGCAAAATTTAAATAATAGTTTTGCAACTGTAAACCCAGTAGTTTCTACAGCGGAAATTTTAAAAGCAAGAGAAGCCACAAATGAAGTTTACATGGATGAAAAAATAGAGAAGTATATTTTAGATATTATTTTTGCAACTAGATACCCTGAACGCTACAACCTTTCTCAACTCAAACCACTGATTAGTTTTGGGGCTTCACCAAGAGGAAGTATAAACTTAGCAAAGGCAGCCAAATGCTATGCTTTTATAAAAAGAAGAGGTTATGTAATACCTGAGGATGTTAGAGCAATAGTTTACGATGTTTTGAGGCACAGAATAGGAATTACCTACGAGGCTGAAGCTGAAAATATTTCATCAGTAGATATTATTAACTCAATAATTAATGAAATAGAGGTTCCATAGCAACTGATGTTAGGAGAATACAACTAAGTTTACAAAAATTGTTTTTTAACAGATTTAAGTAGGCTCGAAAAAATTATTTAGTTTACCCCGAAAATAGTGTTTGCATCATGGATACTAAAGAAATTCTAAAAAAAGTAAGAAAAATCGAAGTTAAGACTAGACGTTTGTCTGATCATATCTTTGGTGGTGAATATCATTCTACCTTTAAAGGTAGAGGGATGACATTCTCTGAAGTAAGGTCTTACCAATTTGGAGACGATGTAAGGGCAATTGATTGGAATGTGACTGCGCGTTACAATGAACCTTTCATAAAAGTATTTGAAGAAGAAAGAGAGCTTACCATGATGCTTATGGTTGATGTGTCTGGTTCTGAAAGTTTTGGAACTACAAATCAATTTAAAAAAGACACCATCACAGAAATTTCTGCCACATTAGCTTTTTCTGCGATTCAAAACAATGATAAAGTTGGGCTTATCCTTTTTTCAGATCAAATAGAATTATTTATCCCTCCAAAGAAAGGGAAAAGTCATGTATTAAGAATAATTCGAGAACTCATTGAGTTTACGCCTGTTAGTAAAAAGACAGACATATCTGAGGCATTTAAATACCTCTCTAATGTTATGAAAAAGAAGGCCATTGTTTTTATGTTATCTGATTTTATGGATGATGATTACGAAAAAACTCTAAAAATTGTTGGTAACAAACATGATATCACGGGAATCCGTGTGTATGATAAACATGATGAAGAAATTCCTAATCTTGGAATGGTTCCCATGGTAGATGCTGAGACGAATACTGTTCAGCTTATCAATACAAGTTCAAAAAGAGTTCGTAATACTTATAAAATAGCTGCTCTGCGCCTCTCTGATTATTTTAAAACTAACTTCAAAAAAAGTGGTTCTGGAACTATAGATACAAGAGTAGACCAAGATTACGTGAAAAAATTATTAGGGTATTTTAAACATAAAGGGAGATAATACAAATGAAACTAAAAATTCTTTTTTTTCTTCTACTAATGTGTACGTTTACTTATGCTCAAAAAGTAAGTGTAGCAACAGACACAACCAATATTAGAATTGGAGAACAATTCTTGTTTAAAATTGTGATTAAAGACACTGCTAATGTTATTTTTCCTGAAAAACTAGAAAACTTAACCAAGTTAGAAGTCGTAAAGGATATAAAAATTGATACTTTTAAAAACAGCCTCATTAAAAAATACTTGATGACTGGATTTGATAGCGGAGCCTTCTACATCCCCACTCAGCAAATTTTCATCAAAAACAGGGCTTATCTTTCTGATTCTGTACTCATAAATGTGGCTACTATTGCTGTAGATACTTCTCAACAAAAACCGTTTCCAATTAAGTCCATCCAAACCGAACCATTGGTTTATGATGATTTTAAACCTTATCTTATATGGGTAGTTTTAGCACTTTTATTGATCGGTTTATTTATTTATTATTTGAAAACCCGTAAAAAACCAGAAATCAAAGAAATTGAGACTGTTGATATATTACCTCCTTATGAAGAAGCTCTAGAAAAACTTCAAGAATTAGATGATAAGTTGTTGTGGCAAAACAATGAAATTAAAAAATACTACAGCGAACTTACCGAGATTGTACGTGTGTTTATAGAAAAGGAATTGGAGATCCCTGCGCTAGAAATTACAACTTTTGAGTTGATTTCTCTTCTTTCTGATTACAATACTCCAAAAAATATTAACATAACTAAAGAGACCGTCCGTAAACTAAATGCACTTTTACAAGAAGCCGATTTAGTCAAGTTTGCGAAATCTACTCCGCTTTCACATGAAATTGAAGAAGACCGAAGAGTTGCAGAAAAGGTATTAAATGACCTAAGACCTATTCCATTAATAGAAGAAATAAAAGAAAATGAATTGGAATAATTTTGAATTTCACAACCCCGAGTTTTTATGGCTATTAATTCTAATCCCTTTAACAGCTGTTTGGTTCTTTTTTATGCGTAAAAAGGAAACTGCTGTTTTAACTGTCTCTAACCTAAAAGGCTTCAGAACGAAAAATAGTATTTTACCAAAAGTTAAACCCTTACTCGCAGTTATTAGGTTAATCGCATTAGCTTTACTAATTGTTGCGCTAGCAAGACCGAGAAACGTAGCTGTTAGCAAAAAAATCAAAGCCAACAAAGGTATAGATATCGTAATGGCTATTGACGTTTCTGCTAGTATGCTAGCCAAGGATTTAAAACCAAATCGTCTGGAAGCCCTTAAGGTAGTAGCAACAGATTTTGTAAATAGAAGACCTAATGATAGAATAGGCATAGTGGTATATGCAGGAGAAAGTTTTACTCAAACTCCAATAACTAGTGATAAAAGAATTACAAAAAGAACCATTTCACAAATTAAATGGGGGCAGCTAGATGGAGGAACTGCAATTGGTATGGGGCTTGGCTCCGCTGTTAATAGACTAAAGGATAGTGAAGCCAAAAGCAAAGTGATTATTCTTCTAACAGATGGGGTTAATAACTCAGGTTTTGTAGACCCAAAAACAGCAACAGAACTTGCTAAAGGTTTAAATATTAAAGTCTATACTATAGGAATAGGTTCAAATGGGATGGCAGACTTTCCAGTAAGTAAAGATGCTAGAGGAAGATTACAATTTAGAAAACAAAAGGTAGAAATAGATGAAGAACTTCTTCAATTTATTGCAAGTGAAACCCAGGGACAATATTTTAGGGCTACAGACAATACCAAGCTACAAGAAATTTACGATGAAATTGATTTGCTAGAAAAAACAAAAATTGAAGAATTCAAATATTACAACTATCAAGAAAAATATAGGTTTTTAATTTTTCTTGCCGGTGGATTATTGTTGTTAGAATTTGTGTTGAAAAACACATTATTTAGAAGTTTTATATAATGTTATACAGACTAGAGGAGCCCATATATTTTTATTTATTTACAACAATTCCAATACTTGTTGTAATTTTTCTAGTGGTGTTATGGTGGAAAAAAAGAACTCAGAAAAAATTTGCTTCACCAGATTTATTAACAAAGTTAGCGCCCAATTACTCGGTGTTTAAATCTGTATTAAAACTTTTGTTTTTTATTCTAGGAATATCATTTCTTATACTGGCCCTAGTAAATCCTAAAATAGGAACAAAACTAAAAACAGTTAAAAGAGAGGGGGTTGATATTGTATTTGCGTTAGATGTTTCTAAAAGTATGCTAGCTGAAGACATTGCGCCTAGTAGACTAGAGAAATCGAAACAAATTATATCTAAAATTATTGATAAACTTGGAAGTGATCGTGTAGGAATTATTATTTATGCTGGAAATGCCTATCCTCTTTTGCCTATAACTACAGACCACGGAGCAGCCAAAATGTTTTTACAAAATGCAAATCCTGATTTAGTATCTAGCCAAGGAACGGCAATTAAGGAGGCTTTAAATCTAGCAAAAACCTATTATAATAATGACGATCAAACCAACCGGTTTTTAATTATTATTTCGGATGGAGAAGATCATCAAGAAGAAACAAAACAATTAGCTCAAAACGTTTCTAATGAGGGTGTGAAAGTTTATACAATAGGCGTAGGCTCAGAAAAAGGAGCACCAATTCCTATGAAAATTAATGGATCTTTAATTGGGTATAAAAAATATAAAGGAGAAACTGTTTTAACAAAACGTAATTCTGAACTTTTAAAAGGTGTGGCAAATGTGGCTAATGGTAATTATATTGACGGTAATTTAACAGACAAGCCTGTAAATGCAATTGAAGAAATTATTAGTAATGCCCAAAAAACAGAATTTGAAACCAAACAATTTTCAGATTATAAAGACCAGTTTCAATGGTTTTTAGCAATTGGTCTTTTATTTTTAATCTTAGATGTTTTTTTACTAGATAAAAAAACAAAATGGGTAAAAAAGATAGATTTATTCAATGAAAAAAATACGTAAACTTGAAAAAATGAAGAACTTAATCTCTACATGTTTTATTTTTATTTTGTTGGTTAGCTCATCGTCGATCTATGCTCAAAAAGATTCTATAACACTACAAAGAGAAGCTAGAAAATTAGTGCGAGAAGGGAATGTGCTGTACAATCAAAATAAGTATACAGATGCGACTGTTGCCTACAAAAAAGCTTTGGAAAAAAATAGTAGCTATAAAAAAGCAACTTATAATTTAGGAAACTCTTTATATCAAGAAAAAAATTATAAAGAAGCTATTCCACAATATAATATTACTGTAGAAAATGCAAAAGATGCTTTTGAAAAAGCTGAAGGATATCATAATATCGGGAATGCAATGCTGCAGGGGAAAAACTATAAAGGTGCTGTAGATGCTTTTAAAAATGCGCTTCGAAACAATCCAAATGATGATGAAACTCGTTATAATTTAGCAGTAGCGCAAAAGCTTCTTGAGGATGAAGAAAACAAAAACAAGGACAAAAACAAAGATAAGGGTAAAGACAAAAACAAAGATAAAGAGAAGAACAAAGACAAGGACAAAAACAAAGACAAAGACAAAAAAGAGGGAGACGATAAAGACAAAAAAGATCCAAAGAAAAATGATGACAAAGGGGACGACAAAAAGAAACAAGACCCAAAGAAAAATGAAAAAAAAGAACAAAAGCCTCAACCCGGTAAAATGTCACCTCAACAAATTAAACAGCTGCTAGAAAGTTTAAAAAATGAAGAGAAAAAAACTCAGAAAAAATTAAATGCAAAAAAAGCTAAAGGATCAAAAGTTAAACAAGAAAAAGATTGGTAAGCTTTATATTTGTGATTTGTTAGAAGATAAAATGAAAAAGAAGATTCAATATATTTTAATATTATGTGCTCTTTTGAGTTGTTCTGCTTTTGCGCAAAATCCTGAACTTATTACAACTGTTAGTAAAAATAAATTAGGCCTCAACCAAAGGTTAAAAATACAATTTACCGTTAATAAACAAGGAGCCGATAACTTTGACCCTCCAAACTTTAAAAATTTCCAAATTGTTAGTGGGCCAAGTCAAGCCATTAGCCAATCGTGGATTAATGGGCAAGCAAGTTTTTCTCAGTCGTATACATACATTATTAAACCATTAAAAAAAGGCGAATTTCTAATTCCATATGCAAGCATAAAACTTAACAATAAGGTGCTAAAATCTAAACCTGTTAAAGTCATTGTTTTAGATGAAGTAGAGATCCCTAAAGACCCAAACGACCCCAATTATATAGCACAACAAAATGTTCACTTAGTTGCAGAAATTTCTAAATCTAGCCCGTATGTTGGTGAGGGTATTTATGTAGAATATAGACTATATGTCAGTCAAAACATTAGCGTAAGAGATTTCTCATATACAGAGTCTCCTCAGTACAACGGCTTTTGGAATCAAGATATTAAAATACGTGGATTAAATGCAAAAAATGGAACCTATAATGGAGAACAATACCGTTATGTAGTTTTACAAAAAGCACTTTTAATTCCAACAAAATCTGGTAAACTTACAATAGACCCCATAAAGATGGATATTGTAATTGGAGTTCCTACTGGAAGAGGTGATTTTTTTGGAAACCCTATTGTAAGAAACGTAACAAAAAGTTTTGCTTCAGCTAAAAAATTTATACAATCTAAAGCACTTCCTATTGAAGGAAAACCTGAGAGTTTTAATGGGGCTGTTGGTGATTTTAATTTTATAGTAAGTTCAAGCAAAAATATTCTGAAGTCTAATGAATCCGCAACAGTTTCAGTTAAAGTTACTGGGAATGGAAATTTAAAGTTGTTTGAATTGCCAGAAATAAAAACTCCTTCAGAATTAGAAGTTTTTACCCCAGAACAAAAGGAAAAAATAACAATTAATTCTAGAGGAATTAAAGGATCAGTTACAAAAAATTATACCGTTGTTCCTCAATTTAAAGGAAAGTATAAAATTCCAAGTACTGAGTTCTCTTATTTTGATCTCAAAGAAAAAGAATATGTTCGTTTAACTTCTGAAGACCTATTTGTTGAGGTTTTAGAAGGAAAAGAATTAGTGACAGATTCTGATGTGACATCAAACTCAAAAAAAGAAATTATTGTTACCGGTAATAATTTTAAATACATTCAGACCAATAGCTCGTTTTATTTAGCAAAAAAATCAAACTTCTATGCTTCTAAACTTTACTATATAATGTTAATACTTCCATTATTATTTATTCCTATTGGCATCGTAATTGCTAGAAAAAATAAAGCAAGAAGCAATGATGTTCTGGGGAATAGGTTGAGAAAAGCAGACCGTTTAGCTAAAAAATATCTCTCTGAAGCAAAAAAACAACTGGGAACTAAAGAAGCTTTTTATGTGGCATTAGAAAAAGCACTTCACAATTATTTGAAGGCTAAATTAAGAATTGAAACCTCAGATATTAGTAAAGAAAAAATTACAGAACTGTTGAAAACAGAGGCTGTTCATGAAGATGATATTAACTCGTTTATAGACGTTTTTAATAGTTGTGATATGGCAAGATATTCTCCAGTAACTGCTGTGGAAATGAAAGATGATTATGAAAAATCAAAAGCTGTAATCACCCAAATTGATAAACAATTGTAAGATGAAAAAAAATCTAATTTTATTACTATTTCTGTCATCTCAATTGTTTTCTCAAAACGCTGAAAAATTATTTAAAGCAGGAAATGAACAATACAAATTGTCGAATTATTCAGAAGCAATTTCTAGCTATGAGAAAATAGAAGCACTAGGGCTAATTTCCTCAGAGTTGTATTATAACATAGGAAATTGTCATTACAAACTAAACCAAGTGGCTCCAGCTATTTATAATTATGAAAAGGCATTGCTTTTAAACCCTTTAAACGAAGATGCTCAACGTAATTTAGTGTTTGCAAAAAGACTCACAATAGATGCTATTGAAGAAATTCCAAAAACAATATTTCAAAAACTAGATGAAGCTATTATAAAAAAGTTATCCTACAACGAATGGGCTATTGTTAATGTTGTATTTTCTGTACTTGGCACCTTACTTTTTCTGCTGTTTTATTTTTCATTTACGCCTTCAAGAAAACGATTATTTTTTGTGACTAGTATCCTCAGTTTTCTACTTTTATTGATTACTTTATTTTTTACAGTAAAAGAGTATAGGTATTCAAATACAACTGTAGAGGCAATAATATTCAGTAAAGAAACTAGCATTAATAATGCACCAACAGACAATAGCGAAAAAATATTTACGCTTCATGAAGGAACAAAAGTTCTTGTTTTAGATACCGTAGATAATTGGAAAAAAATTAGAATTTCGGATGGAAAAACTGGCTGGATTATCTCTGATAAGATTAAAATCCTTAGTATTTTATAAAAAAAGTAAAATAACTATAATCAACTTTGTACCTTTGTACTTTACAAAATTATGAGTAAAACTATTATAACTTTCTTATTTACATTAATCATCACGGCCTCAATCGTAGCGCCTAGTTTTGTTAATTTTTCAGAAAGCACTATAAAGATTACAGAAATAGTAGATTTTGGTGAAGAAGAAGAGAATAAGGGTAAAGAATCTGTCAAAGATTTGGAAGTAAAAATATACTACTCAACGAATAAGGAAGGTGCTTTTTTAAGCCTTGAGCACAAAAAAAGGATTCGCTATTATTCAAAGAACTACACTTTTAAGTTTACCAAACTAAACAGCCCACCCCCAGAACAACTTTTCGTATAGGAAGCTTATCTTCTTAAAGCTCTATTTTAGGTATAGTAGTTTTAAAAAACTAATATCCGTAACATTCATATTATAATATTAACCATAAAATAAATTAAAATGAAAGCCCATACTAAAGAAACTCAGGCAGCCATTTCACCAAATAAAGCTATTGACTTATTAAAAGAAGGAAATCAAAGATTTCAATCAAATAAAGAGGTAGACAGAAACTTATTAGCTCAGGTATCAGATACAAGTACAGGTCAATATCCTTTTGCAACAATACTACACTGTGTAGATTCTAGAGTCTCTGCAGAATTAGTCTTTGATCAAGGAATTGGAGATATTTTTAGCATTAGAATTGCTGGAAACTTTGTAAATGAAGACATCCTAGGAAGCATGGAATTTACATGTAAACTTGCAGGAACAAAAGTTATTGTTGTTCTTGGGCACACAGCCTGTGGCGCTGTAAAGGGTGCTTGCGATGATGCTAAGCTGGGTAACCTTACTACTTTACTTGAAAAATTAAAGCCTGCTGTAGAAGCCGTTTCAGAACCTACTAACACAGCCAAAAGAAACTCAGCTAATATTGATTTTGTAAATAATGTAGCAGAAAAAAATGTATACATGACCATTGATAACATTAGAGAGAGAAGTGCTGTTTTAAAAGATATGGAGGCACAAGGAGAAATTAAAATTATTGGAGCTATGTATGATATCAAAGATGGCTCAGTAACCTTTTATGAATAATAGCTTCATGAAAAAACTCAGCATCATCCTAGTATTCTTAGCTGTTCCTTTTTTAGGATTTAGTCAAGAAAACGGTCCCGGAAATTGGTTAGTTTATATTGGAAGCAAACAGCTAAACTCTAAATGGAACCTTCACCATGAAATTCAGTATAGAAATTACAATACTATTGGAAATCTAGAACAGTTATTACTAAGAACTGGTCTGGGGTATAAAATAGGTGAAAAAAGTAATTTACTTCTTGGTTACGGATACATAAACTCTGAAAACTACACTGGAAACGAAGACAATAAAGTTACTGTTGAAGAACATCGGATTTTTCAGCAATTTATTACAAAACACGCTATTGGAAAACTTAGTTTACAACACCGTTATCGTTTTGAACAGCGTTTTGTAGCCAGTGATTTTAAAACCCGTTTTCGTTATTTTTTAGGACTAAATATTCCTTTCAAAGACTCTAAATATTATCTATCAACTTACAATGAAATTTTCTTAAATGGAGCGTCTAACGTTTTTGATAGAAATAGAGTTTATGGAGGCTTAGGGTATAAGGTTTCTTCAGGAATAAAACTAGAACTTGGGTATATGAATCAAATTTTTGAAACCTCTAGCAGGGATCAAATTAATCTCATCACATTTATAAACTTTTAATACTAAAATATGAAAAATCTATTTTCAAATGTTCGTGGCGACCTCTTTGGTGGAATTACCGCTGGTATCGTTGCACTACCATTAGCTCTTGCTTTTGGTGTCTCTTCAGGTTTAGGGCCTGATGCTGGATTATATGGGGCTATCTTTATTAGTTTCTTTGCAGCTCTTTTTGGCGGAACTCCAACACAAATTTCAGGTCCTACAGCACCAATGACAGCTGTAAGTATGGTTGTAATTGCAGGTATTATTGCGGCAAACAATGGTGATGTAGAGAAAGCATTGCCTATTATTTTAACTGTTTTCTTACTGTCGGGTCTTATGCAAATTGGCTTAGGTGCAGCTGGTTTGGGAAAATACATACGATATATTCCGTATCCAGTGGTCTCTGGTTTTATGACTGCTATTGGAGTTATCATATTAGTTACTCAAATCTTACCTTCTATAGGATATAATGCCAAGGAAGATGTTGAATTTGTGAAGCAATTTGAAGTACAAGTTGAAGAAGTAGTTTTAAATAGATACCTTAAAGACACAAAAAACAACAAAGACACAAAAACACTTACATTAGGTGATTTTAAAAATGCTGTATCAGAAGGTGAAAGTATTATAGAGGCTGATATTATTAAAGAAAGTAAAAATCTTGCTTCAAAAGAGGCCTCTGGTGTCTTAGGTACAATAAAAGTCCTTCCAAGAGCATTGAAATTCATCAATTGGTTAGAGTTAATTTTAGCCTTAGGAACTATTTTTATAATATATGGGTTTAAAAGAATTACAACTGCGGTTCCAAGTACTTTAGTTGCATTAGTGGTAATGACCGGTATATCTGTAGGTTTTGGTCTTAATTACAGGCCAATTGAAGAAATTCCAACAGGATTCCCTATTCCAAATTTGGGAATTTTCACAGAGTTTAGTCTCTCTAGTCTTACCCCGTATATATTTACAGCATTAACTTTGGCACTGTTAGGAGCAATTGATTCATTGTTAACTTCTGTAGTTGCAGATAATATGACGAAGACCAAACACAAGCCTAATAAAGAATTAGTAGGGCAAGGAATTGGTAACAGTATTGCAGCAGTGTTTGGAGGAATTCCAGGAGCAGGTGCTACTATACGTACTGTTGTAAATATTAATTCTGGAGGAAAAACAAAGCTATCAGGTATGATTGCAGGCTTAATGTTGTTGGTTATATTATTAGGTTTAGGACCTATTGCTTCGAAGATTCCAGCTGCTGTCTTAGCAGGAATTTTAGTGACAGTAGGAATTGGTGTTATGGACTATAAAGGATTGAAAGCAATTCCTTCTTTACCAAGAGATATTAAAGTTGTGGGTATCAAATTAAGTTCGGAAGTTATTATCATGATTGTAGTATTATTACTTTCTACCTTCTGGAATTTAGTATATGCTGTAGGTATTGGATTGGTGATCGCTTCTTTAATGTTTATGAAAAAAATTGGAGATTTAACAGCGCAACAATCTAAGGTAACCTCTTTAAAAGAAGAGTCTTGGGCTGATGAGATTGGCATCACAAAAAAATTACGTGATGAAATTTTCATCAAACATATTAAAGGGCCATTATTTTTTGGATATACAAGTGATTTTCAACAACTTGCAAAACAGATTCCAAATACAGCAACCACCATTATCATCCGTATGGATAGAATGCAATATATAGATCAATCTGGGTTATATGCACTAGAAGACAGCATTATAGATTTGAAAAAAGCGAATAAAAATGTCTTGTTTGTTGATCTTCAAAAGCAACCAAGATATATGTTAGAACGTGTAAATATGATTCCTAAATTAATTTCTGAAGAGTTTGTTTTTGAAAACTTTAAAACCTGTTTACAATGGGTGAAAGACCATAAAGACGCCTAAGAAATTACTGAAACTATCTTCTTTAGTTTATTAGTTTAGAAGATGCTTTATAAACGCTATAACTACCTTAAGTTATAGCGTTTATTTTTGTTATGATAACAAACACCCTTATTGAAGTTCATTTTTCTTTTCCTCAATCTTTTCAATGATATTTGGAAATAGTGTAGGAACAATTTTCTTTACAGGTGCGTACAAGACAGAGGTCTCTAATGTCTCTTTTTCTATAAAGCGAATTACGCCGTTTAACCGCGAAAAAAACACAAATAATACGCTTAAAATTAGCACACTTTTTAAAAGCGCAAAAACACCTCCTAGTATTTTATTAATCAATCCTAGCGCCACAAAATTTGCCATTTTTGTAAAAACCTTTCCTAAAGATGAAACTGCAACTACAATGGCTATAAAGGTAACTGCAAATGCTGTTAAAGTAATGTAATTTTCACTCCATTCTACATACTCTTTTAGAAGGTCTGAAGCAAAATAAGAAAAGTAGATTGCCCCATAAATACCTCCAATTAAAGCAATTAAAGAAGCTATTTCTACAAAAAACCCTTTCATAAAACCTCTGACAAAAGCAAAAATTAAAATAACTACTATTACACTATCAAAGATGTTCATAATTCTTATCCTTTTTTTCAAATATAAGTAACTCAATGCTATTCTTTGGTACTTTCTTGTTTGTATCTTTACACTTATGTATGCTTTAGTAGATTGTAATAACTTTTATGCTTCTTGCGAACGGGTATTTAACCCCAGTTTGCAAAATAAACCTGTTGCTGTATTAAGTAATAATGATGGTTGTATCATTGCCAGAAGTGATGAAGTCAAGAAATTAAATCTGCCAATGGGGGCTCCTATTTTTAAATGGAAAAATTTCTGCAAGCAGCATAAAATTACTGTTTTATCCTCTAACTATCCGCTATATGGTGATATGAGTGCTAGAGTTATGAAAATTCTAGAGCAATTTTCACCTAATGTTGAAGTCTATAGTATTGATGAGGCTTTTGTTGATCTTACTGGGTTTAATCATCATGATTTTAATGCATACGGAAAGAGTATTCGGAAACGAATTTTAAAATGGACCGGAATACCAACATGTGTAGGAATTGCTCCTACAAAAGCACTCTGTAAAGTAGCTAATAAAATTGCAAGAAAATTTCCAAAAGAAACCGGTGGTGTTTATGTAATTGATACAGACGAAAAACGAATAAAAGGACTCAAATGGACTGCCATTAAAAATGTTTGGGGAATTGGTCGTCGTCTAGAAAAACGGCTGACGTTAAAGGGGTGTAAAACAGCATTTGATTTTACCCAATTGTCTGATGAATGGGTGCGCCGAAATTTTTCAATTACAGAATGGAGATTAAAAAAAGACTTAGAAGGAATTCCAACAATTGAATTTGAAATAAAAGAAATAAAGCGCTCTATTTCAACCACTAGAAGTTTTGAACAGGCCTACTCAGATATTGAAGATATTACGGAAAGAATTTCTACTTTTGCTGCATGTTGCTCGGAAAAGTTACGCGCACAACAATCTAGTTGTCACATGATCATAGTGATGCTAAGGAGTAATCGCTACAAAAAGAATGCTGAACAGTATAGTGCATCAAAAACTATTGTTTTTTCATACCCTACAGATTCTACGCTCAGCATTACAAAAGCTGCAGTAGAGGCTATAAAAACAATTTTCAAACAAGGAATTAGTTATAAAAAAGCGGGGGTTATTGTTACAGGGATAGTCCCTACAAACAACCATCAATTAAATTTATTCCTTCATGAAAATCCAAAACATAAGCCATTAATGTCTGCTATAGACCATTTAAATAAAAAGTTTAAAACGACCGCTATAAAATTGGCAAATCAAGACTTACAACGAACTTGGAAAATGAAACAGGAACATCTTTCTCCAAAATATACCACAAAAATAAACGATATCATTACCGTAAAATAAATGACAAAATCACTTCAATTCTTCACCCCAAAAACATCAAATAGTACTGGTGCAATTTTTATTGATATAGGAATTTCAGCCGGCTTCCCCTCACCTGCAGATGATTTTACAGAAACTAGAATTTCTCTAGATGAAGAATTAATTACCAACAAAGAAGCAACATTCTTTGCCAAAGTAAATGGACAGTCTATGATTGGTGCTGGTTTAGATGATAAAGATTTATTGGTTATTGACAGAAGTCTTGAGCCTGAAAACAACAGGATAGCTGTTTGTTTTTTAGATGGTGAGTTTACTGTAAAGCGCCTAAAAGTAACTGATGGTGGAGTCTGGCTTCAACCAGAAAACCCTGAGTATCCTAGTATAAAAATTACTGAAGAAAATGATTTTGTAATTTGGGGAATTGTAACAAGTGTTATTAAAAAAGTATAAATTTAACTATCAATTCAAGTTGCGTTTTTCAATAAAAAATCGTTTCAATAAAAGACTGCACTCATTTTCTAAAACACCACTAACTACTTTTGTCTTAGGATGTAACGTTGTCTGTAAATTAACAAAGCCTCTTTGAGGTTCAGAGGCTCCATATACAAGTTTTCCTAATTGAGCCCAATAACTTGCACCTGCACACATTTGACAAGGTTCTAGGGTTACATAAAGTGTGCACTCTTTTAAATATTTCCCACCAAGAAAATCTGCTGCTGCAGTAAATGCCTGCATTTCTGCATGGGCTGTCACATCGTTTAGAGTTTCTGTAAGATTGTGTGCCCTAGCAATAATTTTATCATTCATAACTATCACAGCCCCAACAGGAACTTCTTTTTTCATAAAAGCGAGCTCTGCTTCCTGCAGTGCTTTTTTCATAAAATAAGTATCGTCAAAAGACTGAATCATTTTAAAAAATATTTATTCAATATTACAAATATCTTTTGAGTTGTAAAATTGTATTTTTGTAGGATGAGCAATGCTTTACTTGACACCATAAAATTTCCATCAGATCTTAGAAAACTAACTAAAGATCAGTTGCCAAAATTGGCAGAAGAATTGCGTGCGTTTATCATTGATATTGTTGCCACAAAACAGGGGCATTTAGGAGCTAGTTTAGGAGTAGTAGAACTTACTATTGCTTTACATTACTTATTTGATACCCCAAAAGATCTTTTGGTATGGGATGTGGGTCACCAAGCATACGGGCATAAAATTTTAACCGGAAGAAAAGATATTTTTCATACCAACAGACAACTGGATGGAATTTCTGGATTTCCAAAAAGAGATGAAAGCGAATACGATACGTTTGGAGTAGGACATTCTTCTACTTCTATTTCAGCGGCACTAGGAATGGCAATTGCTTCTTCCTTAAAAGGTGAAACTGAAAAACAACATATTGCTGTAATTGGCGATGCTTCTATTGCTAGCGGAATGGCTTTTGAAGCCTTAAACCATGCAGGAGTTAGTGCTGCTAATATCTTAATTATTCTAAATGATAACGCCATTGGTATAGACCCGTCTGTAGGCGCTTTAAAAGAATATTTAACCAAAGTAAAGACAGATCGATCTCTCGCTCAAAATAACATTATTAAGGCCTTAAGTTTCGATTATTCAGGCCCAATTGATGGTCATAATTTTAAAAGTTTATTACGGGAACTCAAACGACTTAAAAACAAAAAAGGGCCTAAATTTTTGCATGTTATTACAACAAAAGGCAAAGGATTAAGTCAGGCAGAAAAAGATCAGGTAACTTATCATTCTCCGGGTCAGTTTGATGCAAAAACGGGAGAAATCATTCTAAAAAATAGCAAAGGATTATCTCCTAAGTATCAAGATGTTTTTGGAGAAACTATTGTTGAACTGGCTAGAGAAAATACAAAAATTATTGGAATTACTCCTGCAATGCTCTCTGGAAGTTCGTTAAAAATGATGCTAAAAGAATTTCCTGAAAGGACATTTGACGTTGGAATTGCAGAACAGCATGCTGTAACCCTAGCTGCTGGAATGGCAACTCAAGGGATGATTCCTTTTTGTAATATCTATTCTACTTTTATTCAGCGAGCCTATGATCAAATAATACATGATGTAGCACTACAAAATTTACCCGTTGTTTTTTGTATAGATAGAGCTGGATTAGTTGGTGAAGATGGTGCAACTCACCATGGTGTTTTTGATCTAGCTTACATGAGAGCCATTCCAAATATGATTGTTTTTGCACCAAGAAATGAAGTGGAATTACGAAATATTTTATATACTTCTCAGCTGGGTTTACATCAACCCATAGCCATTCGTTATCCTAGAGGAAGAGGGGTCTTGATTGATTGGAAAAAGCCCTTTGAAATCATTGAAATTGGAACTGGAGTTTGCTTAAGAGACGGGGAAGATATTGCTATACTCTCTATAGGTACTATAGGTAATAATGTCACAAAAGCACTAGAAGAGTTTCCAAATATTGCTCATTATGATATGCGGTTTTCGAAGCCTTTAGATGAAAAATTAGTACATATCATCTGTGCTGATTATAAACAAATTATTACTCTTGAAGATGGCGTGGAAAAAGGCGGATTTGGCTCTGCCATTTTAGAATTTATGGGAAAACATAATTACAAAAACAAAGTTAAGGTTTTAGGAATACAAGATCATTTTGTGGAACACGGAACAATCGAGGAACTTCAAAAAAAGAATGGTATTGATATCAGCTCCATTAAAAAGTTGATTAGACGTTTATCCTAAAAATATCCTTTTTTATTACATAATACTTCCTTGTATTTTTTTGTGAATTCTAATGGCATAACTGTCTGACATTCTTGAAACATAGGTACATATGGCCATAATTCTTTCGTAAGTAGATGCAGAAGTAATCCTAAATTCTTTAGGAAGCAAATTTAGTAATAAACTATCATAATTAGATGGAGTTCCCAAATGATGGTTGTTAAGTGCAGTTACAAAAATGTCTAATAAATCGGCTATTATTTTATACCCTGCTACTTCTTTCTCTACCACTTCTTGACTCTTATATATTTTTGAAATACTAATTTTCAAAATATCATTAATTTGAGCCTCATAGGCACATTTATCTAATAAAGAAGTTGAAAATGTTCCTTTTAAAATGGCAGTTTCATTGGCTAAAAAAATAGCAACTGCCTCATTAATTAGTGTATTAATGGCCAATGCTCTGAGATAACTAACCCTATCTTTTTTGAATTGTAAAGAATGGTATTTTTTTGTGTCAATTGTATTTTTTACCAGTTTAATTAAATATTCTAAGGCAAATTCTTCCTCTATTAGTCCTAAATTAATTCCATCTTCAAAATCTATGATCGTATAACAAATATCGTCTGCTGCTTCTACTAAAAAGGTTAATGGATGTCTATGGTAACTTATCGCTGCTGTTTTAGACCTATTAAGTAAGCCTAGGTCTTCAACAATGTCTAAGAAAGCCTCTTTTTCTGACTGAAAACATCCATATTTTTTATCTGCTATGTGTGGTGTTGGTTTTTTTGGTAGAGACGCTTTGGGGTATTTTAGAAAAGCTCCTAAAGTAGCATAAGATAAGCGCAACCCACCATATACTCCTTCTCTATTTTCAGTCAAAATTTTAAGCCCATTCGCATTTCCTTCAAAATCTATGAGGTCTTGATATTCCTCTGCTGATAATGCTGCTTTATATTGTAGTCCTTTACCTGTTTTAAAATACTCTCCAATAGCTTTTTCTCCTGAATGACCAAAGGGTGGGTTTCCAATGTCGTGCATTACAGAAGCTGCTGCTACAATAGCCCCAAAATCATTGAATGAATAGCCCAGTTTTTTTAAGTTGGGATGTCTTTCCAATAAAACTTTCCCCACTCTTCTCCCTAAAGTTCTTCCCACTACAGACACCTCTAAACTGTGCGTAAGTCGAGTATGAACAAAATCTGTTTCAGACAGAGGAATAACCTGTGTTTTATCTTGTAAACTTCTAAAAGCTTCTGAAAATATAATTCTATCAAAATCTACTTCGAACCCCAATCGTGTTTCGTCTTGCTTGGCTCTTGGGCGTTTTTGAATATCACCAAAACGTTTTAAAGATAGTAATTGTTCCCAGTTCATCATATTATTATGATTTCGATTTTAAATAAAAAAGAATCTCAAATATATTGAGATTCTTTTTTAAAAGTACATTCATTGACTCATTTCTAAGATCCACACATTAAGCAATCATCATCTGGTCCTCCATTTTTTGAAGATTCCACCATAGCTTTGAATTCTTCTGGTGTCATCGGCTCATCTTGCTCTGACGTTGTTTTTTTCTTTTCTTTTGAAAGCGTAAACTGAATCGCATTTACAGCAGATTTGGTTCTTAAATAATACATTCCAGTTTTTAATCCAGACTTCCATCCGTAGAAATGCATTGATGTTAGTTTGGCATAATCTGCATCTTGCATAAACAAGTTTAAAGATTGAGATTGATCTATAAAATATCCTCTATGACGAGCCATATCAATGATATCTTTCATACTCATTTCCCATACAGTTTTGTATAGCTCTTTGATGTCTTGTGGAATCTTATCGATATGTTGAATAGACCCATTTGCACGCATGATCTCTTCCTTCATATTATTGTCCCAAAGCTCCATTTCCACTAAATCTTCTAATAAATGTTTATTTACCACAATAAATTCTCCAGACAATACACGTCTTGTATAGATGTTCGAAGTGTACGGCTCAAAAGCTTCATTGTTTCCTAAAATCTGAGAAGTTGAAGCTGTTGGCATTGGAGCCACTAGCAACGAATTTCGGACACCGTGTTTGATTACGTTTTTACGCAACTTTTTCCAATCCCAATTTCCGCTTAAATCTTCATCATTGATTCCCCACATGTTGTATTGGAATTCTCCTTCAGACATTGGTGAGCCTTTAAATGTAGAATACGGTTCTTTTGCTTTCGCAATTTCCATAGAGGACTGAACTGATGCAAAATATAGAGTCTCAAAAATATCTTTATTTAATTTTTTAGCTGTGTCAGAAGTAAATGGCAAACGCAACATAATGAAAGCGTCTGCAAGCCCTTGAACTCCTAACCCAACAGGTCTATGTCTAAAATTTGAGTTTTCAGCTTCCTGGACCGGATAATAATTTCTATCGATTACCGTATCTAAGTTTTTAATCACTTTTTTGGTTACATCATATAACTTTTTGTGATTGAAATACTTTTCTCCAGCCTCGTTCTCACTAATAAACATTGGCAATGCAATGGATGCTAAATTACATACAGCAACCTCATCATTTGCTGTATATTCCATAATTTCTGTACACAAATTTGAAGAACGAATCGTTCCTAAATTTTTGTGATTGGTTTTTCGGTTTACAGCATCTTTATAAAGCATATAAGGTGTACCTGTCTCTATTTGAGATTCTAATATTTTTTCCCAAAGCTCTCTTGCTTTGATTGTTTTTCTTCCTTTTCCTACTTTTTCGTAACCTTCATATAATTTTTCAAATTCATCTCCATAGGTGTCAAATAAGTGTGGACATTCGTTTGGACACATCAACGTCCATTGACCATCTTCTTGCACTCTTTTCATAAATAAATCTGGCATCCACATGGCGTAGAATAAATCTCGAGCTCGCATTTCTTCTTTTCCATGATTCTTTTTCAAATCTAAAAATTCAAAAATATCTGCATGCCAAGGTTCTATATACATCGCAAAAGATCCTTTACGTTTTCCTCCTCCTTGGTCTACGTATCGTGCCGTATCATTAAATACCTTTAACATAGGTACAATTCCGTTAGAAGTTCCATTAGTTCCTCTAATATAAGAGCCTGTAGCACGAACATTATGAATAGACAATCCAATACCCCCTGCTGATTGTGAAATTTTAGCAGTTTGCTTTAATGTATCGTAGATACCATCAATACTATCATCTTGCATTTGTAATAAGAAACATGAAGACATTTGTGGTTTTGGTGTACCTGCATTGAACAGGGTTGGTGTAGCATGTGTAAAAAACTTCTTGCTCATTAATTCGTATGTGGCAATAGCTTCATCAATATCATGTAAATGAATACCTATGGAAACACGCATGAGCATATGCTGGGGTCTTTCTACAATGGTTCCGTTTAATTTTAATAAATACGAACGTTCTAAAGTTTTAAACCCGAAAAAATCATAATTAAAATCTCTACTGTAGATAATAGTAGAATCTAATTTTTCTGCATTATCTGTGATAATTTTGTAAACTTCATCTGACAGTAGCGGTGCTTTTTTACCGGTTCTCGGATTTACATATTCATATAAATCCAGCATGGTTTCTGAGAACGATTTTTTTGTATTTTTATGTAGGTTAGATACAGCAATTCTTGCAGCTAGTTTTGCGTAATCTGGGTGCGCGGTTGTCATTGTAGCGGCAATTTCTGCTGCTAAACTGTCTAATTCTGGTGTAGTAACTCCGTCATATAAACCTTCAATTACACGCATGGCTACTTTTACTGGGTCTACAATTTTGTTAAGCCCATAACACATTTTCTTTACTCTCGCCGTGATTTTGTCGAACATCACTGGCTCTTTTTTGCCGTCTCTTTTTACTACATACATGCTGCTATTGTTTTTAATTAGTTGTTAATCGCAAAGGCGATTATATTATTTTGATTTGGTTGTGTGCCAGAAACTTTTGGCACTATTTTTTTCTAGATCAGATCCTAGAAATCAGCATCAAAACTGATGCTTCCTGTTCCACCGGATTTAACTCCAGCTTTCTGATATTCTGACACTCTTTTTTCGAAGAAATTAGTTTTTCCTTCAAGAGAAATCATTTCCATAAAATCAAAGGGGTTGGTAGCGTTGTATTCATTTTCACAATTGAACTCTCCTAATAATCTGTCGGTTACAAATTCTAGGTATTGTGTCATTAACTTAGCGTTCATACCAATTAAACTTACTGGTAATGATTCTGTAACAAATTCTCTTTCGATATTTAACGCATCTACAATTATTTCTCTGATGCGTTCTTTAGGAACTTTATTTACAACATGATTGTTGTGAAGATGCACTGCATAATCACAATGCAAACCTTCATCTCTTGAAATTAATTCGTTAGAAAAGGTAAGGCCTGGTAATAATCCTCTTTTCTTTAACCAAAAAATTGAACAAAATGCTCCTGAGAAGAAAATTCCTTCTACTGCTGCAAAAGCAATTAATCTTTCTGCAAAAGAATCTGACTCTATCCATTTTAAAGCCCATTCAGCTTTCTTTTTTATGGCTGGAAAAGTCTCTATTGCATTAAATAATTTATTTTTTTCCTCTTCATTTTTTACATAAGTGTCAATTAAAAGGGAGTACGTTTCTGAGTGTACGTTCTCCATCATAATTTGAAAACCGTAGAAGAATTTAGCCTCTGAATATTGCACTTCATTAACAAAATTTTCTGCCAAGTTTTCATTTACAATTCCGTCAGAAGCAGCAAAAAATGCTAAAATATGTTTGATGAAATAACGCTCATCGTCTGAAAGTTTATTTTTCCAATCTACAACATCTTCTGACAAGTCAATTTCTTCGGCCGTCCAAATACATGCTTGTTGTTTTTTATACCAATCCCATAAATCATCATGTTCAATTGGAAAAATTACGAATCGATTGTCGTTTGGCTGTAAAATTGGTTCTTGTAAAGACATTATTGGTTAAGGTTTTCTTAATTGTTGTAAAATATACTCTTATCGAGGTTAACAAAGATTGAAAAAAAAGGAATGAATACAAAGCTCTACTTATTCACAAAACACGCTAAGTTTTTAACAAAACAGAAAGATTAGCAAAAAAAATGAATTCTTTATTTATTTTTAAAACACTGAAAATCAATTATTTATAGAGCCATTTTTTTACAAAGCCTTATTCTCATTGACATTCCTAAAATGAAGAGATTTATTTTTTTATTTAAAAATTTGGAGGTCTAAAATATTTAGCACTGTGATTTTTGTTGTTCATTTTTTTATCACATGCTAAAACTTCAATTTTCAAAAAATTTTTATGGAAATCGTATTTTTTTAACACTTTTAGCTCCTAAAATGAAACTATTTTGAATATTTAGGACTGTACGCTATTAAAAAGATGCTGTTAGTTGCATCGACAACTCAATGTCAAATGAAACATCTCCTTCTTCAGAAATAGCCATTCCGGAAAGGTTTAAAATCACTGCACTATTATTTAAAAACGAAGCTTCTAATTGGTCCAAGACGTTTAAATCTGTAATTTGAAATATAGACTCATTTTCAACTTCTTGTGCGATGTTTAGATCTGAAACCTCTGCTACAATTATTCCGTTGATTTCTATAGCAGCATTTACAATAGATGCGTTTTCATTACCCGTAAGGTTAGTAAACGAATAACTTAAGCTATCTATAGTTATGTCATTAATGCTATTAAAATTTGAGATCACTTGATTTAAATCACCTTCTATTACATCATTAAAATTTACAGCAGTACCGTTTGTTTCGTTAATTGTAACTGTTGCAGATTGATTAACAACCATTGTTTCAGTAATTTCAACAGGCTCTTCACAGGATTGAACTACAATTAAGGCTAGCAAAAAAGGAAATAATTTTTTCATGGATTGGATTTTTTTTTAAATTTAAATGTACTTGTTTTTTTTAATATGGTCTTGCGCTACTTTTTCTAATTCTAAATACCAAGGCGCTCCAAATTTTCTAATTAGTGCCTCTTTTACAAACTTATAAACGGGCACCTTTAACTCGCTTCCTAAAGAGCATGCATCATCACAAATATCCCATTTATGATAATTTACTGCTGCAAATTCACTGTATTCTTTTACTCTAACGGGGTATAAATGACATGAAATTGGTTTTTTCCAATTTACAAGCCCCTTATTATAAGCTTCTTCAATACCACAACATGCAATATTATGTTCATTAAAAATAAGGTACGCACATTCGGAATTATTAACCAAAGGTGTTTCTAATTCTCCTAAATTACTTTTTACAGAGGTTCCTTGTTGTTCTATAGCTGCAATCCCTTCTGGTCTTAAAAAGGGTTTCAGCTCTGGGTATATTTCTTCTAAAATAAGAACTTCATCTTTCTCCAAGGGTGCTCCAGCAACTCCTGAAACACAACATTCTCCTTTACATTTAGAAAGATTACACACAAAATCTTTCTCAATAAGATCCTCCGACACAATAGTTTTTCCTAATTGAAACATTTGGCAAAAATAAGGTAAAATATTTTCTATTTTTAATATTTTGATTGGGTAAGTTTTCTACTTTTGCAACTTTAAACAACAACTTATGAATTTTAATATTAAGGAAATATTTACAGCGTTTATGGT